>Ga0182012_10003382_pt1 | contig 17015 bp, 15 predicted proteins | sample 612S2SmetaG_FD_120486 | JGI IMG/M metagenome (GOLD analysis project Ga0182012, IMG submission 120486) | Permafrost microbial communities from Stordalen Mire, Sweden - 612S2S metaG | ecosystem: Environmental > Terrestrial > Soil > Wetlands > Permafrost | place: Sweden: Stordalen | collected...
CGTCAAAAGCTTCCACACGCGGGGGGCGTCCTTCAAAAACGGGTCGGAAAAACCGGGTATTGTACGGATAGACCGAACCCCCGGTAAAACGTTTCGCACCCCAAGGGGTGGAACCCGCTAGTGCCCGAGGGAGCGCCCGCGGCGCGAACGACAGAGTGTAAGGGCGCGGTCTTCGCGCCTAACGCTCCCCGCCAATAAACCTCAAAGGATCCACCTGCGCCCCATCCTTAAGCACCTCAAAGTGCAAATGCGGGCCGGTCGAATGCCCCGTCGACCCCATGAGCGCCACTTCCTGACCCTTGGCGACCATATCGCCCTGCTTCACCAGGATCTTCTCATTATGGCAATAGCGCGTCGCCAACCCGTTGCCGTGGTTGATTTCCACCATCTCGCCGAAACCTGCCCGCTCGCCGGCGAATGTCACCAGCCCAGCCGCCACCGAGGAGACCTTGGACCCTGCCGGGCCGGCAAAATCCAGTCCCTTGTGCACTGCGAGATACCCCGTGAACGGGTCGGCGCGCCGACCGAAATAAGAGGAGATGAAGCCGTCCTGAACCGGGCGGCCCTCGGGGTAGACCTGCTTGTTCAGCTCACGGGTCAGGATCATGTTCTCGAGCACGCCGAGTTGCTGCTCGCGGCTCGACAGCTCGCTTTGCAAATCATCGACCATGGCGGTGAGGTCGGGAATCTGCGCGGGTTGTCCGTCGGTGGTATCGCTCCCCCCCAAGGCGGGCGGGTTACCGAAGTCGAACTCGCCGTCGTCCAGTTTGGCCATCCGGGTGAGCCGTTTGCCCAGCGCGTCCAGGCGGATCACGTTGGCGTTCATCTGCCCTACGCGCATCGCCAACGCGTTGACTTTTTCCTGCAATATCCGTCGAACGTCTTCGATCTGGGCCCGTTCTCGAACCAATTCCGCCGACCATCCACCGAGTTGGCTCAGCGCATTGCTGCCCCGGCTGCGCGAGCCGAGTCCCATGCCGATGGAAAACGCGCCGCCGACGATCACGATCACCAGCAGCACGGCAGCGCCCACCACCAGCGGATGCCGTAAGTCCAACTGCTTCACGCGACCGGTCTTACGGCCGACGAATATCACATTCATCGCGGTCTCATTGGGTGGTAACGAAACGGGGGTAGACTATGCAAAATTAAGTTCATGAAAACAAGGAAATAAGCACGCTTTGGGTGCTGATTCTTCGGGCTCAAATGCGTGCTGCAGTGCGAAAATCAAAGGATATCAAGGGATTATTCGAAGGTGGTAGTGACCGCCTCACGAGCCTCAAAGCGCGCGTATTGGCGCGTTCCCGAGTCCTTGACCAAGTCATTGCCGCTCTGCCCGAAGAAATATCGCCCCATGTGGCGACCGCCGGCATAGATAAAGGAGTGCTCATCGTCGGCGTCGTGAACGCCGCTTGGGCGACCCGGCTGCGCTACCTGACCGAAATGCTGCGGCTGCGCGTGGGTCAGGCGATGGGGGTCGAAATCGAGCGCGTACGCATCAAGGTGGTCACCGCTCCGGCGGTCCAGCCCAAATCTCCGCAGGAATGAGGTGCGTCAGGCCCTCGCGGCGGCGGCCGCGACGTAGGAAATCGGCGCTTCGGCCAGGCTCTCGAAAGTCACTTCCTGCCAGGCGCTCTCGGTGTCGATGAGGGTGCGCAGCAGCTTGTTGTTCAGCGCATGTCCCGACTTGTAGCCGGAGAACTCGCCGATCAGGCTGTGCCCCAGAAGGTACAGGTCGCCGATCGCATCCAGGATCTTGTGCTTGACGAACTCATCCTCGTAGCGCAGACCGTCCTCATTCAGCACCCGGTAATCGTCCAGAACGATGGCATTGTCCATGTTGCCGCCGAGCGCCAGGTTTCGCGAACGCAGGCTCTCCAGGTCGCGCATGAAGCCGAACGTGCGTGCCCGGCTAATCTCTCGAAGGAACGAGGTGGTGGAGAAATCCATCGACGCCACCTGGGAATGCTTCTTGAACGTGGGATGGTCGAATTCGATCTCGAAGTTGACCTTGAACCCGTCATACGGATCGAAGCGCGCCCATTTGTCCCCGTCGGTGACCTGCAGGCTCTCGAGGATGCGGATGAAGCGCTTGGGCGCGCGCTGCTCCTCGATGCCCGCCGATTGCAGCAGGAAAACGAACGGTCCGGCGCTTCCATCCATGATCGGCACTTCGCCCGCACTCACTTCCACCAGCGCATTGTCGATGCCGAGCCCCGCCAGCGCGGACAAGAGGTGCTCCACGGTGGAGATCTTGACGTCTCCGCTCTGCAGGGTCGTGCCCATCATGGTGTCGCCCACGTTCTGGGCATCCGCCTTGATGTCCGGGGAATCGCCCAGGTCGGTGCGCCGGAACACAATGCCCGTATCGGGCGACGCCGGGCGCAGCGTCATCAAGACTTTCTTGCCCGTGTGCAGCCCCACTCCCGTGGCGCGTATGGAATTCTTCAAGGTACGTTGATTCAACATCGAGTGGGACCGGGCTTTATTTCAAGCCTTAAGTTAACTGTCACCAAGGTATCACAGGCGCCACACCGGCTAAAGCGCGACCCGCCCGCGTCATCCATCCCCATTGCATTGCCGATCGTCAGCGCGGCGCCCGTCCGGACTTGGGGAACTTCTCTGTTCCCCTCCTTAGACCCTCGGGCGCCCTCGCCGTTCACCGCCCGCCCCCAGGCGAGCGGGCAGACCTAGTCCGCCTGCCGCCTCAAGAACGCCGGAATGTCGAGCAGATCTTCCGATTCGCTTTCCGCCCGCAGGCCATCGCCCACGGCACGCTGCCGCTGCACGGTCGGTTTGTCGAGCATGGCGTAGTCGGTGGGAGCCATCGGTGACCTGGGTCGCACAACCCGCATGGTGGGCTGAGGAGCCACCGCCGCCTGCATCGCCGTCTGCATGGGCTGCGGAACCGACCGCGCCACGGGCTTTCCAAGCCCCGTCGCGACCACGGTCACCCGGATCTGATTGGCCATGTCGGGATCGATGACCGTACCCACCACGACCGTCGCATCGTCCGAAGCGAACTGCTTGATGACGTTGCCCACTTCCTGGAACTCGCCGATCGACAAATCCATGCCTGCGGTGACGTTCACCAGGATGCCTTGAGCGCCGGCGAGATTGATGTCCTCGAGCAGGGGGCTTGAAATCGCCGCCTCCGCCGCCTCGCGCGCACGATCGTCGCCCGAAGCCGCGCCCGAGCCCATCATGGCCATGCCGGTCTCCGACATGACGGTGCGGACGTCGGCGAAATCGACGTTGATCAAGCCGGGCCGGGTGATGAGCTCGGCGATGCCCTGGACCGCGCCCTGCAGCACGGTGTTGGCCGCCTTGAACGCATCGAGCAGCGTGGTCGTGCTGCCGAGCACCGACAGCAGCTTCTGGTTCGGAATGGTGATCAGCGAATCGACATACTTGGAGAGCTCGAGCATGCCCTGGTCGGCGACCCGCCCGCGCTTGTTGCCCTCCATCTCGAACGGACGGGTGACCACGGCGACCGTCAATATGCCGAGTTCCTTCGCCACCTGCGCGACCACGGGAGCCGCGCCCGTGCCGGTGCCGCCGCCCATCCCCGCCGTGATGAACAGCATGTCGCATCCCTCGATCAACTCGATGATGCGGTCGCGATCCTCCATCGCCGCCTGGCGCCCGACTTCCGGGTCCGCGCCGGCGCCCAGGCCCTTGGTGATGTTGCAGCCGATCTGCAGGGCGGTGCGCACCTTCGAGTGCTTGAGCGCCTGTGCGTCGGTGTTGATGCAGATGAAATCCACGCCCTCCAGGCCGGCCTGGACCATGTGCGACACCGCGTTGCCGCCGCCGCCGCCCACGCCCAGCACCTTGATGATCGCGCTTTGACTGAAAGAGTCCATTAGTTCAAACATTCAAGTTCTCCTGTCGGTTGTATTGGTCATATTCGGCTTGAGATCAAAAGTTGCCCTGAAACCAAGCTCTCATTCGTTCGAAAATCGACTTCACGCCTCCGGCGAGGAGCGGCGCTTCCCGCGCGCTCGTCACCTCCAAATTGCTCTTCGCGTACAAGAGCAGCCCCACCCCCGTGGCGTGGATCGGATTGCTCACCACATCGACGAGTCCCGACACGTACTGCGGCACGCCGAGCCGCACCGGCATGTGGAACACCTCCTCGGCCAGCTCCACCGCCCCCTCCATCTTGGAGCTGCCGCCGGTGAGCACGATGCCGGTCGCCACCGCCTCCTCCAGGCCCGCGCGCCGCAGCTCGTCTCGCACCAGCGCGAACAGCTCCTCGTAGCGCGGTTCCACGATCTCCGCGAGCGTCTGCCGCGCGAGCCGCCGCGGCGGCCGGTCGCCCACGCTCGGCACCTCGATGGTCTCGTCCGGGTTCGCGAGCTGCGACAGGGCGCAGGCGTACTTGATCTTGATGTCCTCGGCGTATTGCGTCGGCGTGCGCATGGAAACCGCGATGTCGTTGGTGACCTGATCGCCCGCGATCGGGATCACCGCGGTGTGCCGGATCGCGCCGCCGCCGAACACCGCGATGTCGGTGGTGCCGCCGCCGATGTCGACCACGCAGACGCCGAGATCCTTCTCATCCTCGGTGAGCACCGCATAGCTCGAGGCGAGCTGCTCGAGCACGATGTCGTCGACCGCGAGCCCGCAGCGCTGCACGCACTTCACGATGTTCTGCGCCGCGCTGTCGGCGCCGGTGACGATGTGCACCTTGGCCTCGAGGCGCACCCCGGACATGCCGATGGGATCGCGTATCCCCTCCTGCGCGTCGATGATGTATTCCTGCGGCAGGACGTGCAGGATCTTCTGGTCGGCGGGAATTGCCACGGCCTTGGCCGCATCGATCACCCGCTCGACATCGCCCTGCACCACTTCCTTGTCCTTGATCGCGACGATGCCGTGCGAGTTCAAGCTGCGCACGTGGCTGCCGGCGATGCCCGCGTACACCGAATGGATCTCGCAGCCCGCCATGAGCTCCGCCTCTTCCACCGCACGCTGGATGGACTGCACGGTGGACTCGATGTTGACCACCACGCCCTTCTTCAGGCCGCGCGACGGATGCGAGCCGATGCCGATGATCTCGAGCTCACCGTCCGACTTCAGCTCGCCCACGATGGCGACCACCTTGCTGGTGCCAATGTCGAGACCCACTATCAAATTTCGGTCGGAGCGTTTAGCCATACTCGGCACTGTTTCCTTCAGGCATCGGTGTCGTCGGTGTGCTTGGCCGGCAACGTCGCCGGCGTTTGAACGTTGCGCCAGCCGATCGCGAAGCCGTTCGAATAGCGCATGTCCACGTACGAAATGTCGGTCAGCCGGTGTGCGATCACCTGCGAGGCGGTGCGGATGAAGCGGTCGATGCGCTCGTCGACCTGGAGCCGCCCGAGCCGCACCGTCACTCCCGAATCCAGGTCCATCTCCCAGGCGCCGCGCTCGTCGAGGCGCAGCGCCGCGATGCGCATGCCGGCCTCCTGCATGCGCCCTTCGGTCGCGAGGTAGCGTTCCGCGACCTGCGACTCGGTGCCCTCGGGGCCCGACAGGCGCGGAAGCTCGGCCGGCACGTGCGCCGCCTGGCGCACGAACAGCTCTCCGCGTGTATTGAGAAGGCCCGACTCGCCCCAGCGCGCGGCGGCGATCTGCTCCACCACGGTGACATGCAGGCTGTTCGGCCAGCGCCTCTGCACCTGCGCGTGATCGACCCAGGGCAGCGCCTCGACCGCCCGCTCGATCGCATCGAGGTCCGCCGACATGAATCCCGAGTGGGCGAAGGGGGCGACCGCCTTCTCGATCTGTCCCGGCGAGACCCGCTGGAAACTGCCGTCCATCGAGATCACGCGCACGGGGCGGTCGAGCCCCCAGGCGAGCGCCGCGAGCGCTCCCGCGACCAGGCCGATGAGCGCCGCGCGCCGCGCGTAGCTCCTCCACTCGGTGACAACTACGTGTGCGAACCCCGGTGGCCACTGCCAGGCGGGCTTCTCCGCCTTGCTGCGATTCTTGCTCTTGTATCGATTGCGCCGGATGAGCTTGTTCAGCATGTGCGCTCTCTCATGAAACTCGACTCGAGCACCCGCCACACGAGCTCCTCGAAGTCGATGCCGGCCTGGCGCGCCGCCATCGGCACGAGGCTGTGGTCGGTCATGCCGGGCGTGGTGTTGATCTCGATGAAAAAGAATTTGCCGGTGCGCCTCTCGCGCATGAAATCCACCCGTCCCCAGCCGCAGCAATCGGTGACGCGAAAGGTCGCGAGCGCGGCGGCCTGCAGCTCCGCCTCGGCGCGTGCGTCGAGGCCGCTCGGGCAGTGGTACTGCGTGTCGTTGCGGAAATACTTCGCCTGATAGTCGTAGAACTCGGTCGCCGGCACGATGCGGATCGAGGGCAGCGCACTCTCCCCGAGCACGCCGACCGTGAACTCGTCGCCCTCGATGAACGCTTCCGCGAACACGATGGGGTCGACTCGGCGCGCCTCCTGGTAGGCGGCCTCGAGCTCCGCCGCCGCCTTCACTTTCGTGATGCCCACGCTCGATCCCTGCGAGGCGGGCTTGACCATCATCGGCAGACCCACTTCTTCCATCGCTCGCGGGAGGTCCTTCGGCCCGGTGAGCACCGCGTACGGCGGGGCCGTGAGGCCTGCGCCGACCACCACGCGTTTGGTCTTGAGCTTGTCCATGGTGAGGGCGGAGGCGAGCACGCCCGAACCGGTATAAGGGATGCCCAGCCATTCGAGCGCTCCCTGCATCACCCCGTCCTCGCCGCCGGGACCGTGCAGCGCGATCCAGGCGCGATCGAAGCCGCGGCTCACGAGCTCCTGGACCGGTCGCTCGCCCGGGTCGAAGCCCTCGGCGTTCACGCCGCGGCGCTTGAGCGCGGCAAGCACGGCGTTGCCGGAGAGCAGCGAGATCTCCCGCTCGCTCGAGTCGCCGCCGAGCAGCACGGCGACCTTGCCGAAGTCGGCGCTCGACGCGGCGAGGCGCGTGCCGGTCAGCGTCTTGAGCCGGCTCATGCCGCTTCTCCGACGATGCGCACTTCGGTGGTGAGATCGACGTGATGCAGCGCCGCGACCGTGCGTTGCACGTGCCGGATCAGAGCCTCGATGTCGGCGGCGCTCGCGTTGCCGTGATTGATGATGAAATTCGCGTGCTTCTCGGACACCGACGCATCGCCGATGCGAAATCCCTTCAGGCCCGCCGACTCGATCAGCCGCGCCGCATGATCGCCGGGGGGATTGGTGAACACCGAGCCGCAGCTCCACGCGCCGATCGGTTGGCTCTGCCTGCGCTTTTCCATGAGCTCGCGGATGGCCGCTTCGCTGACGCTCGGTCGGCGCTCGAACTCGAGGCGCGCGGCGATGAACCATTCCTCCGCCGGCCCTTGGACGCTGCGGTAGGCGATCCGGTAGTCGGCCGGCGTGCGCACGTGCCGCACACCGCGCCGGTCGAGGACCTCCACCTCGATGACGTGGCGCCACGTCTCGCCGCCGAACGCGCCGGCATTCATGGCGAGCGCCCCGCCGAGGGTCCCCGGAATGCCCGCAAAGAATTCGGCGGGCCCCAAGCCCCATTTGACGCATTGGCGGGCGATGCGCGCGCACGGTACGCCCGCGCCCGCGCGGATCCGCGTGGCGCTCGAGCGCTCGATGTCGGCGAGAGCTCCGTGCGTCGAGATCACCGCGCCGCGGACTCCGCCATCGCGCACCAGCAGGTTGCTGCCGAGGCCGATCCACAGGATCGGCAGGTCCGGCGGCAGCTGACGCAGGAACGAGGACAGATCCATGATGTCGCGCGGCGAGAAGAACAGGTCCGCCGGTCCGCCGACGTGCCAGGAGGTGTGCTTGGACATGGCCACGTCGCGCAGCACCCGCGTGGCGAACTCGGGGCCGAGCCCGTGCACGCGGGCCGCATGTCCATTCGCGTTGCCGCCGGCGCCGCTCATGCTGCAGGCTCCGCGCCCGTGGCCCCCGCGGCGAAGCGGCTCTTGAGATCCGCGGCGACCGCGCCGATGTTTCCCGCCCCCATCGTCAACACCACGTCGTCGTCGTGCAGCACCTGCCGCAGGGCCTCGGCGAGCTCGTCGACGCGCTCCACGAATACCGGCTCGACGCGCCCGCGCGTGCGCACGACCCGGCAAATGGCGCGCCCGTCGGCCCCCGCGATCGGCGCCTCGCCGGCGGCATAGACTTCCGTCACGAGCAGCACGTCGCACACGCTCAAGGCGCGGCCGAAGTCGTCGAGCAGATCGCGGGTGCGGGTGAATCGGTGCGGCTGAAACGCCAGCACCAGCCGGCGGTTGGGCCAGGCCTGCCGCACCGCCTCCACCGTCGCTTCGACTTCGGTCGGATGATGCCCGTAGTCATCGACGACGGTGGCGGAGCCTCCCGCCCAATGGATCTCGCCCAATTGCTGCAAGCGCCGGTCGATCCCCTGGAAATTCGAGAGTGCCCGTTGGATGGCCACGTCCGCGACGCCGAGCTCGGTCGCCACCGCGACCGCGGCCAGGGAGTTGAGTACGTTGTGCCGGCCGGGCAGATTGACGGTCAGTCTCACGGGCGCGCGCCCCTCGCGAAGCGCCGTGAAATGCGACTGCAGCCCCGCGCGCTCCACATCGACCGCCCGCAGGTCCGCGCCTTCGCCGAAGCCGTAGGTGACGATGGGCCGCGCGATCTCGCCCAATATGCTGCGCACCTCCGCATCGTCCGCGCACAGTACGGCGAGGCCGTAGAACGGCAGGTTGTGCAGGAACTCGACGAAGCTCTGCTTGAGCCGCGCGAAATCCCCCTCGTGCGTGCCGAGATGATCGTTGTCGATGTTCGTGACGACGGCGATCATGGGCTGCAGGTGCATGAAGGATGCATCGCTCTCGTCCGCTTCCGCGACGAGGTAGCGCCCCGCACCGAGCCGCGCATTGCTGTCCGCGCTCTTCAGCCGTCCGCCGATGACGAACGTCGGGTCGAGACCGCCCTCGGCGAGCACGCTTGCGACGAGGCTCGTGGTCGTGGTCTTGCCGTGAGTGCCCGCGACCGCCACCGAGTAGCGGAATCGCATCAGCTCGCCGAGCATTTCGGCGCGGGGCACGACCGGAATGCGGTTCGCGAGCGCGGCGGCGACTTCCGGATTTTCGCGATTGACGGCGCTCGACACCACCACCACATCTGCCTTGCCGAGATGCTCCGCGGCGTGGCCCACGAAGATCTTCGCGCCGAGGCGCGCGAGCCTCGCGGTCACGGCGTTGGCCTTGAGGTCCGAGCCCTGCACCTCGTAGCCGAGATTGAGCAGCACTTCGGCAATGCCGCCCATCCCCGAGCCGCCGATGCCGACCAGGTGGATGAGATGGATGGCGCGCATGCGGTCGTTCATGCCGCGGCGCCTCCCGCCGCGAGGCATAGATCCGCGAGCCGCGCCGCCGCGTCGATGTTGCGCAGCGAGCGTGCGGCTTCGGCCATCTTGAGCATGCGCGGCCGGTCCAAGGTGAGCTCGGCGATCCCGGCGCTCAAGCTGTCCGGCGTCATGTCGCGCTCTTGCAGGATGCGGCCCGCGCCGGCGCGCACCATCGCCTCCGCGTTCCGGGTTTGATGATCGTCGACCGCACCCGGGAAAGGCACCATCAATGCGCCGAGGCCGGCGGCCTGGAGCTCGGCGATGGTCATGGCGCCCGCGCGGCAGAGCGCCAGGTCGGCCCACGCATACGCGGCCGCCATGTCCTCGATGAAAGGCAGAACCTGGGCCTCGACGCCGAATTCGAGATAAGCCGCCCGGGCGGCGTCGATGCCGCGCGCGCCGGCTTGATGGCGCACCTCGGGGCGCTTGGAAGGATCGAGCAGCGACAATGCCTGCGGCACCATGACGTTGAGCCGCTGCGCGCCCTGGCTGCCGCCGAACACCAGGAGGCACGCCCGCGATCCGCGGCCGGCGAAGCGCGCAGCGGGATCGGGAAGAGCCGCAATGTCGGAGCGCACGGGGTTGCCGACGGCGCGCGCTTGGACCCCCGCGGGAAAGCTGCCGGGGAAGGCCTCCAGGACCTGCGTCGCGACGCGCGCCAGCCAGCGGTTGGTCATGCCCGCCACGGCATTTTGCTCATGAATCAGCAACGGAATCGACAGCAGCCACGCCGCGATGCCGCCGGGCCCGCTCACGTATCCGCCGGCGCCCAGCACCACGGCGGGCTTCACGCGCCGCATGATTCGGATGCAGGCCAGCACGGCGCCGGCGATCCGAAACGGCGCCATGACCCAGGATTTGAGACCCTTGCCGCGGATGCCGGCAACCCGCACCCACTCGATCGGGAACCCGTTCGCCGGCACGAGGCGCGCCTCCATGCTTCCCGGCACGCCGAGCCACACCACCGACACTTGCCGTTCGCGCAAGACCTTGGCGACGGCGAGCGCGGGAAATACGTGTCCGCCCGTGCCGCCGGCCATGATCATCACGGGGCCGTTCATCGCGCGCCCCCGGGCGTGCGCATGACGGCGGAACGCGACGTGCATTTCACCTCGTGATAGATCCGCAGCAGCACTCCGATCCACGCGAGGCTCACCAGGAGGCTGCTCCGCCCATAGCTCAACAGGGGCAGCGTGAGCCCCTTGGTCGGCAGCACCCCCATGTTGACGCCGATGTTGACGATGGCCTGCAGGCCGAGCCATACGCCGAAGGCGAGCGCCACGTAGGACTGGAACGCGAGCCCCGCCTGCGCCGCCATGCGCGAGATGCGAAACGCGCGCCATACCAGCGCGAGAAACAGGGCGAGCACACCGATCACGCCGATCAGCCCCAGCTCCTCGGCGAGCACGGCGAAGACGAAGTCGGTGTGCGCCTCGGGCAGATAGAACAGCTTCTGCACGCTCGATCCGAGGCCGACGCCGAACCAGGAGCCGCGGCCAATGGCGATCAGGGACTGGGTCAATTGGAAGCCGCCGTTGTACGGATCGTCCCAGGGATGCAGAAATCCCATCAGGCGCTTCACACGGTAGGCGGACGTGAGGGCGAGCGTTGCGAAGGCCAGCGCCGTGCCCGAAACGAGCAGGATGACGTAGCGAAGCCGCGCGCCGGCCACGAACAACACCGCGAAGCCGGTGGCGAACAGCACCGTGGCGGCGCCGAAATCGGGCTCCATGAGCAGGAGCATCGCCGCGACGCCGAGCAGGGCCACGGGCTTCGCGAGGCCGGCGAGGGTGTGGGTGAGCTCCTCGCGCTTGCGCACGCAATAGCTGCACACCCAGGTCAGCACCAGCACCTTGGCGAGCTCGGACACCTGGAAATTCATCGGACCGATGCGCATCCAGCGGCGCGCCCCGTTGACCGTGGCGCCGAGCCCCGGAATGAGCACGAGGAACAGCAGCAGGATCGCGAACAGCAGCAGCCCCAAGCTGTACTTGTCCCAGAGCTGCGCCGGCACGCGCGTCATGACCCAGCCGGCGAGCACACCCACCAGGCCGAACACGAACTGGCGCTCCAGGAAATAGAACGGATCGCCGAGATCCTTGGCGGCGATCGACATGGAAGCGGAGGTGACCATGACGAGTCCGACCAGGAGGAGCGAGGCCGTGAGGCCGAGGGTCACCCCATCCCACGCGAAAGGCATCCGCTCGCGCGCCCGGATTCCGTAGGACATGGTCGTGGCGTTCAAGCGGCGGCTCCGAGCGCGCGCACCGCCGCGGCGAACTCGTCGCCCCGATGGTTGTAGTCGCGGAACATGTCGAGACTCGCGCAGGCCGGCGACAAAAGCACCGTGTCGCCGGGGCGTGCCGCGGCGGCGGCGGCGGCCACCGCGGCTTGCATGGTCGCCGCCCGCTCGGTGGGGCAGATTCCTGCGAGGACGGTCTCGATGGCCGGCGCGTCCTTGCCGATCAACACCGCGTGCCGGACCTTGCTGCGGAACGCCGCCGCGAGCGGAGCGAAGTCCTGGCCTTTGCCCTCGCCACCGGCAATGAGCACCAGCGGCCCGGACAGGCCGGATACCGCGGCCAGGGTCGCACCGACGTTCGTGCCCTTGGAATCGTCCACGTAGCGCACGCCACCGATGTCGGCCACCCACTGCGATCGGTGGGCGAGGCCCGGGAAGCTTTCGAGCGCGCTCAAGCTCGCGGCCAGCGGCAGCCCCGCGGCCTCGCCGAGCGCCAGCGCCGCGAGGGCGTTGGCGGCGTTGTGGACGCCGGAGATCTTCATGCGGCTCACCGGCAGAATGGGCTCGCCGCGCCGCGCGAGGAAACTCTCGGATCCGCGCCGCACCAGCGTGAAGTCCGCATCCGCGCGCTCGACCGAGAAGGTCAGCACACGGGCGGGCCGGGCGCCGCCTGAGGTTCCGTCGCGCATCGCGATGACCTGGGGATCGTCGACGTTCAACACCATCGTGGCCGCATGCTCGAAAATCCGCTGCTTCGCCCGGGCGTAGGCCTCGATCGACGCATAACGGTCCATGTGATCCGAGGTCACGTTGAGCACCACGGCGGCGATCAGGTCGAGCGAGCGTGTGGTCTCGAGCTGGAAACTCGACAGCTCGAGCACATACAGATCGGGAACGGGCTCGGCCAGGAGGTCGAGCGCGGGCCTGCCGAGATTGCCGCCGGCGAGCACCCGCCTGCCGGCCGCGGCCGCCATGCGCGCCACGAGGCTCGTCACGGTGCTCTTGCCGTTGGTGCCGGTGATGCCGATGACCGGCGCGGACGCCGGCGCGCGCACCGTGCGCGCGAACAGTTCGATGTCGCCGAGCACCTCGATGCCGCGGGCGCGCGCCTGGGCCGCGATCGGCTCCTCGAGCGACACACCCGGCGACATCACCACCTGCGAGGCGCCGTCGAGCAGCGACAGATCGAACCCGCCGAGACGCAGGTCGAGGTTCGCGGCGAGGCCGCCGAGCTCCGCGAGTCCGGGCGGATCGCGGCGTGAATCGGTCACCGCCGCCGGTATGCCGCGCCTGGCGAGATACCGCACGCACGATGCGCCCGTCTTGCCGAGGCCCACAATCACGCTCATGCCGTGGGTCGTCATCGGATCTTCAGCGTGGCCAGGCCGGTGAGCATCAGCAGGAAGCTGATGATCCAGAAGCGCACGATGACCTTCGGCTCGGACCATCCCTTGAGCTCGAAATGATGATGCAGCGGCGCCATGCGGAATATGCGTTTGCCCGTGAGCTTGAACGAGGCCACCTGCAGCATCACCGAGACGGTCTCGAGCACGAACACGCCTCCCATGATGCAGAGCACGATCTCCTGCCTCACGATCACGCCGACGGTGCCGAGCGCCGCTCCGATGGCGAGTGCGCCCACGTCGCCCATGAACACCTCGGCGGGGTAGGAGTTGAACCACAGAAAGCCGAGCCCGGCGCCCGCGATGGTGGCGCAGAAGATCAGCACTTCGCCGGCTCCCGGAATGTAGGGGATCTGCAGATACGTGGCGAACTTGAAGTTGCCCGTGGCATAGGCGAACACGCCGAGCGCCGCCGCCACCATCACGGCGGGCATGATGGCCAGACCGTCGAGCCCGTCGGTGAGATTGACCGCGTTCGAGGTGCCGACGATGACGAAGTAGGCGTAGGCGATGAAGCCCGCGGTGGACATCGGCAGCGCCACCGTCTTGAAGAACGGCACGTACAGCGAGATCTCCGCCATCGTCTGGTGGTTCCAATGCAGGCTCGCGGCGATGCAAAGCGCGGCGACGGATTGCGCCAAGTACTTGTACCGCGCCGCCAACCCCTTGGAGTTGCCCACGACGAGCTTCAAGTAATCGTCGTAGAACCCGATGCCTCCGAACGCGAGCGTCGCGCCGATCAGCATCCACACGAAGCGGCTCGAGAGATCCGCCCAGAGAAGCGTCGCGATCACCATCGCCGCGAGCATCAGGCCGCCCCCCATGGTGGGCGTGCCGGATTTGGAGAGATGCGTTTGCGGTCCGTCGGTGCGTATCTGCTGGCCTACCTGGTAACGCGCGAGCGCCGAGATCATGTGCGGGCCGATCAACAGGGCGATGGCGAGTGCGGTCATCGCAGCCAGAATTCCGCGCAGCGTCAGGTACTGAAAGACGTGAAAGCCGGAATAAGAATGCGCGAGATATTCGGTCAGATAGAGAAGCATCGGTCAGCCCCCCGGCCCAAGCGCCTGGACCACCCGCTCCAGACGGTTCACGCGCGAGCCCTTGACTAGCACCGTCACCCCTTGAGCCATCTCCGCCTGCAGCCGACGGATCAGGGAGTCCGCGTCCGCGAACCACTCCGCGCCCGAGCCGAACGTCTCGGCCGCCCGCGAGCTCTCGGTGCCCAGCGCGAACAGCCGCTTCACGCCGCATTCGCGCGCGTAACGGCCGAGCTCGGCGTGACTGTCCGCCGCGTGAGGTCCGAGCTCGGCCATGTCGGCGAGCACCAGCCAGGCGGTTCCGGCAACGCCGCGCAGCACATCGAGGCCGGCGCGCACCGAGCTCGGATTCGCGTTGTAGGAATCGTCGATGATCCAGCTGCCGCGAAGCCCCGCCTTGAGCTGCAGCCGGCCCGGGACCGCCCGAAAATCCGCGAGGCCCGAGACGATGTCCTCGAGCGAGGCGCCGGCCGCGGCGGCCGCGGCAGCCGCACCGAGTGCGTTCGATATGTTGTGCGCACCGCCCGCCTTGAGCACCACCGCGCGCTCGCCGAGCGGACACCTGAGCGTGAAGCGCGTGACGAATTCCGCCTGCTCGATGGTCTGCACGGGATTCACCGCCGAGAAGTCGGCCGGGCGCGTGACGCCGAACGTGACGATGCGCGACGCGGTCGCGGCATTGCGCCAATAATCCGCATACGAGTCGTCGGCGTTGATGACGGCGGCGGCCTCGAGCTCGAGCCCCGCCACCATCTCGCCCTCGCCGCGCGCGACGCCGTCGAGATCTCCGAAACCCTCGAGGTGCTCGGCGCCCGCGTTGGTGATGAAGCCGACCGTCGGGCGCGCGAAGCGCACGAGCTCGGCGACATCGCCGATGCGATTCGCGCCCATCTCGACCACCGCACTGCGATGCGAGGCCTCGAGGCGCATCAGCGTCACCGGCACGCCGATGTGATTATTGAGATTGCCGTGGGTCGCCATGCACGGGCCGCGGCGCGCGAGGATCGCGGCGATCATCTCTTTGGCGGTGGTCTTGCCGTTGCTGCCGCCCACACCGACGATGGGAATCGCGAATGAGGCGCGCCAAGCGGCAGCCAGCCGTTGCAGCGCGGCCAGTGGGTCGGGCACGACGATCTGAGCGATGCTCGAGCCCGGCACCGACTTCTGCACCAGCGCGCCGATTGCGCCGCGCTGCGCCGCCGCCGCGACGAATTCTCCCCCGTCGAACTTCGGTCCCCGCAGCGCGACGAACAGCGACCCGGCGGCGATCGTGCGGCTGTCGGTCGACACGGCCCCGTAAGGGCCATCCGCGCCGACCAGCGCGCCCGCGACCACCCGAGCCGCTTCCTGAAGCGTGCGCTTCATGCCGCGACCCCGAGAATTTTCGATGCCGCATCGCGATCGCTGAATCGCAGGCGCGATGCGCCGTAGATCTGATAATCCTCGTGTCCCTTGCCCGCGATGAGCACGACGTCGGCCGAGCCGGCGGCATTCAAGGCCTCCGCGATCGCGGCGCCCCGGTCGTGCACGATGCGCGCGGGATGCGCGCTGATTCCGCCGGCGATGCCGCGGGTGATTTCGGCGGGATCCTCGGAGCGCGGATTGTCGTCGGTCACGATGATCTGATCCGCGAGCTCATCGGCCACCGTGCCCATCATCGGCCGTTTGCCCGGATCCCGGTCGCCTCCGCAGCCGAACACGCACCAAAGCTGTCCCCGGCAGTGCTCGCGAAGCGCGCCGAGCGCCTTCGCCAGCGCGTCGGGCGTATGCGCGTAATCGATCACCGCCTTGGGCTTGCCTTGGGCGGTCGACTCGATCACTTCCATGCGCCCCGGCGGCGCCGTGCATCCGGCGAGTGCGGCGGCGGCCTCCTTCACGGGAATGCCGAGCGATGCGAGGCAACCGAGCACCACCAGTGCGTTCTCCGCGTTGAAGCGCCCGAGCAGCCGGGTCGCCATATGGAGCTTGCCGAAGCTGCCGTCGATATCCATGGAGATCCCGAGCAGGTCCGGCACGACTCGATCCGCGTGCAGCGACCGCTCGGCGAGCCAGGCATCGCTCGAACCGCCGACCCAGACGGCCGTGAGCGGCGCGCGGCCCGCGAGCTTCATCGCGAGCTCGCGGCCGAATCCGTCGCCGATGTTGATGATCAAGTGCTTGAGGTCCGGCGCCGCGAACAATCGCGCCTTGGCCTCGCCGTAGGCCTGCATCGTGGGGTGGTAGTCGAGATGATCGCGGGTCAAATTGGTGAATGCGGCCGCATGGAACCGCACGCCGGCCACGCGGCCCTGATCGAGCGCGTGCGAGGAGACCTCCATCGCCACCGTGCGCGCGCCCTGCGAACGCAGCTGGGCGAGCATGCGGTGCACGCTCACCGCATCGGGTGTCGTGTGCGTGGGCGCTTCGAGCGAACCGAGACGACCCCAGCCGATGGTGCCGATGTAAGCCGAGCTCTGCCCGAGACGGGCCAGCGATTGCGCCAGCAGATAGGCACACGTGGTCTTGCCGTTGGTGCCGGTGATGCCCACCACGCGCAGGTTCGCGGAGGGCCATTGAAAGAAGCGGTCCGCGATCCGGCCCACGAGGTCGCTCAAGCCGGCGATCGGCGCCGCGAGCAAGGGCCCCGAAAAGCTCGGAGCCTCGATGCCGGGCCCCGGCTCCCAGAGCACGGCGCAGGCGCCCCGCGCTTCCGCTTCGGCCGCGAATTGCAGCCCGTGCGAGTGGCGCCCCTTGAGCGCCAGGAACAAGCCGCCGGGTCGGACTTCGCGGCTGTCGATCGCGAGGTCCGCGACCTGAGCGTCGTTGGCCGGCACCGCCGCGATGCCGTCGAGCAGCCAGGTGAGTGAGGTGCTCATGAGGTGCTCATGGGGCCGCGTTGGCCTGTACCAGCGTCGCCGCGGGCACGTTCTGCAGATCGTCGGGCGGGATGTCCATGAGGCGCAGGGCGCCGGACATCACGCTCGCGAATACCGGCGCC
>Ga0182012_10003383_pt1 | contig 17011 bp, 12 predicted proteins | sample 612S2SmetaG_FD_120486 | JGI IMG/M metagenome (GOLD analysis project Ga0182012, IMG submission 120486) | Permafrost microbial communities from Stordalen Mire, Sweden - 612S2S metaG | ecosystem: Environmental > Terrestrial > Soil > Wetlands > Permafrost | place: Sweden: Stordalen | collected...
CGCACACTCGCATCCACCACCGCACCGGCCAGCCCGCGCGCCTTCATTGCCGTACTCATCAACCCGCCAATGCCCGCGTAGTCCAACCCATCTTCCACAACCATTACGTACACCGACCCCGCCGGCGCATCGTCAATTGCATCCAGCATCCCCTGAATCGCCTTTGATCCCTCGTGATGCTCTTCCTTCTTCAGCATCACTGTCACCGCCGGGCCCACAAACTTCGCAGTCGCCAGTGGCCGCATGTCGTGATACATGTAAGCCTTCGTTCCGTAAAGCTGCTCCATCGCATCCGCCACACTCGCCACTTCCACAATCCGGAAGCCATCCAGCAAATCATTTCCTGCGGGAGCGTCAGCTCTCTTGAACGCCGCCACCAGCAGCAGCGAAAACGCAATCAAAGCAATGGCAATAATTTTCTTCACGGTATCGCCGGTCCCTTCTCTTGGAATGTCCACCCGCCCATCTCATCCAGCAGTGCCACCACGCCCTGCGCTGCCGCCTCTAGAAACTGAGTGCCCTTTTCAGCGCTTGCTTCCTCTGGCATTCCAATCACTCCGTTGTGCGACAACTCATCGAACTCGTTAATCATATGAAACGGTGCAGGGTGCAACATATCATTCACCCGGTACCCCATATGCGGCCCCGGCCCACCCCGCTTCGCCTTGCTCACATCCACTAACCCGGGATTCTGCGCCAGCAAAATCGATGTCTCCATCTCGCACGCATGCCCCATCCCTCCAGCTGGCGACGTCCGTATCTCCGTAAATCGCGCCGCCGCCAAATTCCAATAGGCCGCGTACACAATATAGAGGTCGCGCATCTCTTCAAACTCACTCTTCAACTCACGCTGCGCAGCCTTGCATGGAATATCGTTGCCGCCATGCCCGTTCATGAGGAAAATCTTGCGCGCGCCCATCCCAATCAACGAACGGCACATCCCGCAAATCATCTCCACATACGGCATCAAATCGAGGCTTACCGACCCGAATCTCCGATGATGCGGCGAATGCCCCAGCCACTGCACCGGAAGCATCACAATCTTCTCCGTCCGCAGCCGTTCCACCCGGTCGGCCACATACCCAATAATGATCGAATCGGTGAACACCGGGAGATGATGCCCATGCTGCTCCAACGAACCAAGCGGCACCACAAAAATCCGATTCGCCAAATCCTTCAGATCCGGCCAGCGCGCATTCTGCAAAAGCATTATTTAAACCGTTTGATATTTGACTGACAACGCCGGAGTCTCGAGCCGCGCCGAACTCTGCTTCTTTGATTCCAGGCAGCTTTCCAGCATGCCGCTCGTCAGCAGCGTTCGTTCAATCGGATACGGTGCCTTGCCCGTGACAAACATCTCTTCAATCTTCTGCACCAGACGAGCGGAGTAAGTCACATTTGGCACGGGCGTCAGCAGAAACTGTGTCGAAACCCCACCCACGCCGCGAACCCGCGCCGCAAAATTGAAATCCTTCACCGCGCCATCCAGCATCAGCATCGTTGCGTGCAACCCATCGCGATATTCAATTAGGTACGCGGCCGACTGCTTCACTAATCCCGGCAGCACTCCATCGCCCACCAAATCCTGCGGTCGGCTGTCCAGATCCGATAACCCCAGCGGCGTGTCACTGCGCGATAACGCCGAACTCAGTAACTCCTTCGAGATCTTCCCCGAATCCAGCGCCTTCCAAACCGCGTCGCCCGTCAGCATTTGCACGGCCTTCACGCCCGTCTCTCCGCCGCGCCGCCGCTCCACCATGCACTGCAATCCCTCCAGCGCATGAAAGTCCATCGCGTCCGATCCACCCTCGCCCACCATCACCGCATCCTCGATCTCAGCTCCATGCGCGATCTCGATATCCGGTAACCTCCAAGTCACCGGAATCGAGGAACCTCCCAACATCGGAAAGCCCATTTCGTGCGAGGTGTCCACCATCTTGCGCGCTTTCTCAAAGCTATAGGAGAGATGCTTGTCGTTATAAACCGGCACACTCCGTCCACTCGCCTTAAAGACTGCCACGCACTGCTCAAAAAACTCGTATCGTGGATAAAGCTTCTGCCCTTTATCGTTCGAAGGATACTCGCCGTGCTCTCCTACAATCAGCACCGCATCGCACGCTAATTTGTCCCCACCGCAACACAGCGCCTCCGCAATCGTGGGGTAAACTTTGAACCCAAACTCCTGCGCCCGTGCTCCGCTTAAATCGCCGTCGGGCTTCTGATCCACATACAGCGAAACTACTTTCACATTCGGCTGATGCCACTCGCCGTCAATCGGATACCCAATCAAAAACCGATCGCCAATATGCTGCCCGTGCGAAAGATACTTATAGATCGTCGTCACAATCGCCACCCGCACCGGCGGCCGCTGCAATGCGAGTGCTAACGGTGCAGCGGCTGTGGAACCAAGAAATCCGCGTCGTGTAATCATAGGTTTCTAATTTCGCTCGAACGTCGATTCCTTCTCCGCTTTGTACCCAATTGCCAAGTGCGGCGTCTCCAAACGCGTTCCGCCCGCATGTAAACTATCCACGCCACTAGCCGTTAATCCGGTCGTGAGCAGGGTCCGCTCAATCGGAATTGGCGATTTGCCGGTCTCATACAACTTCTCCATGTTCCAAGCTAGTGGACTAAAGAAACTCGCCAGCGTCGTTCGCCCATCCGGCATCGGCAGATAGAGCTGCGTCGAAACAACGCGCGACGGGTTATCCAGCCGCATCGCCACGTTGAAATCGCGCAGCATCCCGGTCATTAGCATCATCGTGCAGCGCAGCCCATCATGGTGTTCATACGTGTAAGCCACCGGATCTTTGGCAAGCTGCTTCATCTGGTCTACCGTGGGCATCATGTCGTTGAAGCCCTCGCGCGCGGGCGTGATGGTATGGCTCCGGCACAACGCCGCCTGCATCAAATCGCGCGACCACACGCCGTCATTCAAAGCCTTCCAGAAACTATCTCCGCGATACGCCTGTAGCCACTTCACACCGGTCTCGCCGCCGTGCCGCCGCTCTACTAAACCCTGTATGCTTTCCAATCCATGGAAATCGTAGCTATCTACTCCGCCGTAACAAACGCACACCGCCTCGCGCACCTTCGTGCCCATCGGTAACTCGAACCGCGGGATCCGCCAAGTCACTGGCAAACTCGACCCCGCCATGAACCCGAACTTCATCTCGCGCGAAGTGTCGTACATCTCCTTTGCCCACTCCCATTTCCACGAAAGATGCTTGTCATTGAAGAGCGGTACGCTCCGCCCGCTCTTTTGATAGACATCTACGATTTGTTTGAAGAATTGGTAGCGCGGATACTGCACTTGGCCTTTTTCCGTCTTTGGATAAGTGCCGTGCTCGCCAACAAAAATTACACCATCCACCGCGAGTTTCCCGGTGCCCATCGTCAGCGCTCCTTCGATGCTTGGATAAATCGTCATCGAAGGATGCCGCTGCGCGCGTTCCTTGCTCAAATCATCGGCCCCGACTTGGTCCACATAAAGGCTGACCAGATCAAACGGCGGATGGTGGTACGTGCCCTCATACCCGTAGCCGTCTAAGAACCTATCGACGATGTGCTGGGCGTGCGAGTATTTGCGATATACCGTTACGACGGCGGCGAGTTTTTTAGGCATGGCGGCTTTACGCCATGTTAATACGTTTCACTTTGATCTTGTCGTCGTCGAACATGCCCAACTGCAACATGCCCGCGATTTCAATATGCTCCACTTGCCCGTTCAGGTAGTGGCTGTCCTGATCCGGCTTCGCCAGCGCAATACTCGGCAGGCCTAACTGCGCGCGTTTCGCATCAATGGTTTTCAACCCGGTTTTGTCCAGCGCCACCGGATCGGTGCCAAAGAACAGCGTCTTCGGTTCCCAGATGTAGCGCGCTTTGCCGGGAGGCCCACCCCAATACGACGCCTTCACCGCGTCTACGATGTGCAGCACAAACTTTTCGCGAAACACCGGCAAACTCACAACCGACGGAATAAACATCCCGCAAGCATTATTCGTCGGCGTCAGGTGGCTGCGATTCACATTGTTCACGCAACCGTGCGACATGTTCTTCAGCGTGATGGTTACGCCAGCCGATTGGTGATGTTTCAACACTGGCAGATTGATGATCTTGTTCACCTGCTGCGTGACAATCTTCGCCACGTACGACCGCCGCACGTGCATATCCGTCACACTGTCCTTGGGCTTGATCAGCGCCATCTCCATGTAATGCCGCTCGTCATAACCGCCCATGTCGAGTTGGTACTCCGAGTATGCCGGTGAAGCCGCATCAAAATGCACACCTTCCGGTAGCCACTTGTCGATGTGTGCCTCTAACGCTTCCTGCCGGTAACGGTTGAACACAATAATGTTCGAATTTGAAACGCCCGCCGCGTTCAACCCATCGATAATGGAACGCAGTACGCTCGCGTCCGACGACAACTTCGGCCCACCCACCGGCGACACCTTGATTCCCACCACGTCGCCTTTTTCGAAAAACGTGCGCCACGCATCTTGCCAACTCGGCGCTTCCGTCAGCTCCGTCATGCCGCGCTGCACCATCTGCTGCACTGTCTCGTTTTGATAGACATCGGCCACGATCGAGCCCGGATGCTCTACCGCAATCACCCGTCCTGGATAGGGCCCTGGTATCCCGAGATTCTTCGAAACCGCACCCTTACTCTGTGACAACGTGGCCGTAGCCGCCGCTGCCATAAAAGACTTCTGGATAAACTGCCTGCGATTGGTGCTCACTCGTCCACCTCATGACGAAAATAACACTTTCGTCATGAATGAGCGCCCAACTCCACCGCCGCACACTCGGGCAAACTCCCCGGCCTTCCGTTCTCCGAATAGTGCCCGCTCCACAAAAGCTTCCCGGTCATCGGCACCCCATCCCAAACCGTCAAATGCGCCCCATCACTCGCCCCGCACGCCCGAAACGTGTTCTTCCCGTGGGTATGTCCCAAATCCGCGAGCACGTTTGAATTATCTATTGCGAAACTATTCGAATCACCATTCCCTACCACAGCAAAGAACGGCGTCAACTTTGGAATGTTTGCGGCCGTTGCCGGCAACGAAATCTTGTAACTCGTCGTCCCCGGTTGCGTCTCCTCCGTAATCGGACACGCCTCCTGACTGACTCCCACAATCTGCGCATCCGCAAAACTCTGCGGCGACGCAGGCACCACCAGCGTCACAAAACTGTTCGGCGTGAGGGTGGCATCTCTAATGAGGATGCATGTTCGCGAATCGGTCCGCACCCCCACCCCAATTTGCCGCGAGTAGTCAACCCCCGCCGGTCCACTCAAAGAAGCTTGTGAGTTCGTCGCAGTCGGCCCCTTACTGCAACCCACAACCCAGAAACAAAACGCCACAACAACACATGATTTGCGCACGCCCCGTAGACGCCATCAAACCGCTACACACACACCCGTACTCTTACGCCCGAAATTCGCCGAGGTGTGCCTTTTTTACATTGCAAGCGAAACCAATTCCGTCCTATCATGCCTAATCAGAGACAGAGGATCAGCAACCCAGTCGGAGACCTTGTGCAGCGCTACGCTGGACAGAGAACTAAAGAAGCAGCGTCGTAACGAGTCACAAAGAAAGGGGCCTTTTCATGACCGCCACCGCACTTTCGAGAGGCCAGTCGGTCGACTCGTTTCCGGTTGTCGCAATCGGCGCCTCCGCCGGCGGTCTCGAAGCCTTCCTCGTTTTGTTTCGATCACTCGTCGCGCCCACCAACATGGCGTTTGTTCTGGTCACTCACCTCGAACCCACCCATCAAAGCGAGTTAGTAAAAATTATTTCGGGAAACACCAGCCTCGTTGTCTTGGAAGCACACGATCAAACCCGCATCGAGCGCGAACATCTGTACATCATGCCACCGAACGCTGATCTCGAAATCAGCGACGGCTTGTTACGCCTTATTGAGCGGACCCAGCAAAAGCCTCACTATCCCATCGATCATTTCTTCGAATCACTGGCCAAGGATCAAGGTTCCAAAGCGATCGGCATTATTCTTTCTGGCGGCGGCTTCGACGGCGCCGCCGGTGTTCGGGCCATTAACAGCCGCGATGGTGTGACCTTCTGTCAAGATCCCAAGACCGCGATGCACAGCGGCATGCCGCACAGCGCGATTTCGACAGGCGTCGTTGACAGGGTGTTGGCCCCCGCCGAAATTGGCGAAGCACTCAATCAGCTGTCCACCCATGTCAGCCTCCCCAAAGAAGGAACCAGCGGCGATCTTGAACCCTTTCCCGACGACCACCAGAGCTTTTTGCGCATCATCGATATGCTGCGCGCCAGCCATTTAGTTGACTTCAATCAATACAAACCCAGCACCCTCTCTCGCCGCATTGGTCGACGTGTTGTCGTTCACCACTTAGATTCCTTTGCCGAGTATGCCAACTTCCTTGAAGGCCATCCTCTAGAACTCGACCAGTTGTATCGAGATATTCTGATCTGCGTGACGTCTTTCTTCCGTGAGCCGGCCGTGTTTGAAGCCTTATCGCCTCTCATAGCCCACTCCTTCGAAGGCCGCAAAACGTCCGATCCTTACCGTGTCTGGATTGCCGGTTGTGCCACCGGCGAAGAAGCCTACTCGTTTGCCATCGTCGTCCGAGAAACGATGGAGGCGGCTTGCAGGCAGTTTCCCATTCAGGTCTTCGGCACCGACATTAGTGATTCAGCCATTGACCGCGCACGCGGCGGCATTTTCTCCGAGCAGATTGAAAAAGACGTCTCCCCTGAGCGCTTGCGCAAATTCTTCAAGCGCATAGATCCCGGTTACAAGATTGCCGAAACTGTCCGCGAAAACTGCATTTTCGCCCGTCATGACATCACCTCCGATCCACCGTTTTCGCAACTCGATATCATTAGCTGCCGCAACGTCATGATCTACTTCGGGTCTGCCGTCCAGAGCCGCGTTTTGCCCAACTTTCACTATGGCTTGAAACCCGCGGGGCTCCTGGTTCTTGGCAGCGCCGAAACCGTCGGTAGCCGCTCCGATATCTTCGCTACCGCCAACGACGAACACAAAGTGTTCGCCAAAAAAGCCGTTCCTGCTCATCTCGACCTAAGCAAGGACCCCAGCATACCTAACCTACCGCCCATCCCCCAACTATCGGTCAGCCAGTGGACAGTGCCGCTCGACCTCGAAGGACGCGCCTCGCGTATTCTCGCCGCTTCCTACGCCCCGGCCGGCGTCATCATCAACTCCGAGATGCAGATCCTTCATTTCCAAGGCGTCACTAGTTTCTATCTCGAACCCGCCTCCGGTGAAGCCACTCTGAATCTGCTGCGACTGGCGCCCGAAAGTCTCGTTTATCCCCTGCGGGCCTTAGTTGAACGAGCTGTCGAAACCAAGTCGTCGGTCGAACAAACAGGCATCCGAGTCGAACGCCATGGAGAAACCCGCAACATCACTTTGCGCGTTATTCCGCTTTCCGAGAAGGCGCCCGCTTACCTGGTGCTCTTCGAAGAGCCAGTGAAGCAAAATGGCCCGCAGAGTCCCGCTCGCCAAGCCGCCAGTCAAACGAACCTACCCCAGAACGAGTCGCAACTGGGCCAGGCTCATCAGGAAATCCTCCAAATGCGGGACTACCTGCGTCGCTTCAACGAAGAGTATGAAGCCACCAACGAAGAACTGCGCGCTGCCAATGAAGAAGCCCGTTCTTCCAACGAGGAACTCCAAAGCACCAATGAAGAACTCCGCACGGCGAAAGAGGAACTGCAAAGTTCCAACGAAGAACTCATCACGGTTAATGATGAACTCAAGCAGCGCAACGACGATTTGCGCCGCGCCAGTGACGATTTGGCAAACGTCCTGACGGCCGCCGCCATCCCCATCGTCATGGTCGATAGAAATAGCTGCCTTCGGCGGTTCACCCCCGCCGCTCAACGCTTACTCGGCCTCTCGCCAGCCGACATCGGCCAACCGTTGCATCAGGTCAACCAGGCATTTTCTCCTCCCAGCCTTCCCAAAATGCTTAAAGCCGCTTTGGAACTGCTCGCCTCCCAAAGCGAACGTTCCCAAAACCGGCAAGGCCGCTGGTATGAGATCTTTGTGCGCCCCTACCGCACTGCCGACGACCACATTGAAGGCGCCGTCGTTTCTTTCATCGATGTCGATAACTCCACCCGCGCTCTTGAAGACGCTGAACACTCTCGCAATTTTGCCGAAGCTGTCATTGAGACTGTGCAGCATCCCATGCTGATCCTCGATCAAGACTTGCGCATTCTCCGTGCCACCGATGCTTTCTATCAAACGTTCAACGTTAAGCGTCTCGAGACCGAAGGCCAACTCATCTCCGACATTGGCGCCGGTCAGTGGAATTTCCCCGAGCTGCGGCGCCTTCTTGAAACAGCATTAGTGCGCGATGTCCCCTTCAAAGATCTTGATGTCGAACATGAATTTCCGAAAATTGGTAGGCGCACTATGCGCCTCAATGCCCGCCGGATTATTGGCACTAGCCAACGTCAGCGCCTGCTCCTGGCCATCGAAGATGTCACTGAACGGAAGGAAACCGCCGAAATTCAGTACCGTCGTTTGTTCGAGTCAGCTCGCGACGCTATCCTCATCGTCGAAGCCGCCTCCGGAAACGTCATCGATGTGAATCCCTATTTCACCGAGCTAACACGCTACCCGCGCGCCGAGCTCGTCGGTAAGCGCCTCGCCGATCTCCGCGTCTTTCTTGAATCGGACGAGATCCGTCGCCTGCTTCCAGATCTCCGAACTTCCCCGTCCCTGCGCCACCAGTCCGTCAAGGTCACAGCGCGAGATGGAACCAGCCTTATCCTCGAAATAATCGGCAACGTCTATAACGTTCGGAATCAGGAATTCATTCAGGTCAATATTCGCGACGTCACCGAACGCCGGCGCATCGAAGACCAGCTGCGCAGCTCCAATCTCGACCTCCAACAATTCGCCTTCGCCACCTCGCACGATTTGCAGGAACCGCTCCGCACCGTCAGCATTTTTTCCGAGAGGATCAAAGCTCAGCTCGAAGGAAAAGCCAATGCCGAAATAAGCCGCCAATTTGATTTTATCCTCGCCGCCGCCGCCCGCATGCGCCAAATGGTGCTTGACTTATTAGGCTATGCGCAAATCGTAAGGGCCGACTTGAATGCGTCCCTGGTGAACACCGAAGCCGTTCTTTCGTCCGTCTTGCTGAGCCTCCAGATGGCCATTGACTCTTGTCAGGCGCAAGTTTCCTTCGATCACTTACCTCCCGTTTTCATTGATCAGACTCACTTGGGCCAGCTCTTGCAAAACCTTATTTCGAACGCCATCAAATATCGCAGCAACCAGACCCCGCGGATTCACCTTTCCGCCCGCGACGCAGGCCGCGAATGGATTTTTTCCGTCACCGATAACGGCATAGGCATTGATCCCCAATACGTCGAACACATCTTCACAATCTTCAAACGCCTCCACGGCTCCAAATATCCCGGTTCTGGCATCGGCCTCGCTATCTGCAAACGCGTCGTCGAACGCTACGACGGCCGAATTTGGGTCGAGGCGAATCCCACCGGCGGCTCCATCTTTTCCTTTTCGTTACCGAAAGACTTGCCGGCTTAGAAGAGGCAAAAGAAGCTCGAACAATCAACAACCGAAGCCTGAGCTGCCTAGCTTGCTCCACCAAATCGCGCCAAACGCCTTCTCAAGTCCTGCTCAGGAAAGCACACCGGTGCGCCGCGAAGCTGGTAAACTCCCTGTATCACAATGTTGGTCCCGGGCCACCCTCACGACTTGTTCCTAAGTTACGCCCACGCCGAAACTCAATGGGTGGAAGCTTTCAAGAAAGCCTTCTGCCAGGAGTTTCACGAACGCGAAGGCCGCCCCGTCTCGGTCTGGCAAGATTCTTCAGATCTCCGCCCCGGAACTAAGTGGACCGCTGAACTGGAAGACGTTGTCAAAAACGCGGCTGCGCTGCTGGCCATCGTCTCCCCCGCCTATCAAGCCTCGCCCTGGTGCGGCGAAGAATACAGGTTCCTCCTCAATCACTACGGAACCCTCGAAGCACTCAAAGTAGAGACTATCTATCGCTTTTTCAAAATCTTCAAATTACCCACCGAGCATGACATACTCCCAGAACTGCAGGACGTCCGCTTCTTCAGTCAGACCAAAGAGCCGTATTCCATTGAATCCCCTGAATTCAAGGTGGCCATTACTAAAGCCGTCACCGCCATTCGCGAACTGTTCCGCTTAATGAGCAACGGCAAAACCAGCGTCTATCTAGCCACCGGCCCCATCGAAATGGTGACTGACCGTACTCGCCTGGAAGACGAACTCACCGGTCACGGCTACAAAGTCCGTCCCAGCTTCGCGCTCGATAGAAGGTTCCCTGCCGAAACTCTCGTCTCCGAAGTTGACCCTTGCTCCCGCGCCATCTTCCTCCTCGGCGCCCAACACGACCCATTCGTCAGCCAGCAAATCGATCAAGCCGTCGCACTCAACAAGCCTTGCCTCTTCTGGATTCACCCGCGCCTCTCCCTCAACGCCATACCCGAACAACAGCGCCTCCTCCAACACCTCCAAGACCGCCGCGATCTCCCGGCTGGCTCTGAAATCCTCGGAGGTCAATCCATCCCTGCTCTGTGGAACGCCCTCGAGCCCAAGCTAAAGCCCGCTGAGCCTAAACCCGCCCCCACCACCGAATCCACCAAGCCCAGCGTCTACCTCATCTTCGACGCCACCCTTTCAGCTGAATCGGAGGCCGCCGCCCACCTCAGCGGCATTCTCGAAAACCGCAACCTCCAAGTGATCCAATCCAATCACTTCGACGATCACCAAGACCTGATGAATACCTCCGACGCCGCCCTGCTGCTGCGCACCACTAACCCCAAATCCGATGACTGGTGGCTCCGCCTGTTAGCACAAGAGGTCATTCTCAACACCCGCTTCGCCTCCAAAGCGCTGGTTCTCGCCGACACCACTCGGCTCAAGTTGACCGCCAGCGACATCCCAGTCCTCCCCTACTCGCAGCCCTTCTCTCCGCAAGCGCTTGATCCCTTCATCGACAAACTCCAGCGTGCCCGAGGTGCCCATGCCGGCAGCCGTTGAACTCGCGCCCGATCTCTCCGTTCGTCAGCCATACCCAGGCCTGCGCCCATTCGAAACCAAGGAGGCCGTTCTCTTCTTCGGCCGCGAAACCCACACCGCCGAACTATTGCGTCGCTTGGCCGAACAGCGCTTTCTCGCCGTCGTGGGAAGCTCGGGCAGCGGCAAGTCCTCCCTCGTTCGAGCCGGCTTGCTCCCCGCGCTGTACCGCGGCCGCCTAGTGGGCGCAACCTCCCAATGGCGCATCTGTGTCATGCGTCCCGGCAGCGCTCCGTTAGATAATCTCGCGAAATGCCTGGCGTTGCAACAAATCGGCGCACCTACCCTGCAAGAGGTTCGCGAAAAAGTGGGCCGCTCCAGTCTGGGCCTCGCGCGCGCCGTCCGCGATACCAGCCTCGCCGAAGGTGAAAGCGTCCTCTTAGTCGTCGATCAGTTCGAAGAACTTTTCCGCTTTGCGAACGAACGCAAAGAAAAAGATGGCGGCGCCGAGGCCCGTCTGTTCGTCTCCTCACTCCTTGAAGCCACTGACGCCTCCACCGCCCCGCTCTACGTTGTCCTCACCATGCGCTCCGATTTTCTTGGCGAGTGCACCCAGTTCGTTGGCTTGCCCAACGCTTTGAACCGCAGCCAATATCTCATTCCCCAACTCACCCGCGAACAGGTCCGCGATTCCATTGAAAAGCCGGCGCGCTTGGTGGGAGCTGAGATCAACAATCGCCTCGTGGAGCGGCTCCTCAACGAATTGGGCGACGATACCAGTGACCTGCCCGTACTCCAGCATGCCCTCAATCGCACCTATCTGCAGTTCCTTTACGACGGTGGACAAGGCGAGATCTTAGTCAAACACTACGCCGACGCCGGAACTCTTTCCGACGCACTGGATAAACACGCCAACGCCGTCTTGCAGACGCTCAGCCAAGCCGCCCAACCCTGGACCGAAAAGATCTTTCGCGCACTCACGATGGAGGAAGGCCGCCGCAAAATTCGCCGGCCAACCAGGCTCGACCGTCTTTATTCGATTGTCAGCGCAAGCGACGCACTAGGCCAGCAACTCGTGCGCGAAGTAGTAGAGTCCTACGCCGCCCGCGAAAATTCGCTGCTCGTTCATTCCGAAGATCAAGTGATCGATATCTCTCACGAGAGCCTGATTAGCCATTGGGGCAAGTTGAAGCAATGGGCCGATAGCGAAGCCAAAGCGGCGAACTGGTATGAGCGTGCGGCCGACGATACCGTTCGTTATGCTGCCGGCGAAGTTCTTACCTGGCGCGGCCCGGAACTGAGTCTGGCTCTGGAGAACCTGCAAAGCAAAACCTGGAACCCGGCCTGGGCTGAGCGGGTATGCAATGGTACGCCGGCGTTTGAAGAAGTAAACGCATTCGTCAAGCAAGGAGACGCCGAGCAGCGGCAACAGCGTGCCGAGGAAGAAAGCCGGGCGGCCCAGAAGCTGGCCGACACAGAAGCGCGCGCCAACGCTGAAGAACAGGCCAAAAAGGCAGCAGAAGCACTCACCAATACCCAACGGCGGGCCAATCGCTTATTACTGGCTGCCGGTCTTTCCATCATCGCTTTAGTCGGCTTTGCACTCTGGAGCCAGATCAGAATGAACAAACTTTTGGAATCGCAGAGCAACGCGCTGCTTGCCGGTCAAGGCGATCTGCAAGCCAAACTCGGCGCTGCGGCAAAGGCCCGCGTAAACCCCGAAGATGGTCTCCACTATGTGTTCATCCCACCGGGCGACTTCAAAATGGGTTGCTCCCCTGGTGATTCGGATTGCTTCCCGGATGAGAAGCCCACGCACGATGTCAAAATCTCCAAAGGCTTCTGGCTCGGCCAGACTGATGTCACACAGGCAGCTTGGAAACGAGTGATGAATATCGAACCGAGTCATTTTAAAGGCGATCAATTGCCTGTCGAACAAGTGAGTTGGGATGATGCTGTGAAGTATTGCGAAACCATTGGCGGGCGTCTCCCAACGGAAGCCGAATGGGAATACGCTGCCCGTGCCGGAAGCACTTCCGCTCGCTATGGCGAATTAGATGCTATTGCCTGGTACGACAAGAATAGTGGCGGAACCACACATGCCGTCGGCTCCAAACAACCCAATCAGTTCGGTCTCTTCGATATGTTGGGCAACGTGTATCAGTGGACAGCGGATTGGTACGGAGAGACGTACTATAGCCCGCAGGCGGTCACCAATCCATCGGGACCGGCCAGTGGTCAGAGGCGAGTCGTGCGCGGGGGTTCTTGGTTCAACAATTCTCAGTTCGCCCGGGCTTCGAACCGTTTCAGGAACGAGCCTTCGTATCGGAACCTCATTATAGGCTTCCGATGTGTAGGGGAATTGCGTTAATAGTTTAGAGTTTTAAGTTTAAAAAAGCGGGGGATTGCCAAGGGGGCGGCGGCCCCCTTGGCGGACAAAATTGTTTATCCTAGTCCAAATATGACTGAAACAGCAGTAGTGGAACCTATGGATTTTACCCAAGGTGGAAAAGTTCCCCAAGTCCTATCGCTTCTCGGTGGGTCAAAATCTGGTGGATACTTCCCTCGATCTTTTAATGCTGTTGGTAGACGCGACTTACCAGGCACGCAACGCCGCCGCGCTGGCCGCCGCCGTAGGCAAAGTGAATCGAGCCCGCTACCTGGTGAGAATGGCGAAGGATCTGCGGATGTTGAATTTGAGCGGCTATGAGTTTGCTTCACAGGGGCTGGACGAAATCGGAAGAATGACCGGAGGCTGGTGGAAGAGCGTGAAAGGCAAGGATGAAGCGGGCCGGTAATCTCTGGCCGCAGGTTGTCTGTTGGGACAATCTACTCGATTCGGCCCTACGCGCAGCTCATGGCAAGAAGAACCGGCCCGACGTAGCCCGCTTTCTCTTTCAACTTGAGCCCAATGTCTGCCAGTTGCAGCGCGAACTGGAAGCGGGCGTCTATACGCCGGGCGGCTACCGGAGCTTCTGGATTCACGACCCCAAGCCCCGCCTCATCTCAGCCGCGCCCTTTCGTGACCGCGTCGTGCATCATGCCTTGACGCGCGTGCTTGAGACTGTTTTCGAGCCCCGTTTCACCGCGAATTCTTTTGCTTCTAGAAAAGGCTTTGGCCAGCATAAAGCTTTGTCGAAAGCCCGCGCAGCGGTAGGCCGCTACCGCTATGTTCTGAAGTGCGATATCCGCAAGTACTTTCCCTCCATTGACCATCAGATTTTGAAAGACTTACTGGCTCGCGCGATAAAGTGCAAACGCACGCTCGATTTGGCGGCGCGCATCATCGACGGGTCGAACCAGCAGGAAGAGGTGCTCGCCTGGTTCCCTGGTGATACCCTTTTTACTCCGCTAGAACACAGGCGCGGCTTGCCCATTGGCAATCAGACGTCGCAATTCTTTGCCAATGTGTATTTAAATGCGCTTGATCATTTTGTGGTGCGGGAACTGCGGCCCGCGCTCTATCTACGCTACGTAGATGATTTCGTTCTTTTCGGCGATGACAAGGCGGCCTTGGCAGAAATGCGGCGGGAAGCGGAAAACTTGTTAGCACAACTGCGGCTGAATTTGAACGGGGGCAAAAGCCGCGTCTACTGTTGCGCCGATGGGCTCTCCTTTCTTGGCTGGCGTCTGTTTCCAGGAAACGCCCGGCTCCGGCGTCGCAACGTGGTGAACATCAGGCGGCGCCTACGCGCTATCTCGAACTCCTTCCATGCGGGCAGAATGGACTTCCTATCCGTGGAGCAGCGCATCACGGCTTGGCTGGGACACGCCGCCTTCGGCGATACATGGCGCTTGCGGCAGAGCTTGTTCGATGGATTTACACTAACGGAAGCGGAACACGGTCGCCGTGCGCGGGGGTTCTTGGAACAACAATTCACAGAACGCCCGGGCTTCGAACCGTAACAGGAACGAGCCAACGAATCGGAACAACAATATAGGCTTCCGATGTGTAGGGGATGGGGAGATTTCGCCTGAGCTGGAGCCTCTAAGGAGGCTCCGGGTGTGCGGCCTCCACTTCCGGACCGTGGACCCGACGCCGGGCCAACACTCGGCGTCAAACAACAACCGACTCGGGCCTCCTAGTAGCTCACTGGGCGAACGTCGGCTCGAGTCTTATTTAAAGACCTCTTAAAACTCGCCTAACGTAATTCCGAATCGCCCTCACCCAATCCGACAAAACCGGCACATAGACTTTAGCTCGGATCGGAACCACCTCGCCCACCTTCCGCAGCACAGCAACAAGCTCGGCCGGTGGCACCCGCGTAACAACGGTACCCACCGCCGCATAACGCACTACACGGCTCGCGTCAACAATAAAGACCGCAGGCTCCGCAATGCCGCCTTTCTCGCGCGAATTGTAAATGCCCCACTCGCGGACAACCCGACGTCCCACGTCACACAAAATCGGGAACGGCAAAAAGAGCTGAACCCGCAGCGCCTCCGACTGATCCGGCGTGTCCACCGAGACCGCTACTACGCTTGCCCCCGCGGACCGTATGTCCGCATAGTGCTCTCGGTAGTCCGCCAACTGGCGGAGGCAAAACGGTCACCAATTCCCGCGATAGAAAAGGATCACCAAGCGGCCCTGCGAGACCATCTCCGTCAGCCGGCGTGTGATTCCTGTCGAGTCGGCCAGTTCGAATTCCTGCGCAATTACGCCTGCGATGGGAGGTTTTGTCACGGCCTGAGTCTAACACCTGAGCGAGACAGCTTCAGCCTTGCGCTTTGTCCAGCCGACAGCGGCAAGTCCTCGCTCGTTGGCGCGGTGGATGAAAGCCCTGCGTGATACTCTCCCGGGTGGATTACCCAAACCATGATTCTCGCAGCCGATTGGGGAAAGGAAACCAGTAAGCGTACCGTATACGCCGCTGATCAGTCCTCGCGCGTTGTAAGAAGGATCACGCCGAACAAGGCCTGGACTCTTACCAATCTGCTTGATGTTGCTAGCTCAATGCAGGCATCAGATTCAGTTATCGTAGCGCTGGATGCCCCGCTGGGAGTGCCACAGAGCTTTTTTGACGTAGCTGCGGCGACTCCCTCATGGCGATCACCGGTCAATTTCCCCGACTTACTCATGCATGCTTGTGAAATCCCACTCTTCTTCACTGGCACAAGGGATGCTTCTGCCTGGTCTATTGATTGCCCGTTCTTTTCGGTTCCTAAAGGCCACGGCGGTCTGACGAGTTACATTCAGGCTGCCGCAGCGCATTCCGTTGACCTGTACCGCGACATTGACCGGCGCACCGGAGCGAAAAGTGTTTTCATTAAGTCGGGTGTTCCCGGCTCCGTCGGAAGTGCCGCCTGCGCCCTTTGGCAAGAAATCGGTCCTCTTCTGCACACCAACCGGGCCTTCCGCCTATGGCCATTCGAAGGGGAACTCCCGTTTCTACGCGAGTCTGCTCCGATTGTCCTTGCCGAAATGTACCCGCGCTCTGCCTATGCGACTGCGCTACTGGATGCCTCCGCAACGTTACGTCCGACCCTAATCGTTGCGAAAACCAAGAAGGAGATCCGCTCCGCCGCTATTGACAGGCTACGTACCGCGGAATGGGTTTGCGATCAGGGCGTAACGATTCAGAATCTGTTTGAAGCCGAGGCTAACGAAGACGACTTCGACGCCCTCATGACCGCAGCCGCACTCCTTCGTTGCGAACTGGAAGGAATCCCGCTCCACCCATCCAACCCTTCCTATCAGAGGGCGGAAGGAGGAATTCTCGGCACTGGAAGCATAAACCTTGACCTGCCGGCCCGAAGATTTAACATACGTTTCGACGCCGATTCAGTGGTTAAGCCCACCGCCTCCGCGTTATTCCAGTGTCCGATTCCCAACTGCGAAAAGCTGTATCTGAAAACACGCTCTGGCTGGGATTCACACGTCGGTTCCCAGCGCAATCATCCATTGTGGCGGCCCGAGTTGGAGTCGGCCCACGAAAGAAAGCAACAATTTATGGCCGAGTTCCCTCACTTCTTCCGATAG
>Ga0182012_10003385_pt1 | contig 17007 bp, 15 predicted proteins | sample 612S2SmetaG_FD_120486 | JGI IMG/M metagenome (GOLD analysis project Ga0182012, IMG submission 120486) | Permafrost microbial communities from Stordalen Mire, Sweden - 612S2S metaG | ecosystem: Environmental > Terrestrial > Soil > Wetlands > Permafrost | place: Sweden: Stordalen | collected...
CTCGAAGGAGCACCTCATCGCGTTCGTTGCAATTGCGTTCATCTCCATCCTCTCTCGGCGCATGCGGCGCCTCGTCACAGCGGAAATGACCGCCTGACGTCTACAAACAGCTTCTAATCGCTGTCGTGCCCGCGACTTTGCATCCTGCCCGCGCACCACCAATCCAATCCTGTGTCAAAGCAGGACGAAAACCGATGACCGACGCTCGGGATACCGCCCGGCGCAGCATCGACTTATGGTACGAAACGGACACGGTGACGCGGTGGCTCCTGGTCGATCGACTATGAGCCGGGGATGCGCGCAACGCCGATCCGATGGTTCAGGCCGGCGGAGCCATGTTCGCCCGCGGCATGGCCTTCGCCGAGGTCGCAGCCGACGGCCGACTGGCCCAGGTGACCGGCTTCCTCGACCAGGTGCCGTCCGCCGCCTGACCTGCTGCGGTCTTTCCCCGGACCGGCCAGCCGGGGGAAGAACCCGCCCGCAGCACGCATTCCGCCTGTCTTCCCCCGGCCAGGGCGACGATGCAAACTCGCCTCTCCCGACAGAGGCACCACCCAATGATCCCGGCCGATGAAACCTTCGACGGCACCTGGCCCTTTGCCCCCCACTTCACCGATGCCCCCGGCTTCCGCCAGCATTACGTCGACGAGGGCACCGGCCGCCCGGTCCTGCTGCTGCACGGCCAGCCGACCTGGGGCTACATCTACCGGCACTTTATCCCGGCCCTGGCCGCCACCCACCGGGTGATCGTCCCCGACCACATGGGGTTCGGCAAAAGCCAGACCCCGCCCGACCGCGAATACACCTTGCGCACCCACGTCGCTAACCTGGCCGCGTTGATCGAGGGGCTGGACCTGCGCGACATCACCCTGGTGATGCAGGACTGGGGCGGCCCGATCGGCGCCGGCTACGCGGTCCGCCACCCCGAACGCATCCACAGTCTTGTGTTCATGAACACGGTCACCGGCTATGGCGCCGCCGGCCGCCGGGACCTGCCAAACCTCGTCGAATCGCCCTGGTTCCGCTGGATCCGCGACGGACTTCCCACCGGCCGCACCGAGGCTGTCCTGTCGCAACTCGGCTCCACCATCCTCTCGGTCATGCAGATCGTCGGTCTCGAACGCCTCGATCGGGTCACCCCCACCATCATCGCCGCCTATGCGGCACCCTTCCCGACGCCGGCCGACTGCAAGGGCGCCATCGAATTCCCCCTGGACGTCGCCCTCGGCCGGATTCGCGATTTCGCCCGCGAGGGCTCCCCCGGCGTGCCGGCAATCCAGACAAAACCGGCACTGATGATCGAGGGGATGCTGGATCGGGCAATCCCGCCGGCCCTGGCTCTGGCCGATTTTACCGGTCTATGGCCGAACGCCCCGGTGATCCAGGTGCCAAACGCGGGGCACTATATCCAGGAGGACGCGCCCGAGATCGTCATCCCGACGCTACAAACCTTCCTGGCAATGCTGGAATAGGTCCGACCCGTCCGCATCACCCGCCGGGCGCTGTGAGCAACAGCGCGACATGGCGACAGAACCGTTCGAAGGATCGCGCCGATTTCGCCTGCTCGAGGTCCATCCGCCGTGTGAACACGAGTTGATGACGAATCGGGTCGTAACCGTCAGGCATTCGCTCGCCCAGCCAGCCCTTTGCGTCGCGAAGCCGATCCGGATTCGGCGGCGGTTCCAGATCGTGCGGCAGGCCGCTGATGCCGCGTAGGGAACGGGCTGCGGCGAGAAACCAGGTCTCGTATTCGCGATGCGCGAGCGCCACGAACATCGTCACATCATTCCGAACGGCGATCGCCTCCTGGAGCAGGCGCGGGCCGAGCGCGGCGGGGCAGTCGTCATCGCAATCCAGAAGAATCAGTACGGAACCCTGCCGGGCCGACGCCTTTGCCGTGGCCAGTTCCAGATGACGGCGAAAGTCGTCGGGCCTGTTCAGAAACGATCCGGACTTCACGCGAATCGGCGGATTGACCTGGATGGCCGGCGCTGACGGCAGCGATTGCTGGATACGATACAGCAACGTCGGCAGCGCATCGACTTCGCCATGCCCCTCCACGATCGGTGCGATGAAGGTCATTAGGCAAGGCCATTGATATCAAACAGATTGAGTTGCCGTTCATGCCGCACATCGGACAGCGTATCCTCCGCGGGTGCGAGTTGACTCTGGCGCAGCAATTCGCCGGCGGTGAAGAGTTTTCGTTTCATCATGTCCTTGCCCGCCTCGTCGATCGGGCCAATGCGGGTCAGGCCCTTTCGGTTATCGACGCCGAGTATGGCATCGATCGGGATGTCGGGGTCGTCGAGAAGGTCAGGGCTGTGACTTGTCACCAGCACCTGGCAATGGCGGGATCCCTCGCGAAGGGCACCCAGCAAGACACGAGTGGCGGCTGGGTAAAGGGCGCATTCCGGTTCCTCCAGTCCGATCGTCAGGGGCCGGGGTTGATCCGTGGCCGTCGTCGTTCCCTGATAGACGGCGATAAGCATACCCAAAGCCCGCAACGTTCCATCGGACATCGAGTCAGCCAGAAAGCGCCAGGGATGCTCCTGGCCCTGAACGATCTGGCGGAACTCGATGGTCTCCTGTGAACCAATGGGTCGGTAGTCGATGTCAGAAATACCCGGGACGATGCGTGCCAGATCATTCTGGACGGCGCGGCGCATAGTTGGCGAAAAACGCTGCAGGACACTTGCCGCGTTGCCACCGTCACGCCGGAGGATATCGCCCGGGTCAGGCTTCTGCATTGCTGCGATCATACGTGGATTCAGGTTATAGACTTCGATTCGCGAGAGCGCATCGAAGACAGGTCTGAATTCGGGGATGCCCGATGCGGCGACCAGAAACAGCCGATCGGCGACCAGGGCCGGGCGCGGGTTGAACGACGCCTCGGTGACGATGCCACCTTCGATGTGAAAACAGGCTTCGGGCTGATCCAGAAAGGCGCCGATTCGGCATTCCTCGGTCTGCACCTCAAAGCCGCCATTTGGCTTCGCGCCGACGCGAAACGCATAGTGGCCGCCCTTGCCGGATGGCAAAACGAAATCCAGGCGCAAGGAAAAGTGCGTTGGATGGCCGCCGGAGCGGCGGCGCACTTCCCGGATCGATCCGCGGTCGCGCAGCGCGTAGTCCAGCGAGATTCGCAGCGAGTCTGCAACGAAGCGCAGCGCATCCAGAAAGTTGCTCTTGCCCGACCCGTTGGGTCCAACCAGGAACATGAGCGGGCCGAGTTCAACCTGGCAGGCCGCGATGCTTTTGTAGTTTCGGATCGTGACGCGGTGGATGAACGGATTGCTCACGCGTTGGGTCCCGGTGGCGGCCTTGGTATCAGGGCAAGAGGCTGCAGCGATATTGTTTCTAGATACCATGCGGTCGCCACTAGCACGGAAGCGGCGCTGCGTTCGAGGGGGCGCACACCCCGCCACCCCCCACGCCTACCCCGGCACCCGCAACGGCAGCAGCAACAGCACCGCCACCCCCGCCCCGGCGCCACACAGCAGAAACACCTCCAGCGCCGGCAGCGCCGCCACCAGCGGCGCGGTCAGCGTCGGCGCCGTCGCCTGAGCCAGCAGCACCGGCACCGCCAGCCACCCCAGCACCCGCGCGTAACCGGCCGCACCGAACAGCGCCAGCGGCAGAGTGCCGCGGTTGATCGTCATGATACCGTTGCTCATGCCATACAGCAGCGCGAACCCGGTCGCCGCATACGGCCCGCCCAGCAGCAGCAGCCCAGCCCCCAGCGGAAACAGCAACGCACCCACCCGAGCCTTCACCAACAGCCCGACGCGCGGGCCGATCACATACTCCAGTATGCGACCCGCCACCTGGCCCGGTCCGATCAGCGCCGCAACCCCCACCGCCTCAACCTCACTCAGCCCAACCCCCTGCAGCAGCGACAGGACATGCACCGCAATCGCCGAGGTGATGAACCATCTCACCGCGAAAAACGCCCCCAGCAACACCAACGACCGAATCTGCGCCGGCGATCGCCACAAACCGCCCTCCACCGCCGCCTGCACCGGCCGAGGCGGTGCCGGCGGCACCAGCAGCCACACCATCGGCAGGTTGACCGCCAGCATCAGCCCGGCATAGCCCAGCAGCAGCCCGCGCCAGCCGAACCAGCCGATCAGCGCCGCGCCCAGCGTCCAGAACACGCTGCTCGCAAATCCCGCCACCAGCGTGATTCCGGTGATACTCGGCCCCGCCTCCTGCCCCAACAACCCGCCGACGGTGGCAAACGCCGCGTCATACAAGCCCATCGCCATACCGACGCCGATCACCGTCCATCCCAGGTACCAAACCGCCAGGCCCGGCGCGACCGCCAGCACCACCTGCCCCAGGGCAATCACCAGGATACTCGCCAAAAGCGAACCACGCCCGCCATGCCGGTCGATCCACCGGCCGACCCGCGGCGCGCACGCCCCCGCCACCAGCAACGCCCACGAAAACGCCCCCAGCACCGGAAACCCCGATCGCCCGAACGCAGCCTCCACCGGTTCGGCGACGATCGCCGGCAGATAGAACGTCATCCCCCAGGACAATGTCTGGTTGATCCCAAGGACGGCGCCGAGGCGGAAACGCGATGCGGACATCGATCCCAGCATCAGCCGGATGGCCGCACGGAACAATCCACAGGTCGCGCTGTTGTCCATATCCGCGCAACAAGCGTAAGATCACCCCAACCAACGGGAGCGTTCAACAGGGAGGCCAAAATGAGCCAGAATTTCGACTATACGGTCGGGGACTTCAACTATATCGAACATGCCGATGGAGCGCAGACCCTGCGCCTGTTCGTGCCAGTGGGGGCAGGGCCGTTCCCGATCGTCCTGGACCTTCACGGCGGCGCCTGGTGCAACGGCGACCTCAAGGACTGCGAGCCGCGCGACCTGACCCTGGTCCGGTCCGGGTTCGCCGTCGCCGCGCTGAATTTTCGCCATGCCGGATCGGGCTATCCGACCTCGCTGGTGGACATCAACTACGCGATCCGCTGGCTCAAAGCGCATGCCGGCAAGCTCGGTCTCCGCGCCGATGCGGTCGGCCTTTCCGGCCAGAGCAGCGGCGGCCACCTCGCGATGCTGGCGGCGATGCGGCCAACGGACCCCCGCTACACCGCGATCGCCTCGCCCGACGGTGCAACCGTGGATGCCACCGTCAAGGCTGTGGTCATGCAGTGGCCGGTGATCAACCCGCTGTCGCGCTACCGCAACGCGGTGCGCCTGAAAGCGTCGGAGAATCCGCCGGCCTGGGTCGGCGATATCCCCAGCCGCCACGACCTGTACTGGAAGACCGAAGCGGCGATGGAGGAAGGCAACCCGCTGCTGCTCCTCGAACGCGGCGAAAAAGTCGAGTTGCCGCCCACCTTGTGGATCCAGGGCCGGCCCGACCCGACGCACGACTACCGCGATCCCGTCGGCACCTTCGACGGCAACGAACCGGAGCGCTTCGCGCACAACTACCGGCAGGCCGGCGGCTCACTTGAGTTGCTCTACATCGACAATGCGACCCGTGCGACGGCGGCCTCGCACGACCCCACCGCCGCCTTCTTCCGGCGCCATCTGGTCTGAGGTCGCCGCGACAGCGGGCGGGGTGCCATCGGGTTACGCCTTCAGGTGCCCCGCCTGAAACGGCCGGCGACGCCTGATGCTGGGCGTGGTGCCCAACTCGTTGCTGCCGGTGGTGGTCACACTCGGGCTCGGCGTGATCGCCGGTTGGCGCCACGACGAGGACATGAACGCGGCGCTGTCGCTCAACCGCGTGGTCTTCCGCTACGCCCTGCCGCTCGCCTTGTTTGCCGGCACCGTGGTCATCCCCAGGACCGAGCTACTGAGCGACCTGCCGCTTCTGCTGGTGATCTCCATAGGCACGTTCGTGCCCTTTCTCGCCGCGTAGGGCAGCGCGCGCTACATCTTCGGCCGCCCCATGCGGGCCGCCGCCTTGCAGGCCATGGCCTTTGGGTTCCCGGCGATCGCGTTCATCGGCATACCGATCCTGACGCCGCTCATCGGTGCCAAGGCGACCGTCGTCGTCGACGTCGCCGGCCTGACCGGTAACCTCGTCATTCTGCCCGTCACACTGGTGTTGCTGTCGTTCGGTCAGACCCTCAAGCGATCACCTGACGCGGGCAACCCAGCATCCGAACCTGCCCCAATTACGATCGCGTCGGCGTTCGGCGACGCGCTGCTCCAACCGGTCGTGCCATCGCCTGCCATCGCGATCCTTCTCGTGCTGACCGGCTTGCCAATGTCCGCTACCCTGACCACAAGTCTCAAACTGCTCGGCAGCACGGTCGGCGGCCTGTCGCTGTTCGCGAGCGGCATCATTCTCAATGCCCAGTCGCCAAAATTCTCCCTGCCAGCCTCGGTGTCCACCCTGGCTCGGCTCATCCTCATCCCGGGACTCGTCGATGTCGGCCTGACCCTGGCCGGGGCGGACACCAATCTGCGGAAGATGTCGGTCCTGGCACTCGGTATTCCCGCGGCACCGATGCAGGTGATCCTGGCGACGCGCTACAACACCGACGAGTCTGAGAACGCGGCGTTCCTTTTATATATAGCTATGTCCCCTGCATTCCGACGCTGACATTCTTCATCTGGCTGTCCGGGTGAGGTCCTAACCGCAGCGCGCGCTCCGCACGCCGCCGCCGGCGCTTGAGCCCGGCCGCTTGGTCTCTTTCATCATTGTGCCTTCTGCGCAACACCGGTCCCGCTTGTGTGATTTGCAATCCGCGGTTCACGTTCCATCTTAAATCTCCATCTCCGCCTTGGCCTGCGGTGAGCGTGCCGCAGGCAGGATTTGCGTCCAATTCAAGCAGTCGCATTTCCATATAGGCGGTGTATATTATTTCTATCATAACCTAACGCAAACTTATATCGAACTCGCATAAGATAGACTATTACTATGGGTTTTATATAGAAAACTCACACAGTCACATTCCGGGGCGGCTCGGGCGCTTGCACCTCGCGTAATCATCGTCGGTCGTGATGGTTGTCATGACACCGCGCGGCCAAGGCGCAAATCGCTACGATTGATCGTTTCATTGGCAGGGACGCCGCTTTTTCCCCGGCCCCAGCGACGTCATCACGCCTACGCATCCTCCGGCCCCCTCGCCGAGGTGGCATATCGCTTGCGATCCTTTGCTGGCTCGTAACCGAGCGTGAAGGACTTTATCGGGTGGGGCGTAGATCATTCGTTTCCGAGGCCCTTTTGGGCGCGCTGATGCTGCTGGCTTTCTGTGCCTGCGGGCAGCCCGCGGCAAATGCGAACGGGTCGGAGCAGGCAGCGCTGAGGGTCGATGGCGTCTATCAGGGAACCACCACCCGCCTGACCGGAGCGAACGTGGATGGCTGTTCCGGTGATAGTCCGATCTCGATCGAGATCAACGGGGCCCGCTTCAGGCTGCCGTGGCGCCATCTGCAAACGTTTGATGCGAAGATCAATTCGCGCGGTGCGTTTTCGGCAACGACCGCCGACCGTGTGGCAGCCTCCGACAAGCATATGACGATTGTTCCTGCGTTGCAGGGCCAAGTGGTCGATGGCCGGATCAGCGGCGAGTACGGCACTCGCTGGTGCAGTTACCGCTTCGAAGCGGTAAAGCAATGATCCGGCAGCGGCGGCGCAGGCCGGCCTTTCGGGGCTGGTTCGCGCAAAATGTACGACTCAAACAGGAAATCGCCCGCGTGGGTGTTCAAACAAGACAGGGGTATCAATGACGTCTCGTCTCGCAAAACTCGCGGCGACCGCGCTTGGTCTGGCCGTCATCGCTCCGGCGATGATGCCGCCCAGTGCGAGCGCCCAGACCACACCGGCGCCTGCAGCGACGCCTGCACCCGTGCCGGCCGCGACGGCAGCTCCGCCGCCTGCCGATCTGGATTTCTTCGGCCGCCTGGTGAAAGCTTATTCCGACGAGATGGGTCAGGCTCCGGCGCCGGCGGCCAATGCACCGCCCGGCAACCGAGCGGCGCCATACCCGCCGCAGCCGGTGACATCGCCGCCCTATCCGTTCACCGTGTGGCCCTACGGTGGCACCAACCCGGTGGGGGCGACCGCGCCGGCTTCGATCGACAGCCCGTTCATGACCGCCCTGGCGCCAACCGACATCGGAAAATTCCTGGCTGACTGGAACACCCAGATCTATGGCTGGATCAATCCGGGATTCAACGTCAGCACATCCCAGAACCACAAGGGCGGCAACTTCCCGGCCGCTTATGCCTATGACCCGAACACGATCTGGCTCGATCAGGCCGTCGTCATCTTCGAGCGGCTGCCCGACACCGTCCAGCAGGACCACATCGACTGGGGCTTCCGCGTCTCCCCGATCTACGGCGAAACCTACCGCTACACTACCGCCCTGGGCTTCGCCAGCTATCAGCTACAGCACAAGAACCAGAACGAAGGCTTCGACGTTCCAATGATTTACGGGGAACTCTATATCCCCAACATCGCGGAAGGCTTGATGATCCGGCTGGGCCGTTACATTTCCGTGCCGGATACCGAGGCGCAGCTCGCCCCGAACAACTACATGTATTCGCACTCGATGACCTACGCCTACGACAACTACACCAACACTGGCCTTTTGTTCTCCTTGCAGGCGACACGTAACATCGTCGTCCAGGCCGGCATCACGATCGGCACCGACTCGGCTCTGTGGGACCAGGGCAAGTTGCGTGTCTCGCCGCCGTGGAGCAACAACGATCCGGGCGTTCAGCCGTCATTCACCGGATGTCTGCGCTACCAGACGGACACTGCCTACGACGCTGCGTATGCCTGCATGAACGGCATCAACGACGGCAAGTGGGGCTACAACAACCTGCAACAGTACGCGTTCACGTACTACCACAAGTTCGACGAGAAATGGCATATCACCTTCGAAGGGTGGCATATGCATGAGAACGATACGCCCAACGCCGCTGCTTATGGCGAGCCGAACCAGACGCCCGGCAACTTCGGCAACCTTGGCTCGCTGCTGAACGGACCGTTTGGCGCGTGGTGCCGCACCGGCGCACAATGCACCTCGCAGGAATATTCGCTACTGTCCTACCTCAACTACCAGATCGCGCCTCTGGACAATATCAGTTGGCGTGTTGAGTTCTTCAACGACTTGAGCGGGCAGCGGACCGGCGTGAAGGACCGCTACTTCAACTATGCGATCGGCTGGCAGCATTGGTTTTCACCAACGATTATGATCCGGCCGGAAGTCGCTGTGTACCACGCACTCGATCGCAAAGCCTTCAACCGCAACGGACAGGGCAATATCGGCGCCCCGTCTGTCGGCGGTGCAACCGACATGTCGGAACTCGTCGCTTCGATGGACCTGATCTGGCACTTTTAAGCCGGAAACGATTCGACTTTTGGGAAGGGCGTCGGCCAAACGGCCGGCGCTTTTTCCGATCTTTCGATCGATTGAAGGGCATCACGGAAAGTGGCAAAGAATCTCGCATTCTAACGGAATCCTGAGCATCCGCGACACGGATCATCATCGTGGTCCGCTGCGGTTATACTTCGCCACGGGTGCGCTCCCTCACCGTAAACCCAACGGCTTCTCTGCAAAACTCGGTGCAACTCTGTGTCCGCTTGATAACTTCCCCCCCCCACTCCCGTCTTGGCCCCTTAATTGCTCAGACTCCCCAGCGTTTTCGCCGCATCCACCGGCGTCGCGATGGTCTTCATCGCCGGCCGAACCAGGATGTGTTTCCAAAGGAGTGAACCGGATGCGCCGTCCACCGCTTGTTGCTCTTGCAAGCGCCGTTTTGCTCGTGCTTGGCGTCAACGCCAATGCGCAGCCAGCCTCCACCCCAGTCGCCGACGGCACGTTCTTTGACCGGTTCATCGACGCCTACCGCGAAGGCCTCGCGGCACCCGTTGAGCCCGCCACCGCCGTCACCCCCACCGGACCGGTCTGCCTGCTCGGTTCGTTCGACTCGCCGCCGTTCCCCGGCAACGGCCCGTCCTACGGCGGCAATCCCGGCATGTGCCAGGACGGCACCCCCGAATCAGGCCCCTTGCTGAAAGCACTTGGCCCGACCAGCCTCGGCCAGTGGCTGAACAACAATCGCATTACCGTCTATGGATGGCTCGAACCAGGCTTCGATCTGAGCTCCGCGAAAACGTCCAAGCAGGGCAACGCACCCGCCGCCTATGACTACAACGCCAATGCCGCCTACCTGAACCAGGCGACCGCCTACCTCGAACGGCTGCCCGATACGATCCAGAACGATCACGTGGACTGGGGGTTCCGTATTACTAACGTGTACGGCTCCGACTACCGTTACATGACGATGTACGGCCTCGCTTCCAACCAATTCCTTTTGCATAACCAGCAGTACGGCTGGGATATTCCGATGGTCTACGGCGACCTTTATGTGCCGGACGTCGGTTACGGCACCAATTTCCGCCTGGGCCGCTACATCTCCCTGCCGGACATCGAGGCCCAGCTCGCGCCCGACAACTATTTCTACAGCCACTCGATCCTCTACCAGACCGATCCCTACACCCAGATGGGCCTGGTTGCGACAACAAAGCTCGACCCGCGCGGCCAGTTGCAGATCCAGTATGGCATTTCGGCTGGCAACGACGTTGCCCCATGGGCCAGCCACGGCATGGCGCAGCCGACCTTCACGTTCGGAGTCAACTACACAACCGCCGATAACAAGAACAACGTCTACCTCGTCGCCAACAGCGTCAATGACGGCAAGTTCGGCTACAACAACCTGCAGAGCTACTACGCGACCTGGTATCACATCTTCGCCAACCCGAAATTCCATACGGCGACCGAGGCTTGGTACATGTATGAAAACAAGACCCCCAACGCCCCCGGTCAGGTCGCCTTCCCGTTCTATGGCGTCAATGGCCCCCTGGGCGCCTACTGCAACACCGGCACGCAATGCCAGTCCCATGAATGGGCGATCCTGAACTACACGATGTACGAAATCGACAAACACAACTTCGTTGGTATCCGCAACGAATTCTACGACGATCAGACCGGTCAGCGCACTGGCTTCAAGACCGGCATCTACGAAGCCACGATCGGCTGGAATCACTATTTTTCGGACGACATCTACATCCGTCCCGAGATCGGGCATTATCATGCGTTCAACGCGAAGGTCTTCGATGTGGGCAAGACGCATGACCTGACGATGTTCGCGATGGACCTGATCCTGCGCTACTGAGACCGGCAGCCCGTACGGGTGACCGGTATGCGCGCAGGGTTGCCAGAGGGACGCAGCATGCGGCTGCGCTCGAAATCAATAAGATACCAGGCGATCGCCGTTCGACGAAGAGTCGATGCTTCGAGCGTCTGGTATGACTTCGGCCGCCCGGTCGTATTCCATCGTTCGGCAGGCACCGGCTGCCTGCCGTCTTAATGCGCGGCCGCCGCTGCCCGCGTGCGCTGAAATGCATATGCATCTCCATTATGGAAGGCCGTATAATCGTATATACTAGCGCCAAATTTGCTATATCCTGACGTTCCGCTGCTTATCGAATTTATATTCTTTTTCGCCATATTTCATTCCTGCGAACACTGACGGATCGGCCAGCCCGACTTCCCCCAACGACTGCACCCGGATTCCGGCAACCCGCGCCGGCATGACCATTCCGCCATACAAACAGGATGACCTCGCATGAAATTCCAATTCAAACGCCTGACGCTTTGCGTCGTGGTATCCATAAGTGCGCTTGCGTCCGGCGCCGCAACGGCGGCTTCCAGTCCGGTCGGCTTCGATGGCGCCTATGCCGGAGCCTCCAAGCTCGTCGCCGGCAGTGACGCAAGCTGCCAGGCCGGCGGGCCGGTCTCGGTTACCGTAACGAACGGCCGATTCCACTTCGTCTGGCGGCCGGCGCACGATGCCCTGGTCCGGATTGCCGCCGACGGCAGCTATTCGGCGATGCTGCGCGGTTCGTTCGTCACCGCCGACAAGACCATGCAGGTGTTGCCGCGGATCGATGGCCGCGCCGACAGCCGGACGCTGGCCGGCGAGTATGGCACGCGCTGGTGCAAATACACCTATCGCCTCGACCGCTCCTGAGGCCCCGAACGGTCGTCCCGAACCAAGCCGGGGCGACCGCCAAGTAACCGTATGTTAAGCGACAAATATCGGCGCATAGGATAGAAAGTCGCTCGCTTGTCAGCTGTCGGGCTGCGGCTGCCCGGCATTAACCACGAGGTAAGGCTATGGACGAGGATCTGCTAACGAAGGCGCGGGAGGACCCGGTGCGGGTCGCTCCGCGGCCTCGTACGGGTCCGCGCCTGCCGCGGTCCGTGCAGCTCGTGGTCGTTGGTATCCTTCTGATTCTGTTGATCATTGGCTTCGTCGGCGGCCCGGCCCTGTTGCATCTGCTGGGACGCTCCGAACCCGCAACCGCGACCACCGACGCACCCGCCGAGACCGAGGCAACCTCCTTCAAGCCGACCGATCGGCAATGGGCGACCTTGAAGATCCAGACCGTGCAGGACCAGATCTTCCAGCCGGCGGCGGAGACCGACGGCAAGATCGCGATCGATGATGATTTGGTGACACCCGTCTTCTCGCCCTACAGCGGCCGGGTGACACGGTTGCTGGCGCGCGCCGGCGACCTGGTTCAACGCGGCGATCCGCTGTTCGCAATTCAGGCGACCGAACTGGCGCAGGCACAGAACGACCTGATCGCCGCGACCGCCGGCCTGAAGACGGCCAAGGCCCAGCTCAACCTGGCCGAAACCAATGAGAAACGGCAGCACGCTCTGTATCTCGCCCAGGGTGCGGCGCTGAAGGACTGGCAGCAGTCCCAGCTCGATCTGGCCACGGCGCAGGGCGGCAACAGCAGCGCATCGATCGCGCTCGCCGCCGTGCGCAGCCGGTTGCGGATCCTGGGCAAGACCGACGTCGACATCGCCGCGATCGAAGCCACCCCCGATCTGCTGACCCTGGATGCCGATACCATCGTCCGCGCGCCGATCGGCGGGACGGTGGTGCAGCGCCAGATCGGCCTGGGGCAGAACATCGTCAGCGCCTCGGCCGGGGCGAGCAGCCCGGTCTTCATGATCGGCGATCTCTCCAAGGTCTGGATGGTCGCCAATGCGCGGGAGGACGACGCGCCGTATCTGCACAAGGGCGACCCGGTCGAGATCCATGTGCTGGCCTTTCCGACCCGGGTCTTCAAGGGGCGGCTGAATTACCTGGCGGCGTCGATCGATCCCGCGACCCATCGGCTGCCGGTGCGCGCCGAGGTGGAGAATCCCAACGGCGAACTGAAGCCCGAGATGTTTGCCAGTTTCCGCATCATCACCGGCGCCGACACGGCCGGTCCAGCCGTGCCGCAGGATGCGGTCGTGTACGAAGGTGACACAGCGCATGTCTGGGTCGCCGATGACCAGGCGAAAACGCTGGCGATCCAGCCGATCAAGCCCGGCCGCACCCGTGACGGCTTTATCGAGGTCCTGTCCGGCCTGAAAGCCGGGCAGAAGATCGTCACCGCCGGTGCCGTCTTCATCGACCGGGCCTCGACCGGGGACTGAGGTTTCGGTTGGACCGCGGCCCGGTCTAAGCTGACCCTCGGTCAACGAATGAAGGACGGCCATGAACGGACTGATCGCCATCGCGCTGCGCCAGCGCGTCCTGATGATCGTCATGATGCTTGCCGTCTTTGTTGGCGGCGGTCTTGCCTTCATGAAACTGAATATCGAGGCCTATCCCGATCCGGTGCCGCCGCTGGTGGACATCATCGTCCAAAGCCCCGGTTCCTCGGCCGAGGAGATGGAGCGGTATATGACCATCCCGGTCGAGATCCAGATGGCCGGCATCCCCAATGTCACCGCCATCCGCACGATCTCGTTGTTCGGCCTGTCCGATATCAAGGTGCAGTTCACCTACGACTTCACCTACCAGCAGGCCGAACAATGGGTCATCAACCGGCTGTCGGCGCTGCCGCCGCTGCCGAACGGCGCGGTGCCGCAGATTTCCCCGGAAAGCCCGGTCGGCGAAATCATGCGCTACCGGGTGGTCGGACCGCCCGGCTACTCGGTCACCGACCTGAAAACCATCGAGGACTGGATGCTGGAGCGGCGGTTCAAGGCGGTTCCGGGCGTGGTGGACGTGAATGGCTGGGGCGGCAAGACCAAGACCTACGAAGTTACGATCGACCAGAACAAGGTGCTGGATTATGGCCTGACCGTGCCGCAGGTGATCGCCGCGCTGAACAACGCCAACATCAATGTCGGCGGTCAGACGGTGAATTTCGGCAGCCAGGCGGCGGTCGTGCGCGGCGTCGGCGCAATCCGCTCGCTGGGCGACATTCGCGACACCATGGTCGCACAGAACAATGGTGCCCCGGTGATGGTGCGCGATGTTGCCACCGTAACGGTCGGCAACCTGCCGCGTCTGGGCATCGCCGGGCAGGACGATAACAACGACATCGTCCAGGGCATCGTACTGATGCGCCGAGGCGCCGAGAGCCTGCCCACGATCAAGCGGGTCGAAGCCCTGATCGACAGCATCAACCATGCCAACATCCTGCCGCCGGGCGTGCATATCGAGCGGATCTACGACCGCTCCGACCTGATCAACGTCACCACCCACACCGTGCTGCACAACATGCTGGTCGGCATCCTGCTGATCTTCATCGTGCAGTGGCTGTTCCTGGGCAATCTGCGCGCCGCCTGCATCACCGCCGCCACCATCCCCTTCGCACTCGCCTTCGCCATCGGCCTGCTGTTGCTGACCGGGGAATCGGCCAACCTGCTGTCGGTCGGTGCGATCGATTTCGGCCTGATCGTCGATGCCACGGTGATCCTGGTCGAGAACATCATCCGCCGCCTGTCGCAGCCGCCCTCGGAACGATTCCAGCGCTCGCCGGCGGTGCACCGCTCCCGCCCGATCGCCGAACTGCGCGGCAAATACGCGGTGATCGGCAATGCCGCGATCGAGGTGAACCGCAGCATTTTCTTCTCCGCCGCTATCATCATCGCCGGCTTCGTGCCGCTGTTCACCATGAGCGGGATCGAAGGCCACATTTTCGGCCCGATGGCCCGCACCTACGCCTATGCCATCGCCGGCGGACTGATCGCCACCTTCACGATCACCCCGGCCCTGTGCGCGGTGTGGCTGCGCGGGCAGGAGAAGGAAACGGATACGCCACCGGTCCGTCTGCTGCACCGCCTGTACGAACCGATCGCCAGCTTCGCCCTCGCCAACCGCGTCCTCATCCTCGGCGTGATGCTGTTGCTTCTGTTAGGCGCCGGCCTCGCGGTGCGGACCCTCGGGCTCGAGTTCCTGCCCAAGCTGGAAGAGGGCAACATGTGGATCAGGGCGACGATGCCCACCTCGGTCTCGCTCGAGGACAGCAACACCTACGTCAACCGCATGCGCACCATCCTGCGGTCCTTCCCCGAGGTGGTGACGGTCGTCTCGCAGCACGGCAGGCCGGACGACGGCACCGACGCCACCGGCTTCTTCAATGCCGAATTCTTTGTTCCCTTGAAACCATTCGACACCTGGCCCGCCGGCATCGACAAGGAGCGGCTGACCGAACAGATGACGCAGAAACTCGGGGAAGATTTTCCCGGTGTTGACTTCAACTTTTCGCAGTACATCGAAGACAATGTCGAAGAGGCGGCGTCCGGCGTAAAGGGCGAGAACTCGGTCAAACTGTTCGGTGGCGATCTGGAAATACTGGAAAAGACGGCGAACAAGATCAAGGACGTCATGGCCACCGTCCCCGGCATCACCGACCTCGGCGTCTTCGCCTCGCTCGGTCAACCGACAGTGCGGATCGACGTCGATCGCGCGCGCGCCGCCCGCTTCGGCCTGGCGCCTGGCGACATCAACACCACGGTACAGGCGGCCATCGGCGGTCAGGCGGCCGGCAATCTGTACGAGGATGGTTCCGATCGCAACTTTCCGATCATCGTCCGCCTCGCCCCGGAGTTCCGGAAAAGTCTCGACGCCATCAGGCACATTACCATCGGCGCGCCGAATCCGTCCGGCAGCGGCGTCGTGCCGGTGCCGTTGACCGATGTCGCGGCGATCAAGCTGACCTCCGGCGCCTCGTTCATCTATCGCGAGGGGCAGGAACGTTACATTCCGATCAAGTTCAGCGTGCGCGGCCGCGACCTGGGCACAACGGTGCTGGAAGCGCAACGAAAAGTCGATGAAGCCGTGGTCATTCCGGGTGGTTACCATCTGGAATGGGTCGGCGAATTCGGCAACCTGGAGGAGGCGATTTCCCGGCTGGAGATTGTCGTTCCGCTGGCGATCCTGCTGATCTGCCTATTGCTGTATGTGAATTTCGGCTCCATGCGGGACATGCTGCTGGCAGCGAGCGTGATCCCGATGGCGCTGGTGGGTGGCATCTTCGCACTGTATCTGACCGGCACGGCGTTCAGCGTGTCGGCCGCGATCGGCTTTGTCGCGCTGTTCGGCATCGCCGCGATGGACGGGATCATCGTTCTGACCTCGTACAACGCAACGATCGATGCGGGACTGGAACGGACCGAGGCGATTCTTCGCACCTGTCACGTGCAGATGCGCCCGGTGCTGATGACCTGCGTGGTGGCATGCGTCGGGCTGCTGCCCGCGGCGATATCCAACGGCATCGGCTCACAGGTACAGAAGCCGCTGGCATTGGTCGTGGTGGGCGGCATCATGCTGGCCCCGGTGCTGATCCTGATCATCCTTCCGGTGCTGATCGACACCTTCTCCCGCCGCCGCGCGGCCGAAGAGGTGCAGCCGGGGCTGGGACTTGCGGACTAGAGCGACGACCAACAATGACCGAACCACACTCGAGCGTCGCACAACCCCCCACTGTCATGGTGGGCGTCGCACAATCTCTCCCACCGTCCTGTCGACGAAGGTCGGCATCCACGCCTTCCTGCCCCGGTCTCAACAAAGCCACGGGGGCCTGTGCCTCCTAAGCTCGACTTTCCGCAATTCACGCTGCGAGACATAGAGTCTCGACGCATCGTTTTAGCAAGCGAGCGGGAATTTCTACGCTCTCGGCCCGATGCCGGGATGTGGAAAAATCCTGTGGTGTCCA
>Ga0182012_10003387_pt1 | contig 17004 bp, 13 predicted proteins | sample 612S2SmetaG_FD_120486 | JGI IMG/M metagenome (GOLD analysis project Ga0182012, IMG submission 120486) | Permafrost microbial communities from Stordalen Mire, Sweden - 612S2S metaG | ecosystem: Environmental > Terrestrial > Soil > Wetlands > Permafrost | place: Sweden: Stordalen | collected...
ATACGTTGCAGGGCGTAACCCTGGTATCAGCATCGGCGATCCAGCAAAACGGCCAGGCTTCGTTCGTCTATCTCATCCAAAGCAATATTGCGCATTTGCGCAGCGTCAAGCCTGGGGTCACTGAAGGCGGCATGACGCAGGTCGATGGTATAAACCCTGGAGATATTGTCGCCGACAGCAGCTTCGATAAGTTGCAGGACAACACTGCGGTTGTGATTGCAAATAAGCCTGTCGCGGAGAACATGAGCGGAAGCAAGGCGCAATGAGTCCGTCCCGCCCGTTTATCCTGCGGCCGGTGGCGACGTCTCTGCTGATGGCGGCAATTCTCCTGGTTGGCCTCGTCGGCTACCAGCTGCTGCCGGTGTCGGCGCTGCCGGAAGTCGATTATCCGACGATCCAGGTACTTACATTCTATCCCGGAGCCAGCCCAACCGTGATGGCGACCACCGTCACGGCGCCTCTGGAGCGCCAATTCGGCGAATTGCAGGGCTTGAGCCAGATGACCTCCACCAGCTCGGGAGGGACTTCCGTCATCGTCCTGCAGTTCAATCTCACAATCGCGATGGATGTAGCCGAGGAAGAGGTCCAGGCAGCCATCAACGCGGCGCAGAGCTTGTTGCCGTCGATTCTGCCAGCGCCTCCGATTTACAGCAAGACCAATCCGGCCGACGCGCCTGTGCTCACGCTGGCCATTACCTCGGATGCCATGCCGCTTTCCCAGGTCGAGGACCTCGTCGATACCCGCATGGCGCCCAAGATCTCGCAGCTCAACGGGGTCGGCTTGGTATCGATCAGCGGCGGGCAGAAACCCGCGGTGCGCATTCAGGCCAATCCGATGGCGCTGTCTTCCTACGGCATCAACCTGGAAGATCTGCGCACGGCGCTTACACAGGCCAGCGTCAACGCGGCCAAGGGAAATTTCGACGGCCCGCATCAGGATTACCAGATCGAGGCCAACGACCAGCTGGTTGCCAGCGAAGACTACCGCAAGGTGGTCGTTGCCTACCGCAATGGCGCGCCGGTGATGCTGACGGACGTCGCGCGCATCGTCAACGGCGTGGAAAACAACCGACAGGCCGCGTGGATGAATCTGACGCCGGCGGTGATCCTGAATGTGCAGCGCCAGCCTGGCGCCAACACCATCAGCGTGGTCAAGAGCATCAAGCGACTGATGCCGCAGCTTGAGGCGAACCTGCCGACCGGCATTCACGTGACCGTTCTTACCGATCTGACCGTCGCCATCGAGGCGTCGGTCGCGGACGTTGAATTCGAATTGCTGCTGACAGTCGCACTGGTCGTCCTGGTCATCTTCCTTTTCCTCAGGAGCCTGTACGCCACCATCATCCCCAGCGTCGCGGTGCCACTGTCCCTGGTTGGCACTTTCGCGGTCATGTACGTGCTTGGCTACAGTCTGGACAATCTGTCGCTGATGGCGCTGACCATCTCCACCGGGTTCGTCGTCGATGATGCAATCGTGATGATCGAGAACATCTCGCGCTACATCGAGGCCGGTGACCCGCCGATGGAAGCCGCCCTCAAGGGCGCGGCGCAAATCGGCTTCACCATCCTGTCGCTGACGGTGTCGCTGATCGCCGTACTGATTCCGCTGCTGTTTCTGGGCGACGTGGTCGGTCGTCTGTTCCGGGAGTTTGCCGTGACGCTCGCCGTTACGATCGTTGTTTCCGCGGTGGTCTCGCTGACGCTGACGCCGATGATGAGCGCACGAATCCTCCGTAGTCGGTCAACGCAGCAGCAGGGACGCGTCTATCGGGTCTCGGAGCGTGTCTTCGAGAGCATGATCGCATTCTATGGCCGGACCCTGAAGTTCGTCCTCGGCTACCAGGCGGTGACGCTGTCGGTCGCCGTGGCGACGCTGCTGCTCACCGTCTACCTGTACACCATCATTCCCAAGGGCTTTTTCCCGGTCCAGGATACCGGCGTGATCCAGGGCATATCGCAGGCATCGCCGACTATCGGCTCAATGGCTATGGCCGCGAAGCAGCAGGAACTCGCCAAGGCGATTCTGGACGATCAGGCGGTGGCCAGCGTTTCGTCCTTTATTGGCGCCGATGGCACCAACGTCACCACCAACAGCGGCCGGATGTCGATCAATCTGAAGCCGATCGGCCAGCGCGATATCAGCGCGTCCGATGTGATCCGCAGGCTGAAGTCGAGATTGGGCGGGGTCCAGGGCATCCAGCTGTTCATGGCACCGGTGCAGAACATCTCGGTCGATGACCGGGTTAGCCGCACTCAATACCAGTACACGCTAGAAGACGCCGATGCCGCTGAACTCAATCTCTGGACCGGCCGCTTTGTTGACCGGCTGAAGCAATTGCCGGAATTGGAAGACATCGCGACCGACCAGCAACTGGGAGGGCTGGCGTTATCCCTGGTGATCGACCGGATTACCGCTTCACGACTGGGTATCGCCGTCGCGACCATCGATAACACGCTCTATGACGCCTTCGGCCAGCGGCAAATCAACACCATGTATACCCAAGTGAATCAGTATCACGTGGTACTGGAGAGTGATCCGCTGTTTCAGTCTGATCCGAGCAAGCTCAACCAGCTTTACATCCAGTCGAATACGTCGTCCGGGACCAGCGGCCCGGGAGCCACTTCCTCCTACTCGTCCTCCGGATCATCCGCCGCGGGATCGAATGCGCTGACGACGTCGGCTTTGTATACCCCGGCGGCAAATGCTCTTGCCCATCCTGCCGGAGCGCTCTCGTCGAGCACCTCGACAGCGACTTCTAGCAAAGGCGCCGGCTCCGCCGGCGCCACCAGTTCTGCCGTGAGCAGCGCCGTGCCGCTCAGCGCGTTCTCGCATTTCGAGAAAACCACCGAGCCGCTGGTGATTACCCACCAGGGGCAATTTCCGGCCATCACCGTGTCGTTCAATCTGGCGCCCAATGCCGCACTTGGCAATGCCATTACCGTGATCGACGCGGTGCAGAAGGACCTGCACATGCCGGCTAGCCTGCAGGCAGGCTTCCAGGGCACCGCCGCGTCGTTCACCAATTCGCTGAGCAATGTACCGCTGCTTATTCTGGCGGCCCTGGTTACCGTCTACATCGTGCTGGGTGTCCTGTATGAGAGCTTCGTGCACCCGATCACCATCCTGTCGACGCTGCCGTCGGCGAGCGTCGGCGCCTTCCTCGCCTTGCTGCTGTTTCACCAGAACCTGAGCATGGTCGCGATCATCGGCCTGATCCTGCTGATCGGGATCGTAAAAAAGAACGGAATCATGATGGTCGACTTCGCGCTGCAGGGTGAGCGGCTTGAGGGCAAGAACGCAGCCGATGCGATCTACGATGCCTGCCTGCTTCGCTTCCGTCCTATCATGATGACGACCATGGCCGCGCTGCTCGCCGGCCTGCCGCTTGCACTCGGAAGCGGCTCCGGCTCCGAACTGCGCAGGCCACTGGGCATCGCGATGGTCGGAGGGCTGCTGGTGAGCCAGGTGCTGACGCTTTACACGACGCCTGTCATCTACATCTTCTTTGACAATCTGGTCCGGCGCTTCGCGCCCAAGCCTGCCAAGCCGGAGGCGCTGGAGTCGTAGGCCCGGCATGAACATTTCTGCGCCATTCATTCACCGTCCGGTGGCGACCACGCTGCTGACGCTGGCGATTGCCCTGGCTGGCGCGATGGCGTTCGACGTGCTGCCGGTGGCGCCTCTGCCGGAGGTCGACTTTCCCACGGTTTCAGTCAGTGCGAGCTTCCCGGGAGCCAGCGCCGATATCATGGCATCGTCGGTTGCCACGCCGCTTGAGCGGCAGCTTGGTCATATCGCCGATGTGACGGAGATGACCTCCGCCAGCACGCTCGGCAGCACGTCGATCACCATTCAATTCGACCTCAGCCGCAATATCGATGGCGCGGCGCGCGACGTCGAGGCGGCCATCAACGCCGCGCGAACCTACCTGCCGAGCAAACTGCCGGCCAACCCGACCTACCGCAAGGTCAACCCCGCCGACGCGCCGATCATGATCCTCGGCCTTACCTCGGATAAATACGGTCCCGACAAGCTCTATGACGAGGCCTCGACCGTCATCCAGCAGAAATTGTCGCAGATCCAGGGCGTAGGCCAGGTCATCCCCGGAGGCGGCGCGTTGCCGTCGGTACGTGTGGACGCAAACCCTGCCCAACTGGCAAGCTATGGACTGACCCTGGCCAATCTGCAGTCCGTTCTCAGTCTGCAGAATGCCGACCTGGCCAAGGGCCAGATCTCGGACGGCACCATCACCGCGGATATTCTCGCCAACGATCAAATCTCGCATGCCGACGACTACAAGCCCCTCATTGTCGGGTTCAGCCATGGCTCGGCGGTTCGCCTGACCGACGTCGCCGCGGTAACGGACTCCGTGCAAGATGTGCGCGCGACCGGATATCTGAACGGCAAGCGCGCGGTAACGATCATCATCTTCCGGCAGCCCGGCGCCAACATCATTGGCACGGTGAACCGGATTCGCGCGCAACTGCCATTCATCAACGCATCGATTCCACTCGGCATCGACACCACCATCGTTCTTGACCGCACCACCACCATCCGCGCCTCGGTCGGCGACGTCGAGCGGACGCTGCTGATCTCGATCGGCCTGGTCATCGTCGTGGTCTTTGTATTCCTGCGCAACGGCCGCGCCACATTGATTCCGGGCGTCGCCGTCCCGGTCTCGCTGCTCGGCACGCTGGGCGTGATGTACCTGTTCGGATACAGCCTCGACAATCTCTCGCTGATGGCCATGACGATTTCGACGGGATTTGTCGTCGACGACGCCATCGTCGTGATGGAAGATATCGTGCGCAACATGGAAGACGGCATGACGCCGTTTGCCGCGGCGCTCAAGGGCGCCGGCGAAGTCGGTTTCACCGTATTCACCATCAGCATTTCGCTGATCGCGGTCTTCATTCCGCTGCTGCTGATGGGGGGTATCGTCGGACGCCTGTTCCGCGAATTTGCAGTCACCCTCTCGGCCGCCATTCTGGTGTCGATGATCGTCTCATTGACCACGACGCCGATGATGTGTGCCTACCTTTTGAAGAACGAGCGAACCGAAAGCCATGGTCGCCTCTATTTGGCATGCGAACGGGTTTTCGACCGGGTATTGTCATGGTATCGTGACAGCCTGACATGGGTCTTGGCCCGTCCCATTCCTGTGCTGATCGTGCTGCTGCTCACCATCGCCCTTAACGGCGTGCTGATCGTCGAGATACCGAAGGGCTTTTTCCCGGTCGAGGATACCGGAGCGCTCGCCGGTGCTGTACAGGGACCGCAGGAGGCGTCGTTCCCAGAGATGGACGACTCGATCCGGAAAATCGTCGGCGTGATCAAGAACGATCCGGCGGTCGCCAATGTGATCGCGTTTAGCGGTGGCCGTGGCGCAACCAATACCGGCTCGCTCTATGTCGCGCTAAAGCCGACGGCGGAGCGCAACGTCAGTGCGGCCGCGATCATCGCCCGCCTGCGCACCCAGTTGAACCGCCTGCCGGTGGCCTCCACGTTCCTGCAGCTGGTGCAGGATCTGCGTATCGGCGGCCGCTCCAGCAATGCCCTCTACCAGTATACGATCCAGGCCGACACCATGACGGACCTGACCAAGTGGGGGCCTGTATTGCTGAGCGAGATGAAGCGACTGCCCGGCCTGCAGGACGTGAGCTCCGATCAGCAGAATGGAGGCCTGGAAATGCTACTGAACTACGATCGCATCACTGCGGCGAAGCTCGGACTGACAGTCCAGGCTTTGGACTCGGAACTGTACAGCGCCTTCGGCCAGTCGGAAGTATCCATCATCTACACTCAGCTCAATCAATATTACGTGGTGCTGGAGGTTGCACCGCAGTATTCGCAAAGCCCGGAAGGGTTGAAGGACATTTACTTCAATACGTCCGGCAGCAGCCAAATTCCGCTGCTCGCGGTGGCGAAGAGGCATGCCAGCACAATCCCGCTGGCTATTAATCATACCAGCCTATTTCCCTCCGTTACGGTGTCCTTCAATCTCACGCCGGCGATGTCGTTGAGCGATGCCACATCGAGCATAAACCAGATGCAGGCGCGGCTGGGTGCGCCTGCATCGCTGCAGGGCTTTTTTGCCGGAACACTGCTCGCCTACCAGCAATCGCTGAGCACCGAGCCGTTGCTGATTCTGACGGCGCTGCTCGCGGTGTACATTGTGCTTGGAATTTTATATGAAAGCCTGGTTCATCCCTTGACGATCATATCCACCCTGCCGTCGGCCAGTGTCGGCGCGATGCTCGCTTTGATGCTTTTCAAGGAAGATTTGAACGTTGTCTCTATCATCGGAATTGTGCTGCTGATCGGGATCGTCAAGAAGAACGCCATCATGATGATCGACTTCGCGCTACAGGCGCAGCGCCAGGGCGGCAAGAGCGCCTCGGATGCGATCTTTGAAGCCTGCATATTACGCTTCCGTCCTATCGTGATGACGACGATGGCGGCGATCTTGGGGGCGTTGCCCTTGGCGTTGGGCACCGGCGTGGGATTTGAACTTCGCCGGCCGCTCGGCATAGCGATTGTGGGCGGCCTGCTGATGAGCCAGCTGCTAACACTCTATACGACGCCAGTTGTCTATTTGGCGTTCGACCGATTGCGGCTACGGTTTGCGCACCTCAACTGACGCTCGCTGATTTTGGAATTCAGAAAGGGTGCATGCCAATCAATAGCGATGTTTTTGGGTCCACGACCTCGATAAAGTTTTCGACGAATCCTACAGCGCACCCTTTTTGGTCCAGTATCTTGTGTGGATGCCCGGTGTGACAGATACTCAGGCTTATCGCTGGCGCCTTTGGCGAGCGCGGCGGACTTCGTGAAGGAAGTATTCGGCAAGAACGAAGATCCAGGCTTGTATCGTTGGGAGAGCGGCTTGGCAATCGGAGGAGCGATGAACGAAACCAGATGTCGCACCGATCCAGTATATGGCGCAACAGCGCGCCGAAGAGTCCGCCGGGCTCCCGCACCGGAAACCCGGAGCGCATCCTTCCGAGCGTCGGCGATATGTATCCTGCTGCTAAATCTCGCCTATGTTACGCCCGCAATGGCCCGCGGCGGCCATATGCACGGGATGGGTGGTTTCGGCGGTCACGAGGGCCACGGCGTGGACGCGGGCGGGGGATTGCTGACGCCTACCTATGTTCTGATCACTGTTTCGAAGATTACTGATGTCGAGGCGTTTAAAGGCGCCCTGCGCGATCTGATGGCCGCAGAGACGCCTTTCGGCGGCCGCGTGGCGATGGACACGGACAAACCAATATATTGGGATTGGGAAGGGACCGCGGCCGAACACGTCGTAATGATCCAGTTCGATAATCCCGATCAGGCGCAAGTGTGGAAGAGTTCGGACGCATTCAAAAGCTTCGACACGGAACTTCATCGAAGCTCGGAGTCGACTATGCAGCTTGTGCAGGGCCTCCCGACACCAGCCGCTCGTGGAGTGGGCAGAGGCGGCAGAGGCCGTAGCTTTGACCAGAAGGCTTTCGAACCGAATGTGAAGGAGTACGATCAGATGCTGACGAAGATGCATGGCATCTGCAAGGGGTGCTAAGTCGTCGTCAGTGAAGAACGTTTGAGCGAGGCATGCTGAGCGCGGCGTCGTGCGGCTATGACGGAAGATCGATAGCAGGATGCACAATAAATCCTCGAACCAGCGTCGGAATAGGCTGAAATCATAGCCGGCGGCGGAGATCGCGGCATTGACGCGGTCGCCGTCGCGGCCCTTTAGATAGTTGCGCCGCATCCGATGGCCGTCCTTGAGGTGACCAATCACCGGCTCGACGGCAGCGCGGCGGCGCATCTCGCGGCGGATGGCTTTGGTGACCCGCCGGACTTGGCCTGAAATCCAGACCTTGAAGCGGTCGGGATAGGTGTGGCCGCGATAGCCCTTGTCGCCATGGATGCAACGCACCGCGACGAGGAATACCCGCAGCGCGTCGTGAACGGTCCCTCCTTGCTCACGGGTATTGCCGTCTGTGCATCTTACGCGAACGCACCGCAACCCTGAAATCCGACCGTGAACGCGCTAAGGCCGCCTATCGCGGTGTTCGCGTGAGTTTCACTCATGGCTGCGCTGGTCTCCAGTCAATTCGAAGAAAACACTCGCTTCAGGCTCGTTAGGTAGCCGCCCGTAAGCGACGATCGGCGCAAACGGCATTCTATCAAAGGCATCCGACCGGCACCCTATGCGTAAACCACGGCCCGGGTGGAGGCTCGGAAACTACTCAGACCCGGCTGCCTCGACGCAACCGGATTCCGCGGAACGTGCTTGAGGTTGTCATCATTGAGCGCCGCCCGGCCCGTTGGGAGCGGCAAATCTGCGATAGCGATGGAGTGCAGATAGTGCATGGTCGGGAAAAGACTCGGGCTGAGGCTATGCAAAGGAACTTAATTGGACTGGCGGGTTTGTTGCGAGGCTGCATAGCGCAGCGGAGAACAGCAAATGTACCCCTGTCACCTGCGAGAGCAACCCGACGCGGTTCACGCGCGATCCGTGCCTTCAATTCCGAACGCTGGAGAAGTGGCCGGCGACGTGTTTGCGCGAGTGAACATTCGAAAGCCGACCGCGACGACGTGTACCGATTGCCCCGTCTCCCGCGAAAGAGACGAATTGATCCTCAAGATGTTCGGGTTGCGTGAAGCTGCCGACAAGCGCCTCGCAAGCCTGACCAATCGGCAACATGACATCATGCACAGGGTGCTCCCGGGCCATCCCAGCAAGAATATCGCTGCGGATCTCCATATCAGCCAGCGGACCGTCGAAAATCACCGCTCCCAGATCATGAAAAGGACAGGCGCGCGGTCGCTTCCCGAATTGGCCAGGATGGCCCTTGCCGCCGATTGGACAATTTCCATCGCTTGAAAGCGCTGGAGGTATCGGCACGCCGTCAGCATGCCATAGGCAACGTTCATACCGTTGCGGACATCGTATCCGGCGAAGCGGCGCCTTTGGGAGGCAAATGGCAGCAATTGGCCTGAATCCGGCGTCGTTGGTCACCCGGCCTGCGACCGAACCGATCGCATCGCCGTTTGACTCAAATCAATATGTTAGGGACCGGGCATTATATCTGTGATTGCGGTCGAGGCTGACGGCCCGCAGGAGCAGAGTATTGGCAAAAACTGCCCGAAATGAATTCGATCCTCAGGCCTTCCTCGCGAAGGACGGCACAGGAAAGACCGTGTCGACCTTCCGCAAGAACGAGACCGTCTTCTTGCAGGGAGACGCGGCGGATAGGGTCTTCTACGTCCAGACGGGTAGGGTCAAAGTTGTCGTGGTGTCCGAGCAGGGCAAGGAGGCGGTCATCGGGATTCTTGAGCCCGGTCAGTTCTTCGGCGAGGGGTGCCTGAACGGCCAGCGATTCCGGCTTTCCACCATCACGACACTGGAAGACTGCGTGATCACCGCCATCACGAAGACCGCGATGCTGGCGGCTCTCCATGACGACCCGAGAATTTCCGAACGCTTCATGTCCTATCTGCTGACGCGCAACAGCCGAATCGAAGCGGACCTGGTCGACCAGCTATTCAATTCGAGCGAGAAGCGGCTGGCGCGGCTTCTGCTGCTGTTGGCTAACTTCGGCAAGGAAGGCAACCTGCAGCCGATCAAGGTTCAGGTCAGCCAGGAAACATTGGCGGAGATGATCGGCACCACCCGCTCCCGCGTGAGCTTCTTCATGGACAAATTCCGCAAGCTCGGCTTCATCAGCTACAACGGCAAGATCGAGGTCCACAACTCGCTTTTGAACGCAGTTCTTCACGACACGCCGGAAATACGTGGGGGGCGACCGTAACGCCGCCCGTCGACTGCGGTCCAACGAGACGCCGGGCAACGCAAGGGTTAAGTGGACAGGCTTCAGATTTAAGTCGGGAACGCTGGTATCAGGGTCGATTTCGCTGCTCGGATTCCGGCACTTTTGGCGGCGCCATTCGAGCTTCGCAGAGCTCAACTATTGGGTCGAGGGAGATAACCATGTCGGATGATGAGCTTACTCAAGTACAAAACGGTATCGATGAACAGCTTGAAACGATCAAAATTGGTTGGCTAAGGCTTGCAACAGCAGATTTCGAGCCGGAAAAGCGAAAGAGGATACGAGACGGAATAACATCGAATGAGGACCAACTTATGGATTTGCTTGAGCGCAAGCTGGCTCTGCGACGGAAGTGAAACTGCTCCAAGGAGGCGGCGGCTGGAACCACGTTCTTGTTCGCTATGACAAACTCCGAGGAAACGTACTGAAGCGAGATATCGGCTTGGCACGTGGCAGCCGGGTAACGATCAGGTTCTCCGAATCCGCGCAGCGCATCACCGCAGCAATTAGCGCGACTTTCTATTGCCCAGTTCATTAAAGTCATACTACATTGGTTACTAGAGGATAGCTTCGGTCGCGGCAGAAATTCGAGTGCCGACGATTGGATCGTCGGCGACGAAGACGCCGACGGGACGATCGTTCAGCGCATCAGAGACAGTTGGCTTCAATGAACCGCTGGCTGAGATCGAAACCGACGGAACGACCTTCAAAGCGCCGGCGTCGGCTAACGGTGTGCTGTCGAATATTATTTTGAAAGGCAGCGGAACAGTTAAGGCAGGCAATTTGCTGAGACCCTTTACAGAATAAGTCAGGGTGTCGACCTTCGGCTTTGCTGATTGAACTCTTCGGTCGTCACGGATTGATCGTGGGTCACGTGCGGTGCGGCACTCACCGTGTTCCGCGTCGCGTCAAGGACCAACAAATTCGCTTTTGGCGTTAACTTGAAATCCTCCCAGGGAACCGGCATGTATTTTTTCTCCGATCCCGAAGATTCCGGCCCTGGCGATCACCAGGTAGGCGATCTTGCCCATTTGTGGGCTCATCATGAGGTCGTCGAACTTGCCCAGAGCCTCGTTTTGAGGCGTCCGAGCGTCCGCGCGGAGAAGCGGTCGGCGCGGAATGAATTGCCGTTGTTTGTTAAGGGTTGCGCGCCGGCGATCTCTTCCTGCCGCCAATGCTGCTCCCCTATCTCGGCCAGTTCGAGACCGGACACGGATAAATGCCGAAACTGTTCCGCCAAGTCAGTAACGAGCCTCGTCATGCCTTGTGCCATGAAAGCCACAGTCAACGAACCGCCCAATATTGAGGGGATACCGCCAGAGCGCAGGGCAGCAAATATTGCTGAATATTTTGCCAATCGAGCGTTGTCGCAAGGTCAACCGGAATCGAGCCTGACTGAGCGGAGGAAGTAGGTACTTTCCGAGCCTACCAGAGCAGCGTGGCCGGGCGCAGGATAACCTCACCGTATAAACGCCCACGTCATCGAAACCGGTTAAAGCCAGGATGCTTCGTTAATATCGGTGGCGGCGTCTTCATTCCTCCGTCCGAAAGGCGTCAGTGCCATGTTGTTCTCGGATTCCTATCTACTGTATCTCACCCCGGCTCTCCTGCTATTGGCCTTCATCCTGATCGGGGCGAGTGTGAGGATTTTGCGCGAGTACGAGCGCGCGGTCGTCTTTACGCTAGGCCGGTTTCAGAGGGTCAAGGGACCGGGTCTCGTGCTGCTGATTCCGTTTTTTCAAGAAATGGTGAGAGTGGATCTACGTATCCAGGTCATCGAAATACCGTCCCAGGACGTTATCTCTCACGACAACGTTTCGATGAAGGTCGACGCCGTGCTCTACTTCAACGTGGTCAACCCGGAACGGGCCATCATCCAAGTTCAGGACTATCTCCCCGCAACGAACATGCTCGCTCAGACAACCCTCCGCGCAGTGCTGGGACAGCATGAACTCGATGAGATGCTCTCCGAGCGAAAAAAGCTCAGCACCGACGTGCAAAGCATTATTGACAGCCAAACCGAGACCTGGGGGATCAAGGTCAGTAACGTCGAGATCAGGACCGTCGAACTGACCGAAAATATGGTTCGTGCTATCGCCAAACAGGCGGAAGCTGAACGAGACCGACGGGCCAAGATCATCCATGCCGAAGCCGAATTCCAGGCTTCTCAAACGCTCGTCAACGCCGCGAAGATACTTTCAAGCATTCCGGCGGCGATGCAACTGCGGTATCTGCAGACCCTGACAGAGATTGGCGCCGAACAGAACTCGACTGTCGTCTTTCCAATGCCCATCGATATCATCAAGCCATTCCTGGACCTTATTGAGAAGCCTGGCAGACCGTCCGCAACGAATGGCGGCGTTGTCCCGCACGAGGCAAGCGTACCGTTGAGCTCGTGAAGGAATGGAACGATTCGCCCCGCCGCGCCCGAAGCGATAATCGCTCCAGCGGTTGCCGGCACTTCGGACCTTGCGCCAAAGCCGCCGCTCGCTCCGCGGAAGGTGCGATGGCTGACCATCCACACCATCTTTCTCGTCGGAATTGCAGTGAAAACCGCAGCTGTCGCGCGACCGCGCGACATTCTCAGTGCAGTTATACAACCGACGTTCCGTGTGCCGGAAGTGCGGTGATCGCCGGCCGGTTCGCGATAGATCAAGTTACCTTGAATGACTTTTCAGATCGCGACCGGTCTTGGCCACGGTCTTATTCACAAACTTAAGGCGTACCGAGGTTCAATTCAAATATGCTGAATAACACTATTGTTCGGACCGTGGACTTTTCTGTCCGCTACCGATGGCCGGTTATCGTCGTAGCAAGCCTGTTGATGGTCGCAACGGCCTGTTTTGACTATGCCCGCTTTACGATCACCACAGATGTGGAAGCTTTGATCTCCCGCAGCCTGCCCTGGCATCAGCGCCAAACCGCCTTTACCGATGCGTTTCCACAATACGGCATTGCAGCTGTCATCAGCGCCCCCACGGCTGAAAACGCAGAGTCGGCGACCAATGCGCTGGCGCGGCAGCTAGAGACGCATCCGGATTTGTTCCGGGCGGTGATGCAGCCTGACAGCGGTGACTTCTTCGAGCACAATGGTTTGCTGTTTGGGAGCATTGCTGCCGTCAAAAAGACGATCGACGGTTTATCGCAAGCAGAATTCCTGGTCTCGGCATTGGCGAGCGACCCGACGCTGCGAGGAGTCATGAAGGCGCTCTCTTTTACCGCTCAGGGGGTCGGGTCTGGACAGGTCAATATCGATCAGCTGGCCTGGCCGCTCTCGCTCGCCGATAAAACGTTAAGCGAGGTGCTGTCTGGTAACGCCGCTACATTTTCATGGCAGGAACTCATCAATGGAGCGGCGGCGCAATCCAGGCAGCTCCGGCATTTCATAGAGATAAATCCCGTTCTCGATTTTGGAGCGCTGCAGCCCGGCGCAAAAGCGACCGCAGCGGTTCGTAAAGCGGCCTCTGATCTGGATATTAGCGGCAAATTTGGTGCAAAGGTCGATCTTACCGGCGAGGTGCCAATGAATGATGACCAGTTCTCGGTGATCCAGGACAGCGCTTTGCGCGATACCCTGAGCGCACTAGTTGGCGTATTGATCATCCTTTGGTTCGCGCTTCGATCATGGAAGATCATCGTCGCGGTGATCTTCAGCCTGCTGGTCGGGCTGGCGGTCACATCGGCACTTGGCCTTGCGATGGTCGGGGCATTTAACCTGATCTCGATTGCTTTCTTTGTGCTATTCGTCGGCCTTGGTGTCGATTTCGGCATCCAGTTCAGCGTGCGCTACCGTACCGAGCGTCACGAGCAAAACGACCTCCGCAGCGCCCTGAGAAGTACCGCACGCAAGGTCGGAGCCCCCCTTACACTGGCCGCGGCCGCTACTGCGGTGGCGTTTTTTTTCGTTTATTCCTACCGACTATAAGGGGCTTTCGGAATTGGGATTGATTGCCGGCTGCGGAATGTTGGTAGCCTTTGTATGCAGCATCACCCTGGTTCCCGCTATGCTGGCACTACTCAATCCGCCAGGCGAACCGACCTCGGTTGGCTTTAGAGGGTTGGCGCCACTGGACGACTTCCTGCAACGGCATCGCATTGCAGTTGTCGCGGGCACTATCATCCTGGCATTGGCTGGCACGCCCTTGTTGTTTCACCTGCCGTTCGACTTTAATCCAGTCAACTTGCAGAATCCGAGCGCGCCATCTGTTATAACCTATCGCGAGCTACAAAAAACCCCGGAGACCAGCGGCGTCGATGCTGATTTGCTCGCGCCGACCCTTGATGGTGCGGATCAAACTGCCAAAAGGTTGGAACGCCTTCCGGAAGTATCGCACGCGCTCACGTTGGACAGCTTTATTCCTGCTGATCAGGGCGAGAAGATTGCTGCGATCAGATCCGCTCCAAAAGGCCTCTTATCAGCGCTCAATCCTCGACAGCAACAACCCACACCGTCCGAGCAGGACACGGTAGCGGCGATCCGCACGACCGCTGCAGACCTTCGCAAGGCCGCCGGAAACGCGTCTGGGACCGGCGCCGACGCCGCGCGTCACGTCTCCGACTTGCTGATTCGTCTTGCCCAATCGAGTGCTGCGACGCGGACCAAGGCGGTCGCCGCCATCGTACCGCCACTCTTGATCAACCTTGGGCAGCTCCGGCTGATGCTCGACGCGGAGCCGGTAACTATCAAAACCCTGCCGCCCGATCTGGTCCGCGCATGGCTCTTGCCCGACGGCCGGGCTCGCGTGCAGATTCTGCCGAAGGGCGATCTCAACGATACAAATGTGCTGCGTCAATTTGCGACCGCAATATTGGCAGCGGAGCCATCTGCCACCGGCCCCGCCATCAGCACCTACGAATCCGGCAAAACCGTCACCCGCGCCTTCATTGAAGCCGGCGGTCTCGCACTGCTATCCATCGCCGTACTGCTACTCATCGCCCTGCGGCGTATCACCGATGTACTGCTCACACTCGCTCCCTTGCTGCTCGCTGGAGCGGTAACTCTGGAGGTCTGCGTACTGGCTGGTCTCGCGCTGAACTTCGCGAATATCGTCGCATTGCCACTCCTGCTTGGAGTCGGAGTCGCGTTCAAGATCTACTATATTATGGCGTGGCGCGCCGGGAAAACCCGGCTGCTTCAGTCCACATTGACCCGCGCGGTGATATTCAGCGCCATGACCAACGCCGTCGCATTCGGCAGCATGGCTGCGTCGAGCTATCCGGGCATGTCAGGAATGGGCAAGCTTATGGCTTTGGCGTTGCTATGCACGCTGGCCGCTGCGGTACTTTTTCAACCGGTTTTGATGGGAAAGCCGCGGCAACTCAACGTAAGTCCGTCCCCACTCGACCCGTTGGCGGTGCCAGCGGAGTAGAAGCGGCTTGAGACGATTGCGGCCCACCTAGCGGCAGACGAACCGCATAGGCAATGCTGCCATAGGACATTTGGGCGCGGGTTTGTCCATCTGAGTTTGTTGCCGAACATTAACTCCCCGACCAGCACCCGTAAGGCGAGAGCGCGCATGTTGGCGATAGGGCGCCAGGCGGCTACAATACTGCCGTCGACCTTCGCGTACGTGGACGGAAGCGATGAACTGCAGCTCATGGCTGCCCAACGAAAAGCAATATCTTGCCGACGGCGTGTTGCGATATTCCGCAAGCAAATTCGCCTCCGATGAGCGGTTGGATCTCGCCAAGGTCGATGGTGCCGGCCAATCGGTTGATAACGGGCGCTTTCGGAGTAATGAACAGGAAAGCGCATTTGACGCCGATTGCTTCCGCTTTCTCGACTGAAGGAACGCTCACCGTCGAGACCATGGCTCGCCCGCGCCGCAAAACGGCCAGGAGGCATCCTGGACCGCTCCGCCGATGGTCTCAACGACTAGATCAAGTCAGTTGCCCTCCTACTCGGCAGGGAGTGAGGTGTGACACGCAGGCAATCAAAGTCGGGACTGAGTAGATTCCGAGTCTTCCGTGGAGCCGTCATCACACCCTACCATGAATCTGAAGTTTACCGCTGGTGATCGCGCACCCACCGAATAGCCGCCTGAGCGCGCGACCCGTGGTCTGCGTCCCGATCAAGCTTACCTCCAAGGAGAATTCCGATGGAAAATACCGACACGGTCATTGCCGTCTTCCACGAACATCCCGCCGCCGAAACGGCAATCAAGAAGCTGACCTCCGCCGGCTTCGACATGAAGAACCTGAGTGTTGTCGGCAAGGGCTATCATACCGATGAAAAGGTGGTCGGGTTCTATAGCACCGGGGACCGGATCAAGTTTTGGGGCTCGCGCGGAGCATTCTGGGGGGGCTTCTGGGGCTTGTTCCTCGGCGGAATATTCATGACTGTTCCTGTCGTCGGACATGTTATCGTGCTCGGATATCTCGCTACAATTCTGATTTCGGGCATCGAGAATGCCGTCGTGGTTGGTGGACTCAGTGCGCTCGGTGCGGCGCTCTACAGCATTGGTGTACCGAAGGACAGCGTGATCCAATACGAGACCGCGCTGAAAACCGACAATTTTTTGGTGATGGCGCGCGGCCCTGCGGCGGAAATAGTCCGCGCCAAGACGATTCTGGGCACAGTCAATCCGAGCCGCCTTGACGTACATAGAAGTGTCAAAACGCCGGAGCCAGCCAACGCCGCAGGCGGCTGATCCTCTTGGTCATACAGACGCAAATCGGAAGATGAGGAACCCAAGGTATTCGACGCCATGAAAACCCTTATCGTCTCGATCGTGATAGGAATGCTCGCCCTTGCCGGCGCTGCGCCGGTGGCTGCCCAATTGAAAGACGACGAGGCCACATCGGTCGGGGCGACCCCCCCCATGATTTAGCAGCCGAACGGAACAGTTACACGAATTTTGCGCAGAGTGAGATGCGGATGTGGGAGAAAAAGCTGCACGACTTTAACGCCAGGCTGGACACCAGCGCTACAGTGAACAAAACAAACGCCCCCAAGAGTCTGGATAGCGCCTGGACCGAGACTAGAGCGGTTCCCGCCTGATGTGGGTCACTACGTGTATCCGGCATGTCGAAAGTAGTTCGTGCACTGCTCGGGTGCACATGTCTTGATGAGCTTGCCGATCAGCTTCATCAGCGTTGTCACGGTGCGAGCAGCCCCCTTGCGCAGGGCCGTCTTCAGTTTCGAGAATGCCATTTCGATCGGATTGAGGTCCGGCGAGTAGG
>Ga0182012_10003388_pt1 | contig 17003 bp, 11 predicted proteins | sample 612S2SmetaG_FD_120486 | JGI IMG/M metagenome (GOLD analysis project Ga0182012, IMG submission 120486) | Permafrost microbial communities from Stordalen Mire, Sweden - 612S2S metaG | ecosystem: Environmental > Terrestrial > Soil > Wetlands > Permafrost | place: Sweden: Stordalen | collected...
CGGCCGGCATGCCCGCGGCGGAGAACGTGGTGACTCCGGCAAATGAGCCGCCAGTCGTAGCCGTGACGGATAACGTCGCCGTCCCACCCCGCAACAGATTGACGCTGGCCGCAGCCGCGCTGAGGCTCAACGTCGGCCCCTGCTGGACGGTCAGAATTAGGGTTGTACTCGCGCTAACGCTCGAGCTGGCCCCGGTTCCCGCAGCGTTGATCGTGATGCTAGCCGTCTGTGCCGCTGCGCTGCCCGACACAGAAAGAGTCGCCGTAGACGATGCCCCGGCCTTGACGGTCGCGGGGCTGAAAGCAAGCGTGACGCCGCTGGGCAAAGTCGCCGTTAGAGCGACCGATCCCGCGAACCCGCCTGTTCCAGTCACAGCGACGGTAAACGTAGCCGATTTGCCGGGCAGAAGAGACTCGGAAGTGACGGAAGGCTTGAGCGTCACGCCCTGAGCCGGCGCATTCGACCCGGGCCACACGTGCACCAGTAGATTGGCGTCCACAGATCCCAGGCCGGTGGCCATGTTGTAGGCGTGGCCGCTGGCAGTAAAGCCCGTCACGCCAGGTACGGAGTTATTGCCCGAGGGCGTGGCATGGAACGGATTCGAGGAGGCGCTCAAAAGTCCGTAGAGCGTCGGGTTGGCGTTGCCCTGCCCTGTACCGCCCTTGTTTTCATTCACAATGGACATGATTCCCGCGAAAGACGGAGACGCGGCAGAGGTGCCTGCAATCACCCAGAAAGAGCCGTTTTCGCAGATCAGATAACCGTCGTGGCTGGCCGCAGTCAACGCCACATCCGGAACAGCCCGCATGCCGTTGCTGCTTGCGCCCACAACCCCCGCCTGCCAGTTCGGCTGCGTATACGCGATGCTGATGCCCCCGGTCGAAGCCCACAGCCCCGAGCCGCCGTCATTGCCGCTCTCGTTCCACACCTTTTCCGGAATGTACGATAGCGCCGATTCCCCGCCCGTCCCGTTGCTGGCGCTCCAGTAGCTGCTGCCGTTCGATCCTTCGTTGAACTCCGTTCCGCCCACGCATGTCGAGTAGGGAGAGCTGCACAGGCCATTCACACCGGTCATGTTGCCGCTTGAAGATCCGCCGGAGTTGCACCCGGCCGCGCCGCTGTCCCCTGAAGAGACAAATGCGCTGATACCTTCGCTCGCCGCCTGCTGCCACAGGCTGTTGTAGAAGCTCAACGCACCCGCGCCCATGTAAGCCTCGCAACTGCCGTAGCTGGTGCTCATCACCGTGGCTGTCTTATGGTTGACAATGTATTGCGCGGAGAGATCGACGCCATCGGTGGTAGCCGTAGAAGCTGCGACGACAAAGGTCACCGCCGCGCCGGGAGCCACGCCGCCCGACCACTCAACATCCAGCGTGGATTCATCCTGATCCCCGGAAACCAGGCCGGGATTGGCGCCGTCCAGCACCACAGTCGGCTGATTGGCCGGCAGCGCTGCGTAGCTTCGGAAGCTGCTCACGTCGCTCAGGTTGATATTGCTGCGGCCGACAATCGCGATCGAAGCACCGGTCCCGTTCTTGCCGGCGGCATATTGCGGATTCAGATCGTAGATCGTCGCGAAATCCAAAGGAAAGATGTAGTACGTGCTGCCCTGGGTGTTTTCCGGATGTGTCCCGGCTGGGAGGTTTTTAATCGAACGGATCGCCGACTGACGGCGGAAGTCGTTCAGCGAGAGGATGCCGGAGACCACCGGTGCCAGCGCGCGGGGAATCTGCGGATCCTGCGCATTGGCAATATGCACGATGTCGCCCACGGCATAACGGTGCAGCTCAGTATGAAAAGTCTCCGCGACCTGAACGGCGGTACCGGAAAATACAATTATGCGTCGCCCGGCAGCAACCGGTTCAACCGTGAATCCATGGCCTGCAAGCCAGCCCTGGATTCGCGCCACGTCGACCAGAGTTGCGCCGAAACGGTTGCCATATTCCTCGGGCGACAGCCAGTGGTGAAAGAGCGGCGAAGTCGGGTCCTGCTGAGATTCCGTGAGCGCATCGAGCGCCCGCTGCTGCGCGGCATCCGGCTTGAGCAATAGCACCATGCGGTCCAAGCGAGTCTCCTCCGGAATCCCGCCGCGATCAGCCTCAGGCTGCGCCAGCGGATGCGTATTTCCCAGAAGCGTGACCACGTCCGATTCGTCGATCGGGCCAACGACGCGATTGCGCGGCGCAACGCTCGAAGACTGCGCAAAAGCGAGTGCGGCAAGCGCTAGAAACGCCGCCGAGGCGACAAGGAGCGTACGAGGGAGAGCGCGAAGTGGGTTCGACATAGAGATTCCTTCCAAACCGAATCGGCCCGCTCCATGAAAGAAATCCAAGAAAAATAGGCTCTAGGAGCGTTGGCTTCTCCTCCCCTATCGGCCCGGCGCGCAGCGATGATTAGAGGCTTCCAACACACGCCGGTAATGACTCGAAAGCAGCATCCTCTTCCCCGCGTTATCCTGAGAGCGCAGGTTGTTTCCAACGAAAGCGGTCCCAGAAATGTCCGAAATCGCCACAACTCCCGTTGTTTCCACGATCGCCACCATCGGCCAGCATGAAAGCCAATCCGTCACCATCCGCGGCTGGCTATACAACATGCGCGAGAGCGGCAAGCTGCTCTTTCCCATCTTTCGCGATGGCACGGGGACCATTCAGGGCGTGGCGCACAAGGCTGGCGTGGCGCCGGAAGTCTTTGACGCGCTCAAGGGGCTGACCCAGGAATCCAGCGTCATCGTCACCGGCAAGGTACGCGCCGACAAGCGCGCCCAGGGCGGCTTTGAGCTGGATATCGAGCAGGTTCAGGTGGTACAGCGCGTGCCCGAGGATGATCCGTACCCGATCACACCCAAAGATCACGGCGTCGAGTTTCTGATGGAGCGCCGGCACCTGTGGGTGCGCTCCTCGCGCCAGGCGGCCATCCTGCGCATCCGCGCCGAGATCATGCGCGCCGCAGCCGAATATTTCGACAGCAACGGTTTCACCCGCACCGACCCGCCCATCCTAACCCCGGCGGCCTGCGAGGGAACTTCAACGCTCTTTCCGGTGGATTACTTCGGGGAAGAGGCGTTCCTGACCCAGTCCGGCCAGCTTTATATCGAATCGACCGCGTTGGCGCTGGGCAAGGTGTACAGTTTCGGGCCAACCTTCCGCGCGGAAAAATCCAAAACCCGCCGCCATCTGACCGAGTTCTGGATGATCGAACCGGAGGTCGCCTACTGCGATCTCGACGGCCTGCTGGAACTCGCGGAAAAATTCCTCTCGCACATCGTCCAGAGCGTGGTGAAGAATCGCGCGCCCGAGTTGCAGGTCATCGGACGCGACATTGCCAAACTCGAAGCGATTCAGACGCCGTTTCCACGCCTGCGCTACGACGAAGCGGTGAAGATGCTCAACCAGGCCCACAAGGACGGGCATCTCGAAAACCCCTTCGAATACGGCAACGACTTCGGTTCGCCCGACGAGACCTGGCTGAGCAGTCAGTTTGACCGGCCGGTGATGGTGCACCGTTATCCCGCCAACGTGAAGGCCTTCTATATGCAGCCCGATCCGCAGGACCCGCAGTTCGCCCTGTGCGTGGACGTGCTGGCGCCCGAAGGCTACGGCGAGATCATTGGCGGCTCGCAGCGCGTTGACAGCTACGACCTGCTCAAGAGCCGAATCGAGGAGCACAAGCTCCCACTCGAGGCCTTCCAGTGGTATCTCGACCTGCGCCGTTACGGCAGCGTGCCCCACTCCGGCTTCGGCATGGGCATCGAGCGCGTCGTGGCGTGGCTCTGCGGCCTGGATCACGTCCGCGAGACGATTCCCTTTGCGCGCACACTGAACCGGATGTTCCCGTAAAATGAGAGCGATGTGAGGCAGTCGCCGAAGCTTGGGAGCGGAGTTTGCGATGAGTGAAGAGATAGGACGCACCTCAACGACTTTGCCGGAGTTCGTAATTCTCTACCGGCGCGCCTTCGCTGACTAGGGAACGCGGGCGCTTTGGAATATGTGTGCGTTTGAAACGCCGACCCAGGAAGATGCACTCACAGTTGCCCGGGCGCTCCGAATCGAGGATGATATTCCAGCCCGTTTCCTTGCTGAGGCAATTGAGCGAGCTTGCCTTGCCGCTGCTTGACATCCAGACCAATATTCTCCGTTTGCTCGCATCACAACGCGATCCGGAGAGTGACGTCGCGGGCGGTACTCCCCTGAACCGCGATGCCGGCCGATTCTCAAACGACATTGATATTTTCCATGATCGCGAAGAGCGCGTTGCTTCCGCAGCGCTGGCTGACACAAAGACACTCGCGCTCGCCGGGTATAGTGTCAGCTGGTTGCGGCAACTACCTGCCATTTACAGCGCAGGGATCGTGGGCACCGAGGAACGGACTCGGTTGGAATGGGTCGTTGACAGTGATTTTCGGTTCTTTCCAATCCAGCCCGACGAACTTTTCGGCTACGTCTTGCACCCGGCAGATCTAGCGATGAATAAGGTAATGGCGGCGGCTGGACGAAGAGCGGTGCGCGACCTCTTCGACCTTACAACGATCCATGAAAAAATCTTGCCGATCGGCGCCTTAGTGTGGGCAGCGGTAGAGAAATCGCCTGGATTCACGCCGGAAGGATTGATCGCGGAAATCCTCAGAAATTCTCAGTATCCTGCCTCCGATTGGAGGTCGCTCGGATCCGCGGACTCGATAGATCCAAGAGCGGTGACGCAACGGCTCCGAACCATTCTGGACGAAGCTGAAACTTTTGTATAGAGAATGCCCTCGAGGTTGGCGGGACTGTTGTTTTTCGAGCGTGGACTGCTTGTTCAGCCAGATCCCGACCACCTCGACAAATACACAACCCACGCCGGACGGCGGAGAGGCCATTGGCCCAGCAGCGGGGAGATAGCCTCTGCGATGCTCGATTCTTACCAAAGGCTAACCGAGATAGACCCGGATAGTGCCGAAGATCCAGGTAGCCACTTCAAGCGCTAGGGCCCGGGTGCGCGAGGCGATTGCCATTGCGCGCACGCTGAACCGAATGTTCCCGCAAGATCCCGGACGCGGCGTGAAACGGTTGGCATTGGCTCCTCACCATCCACTGTCTCTCATGTACGAGAGCAAAGGAGAAGCGACATGAGCAAGCTAATCAAGATGGCGCTAGCGATAACAGCCGTCCTCGGCAGCCTCACCGCCGTGCAAAGCGCAAAGGCATTGACCATCACCGGAACCACCGGCGCCAAATACCTCGTCTCCGGATCGGCCGTCAACTCCACCGGAATGGGCGTTCTGCGTTTCTCATTCGAAAACGACACCTCCGGCACCAACCTGTCCCTTTGCGCTGGAACTCTGGCGGAATTCGCCTCCGGAACCTGCGGCGCCGAACTGGCTAGCTCCGGCGGACCGGGATTCACCTTTCTGGCGATCCAGGACGCAGCGAAGCTGAATGGCAAATACATCTACGTGATCCGAAACGTCGGCAGCGAAGCTTCCGTGTTCACCATCGTTCTCGAGTAGCTGGACGCCACCGCACGGTACTTTTGTAGGATCGCCTGCGACCTTATCTGCAAAATCGTTCATAAAAGCCTCCGTCCCGCCGATAAGGGAACTCTAAGACGGAGCCTGACGATGCAAGTACTTCGCGGACGTGTTCCTGCCATCGGGGCACTTGCCATGCTGGGAACACTGCTGGGTTCGATTCTCGGCTTTGGCCTCGGCCGCGCAATCCTGTTGCGCTCGGCCAGAGCCAGTCTGGTGGAATACACAGATGGCCTGACGGACCACGCCGACGAGGTGTCCGCACAGCTGCGTCAGGTCTTTACTGGGTTTGATTCTGCCGAGGCTCCGTTTTGCTCCGACCAGGAACTCGCCGAACTCCGCGCCATGACATTCCGGGTTAGCGACTTTAAGGATATTGGGCGAACCCGCGATGGAATGCTCTATTGTTCCGCCCTACTTGGTCGCCTTGCCACGCCTTATCGGGAAGGAACTCCCAGCCTCACCCTGGCCAATGGGATCAACATCTATACCGATGTCCCCATCGTCCTGGCCTCCGCCAATGGAGGGCGCGCCTCGGTGCTTGAGTTCAACGACGTCAATGTGGTCCTGAGTCCCGAAGCATTCGATCACTGGGGTCGCGCCAGGGTCAGCTATGCGATTGCAATCAACGATACCGAAACAGGCCGATTCGCCCCGGTTGCTGGATCAAGCTGGATCACCGCTCCGAAAGCAGTCATGGGACAAGGTTTCCGGACCACATTGGGAATCTTGTACCGCTCGCGATGCTCTCAAGGCAATCCGGTATGTGTCACCACCGCGGAGAAGCTCTCTGACATCTGGGCCGGATCGCGCGCTGCGCAGGCTTCCTACGCCGGTATGGGCGGAGTGGCCGGCTTCGGCGTGGGGTTTGCCATCGCCTTGCTGTACCTCCGAAAGGAAGGTCTGCGCTTCCAGTTGCGGCGAGCGCTGCGCCTGAACTCTTCATCGTTGCGAACGGTCTACGAACCGATTTTGGACGTAACCTCAGGGCGATGCGTGGGTGCCGAGGTGCTGATGCGATGGAACGACCAGGACGGGGCGACAATTTCTCCCGATGTCTTTGTCCGTCTGGCGGAAGAGTCGGGTTTTGTCCACGAATTGACCGCATGGGTGGTGACCCGCGCGACCTGTGAACTCAGTGCCCTGTTGCGCGGCCATCCACAGTTCACCCTCAGTATCAACGTGGCCGCCGAAGACATCAATGGAAACGCGCTGATGGAGGTTTTAGATCGGACCGTGCGTCAGGCCGGGATCGATCCGCGGCAGATCATTCTGGAATTGACCGAGCGCTCGACAGCCGACCTGGCCCACGTTCGCCGCTCGATTCAAGGGTTGGCGACCGCGGGATTCAAGGTCCATATCGACGACTTCGGTACCGGATTCTCCAGCCTCTCCTATTTGGATCAGCTGGCGGTGCACGCCATTAAAGTGGACCGCTGTTTTACGCGCACCATCGGAACGGACGCCGTGACCGTCTCGATCCTTCCACAGATGCTGGCCATGGCTGAGTCATTGCATCTGGACGTTGTGGTCGAAGGCGTAGAGACCGAGGCGCAACTGCACTACCTGCAAACCACACATAAGCCCCTGCGGGTACAGGGATGGTACTTCAGCCGCCCCATGTCCGCGAAAGAGCTGCTGCTCTTTGTAGAACGCAACGCCGTCACTTCCATCGGCGAGGCGTTGCCGATACCTTCCCTGGGGTTCGACACGGCTCCGGACTTATCCTGTGTGCCCATTCGATAAGCCACGCTAACGGGAAGCGATGACTATATCTGCATAATGTCCGCTTCTTTCCTGCGTGCGGCCTCTTCTAGCCGGCGAATCTCATCGTTCAGCATGCCCTGCACTTCATCCTGCGAACGCTTTTCCTCGTCCAGGCTCAGTTCCTTGTCTTTGACCATCTTCTTCAGAGTGTCATTGCCATCGCGGCGCACATTGCGCAGAGCTGTCTTGTGGTCTTCCAATTCCTGGTTGAGCTGCTTCACCACGCTGCGGCGGCGCTCTTCTGTCATGGGCGGAATCGGCACGCGAATCACCTTGCCGTCGTTCGAAGGGTTGAACCCATGCTCAGGCGCCCGCAGAGCCTTCTCAATTTCCTTCAGCAAGCTGATTTCCCACGGCTGAACGATGATCATGCTCGCTTCGGGAGTGGTCACCTGGGCGATCTGCGTCAGCGGTGTCGGGGTGCCGTAGTAGTCCACACGCACCTGATCCAGCAGTTGCACGTTGGCGCGGCCGGTCCGTAAGGAAATCAGATGCGTTTGAAAATCGGTGACCGCCTTATCCATGCGCCGCTTGAGGTCTGCCTGCAACCCCTTCAGCAGGGGATTGGTTGCCATATACGATGCTGCCATTGTCTTCCTCTTCCTGCGCCAAAATCTCCTGAGCCGCGATCGGAACGCGACCCGGCGCGAATGCCAGACTTATTTTATCCAACCTGAATGGGTGTGGTGCGAGAGCCCTTCTTCTATTCTGTCTTGAACTTACGCCAGCACCCGCAGTCCTGTCGAAGCCGCCTGCTCGTGTGCGTGGTAGCTGGAGCGTACCAACGGACCGCTCTCCACATGGCGAAAGCCCATCTTGAGCGCCTCGGTTTTCAGATCCACGAACTCCTGCGGCGTGTAGAGCCGGGCCATGGGCAGATGATCGCGCGAAGGGCGCAGATATTGGCCGATGGTGAGAATATCGCAGTGAACCTTGGCCAGATCGCGGAAGACTTCGAGCAGCTCGCTTGTCTCTTCGCCCAATCCCACCATCACGCCGGACTTGGTAATGCCGGAGGGATTCAGTTCTTTGGCGTATTCGAGAAGGCGCAGCGTGCGCTCATAACGCGCGCCCGAGCGCACCACGCGATACAGCCGCGGCACCGACTCCGTATTGTGGTTCAGAACCTCCGGCTTCGCGTCCACCACCACGCGAATCGCCTCCGGATTGCCCTGAAAATCGGGGATCAGCACTTCGACCTGGCATCCCGGTGCCTGCTTACGGATTTCGTCGATGACCATGGCGAAGGCGCGCGCACCGCCAACCAGATCGTCGTCGCGATTCACGCTGGTGATCACGGCATGCTGCAGGCCAAGGATCGCAACAGCCTCCGCCACGCGGCGCGGCTCGTCAAAGTCGATCGCCTCGGGCCGTCCCTTGGGCACGGCGCAAAATCCGCAGCGGCGCGTGCAGAGATTGCCCAACATCATGAAAGTGGCCGTCTTGTGCTGCCAGCACTCGCCGATGTTCGGGCAATGCGCGCTCTCGCAAACCGTGTGCAGATTCAGCGACCGCGCCAGGCTCTTGAGATTGTGGTAGTTCTCGCCGACCGGCGCACGCGCCTTCAGCCACTCCGGCTTGCGTACGGGAGCCTTCTCTGCTGGCTCAATCTGTATTAAATCCATCACTCCCTGATTCTACCGGATTGCCTTTATTGCGGACTGAACCTTGGAGATGCGGGCACAAAAGCTGGAAAACCGGGGGTGGTACCCTTGCTTTACAACGTATCGCTCACGAAATGAAGCACTTACGAGCAATCGTCGGCGCGAATAGGCGTACTTTAGGCGTACTTATGGGACATATTTGGCGCGCTTTTTCTCGCGTTTTGCCGCGTCCTGGCGGCATGGAAGATCGGTTTCCGCATTGCAGCCGTAACTGATTATGCTCCTTTTCGGAATCATTCGACGCAAACGTAGGTGGCTCGAAATAAACGACTTAGAACAAATCTGCTTGACACTTCGTTGAGCGAATCTAAAATCAGGGCCAATGGGCCGGACTGTCTGCTTCCATTTCTCTTCCTGCGAGAACCGTTAAGGGCTGAGTACCTGCGTTGGCGATTGGGCCGACGAGGACAAGGAATTGGGTGGGCCGCCTGTGCGCAACGAGGATCTTGGTTCTGTACGAGTAACGTTAATCGTCGGATCTTTAACATTGATTGACGGATCGGTTACACTGCGCGACGGAGGGATACCACTCCGCGTCGGTTTCGTAACAGTGGGCGTCGCGATTGGATTTTTTTGAGGAACGATTCCGGAGGTTGGGTAGGCCTGGGCTGACGGAAAACTGACCTGTGCGCTGATGGGGACGGGAAGGACAGAAGCGAGAGCAACGACTCCGCTGGCTTTCGTGGAATCCCACCCTTGCCGCAAATGCGGCGGCAAGGATGGGGCACCAGCGTTGGTGGTCCGGGTCGGGAGGGCGAACCATGGGTGCGCCACCCGCCAACCTGTCAAAGTCTTATCTGCCTCACTTTAGGGGTGCAGTCCAATCGCCTTGATCTTCTCGCCAGGGAAATGTTCCCGCAATCTCCCACGCCAAGCCGCCCAAAAAACCGTATGCTGAGCCGCAGGGGGCAGCCATGCGCGGTCTACTCGACAGGCTAATCCGCAACTGGGTCTACGGAGGCTTCCTCGCCGGCCTGCTTCTGCTGGCGCTCACTGGGCTGCTGGCACAGGACTGGCCGGTCTGGCTTACAGCCGTATGGGTGATGCTGCCCCTCTACATGCTCCACCAGTACGAAGAGCACGACAACGACCGCTTCCGCCAATTCGTCAACCGGCAAATCTCCGGCGGCCGCGAAGCGCTTTCCCCGCTCGCAGTCTTCGTCATCAACATCCCCGGCGTCTGGGGCGTGATCCTCGTCTCCTTCGCGCTGGCCTGGAATGTGCGTCCAGGCCTCGGCCTGATCGCCATCTATCTTGTGCTGGTGAATGGAGTCGCCCACATCGTCGCCGCCATCGCCATGCGCCGCTACAACCCCGGACTGATCACGGCACTCGTTCTGTTCCTGCCCGTCGGCGGATTAGCCTGGTGGATATTGCAAGACGCGAACCCTTCCGTCAAGGACCACGCCATCGGATTCGGCATCAGCCTCGGCATCCACGCGGCCATGGCGCTGTGGGCCTTCTGGAGTGCAGGGCGTCCAGTTCCAGCCAGTTAGAGCAGAATCAGCACAACTGTACCCATCGGCAGAGATGCCAGCCTGGATTTTTTGCCAGGAAAATCCAACCGCACAAATACCTGATCGGGGACACCTATGCTGATTCTGCTCTAAACTGCCGCTCGAACCTCATCCATCGCCTCCCGCAGCAACGCGAAGCAATGCCGGTTAAACTCATAACACCCTTCGAAGGGATGGATAAGTGCCGGAGAATGACTGGAAGTTCTCTTGGGCCAAAAATGCAGGACTCAGTTTGCCCTGATTGCGTGGGAAATAGCTGTGATCGGAACGGCAACCGCTGCCAATATTTCTTCTACTTCGGATCTTGATTGGCTTTGCAACCCATCAGGCAGTCAATCGTCTTGCCGATGTGGTCGGCGTCCATGGCCCCGATTGCGATCAGCGCAACCTCGCCGTCAGGACGGACGAGCACATACGCAGGAATCTGTCCCGTATAACGACTCGTAGTGATTCCAAAGTCAATCGGCAGTTGCGCCATCATCGGCATCATCGAAATCGGCGATCCGATATGACTACTCTGCCTCATGCGGCGCACCGCCTCCGGCTTGTCGTTGATGGCAACCATCAACAAGGTGAGCTGATCGTGATCGGCAATGCTCAAAACCTTCGGCAACCCCTCCCTGCAAGGCGGACACCATGTACCCATGAAATCAATCAGCAGCCATTTGCCTTTGAATTGTTCGAGGGCCAGCGGCTGATTGTCGATATCGATGAACTCCGCATCCGGCGCGCTGAAACCGCCTGCCACATGCTTGGTAGGATTGGCGCCGACCGGCGAGTAATCCTGGGCCGGAATCTCGCGCAGGCCCATCTCCATGCGGAGGGCGCCGCGCTCGATGAAGAGATTAATCTTGCGTCGATACCCTTCGTTAAAAAGGCTTGCCATCACCATGGGTCCGGTGTCGGCAGCGTTCTTGCCGTCGATGCGTACAATCAGGTCGCCTTTGATCAGGTTGAAATGAATAGGCGTTGTCGATGCGTCGGTGACGCGCCAGCCCTTATGTTCGTGGGTGACAGCTAAATTGTCGACTGCCACCACGGGCTCGGATTGCGAGTAGGCAGAAAGCGCACAAAGAGCAATGCAGGCATACAAGAATGGCTGTTTCATGACAGCAATTATCCTATGATTGGTCGCTTAACTCACAAACTTCCATCCGCCTGATCCGAGGCCCAGTCGCGGGTTGAGCGGACTAGCGCGCAGAGGCAATTGGGGCTTTCGACTCTGGCTTCTCAGCAGGCGCGACTGGAGTAGCCGGCACATCCTTGCCCGCCACATAGTGGTCGTACCATGCCATCCAGCGCTCGTAGCGATCCTTGATAAAGCTGGGGCGCGTGAAGCCGTGGAACTGCCCCGGATACACAACCAGCTCGGTTGGGATATGAAGCGCGCGCAGCGTCTGGTACATCTGCTCGCCGCCGATCAGTGGGACGTTGAAGTCGTTGGTGCCGCCCATGTAGAGCGTGGGGGTGTGCATGCGCTTGTCTGCTTCGAGCAGCGGGTAGCTCATCTTGATGTAGAGGTCGCGATTTTTCCATGGCACGCCCAGCTCGTAGTCATACTGCAGCACGTACTCATCCACGCCGTAGAACGAAAACGGCATGGCCATGCCCGCGCCGCTGATGGCGCCTTTAAAGCGATCCGTTGAAGCCGAAGTGTAGTCGGTGAGTATGCCGCCGTAGCTCCAGCCTCCTAGCCCCAGCTTGGCCGGATCGGCAACACCCATCTTGACCACTTCATCCACCGCGCCGAGCAGGTCTTCCACTTCCAGATGGCCCCAGTCGGCGGCGATGGCCGAGGAATACGCCTGTCCGCGCCCGGAGCTGCCCCGGTAGTTCACGTTCATCTCAGCATAGCCGTGGGCTGCAAACCACTGCCGCTGGAAATCAAAGCTGTGCGCGTCCTGGCCGTTAGGTCCGCCATGGATGAACAGGATGGTTGGCACCTTGTCGCCTGCCTTGTAGCCGACGGGTTTTGTCAGCAGCCCGTGGACTTCCGTCCCATCCTTGCTCTTCGCAGTGAAATCCTCGGTTGGAACCAACGTCAGCTCCGCAAGCAGCGCGTCGTTCACGCTGGTCAGCTTGCGCAGATTGCTCCCTTCGAGCGCATAAATCTCAGGGGAGTGCAGATCGTCGGAGTGGATCACAGCAACTTGACTTCCCACGCACGTGATGCCCATCGTCACGCCCGGCTCCGCCAGCAGCCGGTGCGCGCTGTCGCCCGTCAAGTCAACTTCCGCCGGGTACTCCGACCGGTCGTCGCTGGCCAGATAGAGCAGCTTGCCATCCGGCAGATAGCAGGGCTGGCTCACAGCGCGGTCGAACTTCGATGCCGGATAGGTGATCTTGCCTTCGAGCGTGACCACCGCCGCGCGGCTCTGGCTGTAGAGGGCAAGCTTCGGCGCAACTCCCTGCGTGTATGCAATGGATTTCGAATCCGGCGACCAGGCCAGCTTGCCGCCATCCTGCCCCTCGAACGTAGTCAGCTTCTTCGCTGTGAGGCCGTATTTTCCCTGCGCATCCGGCTGCGTGCCCACCAGGAAGACATCGCGATTGTAGCTGCGGTCCGGGTCTTGATCGTGATTGCTCACATAGGCGATCCACGCGCCGTCTGGCGACCACTCGGCGTTGAGTTCATCTACGCTCTTGTCGGCGGTGAGCTTTTCGAGCTTCTTGGCGGCGATGTCGTATAGGTAGAGCGCGCTCCACTGGTCGTCGCGGATGTACCCTTCGACATCCTGCTTGAAATGGTAGCGGTCGATCACAATCGGCTTAGGCGGCGCCGGCGGCTTGCCTTCTTCGGCATCCGGCTCGGACTTGGGTTGAAGCGTGAACAGCAGGCGTTTGGAGTCGGGCGACCAGGCGTAGTTCTCGATCTCGAACCCCGTGATCTCGGTAAACTGCTCGGGTTCGCCGCCCATCCGGTTGAGCACCCAGAGCTGTGTCCCCTTAGCCTTGCCGGCGCGTGACGAGAGAAAAGAGATGTATTTGCCATCCGGGCTGAATTCCGGCCTCGACGCGCCCTCCTTGCCAAAGGTGATTTGCCGATTTTCCGTGCCGTCCCAGCGCTCCATCCACAGGTCGGAGTGATTCTTGTCCTCCTTGGCGTCGATGCGGGAGACGCTGTAAAGCATCCAAGCGCCATCGGGCGAAATCACCGGGCCACCGACGCGGGCAAACTTCGCCAGATCGTCGAGCGAAATAAGGCGCTTGGCGGGCGCTGTTGGCGTTTGAGCCAGACCTGACAGAGCGAAGAGCGCGGAGCAGGACAGAATGGCAAGCAGGCAGGTAAAGCTTGATTTCGTCGAGCGTGTCATTGAGCGTGGAAAGGCAGTGGAAGGCATGGGCAGAGGGTAACATCCGACCCGCCACGGGCGGGAGGAGATTTTCCGTCTATGCGCCGGACCGGAGCGCCGCGACCGATGGTTTGGGCGGCGACTGCACAGAGTCTACGTTTCGGCTGCGATAATGGAGAGGACGAAAGGTGGTTTTGCGTGCTCCGTTTTCCTACTCCTCTCACGTGGTGCCTGCTGCTGTTCTCGATCGCCGCTACTGTCGGCTGCAGGGCGCAGACGCCCGCAACTGGGACCAAGAGTTCCATTCAGGACCCGGTGCTCTCGCGCCGGATCGAAGTGCTGGTCCGGAGCCAGTTCAATATTCCGGCCGACTACAAGGTGAGCTTCGGCGAGCGAAAGCCGAGCAAGATTCCGGGATATGACTCGCTCCTGATCAACCTATCCCGCGGACAGCACAGCAGCAGTGTCGAATTCCTGATCTCCGCGGACAACGAGAAACTCGGGCGCTTTGAAACTTACGATCTGGCCGATATCCCCGCCCAGCATATCCCTGTCGATAACCGTCCCATCCGCGGGAATCCCGCCGCCAAGGTTACCGTCATCAGCTTTGACGACCTGGAATGCCCCTACTGCGCGCGCATGCACCAGCAGCTTTTTCCCGAAACTCTGGAACGCTACGGCGACAAGGTGAAGTTCGTTTATAAGGACGACCCGCTCGTCGAAATTCATCCCTGGGCTATGCATGCCGCAATCGACGCCAACTGCATCGCCGACCAGAATGGCAATGCCTACTGGGGTTATGTCGATTACCTCCACGCCCATGGCCAGGATGTGACCGGCGAAGATCGTGACGCGGCCAAGAGCCATGCGACGCTGGACAAAATAGCCCGCGAACAGGGCAAGATCTTCACCCTGGATACCGCAAAGCTCGACGCCTGCCTCAAAAAACAGGACGACAGCGCCGTACAGGCTTCCATGAAAGAAGCGGAGAAGCTGGGCGTCGAGGGGACTCCGTATCTGTTTATCGACGGCGAACACATCGATGGCGCCCAGCCCAAGGAGCAGGTTTGGCTTCTGATTGACCGCGCTTTGCGAGCTGCCGGAGTTGAGCCTCCGCCGCCGGTTTCCGCCCCTGCCGCGGCGCCCACACTGGCGAAATAGAGCGAAACACGCATACATCGCTCACCTTCGGGGTTTATCCTAAGTCTCTAGGGCTGCATCCTTTGGCGTTGTGACCGTGTGATGTGCGTGACGGCGATTGTCCGCCAGGAGATTCAGGTTGTTCCAGGAGATACGTGTCGTTCCAGGAGATTCATGTTGTTCTTAGCCCGCGTCGTTCGTTGCCCTCCTCCACGCTCTGCTATATGGCTTTTCGCCGGCGTCGTTTCACTCAGCATCGCGCTCACTCTCAGCGGCTGCCATCAGGCTCCGTCACCGGAGGTGATGGCTACCGTCAACGGCAAGCAGATCCTCGCTGCGGAGGTTGACCGGGTCTACAAACAGAGTCTCGACGCCAGCGCTCCCACCCCATCCAAGGAAGAGGCCTCCATCCATCGTCTCTCCGTCCTGCACGGGCTCATCCAGGATGAGATCATGCAGCAACGCGCGGCCCATCTCAATCTTGTAGCCACCGACGAAGAAGTTGACGCCAAGTTGACCGACCTCAAGGCACCTTTCACCCAGGAGGAGTTCAACCGGAAGCTGAAGGAGCGGAATCAGACACTCGAAGATCTGCGCCAGGATATCCGGCATGAGCTTACCAAGAGCAAGCTGGTAAATAAGGAAATCGAATCGAAGATCAACATCACCGACAACGACATTTCCAACTACTACAACGCGCACAAGAGCGAATTCAATCTGATTGAGCCCAACTATCATCTTGCTCAGATCGTGGTCACCGGGCAGCCGGCCAAGCAGGTAACCAACCTGCAAAACAGCAAGGCCGGCAATGACGCGGAAGCAAGAAAGAAGATTCAGCAGCTACGTAGCCGCCTGGACGCCGGAGAGGATTTCGCCTCGGTGGCGGCAAAATACTCCGAAGACCCTTCGTCAGCAACCAACAACGGAGACCTGGGCTTCGTATCCGAGTCTCAGCTTGCGGCGGAGCCTGAAGTCTTTGCAGCAATCGGGAAGCTCAAGGCCGGACAGAGCACGGATATTCTGCCCATTGTCCAGACCGAAGGCAACAGTCACAAGACGGTTGGCTACCGGATTTTCCTGTTGATCGAGAAACGCCCCGCAGGTCAGCGTGAATTGACCGACCCGCGCACCCAGAATGAGATTCGCCAACTGCTGCGAAGCAATCAGGCGCAATTGTTGCAGGCTGCTTATTTGGAAATGCTTTATAACGACGCGAAGATCCATAACTATCTTGCGGAACAGATTTACCGGCAGGGCGTGAACTGAGGCCGTTGGAAAGCTGCAGCACTCCTGGTTGCGGGCCGCAATTTCGCTCGCGCGCAGCCATGGGGCCAGCTTAGCCAGGGTGACCGGCAGATCTGCTATAGGAAGCCCCCTCGCTAGAGCAGAATCAGCATAGGTGTCCCCGATCCGGCATTTGTGCGGCTGGATTTTTCCTGGCAAAAAATCCAGGCTGGCATCTCTGCCAATGGGTACAGTTGTGCTGATTCTGCTCTAGTTGAAGTTGGCGTTCCCCCCATTCCAATCTGTGGGAGAGAGCCCTGCGTTACGAAGGGACGCCTTCGACTTCTGCCGCTATGCCGGAGCCCCAGACAAATAGGCCTGAACTGAAAAACCTCCCTGGCGGGAGGCTTTTCAGTTCCGTTCGTAGATGCTTGGTTACTTCATGTTGCCGCTGGAATCCATGGTGATACCGCCGGGTCCCTTATCCTTCTTGGCTTCGTTCTCTTTGCGGGTTCCCATAGCCTTGTGGCTCCAGTCGGTTGCGGCATCCACATCCGCCTTAACCGCCGCTGCATTGCCGCAATCCACGTCTGCCTTACGGCGGTAGATCAGGTTCAGGTATTGCATCGCATCGTCGTAGCTGGGTCGATTCTCAACCGCGAGATTGAGATATTTGAGCCCCTCTTCGACTAAAGCTCCGTTTTCCTTCTGGATTTCGGCGCAGTTGTTCTTGGTGAGCGCCTTCACATTGCCTACGCCGTCGTCGTTATTGGCGTTCAGTTTGAGCAGGTTCTCATGCGCCTGAGTCCAGTCGATCACGCCCACGGTATAGGCTGCTTCAGGATCCTTAGGGTCAACTGCCAGAACCTTCTTCTGCCAGTCCTTGGCTTTA
>Ga0182012_10003390_pt1 | contig 16999 bp, 17 predicted proteins | sample 612S2SmetaG_FD_120486 | JGI IMG/M metagenome (GOLD analysis project Ga0182012, IMG submission 120486) | Permafrost microbial communities from Stordalen Mire, Sweden - 612S2S metaG | ecosystem: Environmental > Terrestrial > Soil > Wetlands > Permafrost | place: Sweden: Stordalen | collected...
CGCACGCTCCGACACTCCCTAGCTCCCCTGTATCATGGACCAACAGAATGGACCAGAAACAGACTCTTCTCCATCATTTCCTGGCGGCGCTGGCATACCGCACTCAGAAGGCCCTCCGCGGCGCTCCGGCGGAATTCGCATCATTTCGAGCGGCGCCGAAGGTTCGAACGCCGCATGAGCTGATCCGGCACATGGACGACGTGTTGGGGTATTCGCGTACCTTCTTCACCGGCGGGAGTTACCGGGCGCCCGAATTTGCCGAGTTCGCCGCGGCGATCGCGCACTTCCATGAAACGCTCGCCGATGTCGCGCGGCACATCGAGCTCGGGACCAGACTACGGGAGCTGACGCCGGAAATTCTGCTGCAGGGCCCGTTCTCCGACGCCATGACACACGCTGGTCAACTGGCTCTGTTGCGGCGTCTGGCAGGGAGTGCTGTTCCGCCGGAGAACTTCATTTTCGCCGACATCAACGACGCAAACCTTGGTCCGGATCAGCCGCTCCCGGCGCGTCCCGATGAGGATTGGCCAGAGCGTCCGTAATGCGACTCCTTACTGAAGCTTTCTTCATCTAAACAGAATTGAGGAGATACAAAAATGACGAAGCAGATAGACCTTGGCGGCAGCTTCACACTGCCCGGTACGGCGATGCGGCTGGAAAGAATGGGTTATGGCGCGATGCAACTGGCCGGTCCGCAGGTTTGGGGACCGCCGCGCGATCGGGAGGCGGCCGTCGCGGTGCTGCGAGAGGCGGTTGCGGCGGGCGTCAACCACATCGATACGAGCGATTTCTATGGTCCGCACGTGACCAACCAGATTATCCGGGAAGCGCTGCACCCTTACCCGGATGGACTGGTGATTGTCACCAAAATAGGCGCCCGGCGGCCGGCGGATAAATCGTGGGTGCATGCGCTTTCGCGTGAGGAAATCATCGATGCGGTACATGACAACCTGCAAAATCTGGGGCTCGACGTGCTGGATGTAGTTAACCTGCGGGTGGGCGGGGTGATGGGGCCCACTGATGGTTCGATCGAAGCGCCGCTGACGGTGCTCGCGGAACTCAAGCAGCAGGGACTGATTCGTCATCTTGGCGTCAGCAATATCAATGCGAATCAGTTGGCGGAGGCTGCGTCGATTACGGAGATTGTCTGCGTGCAGAACCTGTATAACCTGGCGCACCGGGATGACGATGGCTTCGTCGCAGACCTGGCGCGGCGTGGTATCGCCTATGTGCCGTTCTTTCCGCTGGGCGGCTTCACCCCATTGCAATCGTCGGAGCTTGACACCGCGGCCGCGACGCTTGGGGCGACGCCGATGCAGGTGGCACTCGCGTGGCTGCTGCAACGTTCCCCCAACATCCTGCTGATTCCCGGCACGTCTTCACTTGGGCATCTTCGTGAGAATTTGAGCGCGGCCACTCTGGAACTTCCGGCTGAGATGCTTGCGGAACTGGATTCGATCGGCCGCGGATGAAGGAGGCTCTCATGGTGTCTGCGAAGTGGGTCCTGCTGGCGCTATTGGGGTTGCAGAACGTTGCGGGCCCACCTACACCACGGAGGTGCTGTCGGACGAGGATGTCAGCTTCCCGCTGCAGCCGAGTATGTTCGGATCGTTGCGACCAGCAACGCAGGCATCGCGGACTTGATCAACCGCCGGCTGAAGTCGGATGCGGATAACGCGAGGTGCGGCTACCTTGACGCGGCCGATTCCATGCATCAGGAAGTGACGCACCTTTCGAGCCGCTTCGTCAGTGTGGTGGTCCGCTCCTACTCGCAGCTTCTCGGAACGGGCGGCGGTTGCCACGGATCTTCTGCTGTTCATACATACGACCTCAGAAGCGGCAAGGAATATGTTTTGGCGGATATTGTCAGCAAGTCGTCATTGCGGGGCCTGCGTGCGACCATGCCTGCAAGTATCGTGGCCGAGCGCAACCGGCGGATGGACGAAACGTATGTTGAGCCGAAGGAAGATCTGGAGCAAGACCTGAAGAGAACCAGGGAGGCGCTGGCTTCCGAAAGCGATGCCGATCTTACGGCGGAAAAGATTTTCGTTGAAAAGGGCCGCGTCTTTATCAACGTTAGGGGTTATTACTTCAGTTGCGCGGGAGGGGACTTTCATCCGGCTGAAATCCCCCGGCCGCTGATTACGTCGCGGTCCATTCGGCAGGAACTCGCAGGCAGGTAGGCGATCACTGTTTCCACTGGACGACCGCGTAATGGAGTCGACCTTCCGCCGCCGCGTTGTAGTAGATGGTCAGCTGCTCGTAGCTCGTCGAGGTCCCCTCGCAGTCGTCCTCGGGGAGGCACCTCAAATTCAGGAATCCGCCGATCAGGTACTTACCCCGCGCGGAAAGCGGAACTAACTCATCGATGACCTCTTTGATGGCGTCCGCACTTAGAGTCTTCCCGCGCGACTTGATGAGATCCGGCGTTTTGGGAGAAATCAGCAATTCGGTGACCCGTCCGTCCGCGGCGTACGTCGCCGTGGCAGTCACGTCCGGGCGGACCGTGAACGTCTGGGAAACCGGCTCGCCATATTTTCGTCGTAACTCGTCCCTGGACTGGCCGGCGAGCGTTCCACTGACTACGAGGGAACCAGCGATGGCGACAATGACGAATTGCTTCACGCCGCCAGCATAGCGAATTATTTTCTTGACAAGAGGCGCTTCACTATTTTAGTCTATGCTTGTAGCAACACAGCCTATGAAAGAAACGGCCCCACGCGATTTATTTCCCGGCGCCCTCGAAATGATGATCCTCGAGTCGCTACGCCGTCAACCGGCGCACGGCTACGCCCTGGTGCAACATATTCAGCAGCGATCGAGGAATCTGCTTCAGGTGGAAGAGGGTTCGCTGTACCCGGCGCTGCAGCGGCTGTTGAAAGGCAAGCTGGTGAAAGCCGATTGGGGCGTCTCTTCGAACAACCGGCGCGTGAGAACATACCAGATCACCGCGTCCGGCCTGGGGCATCTTGAGCAGCAGATTTCGAGCTTCGAACGGATGTTCGAAGGCATTGCGCTGGTGCTGACCCCGAGCAAGTCCTCTGCGACATAGACCCAGCGCTTAAACCCAGGAGGAATTTCCATGCTGTTCCGCCGCCGCAAACGGTTCGACGATCTCACCGAGGAAATCCGCCTCCACATTGAGGAACGCGCGGAGCAATTGATGCGCGAAGGCATGCGCCCCACAGAAGCCCGTGAGGCAGCCCACCGCGCCTTCGGCAACCCGGCGCTGCTGGAGGAGAGCAGCCGGGAAGTGTGGCAGTGGCCGGCGCTGGAATCGGTTGTGGCCGACGTTCGACTGGCGCTTCGCCAGATGCGCCGCTCACCGGGGTTTGCCCTCACGGCGTTGTTCACCCTGGCGCTGGGGATCGCCGCGAACGTGATCGTCTTCGGCGTGCTGCAGGCACTGGTGCTGCGGCCGGTCGAGCTGCCTCAGGCGGACCGGGTGATGACGCTCGGACGTACCGACCAGCCGTACCCTTTCTTTTCGTATCCGGTGGTGCGGGACATCCGCGACGATAGTAAGGTTTTCTCCGCGGTTGCCCCCTACCTGATCTCGAATTTTGGAGTGGAAGCGAACGGCGTCACGCGGGCGGTTTGGGGATGCGAGATGGGCGGGCAATATTTCGAGGTCGCGGGCATCAAGCCGTTCCTCGGGCGTCTGTTGCAGCGCGCCGATGACGATCACCCAGGGGCTTCGCAAGCCGCCGTGCTGGCATGGCCCGCGTGGAAGAGCGATTTTGGCGCCGATCCCAACATCGTCGGAAAAACGATTCGCATCAACAAGCATCCGTACACCATCGTCGGTGTCACGCCGGAAGGCTTTTATGGGACCGAGAAATTCATCCAGCCTTCCCTTTTTGTTCCGATCGCGAATGAAGAATCGCTGGAAGGAACCAACTTTCTGGAGTCGCGGAACGATCCGGAAGTCTACTCGGTTGTGCGCCTGAAGGAGGATGTTACCGTTGCCCAGGCCCAGGCGGAACTGAACACGATTGCCGCCCGCATCCACCGGCAACATCCGGAAGATGCGGAAAAGGAATCGTTCCAGCTGGTTCGTCCGGGCCTGATGGGCGACTTTCTGGGTTCACCGGCGCGCGCTTTTCTGGCTGGCGTGATGGGCCTGGCGGGGATTGTGCTGCTGGCCGCCTGCGCCAACCTCGGCAGCCTCTTCGCGGCGCGCACGGCCGACCGCGCGCGTGAAATTGCCATTCGCATGGCCATCGGATCCAGCCGCTCGCGCATTGTCCGCCAGGTGCTGGTGGAGGCGCTTGTGATCGCTATCCTGGCGGGTGCTTGCGCCTGCTTTCTGGCCTGGATCGCCATCACGGGCCTGGCGAATTGGCGCCCTCCCACCGAATACCCCATGAGTTTCCATATTCTGCCGCAGCCCTCGTTGATCCTGATGACGCTTGCGATTTCGATTCTGGCGGGCGTGGTGTTTGGGGCGATGCCATTGCGGCAGATCTTCAAAACCGATCCAAACGAAGCGATGAAGAGCGGAAACGCTCCGGCCCTTATGCTGGGGCGACGACGCCGCTGGGCGCTCCGCGATCTGCTGCTGGCGGCGCAGATCGCGCTCTGTTGCGTCACCGTTACGGCGGCCATTGTCTCGCTGCGCGGCCTGAGCAAAGCGCTCTCGATGGACATGGGTTTCAATCCGAAGCATGCCGTGCTCACCAGGTTCGAGCTCAACGAGGCGGGCTATGCGGGTGAGTCTGCCGAACAGTTTCAACGCCGCGTGCTGGAGAAAGTGTCTCAACTCCCCGGAGTGGTGGCGGCGGCATACGCGTCCTCAACCCCGCTCTCGCTGAATGCGCCTACGCTGGACGTCTTCTCTCAACAGGCCAACAATTTGAAATCCCCAAACCGGGCTTTTGCGGCTTACGAATATGGCGTCTCGCCGGGATACTTTGCCGCCGCTGAAACAACGCTGCTGGCGGGGCGGGACGTGAGCTTTCACGACACGGGGAAGTCGCCCCTGGTCGCCGTGGTGAACCGGGAGTTTGCCCGGCGCCTGTTCCACTCCGACGCCGCGGTTGGCCGTTATTTCAAGAATGAATCGGGACAGCCGGTTCAGGTGGTGGGCCTGGTGGCGGATGGAAAATATCTCACGCTTACGGAAGATCCGGAACCGGCGGCATTCGTTCCGATCCTGCAGAACCCGACGACGGGTACATCATTGATCGTCCGGCAGCGACAGGATTCCTCCATCGCAGCCACCAGCGAACTCGCGGGCGCTGTTCGCAAGGCGATCCGTGATCTGGACTCGGCCGTTCCTGTGCGGGAATCGACCGGCTGGAGCAGCCAGCTTGGGCTGGCGTTTTTTGCCTCGCAGGTGGCCACAGTGGCGCTGGGACTGTTTGGCGCTTTTGGGTTGCTGCTCTCGGTGACCGGTACGTTCGGCCTCGCCTCCTATACCGTGGGCAAGCGGCTGCGCGAGCTCAGTATCCGGGTTGCGCTCGGCGCACAGGCGGAGCAGATCATCGCGGCGGCGCTGGGCCGGATGCTCATCGTGCTGGCGAGCGGCGCTGTGGTTGGCATGTTGCTGGGGGTGGCGACGAGCCGGGTGCTCTCCGCCATCGTTTACCATGCTTCCGCGCAAGACCCTTTGGTGCTTGGCGCGGTTGTGTTGACGATGGTGCTTACCGGATCGCTTTCCGTGGCGGGTCCCGTGAGGCGCGCGCTTCGGATCGACCCCGCGGTTCTGCTGCGGGAGCAGTAAATCTGTTGGATTTCGCACCCTCGCGTGCAGGGGACTTGTCAGGGAATGTCGCTGCGCATTGCGACCGTAGCATCGATCCGGTACGCGTCGATCGCACTCGCGGATTTCAATGGCGATGGAAAGGCTGATATCGCTGAAACCGTCAACAACTCTCCCGTGATTGTGCAACTCGGGTCGATCGTGGGACCGACGGTAACCAGGCTAACGTCGTCGATCAATCCATCGCTTTACGGGCAAGACGTATCGGTCACGGCCACCGTGTCGCCTTCCACGTCCACGGGCACGATAACGTTCTATAACGGTGCGGAAGAACTTGGAACAGCCAATCTCAGGGACGGAGCGGCAACGTTGCAGATCATCACGTATCCTTCCATTCTGTATCCGGTGGGCGCGCACTCACTAATCGCTATTTACGGTGGAAACGCGGTCGAGCTTGTGAGCGATTCCAATATCCTGACTCAGACGGTGATCCAGTCGCCTACCTCAACTACCCTGGTCAGATCGCCTGTCGCGGGAGCAACCTCGGCCAGCAACGTCACCATCTGGCCCACGGTTGCTACACGGGCACGACGTTATTAGGTACCGGCAGCCTGGTAAGCTCCCCAAAGGTAAGCACGACCTGAGCGCTTCCTATTTTGGCGATGCCAACTATGAACCAAGCGTGTCGTTCACTGTGACTCAAGTTGTGAATTAGGGTAACGGCGGCATCGGGGTGGTATTCAGTGCGGAGAACAGCTCGTTGAGGTGGGCCGAACCGGTATCAGCGCCGTCATGCTGATGACCTGATTCTAACCCTGCTACCGGGAGCGTTGCGTAATCAGGGCTGCCTGCGCATCCACTAACGGAGCGCCTTGCTTCGGCGTCACGCGCACATAAGTGCCGTCGCTTTCCAAACGCCGTGCTTTCACGTTATCCGACATATAAGTCGCCAGAATCTCTTTCTTCACTCGCTTGATGAGCTTCGGATCTTCCACGGGGAACACCACCTCGACGCGGCGATTCAGGTTGCGCGGCATCAGGTCCGCACTGCCCATAAACACTTCTTCCTTCCCGTTGTTATGGAAATAGAAGATGCGGCTATGTTCCAGAAAGCGCCCCACCACACTGGTGACCGCGATCGTCTCGCTGATTCCCGGCATACCGGGACGCAGGCAGCAGATACCGCGTACCAGCAGATCGATCTTCACGCCCGCCTGCGACGCGCGGTAGAGTAATTCGATCATAGGCTGGTCTTCCAGCGCATTCATCTTGAAAATCAGATGACCGTTCTTATGGACCTTGTGTAACTCGATCTCACGCTCGATCATCTCCTCCAGGCGCGCGCGAAGGTTCAAAGGCGCCACCAGGAGCTTGCGGAACTTGGTCTTGGCCGAGTAACCCGTCAAGTAATTGAATAAGTCCGTCGCATCCGCGCCGATCTCTTCATCCGCCGTGATGAACCCCAGGTCGGTATAGAAACGGGCCGTGACGGCGTTATAGTTACCCGTCGCCATATGCACATAGCGGCGCATGGTATCCCCTTCACGCCGCACGATCAGCGCAATCTTCGAGTGAACTTTCAAACCCACCAATCCATAAATGACGTGGACGCCTTCACGCTCCAGCGCGCGCGCCCACTCGATGTTGCTCTCTTCATCGAAGCGGGCTTTTAATTCAACCAACACGGCGACCTGTTTGCCGTGCTCGACCGCGGCATCCAGAAGCGCGGCGACGATGGGGGAATTGCGGCCGGTGCGATAGAGCGTCATCTTCATGGCCAGGACATCGGAGTCTTTGGCGGCGCGCTCCAGGAAGCTGACCACCGGCTGGAAGGAATCGAACGGATGGTGCAGCAGGATGTCTTCCTTGCGCACGGCGGCGAACCAATCGTCCTCATTGAACTGGGGCGGGGTATAGGGAACGAAGGGCTTGTCCTTCAGCTCCGGCAGGTCCAGCGCGCCCAGCTCTTTCAGCCGGCCGAGATCCAGCGGGCCGTTGACGCGGTAAACATCCTTCGGTTCCAGTTCGAGGTTGCTGGTGAGGATCTCAAGGATGTCGGCCGGCATGGAGACGTTGACCTGCAGACGCACGATGGCGCGGAAACGGCGACGCCATACGGCTTCTTCGATGCTCTCCAGCAGATCGTCGCTTTCGATGATCTGGACGGCGTATTCGGCGTCGCGCGTGACGTGAAATGGGTGCGATTCCACCACTTCGAGGCCGGGGAAGAGATGCGAAAGGTTGTTGGCGATCAGGTCTTCCAGCCAGACGAAGCACTTTTCAGGATCTTTACGGGGCAGCGCGCCGGGCAAGGCGACCAGTTGCGGGAGCGTGTCGGGAACCTTGACGCGGGCGAAATGCTCGCCGCGTTTGTCGCGCACCTTCACCGCCAGGTTCAGGCTGAGATTGGAGATGTGCGGGAACGGGCGGCCGGGATCGAAAGCGAGCGGCGTGAGGACGGGGAAAACGGTTTCAATGAAGTATTTGTCGAGGTGCGTGCGCTGTTTCTTAGACAGATCCTTGTATTGGGAGACATGAATGGCGGCGGCGGAAAGGGCCGGAACGAGTCCGGAATGCCAGAAGGCGTAGGTTTCTTCAACGAGGCGGTTGACTTCGGTGCGGCACAGATCGACGACGGCGGTGGGGGTGAGGCCGTCGACGCTGAGTTCGGATACGCCGCTTGAGACCTGCTGCTTGAGCCCGGCGAAGCGCACCATGAAGAATTCGTCGAGGTTAGAGGAGAGGATGGAAAGAAACTTCACCCGTTCGATGAGGGGGTTAGCGGCATCGCGCGCTTCTTCGAAGACCCTGGCCTGGAACCGGAGCAGACTCAGCTCGCGGTTGATGTAAAGCGTGGGATCGGTCAGAATCGCGGGCGCGATTTCGGCTGCCTGGGGCATAGGGCTAGTGTAGCGGAGGGCATTGGAAGGAAAAGGGGCCCGGACGATAAAGTCCGGGCCCCGGGAGGCGTTACCGCCTTCACATCTAGCGCACGATTTCAAACGTGAGGGTGGTTGACTTGGTGACACCGCCGCCCGTCCCTGTGATGGTGATGGGGAACGTGCCGGTCTTGGCGTTTCCGGCCACCGTGAGGTTGAAATCGGTGGTGCCCGAACCGGGCGCGCCGATGGAAGCGGGGGTAAAGCTGTAGGTGACGCCCGCCGGCACGCCAGTCGCCGAGAAGGTGATGGTGGAGTCAAAGCCGCCGGAGACTTTGGTGGTCACAACGGCATAGCCGCTTTGACCCTGATACAAGTATCCGGAAGTGGGCGAGACGGAGATGGTGAAGGTGCCCGCCGACGCGGTGGTGACGGTGAGCGATACGGATGCGTTGTGCGTGATTCCGCCGCCGGTTCCCGTTACGGTGATCGGGTAGGTGCCGGCCACGGTGGTGGATGCGACGGTCATCGTCATGGTCGAGGTCCCGGCGCCGGGCGATCCGATGGATGTGGGACTGAAGCTCACGGTGACGCCCGTCGGTTGGCCGGACGCGGTTAAGGCGATCGCCGAAGCAAAGCCGCCCGATACGGCGGTGGTGATGCTCGATGACCCGCTACTTCCCTGAACCACGGAAACCGAGGTGGGCGAGGCGGAAATCGTGAAGGCCGGGCTTGCCGTGGCGGTGACGGTGAGCGATACGGATGTGGTGTGCGTGATTCCGCCGCCGGTACCGTTGATGGTGACCGTATATGTACCCGTCGCGGTGGAAGAGGCGACGGTCAAGGTCATCAGGGAACTGCCGGCGCCGGGCGATGCGATGGAAGCGGGGCTAAAGCCGACGGTGACGCCTGTGGGCTCACCGGACGCCGTTAGCGCAATGGCCGAGGCGAAGCCGCCCGAGACGGCCGTTGAGATCGTCGACGTGCCGCTGCTCCCTTGAACCACGGAGACCGAAGTGGGTGAGGCGGAAATGGTGAAGGCCGGGCTGGACGTGTTTCCTGTCAAGGCGCTGATGAGTCCGGCGTTCGGAGTGCCCCAGCCGGTGACGAGATCGAAACCGGTGACCGCGGAATAGCTGCCCGAGGTTCCACTGGTGATGTCATGGAAGTCGGCCGCATAGCTGGAGGTCACGTTCTGCGCATAGATGGTTGGGTTGATGAAGCCGATGGCCGATTCGCTATTCGCCGCCAGTTGCTGGTTCACCAGTGCGATATATCCGGCCCACATGGGCGCGGCGAAGCTGGTGCCGCCGTAATCGTTGGCCGTACACGTGGTCTGGTCGGCGCAGACGTAGAAGGAGAAGTTCGCGTTGGCCGATACGTCGGGGCCGTTGCGAAGAGTGGTCGAACCCTTGTTGCTGGAGTTGATCACGCCGGAGAGCTGCTGCCAGGAGGGGATGGCGATGGAATCCGGCGAGATGCCGCCGCCGCTGTCCACCCAGGCGGTTTCCGACTTCCAGGGGCCGGCCGCGCTGGCCGTGGTCAGGTCCGTCCCGCCGACGGAAACGACGTGCGCGTCGTCTGCGGGCCAGGCCTCATTACTCGCCGACCAGGTGGACGAGTCGCCGGAGGCCGCAAAGAAGTTCTGGCCTTGCGCCGCCATCTGTTCAAAGTACGGGTCGAGCGTGCTGGGGTCGGCGGGCGTCCAGCCCCAGGAACAGCCGATGGTGGTGGGCAATGGATTATGCGTCGTCATGGCGCTGATGATCGCGGTGTCGGTGGATCCGACATAGACGACCAGGCTGGCGAGGCCCGGCGCCATGCCGATCGCCTGAGTCATGTCGAGCGTTTGTTCGGTATCATCGCAGTCGCCGCCGGATCTCGAATCCACGCAGGATGTGCTGGTGCCATCAGTGGAGAGCAGGGTTACGGGGACATTGTTGGTCTGGCCGACGTTCTTGAAATAAGTGGTCAAATCGGCAAGATCGGTGCCTTCGTATTCGAAGAGTCCGAGGTTCTGGCCCGCGCCCGTGAGGGCCGTTCCCCCGTAGTAGGCGGCGCGCATGTCGCTGCCAAGGAACGAAGCGGAAGGACCGGAGCCTGTGGTGGCGTGCGTCACGACATCCTCGGGCTTCATATTGTGCGCCGCCGCGTAGTCGCTCTTCTTGACGTACAGGGGACGCGGGATGGAGTAGTTGTCCAACCCGGAGATGTGCCAGAGCTGGAACGGAAGTGCGGCCGTTGGCTCGGAATTCGGGCCATAGAAAATACGGTTTTCGGTGGGATGCTGGTAAGTACCGAGGGTGATATGGAAGGCCGTTTCAATGGCGGAAACAGGTGCTTTGATCTGTACATCCATGCCTTCGCGCGTACCGCCCACAACCTCAAAGCCGCTGACTTGCGCGAAACGGACCACTGCGTCATAGTCTGTCTGGCTGGGTCCAAAACGCGCGGTGAACTCCGGCACGGTGAGGAAATGCCGGTAAGAGAGGTTGGCGGGATCGTAGAGTTCTTTGAGGAATTGATTGAGGCCGGCCTGGTCGCTTAACGGCAGCACAACGTCCAGGTTCATGACCTGGCCCGCCGGGAGCTGTCCCACGGGCTTGGCCGTACCGTTGCGAATGACGTCACGCACATGATGCGTGAGCGTCGGGAGCGATTGGGCCTGGGCAGCGAGGTTCATGGCCGGCACGAGCGCGATGATTGTCAGTAACGATCGACTTAGTTTTCGAATCATAGTCTTCCTTTGCGTTTTCCTCTTCTCAGGTGTCGGGGGATTTGCGCTTCGAGCGAGTAGCCGATAACAGGGCTGAATCCAATCGCGAGCGGGGGGATTGGCTTCATTCTTGAATATTCGTTATGAATTCAACGAATTTGCATATATGGGTTTCTAGTTTATACCATTTAGCGATGCGCGGGTCGTCAATCCCAGCCGTCTAGGGTGAAGGCGAAGGTGGCGCGGCCGGCTTGCTGGTAGTCCGCTAAATTTAGCGCACGGCCGGCTTGCTCGTATCGTCTCTCGTTCGGCGAAAACAGGGTTGTTGGATACTTTGGAGTGCCCGTTTAACGGTCGTTAAACCGCTTCTCACCGGATATCATCGGTATGCTTCGCGGCGGTTGCGGACGCGAAGTATGCGCAAGATGTCGTTATCCTGATGAAAGCGGACGCGGGTAGTCACCGACGCGGAGACGAAACTCGGGATATCAGCCAGGGCCGTCCCGGTCCATTCGACTTCCACTACTCCAAGCCGAGCCTTCGCATGGCTTCGGAGTGAGGAATGCCTTTGCCGCCGTTGTTCTGGAGCCAGGACCTCGCTTCGGTGACGGCGCCTTTTTCGTCGTCTGTCTCCGGTTCATCATCAAGCGGCGCGTTGCGTAACGCAACGGCTACTGGATCGAAAATCGCTTCCAGAAACTGCACCAGGCCGGGAAGCTGCGTCTCGGGCAAACAGTCGATCAACTGATGGGCAAGGTCGCGAGTGTCGGTCATCATCGGGGGGTAACTCCGGAATCGGCGTTGGTAAAGCGGCGCTCAGCCGTCTTGAAGGTGTTGCGCAAAACAATGCTCTCGATCACGGAGCGGATCACGTTCTTCTCTTCCGAATCGAGTCGGGAGGCGGCTTCGAACTGCAATCGAAGATCGTCGTCGGGGCCACGTTCATCCTCGGCGAATAAGAGCATGTCCGCGCTCACACTGAGCGCGACCGCAAGTTTGCGGATAGCGCCCAATGTGGGCTGTGACTGACCGCTTTCGTAGCGCCGGATCTGCGAGATATGCATCTCGACTAAGTCAGCCAGAGCCTGCTGGGTCAGGCCTCGCTCCTTGCGAAGAGCAATGAGGCGTCCATGGAACTTCAACTTGGCCGGAGCCTGTTTCTTCACGAGATCAGGAAAGGGGGGAGCGGGAATGCCTGTCTCGATCACTCTCATATGCGACTACATGAATAGGACAAGAGACTCATCTAGGTTCAACGTCAGGGCAGAGTTGTCTATTCACACGCTCGCGGATGAAATCGAGCAGCGCGTCGTCCGGTTGAAACCCGGCAGTCAAGCGAAACTGCGGGCGGCCGGAAACGAGACGCGGCGCAACCGAGGCCCAGGCGTTGGTTGCGAGCTCCCCCAGAAACGCATCGGCGCGATCCAGATAGAGCCGGCTCGAATTCTTGAAATCGGCGGTGGCCGCGTCTACAACCACCAGATAGAGTTCGGGGCGCAGAAACTGCATCACGCTGTTGGATTCGAGGATCAGGAACGGCGAGCGCGCCATCATGCGGCGCAAGGCGGGCATGGCGAACCCCAGTTCCCCCGAGCGCGTGCGAAGCCAGAGTGACTCTCGCGCTCCGGCCGCCAGGTAGCGGGCCGTATCCGTGCCGGATGTGGAACTGGTTTCCCGCGTAAGAGCGTAGGGATGGTCCGGGTCCGTCGAGCACTCGCAGGATTCGCCGTCCGCGGAGCAGACGCCGTGGCCGAACTGCGTGATTTTGACCGCGGTCCATTGCTGTTCGCGCAGGGCGCTGATGATGCCGGCGACCACGGAAGTCTTGCCGATATTCCGCGAATGCCCGCCCACGACTACAATCATTTTTTCTTTTCCGGGGCGTTCTTTTCGAGGGCGTTCTTTTCGAGCAACTTGATCCGGTCGCGAAACTCGGGCAGGCGCGCGAACAGAGCCAGTTGCTGGAGATATTCGCGCAGCGGCCGCGCCGGGGCGCCCCACAGCGGTTCTCCTGCTCGCACGATCTTCGACGTGAGCACGCCGGAACCGGAACCGAGGACCACGCCGGGCTCGATCCGCGCCTTATCGCCAATGCCGACCTGCCCTCCGATAACTGCGCCGTCGCCAATCGCGACACTGCCCGAAAGACCGGTTTGAGCGGCGATGACAACGTTGCAGCCGACGTCGCAGTTGTGCCCCACGTGCACCATGTTATCCAGCTTCGAGCCGCGGCCGATGCGGGTGCGCCCCAACGCGGCGCGGTCGACGCAACTGTTGGCGCCGATCTCGACATCGTCCTCGATCTGGACGAAACCGACCTGCGGGAATTTCACCCACTGGCCGTTTTGCGGGGTGAACCCGAAGCCGTCCGCGCCGATCACGCACCCGGAATGGAGGATCGCGCGATCGCCAATGCGCGTGCGGTCGTAGACGACGACGGCGGCGTGCAGCAGACAATCCGCCCCAATCTGAACGTCATGGCCGATGTGACAGCCGGGCGCGAGACGCGTCCCCGGACCGACGGCCGAGTTTTCGCCGATGGTGCACTGGGGTCCGATTTCGGCGGTGGGGTCGATTTGAGCGCCCGTTTCCACGCACGCGGAGGGATGGATGCCGGGCCGAACCTTGCGCGGGGGATAGAGCAGAGCAAGAGCCGCGGCGAACAAAGCCCGAGGGGCAGGGGTGAGGATGACGGTTTGGCCGGGCTCCGGGTGATAACCCGGCGGGGCAATGATGCAGCCCGCTCTCGAACGGCGGGCTGCGGGGAAATTCTTTTCGCTGGCCGCGAAAGTAAGGTCAGACGGGCCACCGGATTCAATGGTCGCGGCGCCGGTCAATTCCACGGGATCCCCGTGTAGAGCCAAACCCAGGTGTCCAGCCAGTTCGGCCGCCGTCAAAGCGGTTCCTACTTCTTAGGCTGCGGAGGAGGCACCGGAATGGTCCCGAGAGGTCCCGCTCCAGCCGGCCTCGGTGCGGGAGGCGGCGGAAGCAGCAGCCCGAGTTGCGTGGCCTGGTCCGCCGCATTGCGCATCTTCAGTGCCTCCTCCAGTTTCCCGAGCTTCATCTTCTGCTCAGCGGATAAGCTTTCGATGGCCTTCTCATGAACGTCCGAACCCCCCGGGGCCGGCTGTTTGCGGAGAGTCTGCAATTCGAGCATCAGCGTGCCGATCTTCGTGGGATCCGCGCTGTTCGATTCCAGCAGCAGATTCAGTTCCTTCTGCTTGTCGGACATCTTCGCGTAGAAGGACTGGGTGGCGGCCATTTTGTCCTGCTGGAACTGCTTCAGCTTGGCCAGTTGGTCGTCAGTCAGCCCCAGTACCGCTTTCACCTCGTCGTAATTCGGTTGGTAGCGTTGACCTCCGGGCATACCGGGCATCTGCATCTGGGCGAACATGCCGCTGGCGGAAATCAATAGAGCAAGAGTAAGTCGCATAGGTTCGTAACCATTCACAATATCATGTTCGCAATATCATGGATGAGATGCCAATCGATCGAGCCGCGCGGGTAGCCCAGACGGCCCGCGTCCATCCGGACGCAGTTATCGGAGCACGCACCGAGGTAGGTGAGTATTGCGTGATCGAACAGGATGTCTCGATTGGAGCGGATTGCCTGCTGGAGCCTTACGTATATGTGAAGCGCTGGACTTCGATGGGCGACCGCAATGAAATTTCCGCCGGCACAGTGCTGGGAACCGATCCTCTGGATAAGAGCTTCAACAAGTCCGACCGGAGTTATCTGCGGATCGGCCACGGCAACATCATTCGCGAGCACTATACGATATCGCGCGGAACCAGGCCCGAATCGGAGACCGTGATCGGGCACGAAAACTACATCATGACGAGCGGCCACATCGCCCATAACTGCCGGATCGGAAACAAGACCGTGATTGCGAGCTGTGCGCTGGTGGCCGGGTATGTGGAAGTGGAGGACCAGGCTTTCCTTTCCGGCGGCGTGGTGGTACACCAATATTCAAAGATCGGACGGCTGGCGATGATTGGCGGGAATACGCGGGTGAATCTTGATGCGCCGCCATACTTCCTCTACTCCGGGTTCGATGTGGAGGCGAAGGGCCTGAATGTCGTCGGACTGAAGCGCGCCGGGTTTTCGCTAGCCGAAGTTGCGGAGTTGAAAAACGCGTACCGGCTGCTTTACCGCTCGGGATTGAAGCTGGAAGCGGCCTTGGCTCGCATCGAAAGCGAGTTCAGCGGCCAGCACGCGCGCCATCTGGTGACGTTCATTCGGGCCAGCAAAAGGGGCATCTGCCGGGAGTGATCAGGGGCGCCTGCGCCGTGTACCGACGAGGAGCCCGAACGCAAAGGTGACGGTGAGAGCCGACGCAAGTTTCCGCCAGTCGTTGAAATAGACGAAGCGCGTGCCGGCGGGTGAAATTTCGAGCGCGCCGGCCGGCCCCGCCGAGACGCGGCCGCCGCCCCCGCCGCCTTCCGCGGATTGTTCCCCTTCCCGATCGCCGCCCCCGCCGCCAAATGCGTAGGCGATGCGGGCCACCGGGATCACCGTGCGGTCGCCGGACGTGATGGCCTCGCCGTAGACGTTCTTCACGGTGGCGCTGGCCTGAAAACTATCGCTGACGGTTCTTAAGATTTCGGACACGCTCATAAAACCATTGTCGCAATGCGTCCATTTCGGCGTTGCAGCATCTCACGGTCATGCAAGCTGGAGAGGGAATTATCAGTAAACCGAGCCGTTATCCGGTTCCGGAAACGCTGGAGAGATTGAAGTCGGTTTTGGGCGCGAAAGGAATTACGGCTTTCGCCTTGATCGACCATAGCGGCGAAGCGGCGAAGGTGGGGATGAAAATGCATCCCACCCAATTGCTGATTTTCGGGAATCCCAGGGCAGGCACGCCGGTCATGCAGGCGTCGCCCACCGCGGCGATCGATCTCCCAATGAAGGCCCTGGCCTGGGAGGATACGGATGGACAGGTTTGGTTGAGTTATAACGATCCGGCGTATTTGAAACACCGGTTTGGATTGAGCGAGGAAGACGTGAAAGGAATCGCGGGGATCGGGGGCCTGATCGAACAGGCCCTGGTTTGAGAGAATACGCGTGTGGCGCTTCTTCGGGGTCTGACTGGTTTACTCGCGATCGCGGCCGGGCTTGCCGCGCAGACTCAGCCGGCATACACAGCGGTGGTAGCCGGGAGTGGTTATCAGGCGCCGCCGGCCACCGTTGTTGCGCCCGGCCAGATTACAACGTTCTTTGTCGGCGGTTTGCCGCGGACCGCGGCGGGACTGGCGCAGGTGGTCGCCGTCACAAGCGCAGGCGCGGGGCAGACTCAGCAGATCCAAGTTCTTTCGACGAAAGCTGTGGATTCGGAGACGCTGGCCATCACGGTTCAGTTTCCGTTTGCGGGAGTGCCGGTGGATGCCGGTCCATTCACGATCCAGTTCGCGGAAGCGGATAACCCCGCTGTGGATTTGTGCGCTGAAGGCGCCTGCACCGGCCCCTCACTTTAGGCGCAGCGTTTTCCCAGCCGCATCTGATCAATATGTGCGATCTATTCGTCATGTGCGATCTATTCGTCAGCAATCCGGCCACTGACGGCAGCTGTCCGTCCGCGGTCTCCCACCAAAGTGGCAAGCTGGTCACGAGCACGCTGCCGGCTGCGCCGGGCGAGATTGTGACCGCGTGGGCGGTAGGATTGGGCGCGCCATCCGGGGGTATTCCGGCGGGCGCTCC
>Ga0182012_10003391_pt1 | contig 16998 bp, 18 predicted proteins | sample 612S2SmetaG_FD_120486 | JGI IMG/M metagenome (GOLD analysis project Ga0182012, IMG submission 120486) | Permafrost microbial communities from Stordalen Mire, Sweden - 612S2S metaG | ecosystem: Environmental > Terrestrial > Soil > Wetlands > Permafrost | place: Sweden: Stordalen | collected...
AAAGTTCGAATTTGGGCAGACGGCAAATGGAATCGTGCTCGCGGACGAGGTTCTGACGCCGGATTCATCTCGTTTCTGGCCAGCGGACACCTATTCTCCCGGTAAGGCGCAACTAAGCTATGACAAGCAGTATGTGCGCGACTACCTGGAAGAGATTCGCTGGGAGAAAAAACCACCTGCACCCGCCTTGCCAGAGCAGGTACAGCAGAATACAAGCGCAAAATACGTGGAAGCTTACCGCCATCTTACCGGGCGAGAGCTGCCACGAGGTTAATGGATGAACAGCCTGGACTGGCTGATAGCCGGAGTGCTTGTGCTTTCGGTCATTCACGCCGCGGCGCAAGGTGTTGTGTTTGAATTGTTCTCGCTGGGAGGTACTGTCTTTGGGTATCTTCTGGCAGCCTGGGGATATCGGTTCGTCGGCGGGTATCTTGCACCTTACGTCAAGAATGATGTTGTAGCGTCCGGTGCGGGGTTCTTGCTGATTTTCATTGGGGTGGTCATTCTTGCCGGTGCGGCAGGACGGATTGTCCGGTGGGCAGCGCACAGCGTCGGGCTACGCTCATTCGACCGTTTGTTAGGTGGAGTTTTTGGATTATTGCGGGGCATGCTGGTAATCATGGTGCTGGTGATGGCAATGGCCAGCTTTCTTCCATCTTCCACCGTGCTGGCGAAATCCACTCTCGGGCAGTATTTCCTGGTAGCAGGACGGGCTGCGGTGTATGCCGGTCCTGGCGACTTGAAGCAGAAATTCCGCGATGGCCTGAAGGCGCTGCAGCAGCTCCGCACCAACAGCCACTAGGATTCGGAAGAATCGATTGATCAGCGTGCACCGGGGTACCTGCCGGACACGCTCAAACTGAACACTGGCTTGATAGCAAAACGAAGAAAGAGAGGCCCTCGGTGAAGGACCAACTTGAAGCTCTCGTCTCGCAGATGTACCAGAGCGGAATCCTCTATTCAGAGGCAGTGCGCGAATTTAGAAAACGCTTCATCCTGACTGTGTTGGAGCAGAACAACGGCAATCAGTGTAAAGCCGCCCGGCAACTGGAGATGCACCGCAACACGCTGAGCCGGACTATCGCCGAGCTGGCGCTTGACGTGCGGGCCGTTCGCGCCGACACGAGGCGCCCGCCCAAGAGCGAGAAGGTTCCGCTGATGGAGAAAAAGATCGCCCGCTAGCTCGGGCAAGATTCATTCTTTCGGGCCGCCTGCTGCGGCCCGATTTTATTTGGCAAGATTTTGGTGCGCAAAAAGGACGCCCGCAGGCGTCCTCTTCACTTGCAGCTTGAGTCCAGCTTACTGAGCTTTGTGAGTATGAGCGCCGGCCGCGGGCTTCTTCGCCCCTTCCGGCAATCCGCTTAGAACTTCGCCATCTTTGAAGGTGAGATTAAAAGCATCACCTTCGGCAGTGTACTCAGTGGGTGTTCCTTGAATCGTCAGCTGCGCACCAACCTTTGGCACGCGAGTCGCGGCCAGAGGCTCCTTGAGGTTGAAAGTAATGTCGGACTTTTTCGCCTCGATGTCATCAACGCTACCCGCCAGCTTTAACGACTCACGGGTGCTTTCCACTACGGAGGCAACCAAACGAACCGGCTTTCCCTTGATGACGGTCCAAACCTGCTCACTGGCTGCCTGATTACCGCTGGTCAGGATAAACTGCCATTCCGCGAAGGAGAGCTTATCCGGCGGATTTTTCTTCAGCATGTCAGCGGCCTGATCAGCAGCCGATGGGGCGGGCGCGACGGTGAAGCCCTGAGGGATGGTTTCTGAAGTCTTGGCCGTGGCCATTAATTCATCAAAGCCATCTGGTCCGCCGTGATAGCGAATGTACTGATTCTTGGCATAGGTGAGAAGCTGTGGAGCAGCATTGGCGGCCTTGGCGATCCAGAACAGGCCATCCACCACAGGAGGCTTCGGCAACAGGTAGGACAAGGCGAGCTGGTAGATGCTGGTCACATCCGTCGGCTGCGCGGTCACGACTGCCTTCAAATTCTGCTGCGCGGCTGGGTAGTCTTTTGCGGCCAGAGCCGCGTGGCCCACCGCTCCGAGACAGATCACGCGGAACTGGTTCTTTGTGGCAGTCCACTGCTCGTCAGTGCTGCCATCCGGCTTGGGAGCCGTTTGCAGCGCCTGCACGCAACGTGCTCCGTACTGACCGGCCTCCTGCAGCGCGGCGGCGGCGTCCGGACCGTTTTCCTGCCCCTTTGTGTGATCAAGATAGGTGAGCACTACAAGGGCGGTCAGGTTGTTGGGATTCACCTGGAGCACGCGCTGAGCGGTGGCCTTCATCTGGGCCGCATTGTTTAGTTGCTGGTAGGTCTTGAGCAGGAATTCCAACCCGTCTTCTTTCACCACGCTATTCGGGTAGGTTTGGAGGAAGCTCTCCATAATCTGTGCTCTTTGGGCGGGATCGGGCGCATTGATAGCGGCAACGTAGGCATTACCCTCGGCCTGATCCTGGATGACCTTCTTCTGCTGATCCGGTGCAGCGGCTCCGGACGCAGGTTGCTGCTGTCCCGCAGGGGGGGCGGCCTGCGCTTGCGCTGCCACGCTGGCGGCAGCAAGCAACAACACAATCAGGGACTTCTTCATTCTCGTGCTCCTTAATAACTTTGCGGAATCTGCGACTCACTCATGGAACAATACAGCGAAGAACGCGCAACCAATGCCGGTTAAACAGAAGGCTATTCTTGAATCAGCGAACTTTGCATTTTGCGCTGAGAACGCGATTATAGGGACGCACAGGCAGTTAAGGCAAGCACCCCCAACGGGATTAAGACGCTCAGACATTTCTTTTTGGTTGCGCCGTCAGCGCACGGGACTGATTCGATCAAGCAGCTTTGAGTCCAGCCATTCCCGCACTTCGCTTTGTCTTGCCCGCAAAAGCTAAAGGCCGCCAAAATGGCGGCCTTCGCTTTGCACAAGTGTTGAGTTTAGAAGTGGTACGAGATACCCATGCCCGCGCGAGCTTGAGCGTTCAGGTTGACACCAGGCGCGATGCGTCCGGCAGCCTGAACTACACCAAGATCGACCTGCAGAGGCGAACCTTCCAGGTGGGGAACCACGCGGACAAAGTAGCTCAGCGAGGTCGGAATGTTTGCGTACGCGGTCAGAGCTTCATCGAGGCCCTGAATGTGATGGGGTTCCTGCACTACTTCCGAACCAAAGATCAGAGTGGACTTCGCAGGTCCCTTGACGACGAAAGCTGCGGCGCCGAAGAGGCGGCCCTGCCACTTCTGATCGTAGCCGTAGGTATTTCCGGCGTTGCCAGCAATGCCCATGATCGAAGCGTTGGTGAGTTTGTCACCAATGCTAAGAACGAAGGGGAATCCCTTCACTTGGGTCACAGTCTTGGTCGCAACGACGTAGAGGTCGCCATTGGTCTGACCTTTTCCTACACCAGAGGTGTAGTAGCTGACACGCTGGTTGTCAAAACGGCCAACCGCGCCCACTGCAATGGCCGGAACCCACTTGGTCTTGAAGGAGTTCTCGGTCACAACTGTGTATTTTCCGTGAAGCGTGCTATAGCCGTTTCCGAACAGCGGGCTCAGCGGGCTATCGCCAGCGGAGCTCAGGGACTGTGTGAAACCAGCCTCAAAGCGCTTGCCAAAGCCTTCGGTGATCGAGAACTGGTACTCGTTGCCAATCACGTTTCCAGCGTTCAGGAAGTGGAAGGCAACTTCAGGCTTACCGAACTTGCCGGCTGGCGAGCTGGCGGTGTAAGCAAACGGGGTCAAGAGGGCGCCGGTCTGGCCTTCCCAGTTGAGTCCCTGTGCGAATGATGTCTGTGAAAAGGCTGTAACTACAAAAAGGCTAAAGGCAATCCAAAGCTTTCTAGTATTCATCCTGTGCATGTCTCCTATAGTTTTGCTGTCAGTGTCTTACAAATGTTGCGCACTTCGACCGCCAGGGATTCAGCCTGCCTGGTGCGCACCCGGGGTTTGCTGGATGAAGTGTGAGTGTCATTCCCCACCCTCGCGTCCCCGGGGCACCGATTGTTAAATTGGTGTCAATTTCATCTTACCTTTTAGTCGCCGTAGCCGCCATGGTTTTCCAAGACAATCTTGCCGCGGAACATGCGATACAAGAAGATGAAATAACCAAGCGCGATCACGATACCCACAAGCCACCACCGCAAACCCACCTTCAACGCATAGGCCGAAGTGATTGAATTTTGGATAGTCAAACTGAATTGCGGGTTAATTGCCGGCAGAATGACCGGATACAACGAGTACACAGCACCAACCAACATGAACGCCAGATACAGTCCTCCGCAGACGAAGGCCAGAACTTCCTTCCTACCCTTCTGGAAGACAATAACGCCGATCAGACTGGTAAAGACCAATACCGGGATCAGGTATCCGATCTTTAGCGCGTTGTAGTTGGCGACAATGTTGGGATGTATGGCAAGCGTGGCCGCCAAACTTACCAGCGTGAGTACCAGAAGCACCGGCGTCAGCACCAGCGAGGTTGTTCGTGCCCGCTCGTTCAGTTCGCCGTCCGTCTTACAGACGAGGTAGTTGGCTCCGTGCATGCAAAGAGCAACTAGTGCAACTACGCCGGAGAGCACGGTGTACCAGTCCAAAACGCCTGGATGTGCACCGACATTCCAGTTGGTCCATAGCGGGAGGAAGAAGTAGTGATCGGCTCCCAAGGGAAGGCCACGCACTACGTTGCCCAGTGCCGCGCCGTAGAAGACTGCCAGCAAAAGGCTTCCGATGGAGAACATGGCGTCAAAGAAACTTGCCCAGATTCCGTCATTGATGTGGGTACGGAACTCCAGACCGATGGCGCGCAACATGAGAAGCCAGAGCACCATCATCAGTGGAAGATAAAAGCCGCTGAAACTGGATGCATAGAGCTGCGGGAAGACGAAGTAGAGAACGCCTCCGGTTGCAAGCAACCACACTTCATTGCCGTCCCACACGGGGCCGATGGACTTGATGATCTTTCTACGTTCTTCGTCGGTGCGGCCCAGGAACAAATGAAGTGCTCCTGCTCCAAGGTCAAAGCCGTCAAGGATGACATACACGGTCAGCATGACGGAGATAATCGCGAACCAGAGAAATCCCGTGAATTCCATGTTAGTTCCTCCCCGCGATAGCGGCTCCGCCCTTTGCGGGAGCGGGCAAAGCATCCTCAACATAGTCCGGGCCATGCGAGATCTCGCGTTGAACCAGGAACATGAAAAGAATGGCAAGCAGGGTGTACATCCCCAGGAAGCCCAGCAGCGTGAACCAGGCGTTGGCTGCTGAGACGGACTTCGAGAATCCGTCAACGGTGCGAAGGATGCCATAGATCAGATATGGCTGGCGGCCAATTTCAGCAGTCATCCATCCCGCAGTATTGGCGATGTATGGAAGAGGAACGCTCAGCATGAGAATCCACAGAAGCCACCGCGTCTCATACAGTTTCTTGCGCCAGAGCTGGATGCCGGAGATCAGCATGACGAGCATGAAGATCGTTCCCAGCCCGACCATGATGTGGTAGGCGTAGTAAAGCAGCGATATGTTGGTCGGCCAATCCGATTCTGGGAATGAGCTAAGTCCACGCACCTGGGAGTTCCAATTGCGGCTAATGAGGAAGCTCAGTGCGTGGGGAACAACAAGCGGATTGTCTATGCTCTTGGTTTCTACGTTGGGCTGTCCGAGGAGGACAAGGTCTGCCGTCTTTGTGTCGAAATGTGCTTCCATCGCAGCCAGGGCAGCTGGTTGATAGGTCGCGAGGTTGCGTCCCTGTCCGTCGCCTGTTGGTCCAATCACCAGCAGCGAGGCCAGAATTCCACCAATCACACCGACTTTAACTGCAATTCTGCCCTGCTCGACGTGTTTGCCGCTGAGGATGTAATAGGCACCGAGAGCTGCCATCGCAAATGCGCCGGTTACCGATGCGCCGGCCATGTTGTGAGCGTACTGCCAGATTGCCCAGGGATTCAGGATCAGTCCCCAGAAGCTACTCAGGCTGACGGACTTTCCGTCCGCAGCGAGGCTGTAGGCGACGGGATGCTGCATCCACGCATCGGTGGCAACAATGAAGTAGCCCGACAGCCATGAACCGAAGAAGACTGCAAAGCCGGTCCACCAGTGAGCGATCGCACTCATGCGCTTCTCTCCGAAGAGGAAGAGGCCGAGGAATGCAGACTCAAGAAAGAATGCGAAGGTACCTTCCATAGCCAGCGTCTGTCCGATGACACCGCCTGCAAACATGGAAAAATGCGACCAATTGGTTCCGAACTGGAATTCCATCGGAATGCCGGTCACGACTCCAAAGACGAAGCTGATACCGAAGATCTTCGCCCAGAACCGCGCCGCTTTGTTATACCGCTCATCGTTTTTCCAGAGTCCGATGGTCTTCAGCGCCACAATCAGTGGAGCCAATCCCATCGTTAACTGGGGAAACAGGTAATGAAACGTAACGGTGAATGCGAAATGTAGCCGATGTATCAATACGGCGGAGTCCATACGCTACCCCGATCTTTTTAATTTATGTTCTGCTTGCTGCGCGCAGCGCTCTTGGGAACGGAACGCGGTAGTGCTGTGTTTCTAGCAACCTGTTGTGATTCGAACTGCGATGGGAGTGATTCCCGCTTGCTGTTACCTGCAACCTGGGCAATGTTCAGCAAAGTACTGCTGTCATTGCCCGAAACCAACTCCGAGATCTTCGCCTCTCGTAGGACGGCCAGCATCGCCGACTGAGCACGCACCCACACACCATGCGCAACGCACTCCGAGTGACGGTGGCAAGGAACCCCCGACGTAAGACACAGATTGAGAGCGATGGGTCCATCAATGGCTTCAACAACGCCCAACAATGAAGCTCCCGCGCCAAGAGGAAGAAGTGAAAAACCGCCAACCGTGCCCCGCCGAGCCTGAATCAAGCCGGCTCGCGCTAGCGATTGGAGAATTTTCGATAGAAAACTTTCCGGCGCCTCAGCCGCTTTTGCAAGCAGCGTTTTGGAAACCACAGTTCCCTCCGGCTGTCTGGCCAGATGGATCATTACGCGAACAGCATAGTCGGCAGCGCGAGTGAGTTGCATAGATAATATCAGACAAACAGGACCTTTTTAGTCCGCACTGACAGTACCCCTTTCGTACTCTCCTGTCCGTGACCTGCACCCATCCATTTCGTGATGTATGTCACACGTTGACGACGTTTTCGCATTTGTGGTGTGCGAGCCCCAATGGGATCGCCTGTCAGCACGGAGGACCACACCCGTCATTTTATCCATCGCGGAGGCCGTGCAGCATTACGGTTTACACTGTTAGGCGTGAACGCTGAAATCGTAGCTATCGGCTCCGAACTCTTGACGCCCTTTCGCCAGGATACGAATTCACTATTCCTGACGCAGCGGCTTAACGAGCTCGGCGTGGAAGTCATCTTCAAGACCATTGTCGGCGACCGTCCGGAGCATCTTCTTCAGGCTTGTCAAGTCGCGCTTTCGCGGGCGCAAATCGTTATTTGTTCCGGCGGGCTCGGCCCAACTGAGGACGATTTGACGCGCGAGTGCGTAGCCCAGGCGTTAGGGCTGGAGTTGCGCCGCGATCATGAAGTGGTCGCAGCCCTCTACGCGCGCGCCGCTACTCTGCGCATGCGCATGGCCGAGAACAACGTCAAGCAGGCCGACTACATCTACGGCGCGCAAATGCTCAAAAACCCGCGAGGAAGCGCTCCGGGGCAGTGGCTTGATACAACCTACGAAGGCCAGCCTCGCATTGTGATCCTCCTCCCGGGACCTCCCTTTGAAATGGAAGGCATGTTCACCGACCATTGCATCGAACGTCTCAGGCTGGTGCTGCCCCCGGTGCATCTGGCGTTCTGTGAGCTGAAGATCGCCATGGTCGCCGAGTCTGCTGCCGATCTGAGAGCGGCGAAGATTTATAAGCAGTTCCCTGCCATAGAGACCACTATCCTTGCCAAGGCCGGCGAGGTGCAGTTTCACCTGAAGGCACGCGCAGCCACCCGGGAAGCAGCGGAGGAGCAGATCGAAAAACTGGCCTCTCTCCTGGAAGATGAATTTGCCGATGAGATATTTTCTTCAGGCGGAGAGTCGCTGGAACAGATCGTTGGCTACTTTCTCCAGATGCGCAACGCGACGCTTGCGGTTGCGGAGAGCTGTACTGGAGGACTGCTGGCTGAGCGCGTCACCAGCGTTAGTGGCTCTTCACGGTACTTTGTGGGCGGAGCGCTCGTCTACTCCGACCAGTTGAAGCGCGAGTTCTGCGGAGTTCCGCCCCTCCTGCTGGCCAGCGATGGCGCGGTCAGCCGCTCGGTGGCCGCGGCGCTCGCGGAAGGAATCAGGCAGCGCTGCAAGACAACCCTTGGCGTCGGAATCACCGGCGTCGCCGGGCCAACCGGAGGCACCGAAGAGAAGCCCGTGGGCCTGGTTTATATCGCGCTCGCGGACGGCAAGCACACGGAAGTCGTTGAGCGCAGATTTCCTGGCGACCGCGAACGCATCCGATGGTACGCCTCGCAGTTGGCGCTCGATCTGCTTCGCCGTAAGCTACGGTAAGCCATGCGTCTGTTCATTGCATTCGACATTGACGAAGCGATTCAGCGGAGGCTGGATGATTACATCCGCACTTTACAGCCACGAGTGCCTAGCGTGCGTTTTGTTCGCAGCAGCAATTACCACATCACCCTCAAGTTCCTCGGTGAGGTCGCGTCTCCCACTACCGTGCAAGAGAAACTGCGCGAAATCAGCTCAGCAGCCTTTGAGATCGGGGTGCGTGGCGTTGGCTTTTTCCCGAACACTCGTGCACCCCGAGTCTTTTGGGCGGGGATTGAGGCTCCGCACATCGGCGAACTGGCCCTCTCTGTCGATCAGGCACTCGTGGCACTCGGATTCCGCCCAGAGGGCGAGTTGCATCCCCACCTGACGCTGGCGCGCAACGGTTCTGGTAGACCCCGTCCGGTGCGTGGCGAGCGACCGCCAGAGGCATTTGCACAGCTTTCCGGAATTGTTACATCGAGTCCTGCGCCAGAGTTCGGTACAATGACGGCGCGCGAATTCTTCTTATACGAAAGCAGGCTGTCGCCCAGCGGGCCGAGCTATTTCAATCTCGAAAGTTTCACACTCGCCCGCTGAGGCCGCCTGTTATGGACGTGCAATGAACTATCCCACCGTGTTAACCGTTGCTGCCGTTTCTTATTTATCCGGATCGATTCCGTTTGGCTACATACTCGTCCGCATCTTTCAGGGCATTGACGTGCGATCCATTGGGAGCGGCAACATCGGCGCAACCAACGTCGCTCGCACCGGCGGCAAGGGACTGGCCATCGCCACACTGCTGCTGGACGTGTTTAAGGGCTGGTTGCCCGTTTTTCTTGTGCTGCATCTTCCGGGCATTCCTGCTTCCAGCGACACGCAATTGCATACCCTCGCTGCGTTTTCCGCACTCATAGCGGTCCTTGGCCATATGTTTCCAGTGTGGCTCGGCTTCAAGGGAGGCAAGGGCGTTGCCACCGGACTCGGAGTTTTCCTGGCACTCGCACCGCTGGCGGTACTGATCGCCGTCGTGCTATTTGCCGTCATAGTGGCATTCACGCGATACGTCTCGCTGGGCTCGATTCTCGCGGCCGCAACCTTCCCCGTGGCGCTGTGGTGGCTGGAACGCGACCTGTTCCCTGCTCCGGCGCTTGCCATGTGCGTCGCCGTGGCGCTGCTAGTCATAATCCGTCATCACCAGAACATCGGACGCCTGCTTAAGGGCACCGAAAGCCGCTTCGGCGCAAGAAAGGCATAATTCTTCATGGCAACAATTGCAGTAATTGGCGCCGGGGCCTGGGGCACGGCGCTCGCCATCGCGCTTGGGCGCAAGGGCACCCACCATCTCAAGCTGTGGGCTTATGAAAAAGACGTTGTCGAATCGATTCGCAGCACTCGCGTCAATGAGCCGTTTCTTAGCGGTTGCCGCTTGCCGGAGAGCATCACCGCAACGCAGAGCATTGCAGAGGCACTCTCTGGCGCGGAAATTGTCCTCAGCGTTATGCCATCGCATCATGCACGCCGCGTCTGGACGCAGATGAAGCCTTTGCTTCATCCCGAAATGCTCCTGGTTTCGGCGACCAAGGGAATCGAAAATGAGTCCCTGCTCCGCATGACAGAGGTCATTTCCGACGTCCTCACCAATGGAGAGGGCAGCTTTCAACCGCTTCTGTGCGCACTGAGCGGCCCAACCTTTGCACGCGAGGTTGCCAAGGGATTTCCAACCACTATCACCGTCGCCTCCTCGGATGGTGCCCTTTCGACAAAAGTGCAGGAGGTCTTCAGTGACGCTAACTTCCGCCTGTATCGCAACGGTGATGTAATCGGCGTGGAGTTGGGCGGCGCCGTTAAGAATGTAATCGCCATCGCGGCGGGAGTGGTCGATGGGATTGGCTATGGCTTCAACACCGCTGCGGGACTGATAACCCGAGGTTTGGCCGAGATGACCCGCCTTACAGTCGCTTGCGGAGGACGCGCCGAAACCATGTCTGGACTCGCTGGACTCGGAGATCTGGTTCTTACCTGCACCGGCGGGCTCTCCCGCAATAGGAGCGTAGGCGCGGAACTGGGCCGGGGCCGCAAGCTGGATGAGATTATCGCCGGCATGCACGGGATGGTCGCCGAGGGCGTGATTACCACCACCGCCGCCATGGGGTTGGCGCATAAAGTCGGAGTCGAGATGCCGATCATCGAGCAGATGCATGAAATTCTTCAGAATGGCAAGGATCCCAGCGACGCCATACGAGATCTGATGAACCGTCCACTCACCAAGGAAAGCGCACTCTACCGTGCCTAACAGGTGGGACGCTCCCTCGCGCTCGTTATAATTGAAGGCGTAATGATTCAGACCCTATTTGGAAGCCTCGAACCCGAGGAAAAGAAGACATCGCTCTTTGAGCGCATGAAGCAGGCGGTCACGCGTACCCGTGAGAATCTCACGGAGCGCATTGAGGAGGTTGTCAGCTTCCGCAAGGAAATTGACGCCACCACGCTCGACGACCTGGAGGCCACACTCATTGCTGCCGATCTAGGCTCTACCACCACGCGCGAAGTTCTCAGCGCAATGCGCGAGAAGGTGGACCGTAAGCAGATCGGCGACACTACGGAACTCAAGCGCGTCCTGAAGGATGAGCTACTCATCATTCTCAACCGTGCAGCAGAAAGCAAGCCCAAAGTCGTTGCCGCACCTCCCGAGGTCATTCTTGTTGTGGGCGTAAACGGCGTTGGCAAAACTACTACTATCGGTAAGTTGGCCCACAGCTTGCGCGCGCAGGGAAAAACTGTACTGCTCGCCGCCGCTGACACTTTCCGCGCTGCCGCCATTGAGCAACTCGAAATCTGGGGCGAGCGCACCGGCACTGAGGTCATCAAGACGAAGCCCGGTGGCGACCCTTCAGCCGTCCTCTTCGACGCATTGCAGGCGGCAAAAGCGCGCAAGACCGATTACGTTATTGTGGACACCGCTGGACGCCTGCACAACAAGCAACACCTAATGGCCGAGCTCGAAAAGATGTGCCGCACGGCGCAGCGCATCGTTCCGGGAGCTCCGCATGAAACCCTACTCGTGATGGACGCCACGACGGGACAGAACGGTCTGCAGCAGGCCAAGGTATTCACCGAGGCAGCAGGCGTCACCGGAATCGTGCTCACCAAACTCGACGGAACAGCCAAGGGTGGAGTAGTGGTAGCCATCTCGCGCGAAATGAATCTTCCCGTGCGCTACGTCGGTGTGGGCGAAAAGCAATCGGACCTCATTCCCTTCAACGCGGTCGACTTTGTCGACTCGCTCTTCGCGTAGCCATGGCCATTTCAGCTGATGCGCTATTTCTCCGGCAAGCACTGGAGCTGGCTGCCCGCGGCCAAGGCCTTGCCTCGCCCAACCCACTGGTCGGTGCAGTAATTGTCGACGAGCGCGGGCGCATGGTCGGTAGTGGTACTCACCTCTACGCAGGGCTGAAGCATGCCGAGGTGCTCGCGATTGAACAGGCGGGCCCGTTGGCGCAGGGCAACACCCTGTACGTCAACCTGGAACCCTGCTCCCACACCGGGCGCACCAGTCCATGCGCCGATGCGGTGATCGCCGCCGGAATCGCGCGAGTAGTCTGCTGCATGGAGGACCCGAATCCGCTGGTGGCAGGCAAGGGATTTGAAAAGCTCCGAGCCGCCGGAATCGAAGTTGAAGTCGGACTGCTGCAAGATGAGGCGCGACGCCTCAATGAGAGCTTTGCTCAGTTCATTCGAACTGGCCTGCCGTTTGTCACACTCAAAGCGGCTATGTCCTTGGACGGAAAGATTGCGGGACCGGTCACATCTCGCCTGCAACAAGGCGCAACTTCCTCGTCGAGCTACGTCACTGGAGAAATCGCCCGCGGTCGCGTACATCAGATGCGCCACACTTCGGATGCAATTCTCGTCGGCGTTGGCACGGTGATTGCCGACGATCCCATGCTCACCGACCGCAGCGGCCTTTCACGCCGCCGCCCACTGCTGAGGGTTATTCTCGACTCACGACTACGCCTGCCACTGACCTCGCGTGTAGTGGAAACTGCACAGAACGATGTCATTGTCTTCTGCTCGTTCGCCGAGGAAAACAAGCGGCGTGCCCTGGAAGAGCGTGGCGTCCACGTGCAGCAGGTAGAGATTGAAACCGTGCTTCCAGGCAGCGAACAGCAGCCACATGACGGTCGTCCTGATCTGTATCGCGTATTTGGCATGTTGGGCGCCGAAGGGATCACCAGTCTCCTCGTGGAAGGCGGAGCGGTTGTCAACTGGGCGTGCCTGCGCGCCCGCCTCGTTGATAAACTTGTACTCTTTTACACTCCGCAAATTTTCGGCCCGGTGGGAGCTGTCCCCTGGCTTGAAGGCCAGAACGGCTTGCCACCAGGCAATGCACTTTGCTGCTCCAATCTCACCATTGAGCGCTTTGGAGACGACTTTGCGATTCAATCTTACTTGCGTGACCCATATCAACCACTCCGGCCGCAAGGCTGAGAGGAGCTGGATTTATGTTTACTGGAATTGTCGAAGAAGTCGGGCGCATCGCGCGCATCGATCAGAACGGGGAAAATCGCCGCATCGTCATCGATGCAAAAAACGTTACCCGCGAACTACGCGCTGGCGACAGTTGCGCCGTCAGCGGCGTCTGCCTCACAGCGCTGGATATCACGCCGGAGTCGTTTGCCGCCGACCTTGCACCCGAGACCTGGATACGCACGTCATTCTCGCGAATTCACCCTGGCGCGTTGGTCAATCTTGAGCTGCCGCTTGCTGCCCATGGCCGCCTTGGCGGGCACATTGTGCAAGGTCACGTTGATGGCGTTGGACGCTTGGAGGAGTTCGAGCGCATTGCGGACTCTGACGGTTTCTGGCTGCACATCCAGGTGCCTGCCGAACTCGAAAAATATTTGGTCTTCAAGGGCTCCATCGCTATCGAGGGTATCAGCCTCACGGTGGCGAAGCTTGAGGGTCTGCGCTGCTCTGTCGCTATCATCCCGCATACGGTCGAATGTACAAACCTCGGCAGCCTCAAGCCTGGTGACCCAGTAAACGTCGAAACCGATATTGTTGCCAAGTACCTGGAAAAGTGGACTGCACGCGATCGTCAACCCCGCTTCAGCGCGGACGCGCTTGTCGCGAAGGGCTTTTAGACCTCGCAAACGATAAGGCCCGGCACAGTGGCCGGGCCTTTTTCATGACTATCACTCCGCAGGTTGCGGTGGAAGCTCCGCCGAATCGTCGTGCCAATAGTCCAGGTCCAGCGAATCCAATTCAAGGAACTCGCGCACAATCTCCACCTCGGAGAGCACCATCTCCGCTGGAGTGCCGAAGAACACTACCTGTGCCTCATGCAAAAAGACTATGCGGTCGGCGATTTTCTTTGCCAGCGCCATGTCGTGCGTCACTACGATACTGGTCAGCTTCAACTGGAACTTCAACTTTTTGATCAGGTCCCCGAGTAGATGTGCCGTGAGCGGATCGACCATTGTCGTTGGCTCGTCGTAGAGAATCGCCTCAGGCTGGGCCGCCAGCGCACGCGCAATCGCCACTGAACGCTTCATTCCTGTGGATAGATCCGAGGGCAGTTGGTCGCGGTACTCGCCCACGTTCACCATTTCCAAGAGTCCGTCCACAATCTGGTAAATCTGCGACTCATTCAGATCCCTGCGCTCGCGCAGCGGAAACGCAACGTTCTCACCCACGCTCAATGAATCGAAGAGCGCGCCGTTCTGGAAAACCATGGTGACCTTCTTGCGGATGCGCTCCAGTTCTGACTCGGGATAGTCGGTGATGTCCTCGCGCGCAACCCACACGCGGCCGGAATCCGGCTTGAGAAATCCCATGATGTGATGCAGCGCCACTGACTTGCCCACACCGCTGCGTCCGAGAATGCAGACTGTCTCCCCGGCATTTACGTCGAAACTCACATCGCGCAGGATTACCTTGTCGCCGAAGGCTTTGCTGACATCTTCAAACTGGATATATGGGCGGTCGAGATCGATATCGTGCATGGCAATGATCTGAGTGTAACGCGGATGAACGCAGTTCTGTCAGCCCGATGCCGCGGAGCTCGGCATTGGGGCAGCAGGCAGGGCTTGAGCGGTGGATGTCTTTCTCCGCATACAACCGAATCCCTTCTTGACAACCTCTCATTTAAGCGGTGCCTAAATTCACTGCATTGATTCACACTGCTGGCATGGATGGTCTGGCGCAAACGCTGCGTTCCTCCCGTGTAGCCTCGGAGACGCTCGTTATCCACCCCTCTGACTCCGCCATTGAGCGGCTCTGCATGCGGTGTGGCGCACGCGAGAGTATCCATGTTCCGGGCGTCAGCTCTAGCGCCTACGCGATGGACGCATTTCATGACTGGCTGCTGCTGCTCGGGTCCGGCGAAGAACTCAGTGACGACCTGCTTGATGCACTGTCAAAGTGGCGCGGCCAAAGCCGCGACGAAAGCGCCGGATATCTCATTCGTAGCGGCGACGACCACTCTCCACAGTTCCGGCTCGTGAATCGCACCAAGGTGCAGTGGGTTGGCGAACAACCTACTCTTCCCGCGCGCGCGGAGGTCTTCCCCGGCGTTATCACGCGCGGTTCCTCGCTTCGCGCAGCCTGATTACGGCCAGTTTGGACTAACCTTACTTGTAACTCACAGAATTACACCTCTGCCCTATAATCTTCTTAGCACCTGCTAAAGCGAGAGTTAAGCGTGTACCCTCTGTGGATGTTGGGAGCCGGATTTTTCTGTTTCGGCCTGATCTTCGGCAGCTTTCTGAACGTCTGCATTTACAGGCTGCCGAGAGGCTTGTCGGTGGTGTCACCCCGTTCCGCCTGTCCGGCGTGCCATGTTCCCATTGCCGCAACTGACAATATTCCCGTGCTTAGCTGGATAATTCTTGGCGGCCGCTGTCGCCATTGCCGCGAACCCATCACTCCTCGTTACGCTGTGGTTGAGTTGATATGCGGCCTGCTTTTCCTGCTCTCATTCCTGCAGGCCGGACCTTCCCTTCTGGCTATCAAAGGATGCATCCTGAGCTTCCTCCTCCTCGGTCTGACCTTCACCGACGCTGAGACGCATCTGCTTCCCGATGCGATGACCTTGCCCGGCTTGGCCATTGCTCTGCTCCTGAGTGTCTTTGAACTTGTGCCCGGCCCGGCATTTTTGTTATTCCCCCTCCATTTCCAGGGCACGGCTACGCATATGCAGCCGGACATACAACTTGGCCTGCGATCGCTGGCAAATGCACTCATAGGATCTTCCATCGGCTCTGGCGCTCTTTACACAGTGGGCTGGATCTATCGCAAACTGCGTCATGTGGATGGCATCGGCTTCGGAGATGTAAAGCTAATGGCCATGGTCGGCGCATTCCTCGGTCCTGCGCTCACGCTATTCGTTCTTTGTACAGCTTCGCTACTGGGCGGAGTCTTTGGAATCTTCGTGCTCATGATTGTCTTCCGCAAACGTTTCGTGCGCTACCGGACCAGTCTCGGAAGTCGGGCTGTGGCCCGATCCTGGCAGGCGGCGCAAACCACCATGCGCTCATTGGAAATTCCTTTTGGAGTCTTCCTCTGTCTCATGTCGGTCGTGGGATGGTTCTACGGTGTGCGGATAATCCGCGCCTATTTGGGCACGCTCTAGCATCTGTCTGAGTGTTGTATGACTTCCGTGCTAGTGGGCAGTACACTTCGTTGTTCGAATCGATTCTGACTGGCGCTACAATATTGAGCAACATAGGAGAGGTGATCCACACATGAATCTCCGGCTGCCCGTTCTTATTTTGCTGCTCTTATCATTCCCTCTCGTCGCACACGCGCAATCGCTCGGAGAGGTCGCACGCGAAGTTCGTGCAGAGAAGGTACACAGCGGCGCGCCACATGCCAGGGTTATCACCAACGACGATATCGAGGCCCCAGAGGCGGACAACACACCATCTCGGGAGAGCGACGCTTCCAGTGTTACCACTGCCACGCCCAAGGATGCGACCGTCAAGAAAGAGGGTGCTGACGCCGCAAAACCAGCCGAGGGGACCAAGTCCGAGATCGAAGCGTTACCTGAGCCCGTCAAACAAAAACATTTAGAAGCGAAAAAGAAAGATCCGGAAAAAGAACGGGAAGAGCGCGAACTCGAAACCCAGAAGCGCAGTGATGAAATCAATAAAAGATACATTGAGCGCATCGCAGCCCTGCACGGGCAGATCAACACAGCGCAGTTGCTGTTAACAAAGTTACAGACGCAGCAGATCGACAACACGAATGAATTCAAGCGTACAGCGGCTATGTCTCCAACATATTCGGAGTATGAATCGCAGCAGCGTGAATTCAACACACAGATAGAGGCGCAGAAGAGCCTGATCACAAGTCTCAACTCTCAACTCGACGATGCACGCGAAGCAGCTCGTCACGCCGGAGTTCCGCACGCCACAGACTACTAGGGAAACTCTGATTAAGTTCTCTGCTTTCCACAGTGTCATTGTGTAGATTGAGTCGAGAGACTCTGAAGATGAGACAGC
>Ga0182012_10003392_pt1 | contig 16989 bp, 11 predicted proteins | sample 612S2SmetaG_FD_120486 | JGI IMG/M metagenome (GOLD analysis project Ga0182012, IMG submission 120486) | Permafrost microbial communities from Stordalen Mire, Sweden - 612S2S metaG | ecosystem: Environmental > Terrestrial > Soil > Wetlands > Permafrost | place: Sweden: Stordalen | collected...
CCCGGGCGGCGGCAATCGCGTCCGGATCGACGTCGGAGGCGAAGACCTGAAGCTTGATGGTGAGTTTCGCGGCGGAGATCGCCTCGCGGAACAGCATGGCGAGCGAGTAGGTCTCCTCGCCCGTGCTGCACCCGGCGATCCAGATGCGGATCGGCCGGTCGGGGGCATGGGCGCGCACCAGGTCAGGGATGATCTTGTCGGTCAGGAATTCGAAGACCCGGGGATCGCGAAAGAAGCTTGTGACGTTGATCAACAGGTCCTTGACAAGCAGCGCGAGTTCGTTCGGGTCGGACTTCAGCAAGGCGATGTAGCGATCGGCGTCGCGGGGCTCGATCGCCGCCATCCCCATCCGCCGTACGATCCGGCGTTGCAGCGTACCCGGCTTGTAGAGGGTGAAATCATGCGCCGTCCGGGCGCGGAGAAGCGCAATGACTTCGTACAGCCACGCCCCTGACGTGTCCTGTGCCGCCGCCCCGTCGGTGCCGATCCTGCGCAGCGCCGCCGGGATGTCCGCGACGTGCAGCACGGCGTCCACGCACCCGGTCGCGATGGCGCTTTGCGGCATCCCGGCATATTCGGCCTCGTCAGGGTCCTGCGCGATGACCAGGCCGCCGTGTTCCTTCACTGCCTCCAGCCCCAGGCTGCCATCCGCGCCGGTGCCCGACAGGATCACGCAAGCGGCAAGCCGCCCGCGATCGGCGGCCAGCGAATTCAGCAGAAAATCGAAGGGCAGCCGGGCGCCATGGCGCGCCAGGGGCTGTGACAGGAGCAGCACCCCGTCGGCGACCGCAAGATAAGCGCCGGGCGGTATGATGTAGACATGGTCCGCCTCGATCGGCATCCGGTCCGTGGCCTGCCGGACGGGCATGGCGGTATGGGCCGCCAGCAGATCGACCATCATGCTTTTATGTGTTGGGTCCAGGTGCTGTACCAGGATGAAGGCCATGCCGCTGTCGGCCGGGAGCGCATCCAATAGCTTGCGGCAGGCACCGAGGCCGCCGGCGGAGGCGCCGATGCCGACGACGGGGAAATCATCTGCGCCTGGCGGCGGCCCGCGTGAGATGGGCCGCGGGCCAGATCCGGGTGACGCCGCTTTGGCATGGTCCGATCGGCTGTCGGGCATTATGGATTTTCTTTCGGATGATCCGAACGACAATGGTCATTGATGTTTGATAACACGTTTCAGGCGACATAGCGATGGACGTGTCACTACGTAGTTTCCGAACCTTCGCAGCGCCGGCTGTTCTGGCCTAAATTTTGAAATTGCCCGATTTTCCCGTGAAGGCAAACCGCCGGAGAGTGCCGTGTCGACAGATATAAAATCTATGGCGAATATTCCTGTGAAAACGGGCTGTAACCGGATCGTGTCCGGTGTGTATGACGCTTTCGCGTCGCATGTGCCCGAACGACCGCCAGCGGTGTCCGGATGCTTCGGCCCCGGATGCTTCGGCCCCGGATGCTTCAGCCAATGATCGCGCTTCGTGTCCTGGTTGTCGAGGACGACGCGATGATTGGCCTGCTGCTGGCGGAAATGCTGGAAGAGATGGGCTACGATGTTTGTGCCGTCACGGCGACCGAGGAGGATGCGGTCGCGGAAGCGGCAAGGTGCAAACCCGGTCTGATGATCGTCGACGAGCAGTTAAGTGAAGGCACGGGCTTATCGGCGGTGGAACGGATTCTCCGCCACGGCCCGGTGCCGTGCGTGTTCATCAGCGGCGCGCCCTACCATACCGCCCGGCCGGGTTCCAATGTGCTGCAGAAGCCGTTTCTGGAAGAGGACCTTGTTCGCGCCATCCGATATGTGGTCGGCAGTGCCCATGCTCCGCCGGTGCTTGTTCCCGCGCCTGGCCACGTGGTTCTGCGGCGTTAGGTAGTTTCCGGCCCTGGCGTCGCGGTTGCGGGATGACCATTCCTTGAGATGACCGGTGAGTGATCGAAATCTCCGATCCAGCCGGTGCTGTTTCATTCGCAACCAAGGATACGCCATGTCATCTTTTTCCCGCACGATCGCAATGTCGGCATTGCTGGGTGCGATGATAGTCGCCAGCCCGTTGACCGCGATGGCGGCCGGTAGCGTTCCGTCGGCGGACATCCAGGCCGCGCAAGCAACCGCAGCCAAGACATCCCCGCGCGAAACGGTTGAGCAACGGATCGCCAGCCTTCATGCCTCACTCGGCATCACCGCCGGCGAAGAAGCTGACTGGAACGGCGTCACCAAGGCGATGCGCGAAAATGCCGCCGTCATGGAAAGGCTGATGTCCGAACGATCCGCCAAGGATCGCACAAGCATGACAGCGGTCGAGGATCTGACGACCTATGAAAGGTTTGCCCGCGCCCATGTCGAAGGCCTGAAGGGCCTGACCGCCTCTTTCACGACGCTGTATAAGACGATGCCGGACGCGCAGAAGAAGGTCGCCGACTCGGTGTTCCAGAACTTTGGCCACGAAAAGTCCGCAGCACATAGCTGATCGTCGCGCGTTGTTGAGGAGCAAGCCATGGGTACCAAATCGATATTGAGGGCAGGCGTGGCGATTGCCAGCGTTCTGTTGCTGGGAACGGCCATCGTGTCGGCCAGCGCGGCTGACCGCCGCGACGATCACCGGGGCGGCGATCACCGCGGCGATCGCGGCCACCAGGGCGGCTGGGGCGGTGGCAGTTATCCCGCACCGCCCGTGGTCTATGGCCAGCCGGGCTATTATCCGCCGCCGGTGGTGTACGGACCGACAGTCGGGATCGTTCTGCCCGGCATGATCTTTGGCAGCCTGTAAGCAGAAATCAGACCGCGTGGCGGACGGTGATGCGTTCGCCACGCACGGTTTCGATGACATCGGATGGTGGTTCAGGATGGCGACTTCGAACGCATTTGCCCTGAAGAATTCGGGGCTGAACGAATTTCTGTTTGCCGAGGTCGGAACCGAGGCGAACGGATCGCCGTTGACGATCCTGTCGGTGCTCGCGCGGCTCGGGCGGGATCCCTGGGCCGAGGCCGCGCGGTGGACCAAGCTGCCGCAGGCTTCGATCATCGATTGTCTGGCGGACTGTATCTCGCAAATGCCGTTGCTTCCCCAGTGCCTTGTCGAAGCGCATACGACCGCTGCCCGGTTGATTCTGCTGCTGCCCAGGCAGGCGCAACCGCTGCGGGAGGAAAAGAGCGAGGCGAAAGCAAAATCCGTTGTTCCGGAGTGGCTTCCGGTTGTGGCATTCCTGGCGGCGCTGGCGTTTGGCATTGGCTTCGAAATGATGCTGTCGACGCCGCCGGCCGCCGTGGCGGGCCACGTCGCTGCCCCGCCGACCGTGCCGGTCAATCAATGAAACTGGGTACTTATACCCGGCATCCTTGCAATCCGTCCATGAATGCCCATTTCAAGTAACGAAGACATGTTGGTTATAAAATCCGACTATCCTGCCGCCCGGCAGCACCGGGCATTGATGCAAAGGCGTTGAACATGAACATCATGACAAAACTGATCTGTGCCTGCGCAATCACCCTGCTGGCCGGTTGCGGATCGTCCGAACCCGGCCGTGTCGAGGGTGGCGCGGCCACGGGCGCGGCGACCGGGGCAACGGTTGGCCTCGTCGGTGGTCCCGTCGGTGTCGCGGCCGGCGCGGTGATCGGGGGCGGAGCGGGCGCGATCGCCGGGGCGGACACCAACACGAACCAGGTCAATCTTGGCACACCTGTCTGGGACAAGAAATAGCCCGGATACAGCGTGAATTAATGACTGACGGCACGACCCGACCCGGGTCGTGCCGTCTTCGTTTTTACTGCAAACAGCAAGACGGCACCGGCGGACCAATGCCCGCCAGCGCTACGCCTCACGCGATGTTAGCCGCGCCACACGCCACGCTCATGGCCGCCGTAATACCCGCGGCCGCCGATGGGCTCGACAATGCAAGCGGATAACGCCAGCAGAGTCAGCAGAAGCGCGAAAAGCGTACGAATTTTCATGATCATGTCCTTACCGTCGCCGGCGGACCAACGGCGGCGACGGACAAAATTCAGTGGATGGCGATATCGACGACCCGGTTCGGCTCTTCCGGCACATTGTTGCCGGTGGCGACACGAAGCCGCGTCTCGCCGGTCCAACGTGTTTCGACCCGATCAGCCGCAATGTTGCTGTGATAGACCAGAGCGTCGCGCACAGCGTCGGCGCGCTGATGCGACAGGTGCATATTGTAATTTGCGCTGCCGACGGTGTCAGTCTTGCCGATAATCGTCGCAATCGTATCGGGGTGTTGCTGCAGGAAGTTCGTGACGTCCGCAACGGTCAGCTCACCCTGGGCGTCGATTGTGTGGCTGGCTGTCGTGAAATCGATATGATACCAGGTCGCGTTCGGTCCAGGCGGCACTTGCGGTGGGTTTGATGCGACCAGGGCCGGCGTTTGGGCACAACCGGCAAGCAGGGCAATCGTGCCTGCGGCTGCCACGCTGCGCCACGAGAGTGTGTATTGTGACATCGGTATCTCCATTTCCAGTTTGACCATCGGCGCTGTCGATCCGGTTATGAGAAGGACAATGCCTCGGAACGATAATGTCACGAGCGGAACAGCAATATCAGGGTCGGAAACTACGCATAACGATATCGCCATGCGTCCGCACAACGCCGGAAAATCAGGTGGACCTGGCGCCGCTGCGTAGATTCCGAACCTGTCGGCTGTCCGCCGCCGGATCCATAACTGGATTACCTGGCCGTGGAGAACGCGCACATGAACGCCTATTGGATTGTTGTCCTCGCGTTACTGACGGGAACCGCCCTCGCGCAGAGCGCCGCGCCGGAACCCACACGTGCGACAAACGGGCCAGCCGGCACGGTTGAAAGGGCACATGCCGCCATCGCGGTTGACGGCAACGGCAACGCGACCGGGACCAGCGACACGTTCAGGAAGACCCAGTCCTATTCCAGTGGCGATGGTGAGCTGAGTGCCAGGACCAGGATTCAGACGACTGGTCCCACGACCGGGGACGAGAAATAGGTGCGATTGAACGCGGTCTTCCGGCGCAGACGCCGTCCTTCGCTGTGGACCGGTCAGAGTGCAATTCGCGAAGAGCTCTTCAGTGTTGAGCGACTCGAAGCGCATGGACGGAGCCTGGCTGCGGCGCAAACCGTGGCGTCGAAGCAGGTCAGGGGACATCCGCTGGCTGGCCGACTTGCCGACAACGCCGCCATCCTGCTGAAATCCCACGGTTCGATCGCTTCCGTGGCGGATCAAGGCGGTGCGATTACGCCGGCCGGTCTGTGGCTGCTGGACAACTACTATCTGGTGGAAAGGCAAATCTACGACATCCGTTCGAATTTGCCGTCCGGTTATTATCGGCAACTGCCGAAGCTGACCAATGGACCCTTTATCGGCTACCCGCGCGTCATGGGCGTTGCCTGGGCCTTCGTTGCCCATACCGACAGCCGTTTTGACCCGGAAATACTCTGCCGCTACGTGCGAGCTTATCAGGAGGTTCAGCCGCTTACGATCGGTGAACTTTGGGCGATTGCCACGACATTGCGGATCTTGCTGATCGAGAATCTTCGGCGGCTTGCCGAAACGATTGTGTCCGACAAAATGTTCCGCCATCAGGCAGATCTGCTTGCGGACCGGTTGCTGGGCTCGGAGTCGCCACCACCGGCCATGCCGGACGAAATGCCCCTGCGTGACGCGTTTGCGGTCCAGCTTGTGTATCGCCTGCGCGACCAGGATCCGAAGATCACACCCGCTCTGACCTGGCTCGACCAGCGTCTGGCTGCGCGCGGAACGACAGCCGACATCATCGTGCGCGAGGAACTGCAAAGACAAGGTGCCGCGAGCGTCACGGTTCAGAATATCATTACCAGTATGCGGCTGATCTCCGACGTCGACTGGACCGATCTGGTCGAGCGGCTCAGTCTGGTGGATGACGTCCTGGCCGCCGGCACCGGTTTTGCGGCGATGGATTTCCCGACGCGTAACCTGTACCGCAGCGCGATCGAGGATCTGGCACGTGGGTCCGAGCTGCACGAAATCGCCATTGCGCGCAGCGCTGTCACCGCGGCGAGCCAGGGACACGATGATCCCCGGCGTCATGATCCGGGTTATCATCTTCTCGCCGGCGGCCGCCCCGCATTCGAGGCGACGATCGGTTTCCGGCCGCCGTTGCGCTGGTGGCTTCACCGGGTGAACCAGGCGGTCGGCATCGCCGGCTATCTCGCTGCCGTCGCAGCGGTGACGGCTGTTTTTCTGGCGCTGCCGCTGCTGCTGATCGGTCTCGCGCCGGAATGGATTGTCCTGGGTCTCCTGCCGGCCGCCGATCTGGCCGTCGCCGTCGTCAATCGGCTGGTCGTATTGGGTTTTGGTGCGACACTTCTCCCGGCATTGGATTTGCGCGCCGGCATTCCGGCGGAGTATCGAACGCTGGTTGCCGTGCCGATGATGTTGACGACAACGGCAGATATCGAAAAGCAGGTGAACCGGCTGGAAGTCCATTACCTGGCCAGCCCGGCAGGCGAGCTTCATTTTGCCCTGCTGTCGGACTGGCTCGATGCTGCCACCGAAAACGTCGACAGCGATGCAGCGCTGCTCAAGACCGCGACCGACGGCATCGCTCGGTTGAACCAACTGCATGGGCCGCGTTTTCTTCTGCTCCACCGTCACCGCGTCTGGAGCGCCAGCGAATCGTGCTGGCTTGGATGGGAACGCAAACGCGGCAAACTGCACGAACTGAACCGGCTGTTACGCGGTGCCACCGACACGACATTCGATTCCAGCAACGTCCCGATCGACGTCCGCTACGTGATGACGCTCGACGCCGACACCAGGCTGCCGCGCGATACCGTAGCGCGTTTGATCGGGAAAATGGCGCATCCGCTCAATCATCCGCGCTTTGATCCCGATCTCGGCCGGGTCGTCGAGGGCTATGCCGTGATGCAGCCACGGGTGACCCCGTCGCTGCCGGTCGGGCGCGAGGGTTCGTTCTATCAGCGCACCTTTTCCAGCGTCAGCGGGATCGATCCTTATGCCGCAGCCGTTTCTGACGTCTATCAGGACCTGTTCGGCGAAGGGTCCTATGCGGGCAAGGGGGTTTACGATATCGACGCGTTCGAACTTGCCCTGTCGGGCCGGGTGCCGGACTCGAGCTTGCTCAGCCACGATCTGTTCGAAGGGATTTTTGCCCGCGCCGCATTGGTGACCGACATCGAGGTCGTCGAGGAATTTCCGTCCCGTTACGACAGCGATGCGCTGCGCCATCATCGCTGGGCGCGCGGCGACTGGCAGCTTCTGCCCTGGATCGTCGGGCTGCGGAAGCTGAAAGGATCGATCCCGGCGATCGGCCGATGGAAGATGATCGATAATCTGCGGCGGACACTGACCGCACCGATGACCGTCGTCGCCTTGATTGCCGGTTGGACACTGCCGATGCATGGCGCGATCATATGGTCAGGCTGCATCCTGGCAACTATTCTGCTTCCCACGCTCATCCCTCTGATCTGCGCCATCCTCCCAACCCGGTCAGGGGTGACTATGGACAGTCACCTGCGCGCACTGGGCGACGATCTGTATCTGGCGCTGACATCATCCGCGCTGCGGGTCGTTTTTCTGCCGCATCAGGCGTGCCTGATGGCTGACGCGATCTGGCGAACCCTGGTGCGCATGTGCGTTACGCACCAGCACCTGTTGGAATGGGTCACCGCGGCACAGGCCACGCTGGGACCCAGGGATTTCTATCGGCGCATGGCCGGGGCGCCGGCGATCGGCGTTCTGGGGGCCGTCGTTGCAGTTTATGCTGGGCATGGGACCTGGAGGCTGGCTTCCGCTTTCGCCGTCCTGTGGATTGCATCGCCTGCCATCGCGGGGTGGATCAGTCTATCCCCTCTGGTCGCCGGACACATGCCAATGTCGATCGCGGATGCGAGCCTGCTGCGCCTGACCGCGCGACGCACCTGGCGCTTCTTTGAACGATTCGTAACGCCGGCGGATAACATGCTGCCGCCGGATAATTTTCAGGAAGATCCGGCCCCGGTGATCGCGCACCGCACATCGCCCACCAATATTGGCCTCTATCTTCTGGCATCCGTCACCGCCCACGACTTCGGTTGGGCCGGACTGATCGAAACGATCGAACGGCTCGAAGCGACCCTTGCCACGATGGGTCGTCTCCAGCGCTTTCGCGGTCATTTCTATAACTGGTACGACACACAGGATCTGCGTCCGCTCGATCCGCAATACATATCCTCGGTCGATAGCGGCAATCTGGCCGGGCATCTGATCGCCGTGGCCAATGCGTGCCTGGAATGGCGAACGCGCCGGCCGGCGGGAAGCGCCGCTCTGTCCGGAGTTGCCGACACCCTGGCGCTTGCGCGCGAAGCAACCGGCGGCCTCAATGATGGCATTCGAACCCAGACGGTCACGTGGCATCAACTGGATGCCGCCATTTCCGAACTCATTGCCGATACCGAACGTGGGATCGATCTCGCGGAACTCGCCGGTAAGGCCGGGACGATGGCCGATATCGCCCGTGCGCTGGCGTCGGAGCGTGGTGGTTCCGACGGTGACGACATGGTCTTTTGGGTCGAGGCGACCGTTCGGTCCGTTGCCGGTCACCGTCGTGATTTGGTTGAGTCCAATACGATCGGCCGTCTGGCCGCGCTCGAACAAACCACGCGTGCAATGGCATTGGCGATGGAGTTTGGATTCCTGCTGAACCGGCAGCGGAAGCTGCTCTCGATCGGCTATGCGGTCGCCGACGACACGCTCGATCCAAGTTGTTACGACCTGCTTGCTTCGGAAGCCCGGCTGGCCAGCTTCGTTGCGATTGCTAAAGGTGACATTCCATCGAGCCATTGGTTTCGTTTGGGACGAGCGGTGACGCCGGTGATGCGGGGGGCGGCGTTGATCTCCTGGTCTGGATCGATGTTTGAGTACCTGATGCCGGCCCTCGTCATGCGCGCGCCGGGGGGAAGCCTGCTCGAGCAGACCAGCCGCCTGATAGTGCGGCGCCAGATCGATTATGCCAAGACGCTCGGTCTCCCCTGGGGCATCTCGGAATCCGCCTACAATGCACGCGATCTAGAACTTACATACCAGTACTCGAATTTTGGTGTGCCGGGCCTTGGCCTCAAGCGTGGTCTGGGGGCCAATGCCGTCATCTCACCCTATGCGACGGCGCTCGCAGCCATGGTCGATCCGTTGGCGTCCGCGACCAATCTGCAGCGTCTGACCGAAATCGGTGCATGCGGTCGTTATGGTTTCTTCGAAGCGCTGGATTACACCCCGGCTCGGGTGCCCGAGGGCAAGACGGTGGTGATCGTGCGCGCCTTTATGGCACACCATCAGGGCATGACGATCGTTGCCATCGCGGACACTCTGATGGATGGGCTGATGCGTACCAGGTTTCATTCGGAACCAATCATCCAGGCAACCGAGTTGCTGCTGCAGGAACGGCCGCCCCGCGATATCATGATCGCCCGTCCGTTTGCCACCGAGGCGAAGTCCGGCGCCCGGATCCTGGAAACGGAACCGCCCGGCAGTCGCCGGATCGTCAGTGCCCACGGCGCCACGCCCGCCACGCACCTGCTGTCAAATGGGCAGTATGCCGTCCTGTTGACGGCCGCGGGATCGGGCTACAGCCGTTGGCACGATGTTGCGGTGACACGCTGGCGCGAGGATGCGACCTGCGACGACTGGGGATCGTATGTCTATCTTCGCGACAGCCAAAGCGGGATTGTATGGTCAGCCGGATTTCAGCCGACCGGCGTGGCGGCGGATGGTTACGGGGTCGTCTTCAAGGAGGATCGTGCCGAATTCACCCGCCGCGACGGACCCCTGACAACGTTGATGGAGGTCGTTGTCTCGCCGGAAGATGCGGCGGAGGTGCGGCGTATTTCCGTGACTAACAACGGATCCGAACGACGTGAAATCGACATCACATCCTATGCCGAGCTGGCGATCGGGCCGCAGGCTGCGGATGTCGCCCATCCCGCGTTCGCAAAAATGTTCGTGCAGACGTCCTACCTTCCGGATATTGGCGTGATCCTGGCAACGCGGCGGCGGCGGGAACCGAACGAACCCGAAATCTGGCTCGCACATCTCGCAGTCGTGGAAGGCGAAACGATTGGCCCGCAACAGATCGAAACCGATCGTTTGCGGTTCCTGGGGCGTGGTCGTGGCGTCCGCGATCCAATCGCCGGAGTTGGCGGCGCAAGATTATCGAACACGGTCGGGACGGTTCTGGACCCGGTTTTCGCTTTGCGGCGCCGTGTGCGGATTCCGCCGGGGACAACGGTGCGGGTCGCGTTCTGGACCATGGCCGCGTCGAGCCGTGACGCGATTCTCGATCTTGTTGATGCACACCGCGACGTCAACGCTTACGAGCGGGCAACGACCCTGTCCTGGACGCAGGCGCAGGTGCAGCTTCACCACCTGGGTATCGATCCCGGCGAGGCCAGCCTGTTCCAGCGGCTCGCGGGCCATCTGCTGTTCGCGACGCCGACGCTGCGTTCATCATCGGACGCGATCAGGCGCGGCGGTGGTGGACAAGCGGCACTCTGGCCGTTGAGCATCTCGGGCGACCTGCCGATCCTGTTGCTGCGGATATCGGATATCCAGAATCTCGACGTCGCGCGCCAGCTTCTGCAGGCACACGAATATTGGCGAATGAAACAACTGGCTGTTGATATCGTCATTCTGAATGAGCGCGGCGGTTCCTACGTGCAGGACCTTCAGACCGCACTCGAAACCTTGCTGCGTTCAAGCCAGTCCCGCCCGCGGATTCGCATCGAAGGGCCATCTGGCCAGGTCTTCATCCTGCGGGCTGACCTGATTTCCGCGGAGGCAAGGGCGCTGCTGATATCCGTGGCGCGCGTGGTGCTTGTCGGGCAGCGCGGACGCCTTTCGGATCAGCTCGATCATGCGCCGGAGGGCCGAACGGAATATGGGCCGGGATTGGAGCGACTCCCTGCAGTCCGATTGCCACGTGTCACGCAGGCGCTGCCGGAATTGGAGTTCTTCAACGGACTCGGAGGCTTTGCCGATGCCGGGCGCGAATATGTTACGGTCATGGGACCCGGTCAGGCGACCCCGGCACCATGGATAAACGTTGTGGCGAACCCGAATTTCGGCTTCCAGGTCGCGACCGAGGGCGGCGGATATACCTGGTCCGTCAACAGCCGCGACAACCAGATCACGCCTTGGTCGAACGATCCCGTCAGCGATCGTCCCGGCGAGGTGTTCTATGTGCATGATGACGAGACCGGCGAACTCTGGACGCCGACGGCGCAGCCGATCCGTGATCCGTCGGAAACCTATATTGCACATCATGGCTGGGGCTACAGCCGGTTCCAGCATACCGCGCATGGCATCGCGCTTGATCTGTTGCAGTACGTTCCGCTCCGCGATCCCGTCAAAATATCGCGGCTCACGATCCGGAATGTTTCGGGTCGGGCACGCCGTCTTTCCGTCACAGCCTACGTGGAATGGGTGCTGGGCCCATCCCGTTCCCGATCCGCGGCGTTCATAACGACCGAGATGGACCCCGGCACAGGCGCGATGTTCGCCCGGAATCAGTGGCAGGCAGGGTTCGGATCGCGTGTTGCATTCCTTGACCTGCGTGGCCGGCAGAAGCAGTGGACCGGCGACCGGCGTGAATTCATCGGCCGTAACGGTTCATTGCGCAGCCCCGCCGCGTTGGCCGGCGCAATGGCGTTGTCCGGAACGGTCGGCGCTGGGATCGATCCGTGCGGAGCCATGCGGACATCGGTCGATCTGCCCGCAAACGACGTCATCGAGGTGGTCTGTCTGCTTGGCCAGGCCGAAAGTACTGGCGATGTTCGGACATTGCTTGAGCGTTACCGCCACGACGATCTGGATGCGGTGTTCACGGCCGTACGCAAGTACTGGGACGATGTTGTCGGTCGGGTGCAGGTCAGGACACCGGACCGGTCGATGGACATCATGCTGAACGGTTGGCTGTTGTATCAGACGTTGGCCTGCCGGGTCTGGGCGCGTTCGGCCTTCTACCAGGCCAGCGGCGCCTACGGATTTCGTGACCAACTTCAGGATAATATGGCGCTTGCCACCATCCACCCGGATATGACCCGCGCCCATCTGCTGCGCGCCGCATCGCGGCAGTTCGTCGAGGGTGACATGCAGCATTGGTGGCTGCCGCATTCCGGGCAGGGCGTGCGCACACGGATCTCCGACGACCGGGTTTGGCTGGCCTACGCCGTTGCACACTATGTCGATACGGCGGGTGATGCAGCGGTGCTTGACGAACAGGTTGCATTTCTGGAAGGACCGGCACTCGCCCCCGGCGCGCACGACAATTTCTTTCAGCCAACAGTATCGGATCAGACCGCAACGCTCTTCGACCATTGTGCCCTCGCGCTCGATCGCAGTCTTGCTGTGGGCAGTCATGGGTTGCCGCTGATCGGCACGGGGGACTGGAACGACGGCATGAATCGCGTCGGCGAGGCCGGAAAGGGGGAAAGCGTCTGGCTGGGCTGGTTCCTGATCGAAACAATCGGCACGTTCGCCCCAATCGCCGAAGGCCGCGGCGATGCCGACCGCGCTGCTGCCTGGCGAGCACACGCCGCATCGCTAAAAGCGTCGCTGGAACGCGAGGCTTGGGACGGAGCCTGGTATCGGCGTGCCTTCTACGACGACGGCACGCCGCTGGGTTCGGCGAGCAGCGATGAATGCCAGATCGATTCGATTGTGCAGTCCTGGGCGGTGCTCTCGGGTTCGGGGGAACCCGAACGGGCGCGGGCGGCTATGACGGAGGTCGAACGGCGGCTGATCCGGACCGATGATGGCATCGCACTGCTGTTTGCGCCACCGTTTGACAAGACATCGCTCGATCCAGGTTACATCAAGGGGTATCCGCCCGGGATAAGGGAAAACGGCGGCCAGTATACCCATGCGGCGCTGTGGTCGGTCATGGCTTTGGCGGCGCTGCATGAGGGGGATAAGGCCGCGAATCTGTTTTCACTGCTCAATCCGATCAATCATGCCAAAACGCGGGCCGGGGTGTTTCGTTACAAAGTAGAGCCTTACGTCGTCGCGGCGGACGTTTACGGCGTGGCGCCCCATGTTGGCCGTGGCGGCTGGACGTGGTACACTGGTTCGGCCGGATGGATGTACCGGGCCGGGCTGGAGAACATTCTCGGACTTCGGATGCATGGCGATAATCTGGCTTTCGACCCCTGCATTCCGGCCGGATGGCCTGGCTTCGGAATATCGCTGCAGTTCGGTTCGTCACGGTATGCCATCGAGGTTGAGAACCCGTCCGGCGTCAGCTTGGGTATCGCTTTTGCGGCCCTCGACGGAAAGGCGATCACCGAGCGCCCGTTGCGCCTCAAGCTGATCGACGATGCCGGGGTCCATCGATTGAATGTCCGGCTCGGATGAACCCGGGACGTATAAATTTTTCGTGCTTTTAATTGGCACCTGGTTGCGTAATCTCTCGGCCACTGGGTATCGTGTAGATTCACGACAGCGCTGATCATCATCGACACGCGGGGAGGGACTGGTGGACAAAGTTCGGGGCCCTATCGCCACAGCCGGGCGTCTTTCCTTGCAACCGCACGCACAGGTCGGCTTCCTTATTCCTGACTAAGGGATCAAAGATGTCGTTCGTTTCGGTCGACCATAGGGGCGACCGGTGTTGACTAAAGTCAACTGACTACTTGGGACCAAATAGATTCCGGGAGGCCGGCATGGCGAACATCGCGGACCATGAGCCACATGGCGCGCATCAAACGAAGAAGGCCACGGCCAGTGGCTGGATCGGGTCGGCGCTGGAATATTATGATTTCTTTATCTACGCGACGGCCGCTTCGCTTATTTTTCCTCAAATCTTTTTTCCGTCAGGAAATCCGACCGTCGCGATCGTTGCGTCGCTTGCGACTTATGGTGTCGGCTATGTTGCCCGGCCAATCGGCGCCTTTGTCCTTGGACATTGGGGCGACACCCACGGACGCAAGACGGTCCTGCTGGTCTGCATGTTCATGATGGGCTTTTCAACCATGGCGGTCGGTGTGCTGCCGACTTACCAGCAGGTCGGCATGCTGGCTCCTGTGCTGCTGGTCGCACTGCGCCTGATCCAGGGCTTCGCAGTCGCCGGCGAGATATCCGGCGCCAGTTCGATGATACTGGAACATGCGCCGTTCGGCCGGCGCGGCTTTTTCGCGAGTTTCAGCCTGCAGGGCGTGCAAGCGGGACAGATTTTCGCGGCGGCGGTGTTCCTGCCGCTCGCACACTATATGCCCGCCGACTCGTTCCTCCTTTGGGGTTGGCGGATTCCGTTCCTGCTCAGCGTCGTCGTGATCATTGCAGGCTATATCATCCGCAAAGAGGTGGAAGAGACGCCGGCCTTTGCCGAAGAAGGCGCACACGGCGCCGTTCCGCGAGCGCCCATTGTCCAGGCCTTTGCGGAGAGCAAGGCGGACATGCTTCGGGTCGTGTGCATGTCGCTCATGAACGTCATTCCCGTCGTCGCGGCGATCTTCGGCGCGGCCTATGCGGTGCAGCCGGGTTACGGTATCAGCTTCCCGAAGGACGTCTATCTTTGGATCCCGGTGCTGGGAAACATCCTGGCTGTTGTCGTCATACCCATGGTTGGCAACCTGACGGACCGGATCGGACGGAAGCCGCCCATCGTGTTTGGCGCCCTCGCCTCGGGACTGCTGTCCTTCGGTTACCTCTATGCCATCAGCATAGCGAACGTGCCACTCGCGATTGTCATGTCATTGTTGATGTGGGGCGTCGTGTATCAAGGCTACAACGCCGTTTTCCCAAGCTTTTATCCCGAACTGTTCCCGACGCGAACACGTGTGACCGCAATGGCCATTGCGCAGAACGTGGGGACAACGATCACGGCCCTGCTTCCGGCGCTGTTTGCGGCCGTCGCACCGCCTGGCTCGACCAATATCCCGCTTACCATTGGCGCCATTGCGTTTGCCGTTACAATCGTGTCCGCTATCGCAGCCCTTAGTGCTCGGGAAACCTATCGGGTCCACTTGAATGATCTGGGCGAGCCAAATGCGATTCCGGTCGATCGGGCGATGTACGACCAGATGCGCGCAGGGGCACCCGCGCATGGGGATGTCGCCAAGGCGTCCACGTAATTCACGCCGGGATCGGGCCCGCGATCCGCCGCCAGACCTTGCTGGCAAAGCGCGAGACCCGCGACCAGGGCACAGTTTATGTTTTCGACATCCGCCTGCAGGGCGAGCAGGAAACCGTTTTCTTCGATGTCTGATGAAACTTCCGGAGTGCAGCCATGATCACCGGCAAGACCAAACTGATCGTCCATCTCGGCTACCCGACCGAATCGTTCAAGGCCCCGATGATCTACAATCCCTGGTTCGAGATGAAGGGCATCGCCGCCGTCGTCGTGCCGGTGGGTGTTGAGCCGCCAAACTATCCCGATGTTCTGAAAGCATTGTTTCGGACCACCAATGTGCTCGGCGCCCTGGTTACCATGCCGCACAAAGTGACGACGACGCATCTGGTGAACGAGATGACGACGACCGCGAAAATCGCCGGCGCCTGCAACGCCATCCTGCGCCGCCCCGACGGATCATTGCTGGGCGACATGTTCGACGGGGCAGGGTTCGTGCGCGGCGTGGCACGCAAGGGAAAACAGATCGAAGGTGCGCGCGGGCTGGTCATCGGCTGCGGCGGTGTCGGTTCGGCGATTGCCGCTTCGCTCGCCGCCGCCGGCCTCTCGGCCATCGCGCTGTATGACCCGAATACCGCGTCGTCGGAGGCGTTGGGCGACCGGCTTCGGCAACACTACCCTCAATTGCAGGTAACCACCGGATCGAACGATCCGACAGGCTACGATATCGTCGTCAACGCCACCCCGCTCGGGATGAAGTCGGGCGATCCGCTGCCGTTCGATATTGCGAAGATCACCCCGTCCACGTTCGTCGGCGAGGTCGTGATGAAGGAAGAATACACGCCGCTGCTGCGGGCCGCGATGGACAAAGGCTGCACGGTCCAGGTCGGCACCGACATGCTGTTCGAACAGATTCCGGCCTACCTCGAATTCTTCGGCTTCGGCACCAGCACGCCGGAGGAACTGCGTCGGGTGGCGACGCTGGAATACTGAAACGGGCGGGACGCCACGCAATGAATCCGTTTGATTACTCGAAGGCCGTGACCGACTTCTGGACCGCCCAGGGGCAAGCACTGGTGAAGGCGCAGGAACAGGCGGGCCAGGCGCTTGCCCAGGGCATGAAGGCGGTGACGTCGGGTCAGTTTCCGATGATACCGAATATTCCAACCGATCTTTCCGGGGGCGCCGCCGACCTGGCGAACGCCGGAAAATCCATGATGGAGCTATGGTCGGCCGCGACGGCGGCTTGCAGCAAGCTTGCCACCAGCATCCCCGGGACCGCCGGCGTCGACAGTGTTGTCGAGGCAACGTTTCGCAAGATCGTGGACCCGCGAAGCTGGATGGCGGGCACCGGCGAACTGGACGACGTGCTGGGCCGCATGGCCGAGGGGCCGCGTTTTGCCGATTTGTGGGAAGCCGAGCGGCGATATGCGGGAGTGTTGCACGCGTGGATGAACCTGCGGCGCCGGCATCTTGAGCATAATGCTGTGGTCCTGCAGGCATGGTTACAGGCCGCCCGCCGCTTCAGCGAACAGATTGCCGAACGCAGCGGGGCGCATGCGAACGGGATCGATGCGAAGGCGGCGCTGGCACTATGGACCGAATCGGCCAATCAGGAGTTGCTGGAAACGCAGCGCTCCGAGCCGTTTCTACAGACTCAGGCGGCGATGATCCGGGCCACGACGGCTCTGCGGATGGCCCAGCAGGAACTGGTCGAACATTTCGGCAAGCAGTACGGCTTTCCGACACGGACGGAACTCGATGACGTGCACCGTACGGTGACCGAACTGCGGCGGGAACTGCGGGCGATGCGACGCGAACGGCGCGAGGTTGCTCCGGCGCCGGCCGCCCCGGCGAATGGCCGGCAGACCGCGCAGTCATCGCGCCGGACGGCCCCCAGAAAA
>Ga0182012_10003394_pt1 | contig 16983 bp, 9 predicted proteins | sample 612S2SmetaG_FD_120486 | JGI IMG/M metagenome (GOLD analysis project Ga0182012, IMG submission 120486) | Permafrost microbial communities from Stordalen Mire, Sweden - 612S2S metaG | ecosystem: Environmental > Terrestrial > Soil > Wetlands > Permafrost | place: Sweden: Stordalen | collected...
AGGATGGGGCACCCGCTGGCTCAGTGATATCCCACCCTAAACGCAAAGAACGCGTTTAGGATGGGGCACCCGCTGGCTCAGTGATATCCCACCCTAAACGCAAAGAGCGCGTTTAGGATGGGGCACGGAAGCCGTTGTTTGATCGGGGCGGCTGTTTGGGGTTCATGGACTCCCACCCTAAACGCAAAGAGCGCGTTTAGGATGGGGCACCCTCATTATCCGGCAGGGCTCAAGTGTCTGGGAGGCAAGGTTGATCGAAGTCAAGGACGCACGCAAGTGGATTCAGAACGGCGCTCGCCGCGTTGAGATCCTGAAGGGCATCTCACTCACCATCCCCGCTGGCCAGTTTGTGGCCGTAGTGGGCGCCAGCGGCAGCGGCAAGAGCACCCTGCTTGGCCTGCTGGCCGGGCTGGACACGCCCAGCGAAGGCGAAATCTGGCTGGACGGCGTGCCCATCCACAACCTTGCCGAGACGCAGCTTGCCGAAGTTCGCGGGAAAAAGATCGGCTTCGTCTTCCAGTCGTACCAGCTCATCCCCACGCTCACGGCGCTGGAAAATGTTCTGCTGCCCTACGAGCTGAACCTTGAGGGCAACGGCCTGGCGCAGGCGCGGCGCCTGCTGGATGAGGTCGGCCTCGGCGAGCGCGTGGAGCACTATCCGATTCAGCTTTCAGGCGGCGAGCAGCAGCGCGTTGCCCTGGCGCGCGCATTCGTGGTGGACCCGCCCATCGTGATGGCCGATGAGCCGACGGGGAATCTGGACTCCACCAATGGCAAGCTCGTGCTCGACCTGCTGCTCGACCGCAACCGCAAGGCCGGAACCACGCTGGTGCTTGTGACACACGATCCTGAGGTGGCCAGCCGCGCCGATCGCCGCATTGTTCTCCGCGACGGCATGGTTGTGGAGGACACGCTCCCATATACCGGGCCCGTCGAAGCGCACGGGATTCCCGCAGCCGGGCAGGCAAGCCATGGCTAAGCGCGCTCTCAGTTGGAAACGCGCCGCCGCCATTGGCTGGCGCGATCTGAAGTCGGCGCCCGGCAAGTTCGGCTTTGTTGTGCTCTCGGTTGCCGTTGGCGTTGCGGCCTTGGTAGGCGTGCGCGGGTTCAGCGAGAGCTTTCGCCAGACGCTTGGCGTTGAGGCCCGCTCGCTGATGGCCGGCGACCTGAGCGCACGCCTCTATCGCTCGGCAACCGACGACGAAAAAGCCAAAATTGCCGATGTCGAAAAGAAGATTCCGGGGCCGGTGCGTTCGACCTGGGTCACGGAGACGGTGTCGATGGCCAGCGTTCCACCGGACCCGGTGCCCCTGCTGGTTTCGCTCAAGGCAGTCGACCCGGCCGAATATCCGTACTACGGCGCAGCAGAACTTGAACCCGCCATTTCTTTGCCGCATGCCCTCGATGGCGATTCCGCGGTGGTTGCGGAGGAGTTTCTGGTTCGACTGAACGCCAAGGTCGGCGACACCATGCGCCTCGGCGGCCGCAACTTCAAGATCGCTGCTGTACTCACGCAGGAGCCTGACCGCATGACCTCAGGGGCAGGCATGGGCCCGCGCGTGATGATCTCGCAAGCGGCACTCGCGCGCACCGGGCTGCTCGCCCCCGGCAGCCGCGCCAGCCAGCGCCTGCTGGTCAAACTGCCAGAGAATGTTCCAGCCGGCATCGGTGGCGCCGCGCCCGTCATCGATCCAAAGGTGATTCGCAAACAGCTTGAGGAAGCTCTGCCCGACGCACAGGTGATCGACTACCGCGAGGGCAATCCCGCACTGACGCAGGGCCTGGACAACGCAACCTCCATCCTCAGCCTTATCTGCCTGGTCGCCATGGTTCTCGGCGCCATCGGCGTTGCCATGGCCATGCACGCGCATCTTGAGCAGCGCATGGACATGCTGGCGATCCTGAAGGCCGTCGGCGCGAGCTCTTCCGATCTGCTCCGCATCTTTCTCTTGCAGACCATGGGCCTGGGCCTTGCTGGAGCTCTGCTTGGCGTGGCCGCCGGTGTGGGTGTGATGGAAGCTCTGCCCGCGGTCTTCGGCAACCTGCTTCCCGTGCACGCAGTGCTTTCGTTCCCGTGGAGGTCCGCGCTTGCCGGCCTCGGCACGGGCTTGCTGACGACGATTCTCTTCTGCCTGCCGCCATTGCTCGATGTCCGCGCCGTTCGGCCTGTGCTGGTGCTGCGGAGGCTTGTAGAAGAGGGCCCGCAAGGGATCGGCGCACGGTTGGCGCTGTGGTGGAGTCGCCGCCTGCAACTTGGCATTGCCGCGCTGGTTATTGTTGCCCTCGGCGCCATCGGCTGGGCGCTGTCCGACTCCCGCGACGTGGGCATGTGGTTCGCCATCTCCTTCACCGCCGCACTTGCCGTTCTGCTCGCCCTGGCCGCTCTCGCACTGTGGACGCTGAGAATCCTCCTCAACAGCGTCCGCCTGCGCCTGCCTGGCTTTCTGCGCCACGGCCTGGCCAACCTCTACCGGCCCGGCAACCAATCCGCCGCAGTGCTGGCCTCGTTAGGTACGGGCGTGATGCTCATTCTCGCGGTCTACCTGATGCAGGCATCGCTGCTGCGCGACCTGCGTGAGACTGCGGCGCCCAATCTGCCCAATGTGTTCCTCGTCGACATCACCACCGACGAGATTCCAGGCGTGAAGAACTTCTTCGCGCACCAAAGCGGCATCAACCAGTCGCTCGATCTGCTGCCCGTTGTTACCGGCCACTTCGTTTCAGTCAACGGCCAGACCATCGATCAACTCAAGGGCCAGCATTTCCCGCGGCGCATGCTGCAGATGGCCCCGCTGAGTTGGGCCGACGCGCCGCCGGCGGGCGACAAGATCAAGCAGGGCAAATGGTGGACCGACCCCAACGCCAACGAGATCGCCATTGGCCAAGGCACCGCCGAGCGCATTCACGTGGGAATAGGGTCTCAGGTTGAACTCGAAGCGGGCGGAGTTGTGCACAAACTCCGCGTCGCGGCGCTCTTTCAGCCCGACGGCCAGCACATCGGCATGGAGGTCTCGTTTGTCTTGCCTTCGGCCATGCTCAAGAATCAGCCCGCCACCTGGTACGGCGGCGTCCACATCGACCCCAAGCAGGTTGGCTCGATGGAACGCGCGCTGTTTCTGGCCTATCCCACGATTACGGTCATTAACCTCGTCGACATTCTCGAGCGCATCGATTCGGTGGTGGATCAGATCACATTCGTTGTTCGCTTTCTGGCAGGATTTTCCATCTTTGCCGGACTCATGATCCTTGCCTCGAGCGTCGCCAGCACACGGTTCCGCCGCATGCGCGAGGCTGTGGTGCTGAAGACGCTGGGAGCGACGCGCATGCGCATTGTGCGCACCTTCAGCGTGGAGTTTTCGGTGCTGGGACTGCTGGCCGGATCGGTGGGCGTGGTGTTCGCCAACCTGCTCACGCGCGTGCTCATCCACCTGGCCGATCTACAGTTCCACGTGGATTGGCCGGCCACGCTCACCGCGCTGTTCGGCACGGCCATCCTGGCCACGGCTACCGGCTGGATTGCCAGCTACCGGATTCTCGGACTCAGGCCGCTTGAAGTGCTGCGCGAGGAGTAGGGAAACAGGGCCCAGGGTCCAGGGTCCAGGGCGTAGGGAAGAGGGATCTGGTGTTGGGTAGCATGGGGCGTTGCAGGATTGACCCTCGGCCCGATTCCTCGTATCATCAAAGGGTTGGCCAGGCTTGTTCGGCGCCCTGCCGGACCCAGGCCCGCAAAGGCAGCAAGCAGTTTTTTGCCCGTGTTGCCCCCTCGTTCAATGGTAGGACAGCTGCCTCTGGAGCAGCCTATCGGGGTTCGAATCCCTGGGGGGCAGCCACTAACCCTCTTACATCCTCGACGCATCTCGACGTCACTCGATGTGTCTCTACCGTGCTTGCCGTTTTTTGTTCATTAGAATCAATAGTTTACATAGCTTATCGATCTCCATCCCTGCTCAAGTCCCTTAAGCCCCATCCGCTGATCCTGCGGGCGTTGGAGCCGATGGGGGTGCAAAGGCCGCATGACGGGTCATGGGCGCCGGTCAATCGCTTCCCCCTGTCTTCACGAGAAGCGATTTGACCACGAGCACATCGAATTGCAACTCGCCCACTCAAAGCAGGACCAGGTGTCTGGCGCATACAAAACGATGCCAGGTGCTTGGCGCTATGGACGAAGAGGATGCAGGCCGTTCCTGGTCGAGGATGAATTGGAGCGACTGCGCACCGTTTACGCGAAGGGCCGGGCTGGAGCGCGTACGTCGAGGCGGATGGCATTCTCATCAGAGGGCTATATTTCAAGGCGCTGAGAGGTCGTGTACATCGCAGTCAATATGAGTGGTCATCAACCCAATTGGAAAAGTGCTTCCGGCCCTGGTTCTTCAGTTTCCGAATAGACCTTAATTGCTCAGACTCATGTCCACGCGGGGGCTAGAGTCAGGGCAGTAAGGATAGATAGACCAGCGCCCCCCAAAGGTAGTGAGGGATATCCGCAAACAAGTTGAAAAGTCCTTATGGTGACTGAAGCTGCCGCGCCGTTCCTGACGGCAACAAGGCATCCACGGAAAGCAAGGAACCACAGACACCTTTAAGGGGGTCAAATATGCGCAGCATCAAGATTCTTTTCGGTAGTGCGGCATTGCTCGCGGGTCTGGCCCTGGCGCCAGCAGCCCAGACACAAGTGACGATCAGCGTTGGCGTTCAACCTGTTTGTCAGTGGGGATACTACGACTACGCGCCTTACGCCTGCGCACCCAGCGGCTTCTACGGGCCGGGGTATTTCTACGACGGGATTTTTCTTGGGATGGGCCCATGGGCGGGCTGGGGTTACGGGCACGGCTGGGGCAGCCATCGCTTCGTAGATGGCGGAGGAGGCAGCTATCGCGGGAATGGCGGCGCGGCGGCGGCTCGCGGTCATTATGGAGGCGGGCAGGTAGCTCGTGCGGGCGGCAGCTCTGCCGTGCGCAGCGGCGGGGCAAGCTACGGACGCGGCACGTCTCCGGCTTCCCATGCAGCGGCGCCACGCCAGGTGGCAGCGCACTCAACGGCACGCCCGACAGCAGCCCATGCGGCTGTATCGCACTCCGCACCACATGCCTCAGGCTCGCATAGCGGCGGCGGCGGACATGCGGGCGGTGGCGGCGAAAAGAAGTAATCGGCAGCGGCGACGCGCAAATGCGTATCGTTCCAGAGCGGCGGGGCTTCAAGGCTCCGCCGCTTTGTGAGTTTGAGGAAGAGTCCCATCAAAACTCTGCCCAGGCTTCCAATGGGTCTTGCCTTCAGGTTTTGAGGCAAACGATCCGCGGCAGCTTGCCGCGCCGGACGGGCACCCTATAATAACTAGGATTAAAGTGTCTATTTCAGCTCGTCCAGGTTGAGCAATTCAGAACAGACCATCGTGCGGGAGCGGAGCGATCCTCCAAAAGGGAATTTGTCCATATCCTATTGAGCCCGGAGATCTTGATGCCTGAAGTGGGAGTCAACTCAGAGATCCCGCATATTGGCCGGGACCATCAGCTGTCCCCTCCACGTCCGTGGTATCGGGGGCGTTGGATTCTTTGGGCAGGTCTAGTTCTTCTGCTGCTTTTGTGCGGAATCGTCTTTTGGATGATCCATCAAAACGACGCCAAGGCTGCTGCGGCAAAGAAAAAGCTGGCTTCCGTCAAACCCTCCGTGAGCGCCACGGTGGCTCCTGCCACAAAGGGGTCCATCGGCATCTACCTCGATGCCATCGGCACCGTGACACCGGTGTACCAGGACTCCATCGTCGCGCAGGCCAGCGGAGTGCTCACCGCGGTGCATTACGGTGAAGGTCAATTCGTTCAAACGGGAGATGCGCTGATCGACATCGATCCGCGACCCTACCAGGCACAACTGATGCAGGCCGAGGGCGCACTGGAGCACGACACCAATGTGCTTGCCCAGGCGCAGATGGACCTGGACCGGTATCGCACAGCGTGGGCGCGCAACGGAATCCAGAAGCAGTTGCTCGACGACCAGGAAAAGATCGTGCTGCAGGATCAGGGCACGGTGAAGAACGACCAGGGCACCGTGAACTACGACCAGGTACAGCTCGGCTACTGTCACATTACGGCGCCAATTGCTGGCCGGGTTGGGCTTCGGCTGGTTGACCCCGGAAACGTAGTCCAGGCCTCGGGCAACACCGTGCTCGTGGTTATCACGCAGGTGCAGCCCACTACTGTGATTTTCACCATGGCCGAAGACAGCCTGGCACAGGTGCGGGCGCGGATGCGGCTCATGCACACACTTCCGGTTGAGGCATGGGACCGATCGCAAAGCACTAAAATCGCAACTGGCAAATTGCAGAGCATTGACAATCTGATTGACACCACCACGGGCACAGTGAAACTGCGCGCCATCTTTGACAATAAAGACGGCGCTTTGTATCCGAACCAGTTCGTGAACACCAGGCTGCTGGTGAATACGGTCAATGGGGTCACGCTGGTTCCGACCGCTGCCGTCCAACACAACGGAGAGGTGTCCTTCCTCTACGTGATTGGGAACAAGGTGGCAAGCGAGCGCAACATCACGACGGGCGTTGCGAACGGCGGAATGACGGCGGTGGAAGGCATCAATCCCGGCGAGGTCGTGGCCACCAGCAGCTTCGACAAGTTGCAGGCAGGCAGCCCCGTCGCCGCCGCTCAGCAGGCCCCTCCTGTAAACAGCAGTCAGGGCAATGCCCCGTGAATCCGTCCGGGCCTTTCATTCAGCGACCCGTTGCGACTGCACTCTTGATGGCTGCAATCCTGCTGGTAGGTACGGTCTCCTATACCCTGCTGCCCGTATCCGCACTGCCTGAGGTCGACTATCCCACCATTCAGGTACTCACCTTCTACCCGGGCGCCAGCCCGGATGTGATGGCAACAACGGTGACCGCTCCTCTTGAGCGCCAGTTCGGTCAACTGCAGGGGTTGAGCCAGATGACCTCCACCAGTTCCGGCGGATCGTCGGTCATCGTGCTTCAGTTTGACCTCACATTGAACATCGACATCGCGGAAGAAGAGGTTCAGTCCTCAATCAACGCAGCGCAGAGTCTTCTTCCCTCGAGCCTTCCCGCGCCGCCGGTTTACAGCAAGACGAATCCCGCGGACGCTCCCGTCCTGACCCTGGCCATCACCTCCAACTCCATTCCTCTGTCACAAGTGGAAGACCTTGTAGATACGCGTCTTGCGCCCAAGCTCTCGCAATTGAGCGGGGTGGGGTTGGTGAGCATCAGCGGAGGCCAAAAGCCCGCTGTGCGCATTCAGGCCAACCCGACGGCGCTGTCGTCTTACGGGCTCAATCTCGAGGATCTGCGCACGGCGCTCACAGTGACAAGCGTCAATCAAGCCAAGGGCAACTTCGATGGGCCCCACCAGGATTACCAGATCAATGCCAACGATCAACTGGTCACCAGCGACGACTACCGCAAGGTCGTGGTCGCCTACCGCAACGGCGCGCCCATCATGCTCACGGATGTTGCGAACGTGGTGGATGGCATCGAGAACAACAAGCAGGCAGCCTGGATGAACGAGACGCCGGCAGTGATTGTGAATATCCAGAGGCAGCCCGGCGCCAACACCATTAGCGTTGTCAAGTCAATCAAGGCAGTTCTGCCGCAACTCGAGGCAAACCTGCCTCCCTCGATTCAAGTGACGCCGCTGACCGATCTCACCACCGCCATCAACGCATCGGTCGCCGACGTTGAATTCGAGTTGATGCTTACGGTCGCTCTGGTGGTGATGGTCATCTTTCTGTTCCTGCGCAACCTTTACGCCACCATCATTCCCAGCATTGCAGTGCCCGTCTCTTTGGTGGGAACCTTCGGCGCCATGTATGCTCTCGGCTACAGCCTGGACAACCTCTCTCTGATGGCGCTCACCATCTCCACGGGATTTGTGGTCGATGACGCGATCGTGATGATCGAGAACATCACGCGCTATATCGAGGCGGGAGACACCCCGATGCAGGCGGCCATCAAGGGAGCCGAGCAAATCGGGTTCACCATCATCTCTCTCACCGTTTCACTGCTCGCTGTGTTGATTCCGCTCTTCTTCATGGGGGGAGTCATCGGTCGCCTCTTCCGCGAGTTCGCCGTTACCCTGGCGGTCACCATCATCCTGTCAGCCGTGGTGTCTCTCACGCTGACGCCGATGATGTGCTCGCGCATTCTGCGTCGCACACCCAAAGAACAGCAGGGCCGCTTTTACAGGGCTTCTGAGCGCGTCTTCGATCGCATCATAGCTTTCTATGGCCGAACCCTCAAGTTTGTTCTGCGCTACCAGACGATAACGCTGCTTGTTGCGGCCGCAACCCTGGTGCTCACCGTTGTTCTGTACATCGTCATCCCCAAGGGTTTTTTCCCCACGCAGGATACGGGCGAGATTCAGGGAATCTCGCAGGCTCCGGAGACCATCTCCTTTGCGGCCATGTCGCGGAAGCAGCAGCAGTTGGCTTCCATCATTCTTAGGGATCCGGCCGTCGAGAGCCTGTCCTCCTTCATCGGCGCCGACGGAACAAATACCACGCTGAATAGCGGGCGGTTTTCCATCAATCTCAAGCCCATCGAAGTGCGGAAATTGAGCTCATCTGACGTGATCCGCCGGCTTCAGCAGAGCCTGGGGCAGGTGGACGGCATCGAGCTTTTTATGGACCCCGTCCAGAACATCACCGTCGACGACCGCGTCAGCCGCACCCAGTACCAATACACGCTGGAGGACCCGGATGCCAACGAGCTGAACCTCTGGACCGGGCGCCTTGTCGACAAAATGAAAGGCTTGCCTCAACTTGCCGACGTGGCCACCGACCAGCAAACCGGCGGCCGGGCGGTATCGCTTGTCATCGATCGTGTCACCGCCTCTCGCCTTGGCATTGCTCCTTCCACCGTCGACACCACTCTCTACGACGCTTATGGCCAGCGCCAGATCAGCACCATGTATACGCAGTTGAATCAGTACCACGTCATCCTCGAAACCGATCCGGCCTTCCAGAAGAATCCCTCCAGGCTACAGGATTTATACATACAGACCAACGCTTCGGCCGGAGGCTCCGGCCCAGGGGCATCCTCTTCGTTTGCAGCCTCCGGCTCTTCTTCCGCCGGTTCCAATGCGGCCACCACGAGCGTCGCCTATACGCCCTCCGCGTCGGTGCTCAGCGCCCCTTCGAATGCCATCAAGTCGGGAGTCGGCTCGGGTGCCACGTCTTCTTCAAGCGCGAATGCAGCCACCACCACCGCGGCTTCTTCCGCCGTTCCCTTAAGCGCATTCACGCATGTTGAGAGGGTGGCGGAGCCGCTCTCCATCAATCATCAGGGCCAGTTTCCCGCTGTGACAGTTTCGTTCAACCTCGCCCCTAACGCCGCCCTGGGCGCGGCAATCACGGCAATCGTGAAGGCGCAAAAGGACCTGAACATGCCGGCCAGCGTGCAGTACGGCTTTCAAGGCACCGCTGCCGCATTCCAGGGTTCGCTTTCCAATGAGGGCTTGCTGATTCTTGCCGCGCTGGCTGCGGTTTATATTGTGCTCGGCGTTCTCTACGAGAGCTTCATCCATCCCATCACCATCCTCTCCACGCTGCCTTCCGCTGGCGTAGGCGCGCTGCTGGCCCTCATCCTCTTCAAGCAGGACCTCAACGTCGTCGCGATCATCGGCATCATTTTGCTGATCGGCATCGTAAAGAAAAACGGAATCATGATGGTCGACTTCGCCATGGAGGGCGAGCGGGAACACGGCAAGAACTCGACGGATGCGATCTACGACGCCTGCCTGCTGCGCTTCCGTCCCATCATGATGACCACCATGGCGGCCCTGCTGGCCGGGCTTCCACTCGCCCTCGGCCAGGGCATGGGTTCGGAACTGAGGCGTCCGCTGGGAATCGCAATGGTTGGAGGACTGCTGCTCAGCCAGGTCCTCACGCTGTATACAACGCCCGTCATCTACATCTTCTTTGATCGCATCGGCCAGCGCTTCAGCCATTCCGGCAAGGCAGCCGCCACGAGCATCGAACCTCAGCCGGCGGAGGGCGCATGAACATCTCCGCTCCGTTCATCGCCCGGCCCGTCGCCACCACGCTCTTGACGGCGGGCATCTTGCTTGTTGGCGCCATCGCCTTCAACATTCTCCCCGTCTCACCATTGCCCCAGGTGGATTTCCCTACAATCTCAGTTTCGGCCAGTCTGCCCGGCGGCAGCCCCGAGATTACCGCATCCTCCATCGCCACACCTCTTGAGCGTCAGTTCAGCCACATCGCCGGCGTAACGGAGATGACCTCGACAAGCTCGCTGGGAAGCACCTCGATCACGATGCAGTTCGATCTGAGCCGCGATATTGACGGTGCGGCGCGGGATGTTGAAGCGGCCATCAACGCCGCGCGCACTTACCTGCCGGCCAATCTGCCCGCCAATCCGACTTACCGCAAGGTCAATCCTGCCGACGCACCGATCATGATTCTGGGACTGACTTCAGATAAGTACGACAGGCCAACGCTCTACGACGAAGCCTCTTCGGTTATGGCGCAGAAGCTCTCCCAGATTGCTGGAGTGGGGCAAGTAACGGTCGGAGGCGGCGCCGGTCCTGCCGTCCGCGTGGAAGTGAACCCCACGCTGCTCAACAGCCACGGCCTTACAATCCAGAACCTGCAGTCTGTCTTGACCCAGCAGAATGTACATGAGCCGGCAGGCCAGCTCTCCGACGGATTCACCACGGCGGACATTGTCACCAACGACCAGCTCTCGCACGCCAACCAATACGCACCGCTGATTGTGGGCTATAACAAAGGCGTAGCGGTAAGACTCTCCGATGTGGCGGACGTTTCGGACGCCGCGCAGAACATCCGCGCCGCCGGATATCTGAACGGCGTAGCTGCCATTCCGGTCATCATCTTTCGTCAACCGGGCGCGAACATCATCGCCACCGTCGATCGGATTCGCGCTGAATTGCCTTCGATTCAAGCCTCCATCCCGCAAGGAATCAAGACGACCATCGTTCTTGACCGCACCACCACCATCCGCGCCTCAGTCAGCGATGTCGAGGGCACTCTTATTCTCTCTGTCATCCTGGTGATTCTCGTTGTCTTCATTTTTCTGCGCAACTGGCGAGCCACTTTGATTCCCACCGTCGCCGTTCCTGTCTCGCTCATTGGAACCTTCGCCGTCATGTACCTGTTCGGCTTCAGCATCGACAACCTCTCGCTGATGGCGCTGACAATCTCTACCGGCTTCGTCGTTGATGACGCGATCGTGGTAATGGAAAACATCTCCCGTCTTCGCGAGGAGGGCTTGTCGCCGATGAAGGCCGCGCTTCAAGGTTCCAGGGAGATCGGCTTTACCATTCTCACCATCAGCATTTCTCTCATCGCTGTATTCATCCCCATCCTTCTGATGGGGGGCATCGTAGGCCGCCTGTTTCGCGAGTTTGCCATTACGCTTTCAACCGCCATCGTCGTATCGATGGTCATCTCCCTGACCACCACGCCCATGATGTGCGCCTATATCCTCAAGGACGAGAGAACGGCTAAGCATGGCCGCGTGTATCGATTCTCAGAGAAGGGATTCACCTGGCTGCTTTCCGCTTATAGCCGTTCCCTGGCGTGGGTACTCAAGCACCCCGGCCCGATGCTGGCTCTGCTGCTGCTGACGATTGGGTTGAATTTCTACCTCATTGTGATCATTCCGAAGGGCCTCTTCCCGCAGCAGGATACCGGAGCCCTTCAAGGCAGCGTGCGAGGTCCGGAGGACGCTTCGTTCCCGATGATGAACAACTCGATCTTGCAGATCGTGAAAGTCATCGAGGCAGACCCCGCCGTCGCCAACGTAATCGCTTTCACGGGCGGCGGCGGCTCTACAAACGGTGGTTCCCTGTTTATCGCGTTGAAGCCGCTGAATGAGCGCAAGGTTACCGCGCCGGAGATCATCGATCGATTGCGGCCCAAGTTGAACAAGCTTCCGGTTGCTTCGGCATTCCTCCAGGCGCCACAGGACTTAAAAATCGGAGGGCGAGGGGGCAATGCAATGTATCAATACACGATTCAGTCGGACAGCGTCGCGGATCTCGGTCACTGGGGACCGATTCTGCTTGCGGGCATGCAGAAGCTCCAGGGCTTCCAGGATGTGAGCAGCGATGCGCAAAATGCCGGCCTGCAGGAGTTGCTGACCTATGACCGCCCCACCGCGGCCAGGCTCGGCCTCACGCCGCAATCTTTGGACCAGTCCCTCTCCGGCGCATTCGGACAGTCGCAAATATCCATCATCTACACACAACTCAACCAGTATTACGTTGTGTTGGAGGCAGCGCCGCCTTACTGGCAAAGCCCCGACGGCTTAAAGGACATCTATCTCAACTCCGCGGGCCACGGCGTCGTTCCCCTTTCCACCGTCACCTCAGCGCAGACAAGCACAACGCCCCTGCAAATCAATCACACCAGCTCGTTTCCGTCCGTGACCATGTCGTTCAATCTTGCCGAGAACCTGTCGCTGAGCGATGCCGTACGCATGGTCTCCCAGTTGCAAAAGCGGCTGAATATGCCCAGCACGATCCTCGGCTTCTTTGCCGGCACCGCGCAGGCGTATCAAACTTCGCTGGCCAGCGAACCTCTGCTCGTCGGCACGGCGCTCCTCGCCGTCTACATTGTTCTCGGCATCCTCTATGAAAGCCTGGTCCATCCTATTACCATCATCCTCACCCTGCCGTCAGCCAGCCTGGGAGCCATGCTTGCCCTCATGCTCTTCAAAATCGACCTCAACGTGATTTCGATCATCGGCATCATCCTCCTGATTGGCATCGTCAAAAAGAACGCGATCATGATGATCGATTTTGCCCTTGTTGCCGAGCGCGAGGGAGGGAAGACCCCAGCTGCGAGCATCTTCGAAGCCTGCCAGTTGCGCTTCCGTCCCATCCTTATGACCACCACGGCGGCAATCTTCGGTGCGTTGCCATTGGCTTTCGGAACAGGCACCGGTTCCGAATTGAGGCGCCCGCTGGGCATCACCATCGTCGGTGGCCTCATCGTCAGCCAAATGCTCACCCTCTACACCACCCCCGTTGTCTACCTGCTCTTCGACCGCATGCGCCTGCGCTTCAGGGGCAAACAGCCGGTGAACCTCTACCGTGGAACCGCAGAGGCTTCCTGATCAGCGTGATCGTTGGAGTGTTCGTCATGAACAAGCGGAAAGTGCAATCCCGGATGAAGCTGTCGGCGAGCTCGGCTATCTGTTTCGCCGCGCTGTGTACTGCGCTCACAGCATGTGACGTAGGCCCCAGGTACGTCCCGCCCACAGCCACCGCGCCTCCGGCATACAAGGAATCCGCTGCGCAGCTCAACGAGGGGAATGGATGGACTGTGGCGCAGCCAAAGGATGCGGCGGACCGTGGCAAATGGTGGAAGATCTTCAACGACCCGGAGCTTGACGCGCTCGAAGATCAACTCAACATCGATAACCAGAACATCAAGCAGGCCTTTGAGAACTTCATGGAGGCCCGTGCGATGGTGCGTGAGGCGCGGTCGCAGTACTTTCCCACTGTGGCTGTAGGCGGCTCGTATACGCGCTCTCAGACATCGTCCAACGTTGGATCTGCATCGACCACCGGCACAACCAGCGGAAAGCAGTCGCAGTTGTTTGCCATTCCCGCCGATGTTTCGTGGGAACCCGACCTTTGGGGACGCATTCGCAACACCGTTCGCGCCAGCCAGTATTCCGCCCAGGTGAGTGCCGCGGATGTTGAGAACGAGAAGCTGACAGAACAAGCCAGCCTGGCTGAATACTTCTTTGAGATTCGCGGGCAGGACGAGTTGCAGAAGATCCTGGATGAAACAGTGGCGGCGGACAAGAAGGCTGTAGAAAGTGAACGCGCCCGCTATGAAACGGGCGTGGACGATCGGATCTCCCTGGTTGAAGCGCAGACAAATCTGGAGAGCGCCCAGTCCGCGGCCATCAATCTGGGGATTGGGCGAGCACAGTACGAGCATGCCATTGCCACACTCATCGGCAAACCGGCCTCGGCGTTTTCTATCCCGGTGGAACCCACTGCGAGCACGCCGCCGCAAATCCCCACGGGCTTGCCATCCCAACTACTTGAACGCAGGCCGGACATTGCCGCGGCGGAAAGGACCATGGCTGCCGCGAATGCGCAGATCAGAGTCGCGGATGCGGCGTTCTACCCTGCGCTCACGCTCTCAGCCACCGGCGGCCTGCAGAGCTCCGCCATCAAAAACCTGTTCACCTGGCCAAGTCGCTTCTGGTCCATCGGCCCATCCATCTCCGAGACTGTATATGACGGAGGCTTGCGACGTGCCACCGTGAATCAGTACATTGCCGCTTACAATTCAGATCTTGCCGCGTACCGCCAGACCGTGTTGACTGCGTTTCAACAGGTCGAAGACTCGCTCGCCGCGGTTCGCATCCTGTCGCAACAGATTGTGCGCGAGACAGAAGCTGTCGACTCCTCGCGAACTTTTCTTGCGCTTGAGATGGGACGTTACGAATCGGGAATCGATCCTTACATCGATGTCGTAAGTGCGCAGACCACGTTGCTCTCACATCAGCAGTCATTGGCCATCTTGCAGGTAGAGTACATGACCTCGTCGGTTCAGCTTACTGAGGCCTTGGGCGGAGGATGGGACAAATCGCAGTTGCCTACCCCGGTACAGGTCACCGAAAAGTCAGCAAAGTCAGAAACCGCGATCCAACATTGATAGATCTTCCCGCACAGTGTGACCGGCAAGATAGATGCGCCACCTCAAGGATTAACCTGGGCGTGCGTGCAGCCTTACAAGGGCACAAGACGAGTCAACTAAGCGTTGAATGGAACGCCAAAGGTGAGCAAAGCTGTGCGCGGTGGGCGAGTGCGCGCGCCGATGATCTTCGGCATCTTCCCCATCTGTTTCCAGATTTGAAGGGCCGGAGCGTTCATGTAGAGCAGCCGTATCTGCTCGCTGCTTTCTCCGCGAAGACTGTAGATGCTGAGTGTCTTCAAGAGGCTTGTCTGGCCTGACTCGACCAGGTACGGTCCCATGCTGACGGCGGGTGTGTTGCCAACACTCTGCACGTCTTCAGCGCTCTGTGCAACGATCTGGTAATTCAATGATGTCGAGGCGTGCTCCGCAAGTTGGCTTCGGAGCAGATCGTTTGAGATGAGGAGTTCATCATAGGGTCGAGTGCTCAAATCTCATATCTCAGGGCAAACCAGTAATAGCGCCGCCAACAAAACATGCAACGAATCGGATGCAGAAAGAACATGGCGTAGAGACCGTCTAGCGGTCGGAGCTCACCCTGCTTGAATTGACGGGAGTTGCAACAGGGGCAAGCGCGGCGGAGCAATAGGACTCGCGGCAGCCAATTCGGCCAAATGATGGAGGCAGCAGTCATTCGGCAGTTCCTTGGGGAGCTTTGGAGAGAACCGGCGGGCTCTTTTCATTCAGGGCGGGAACGAGCAGCGGGATGTGAACTGAACCGGCTTCTTTCGAATCTGCGCTGGCGGGCGCCTCGCGTGGGAGACCTGCCGCATCTGGCCGGCTTGGTGGCGGCGCCAGGTGTATTTGAGTCCGATGCCGGGCGGAAAGATGATTCTTGACGTCGGTTTTCTCGATGAGACTCATGGCAGCTCCAGTCGTACCGTTGCGTGCTTGCAAGACGCTCGTCTGGAGCTAAACCTGGAATGCCGAAGGCGAGAAGGGGAAAAGGACTCCTACTCTGAGCATACGCTGTCCTGGGTGCGCGTGCTGGGACGGCGGAGAAGCCGTCGTTCCTGGCGCAAGGGTCGTCCTGCGTCCTTCTGGATTCGGCCCGCATGTCCGCATTGGACCGATCGTGCATCATCTCTGTGCAATTTTGGACAGTCTCAGGCGCGGCAGCTTGTTACGGTGAATGGGTTACAGCGGCGGGACGCCGATAGTCGAAAACGGCCGGATGAAAACGGGATCAACTGAGGCATCTGTCTCAAATTCATTGCATGAAGGAGAGCAACTTGAAGACTCAAGACAAGACTGTTGAAGCCACGAACGACACATCACACGATAAGGTGTCTCGCGCCGACCTGATCAAGTTTTTGAATGAAGATCTGTCGCGCGAATACCAGGCGATCATTGCATACACGGTGTATTCCCAGGTCTTGAAGGGCGCAGAGTACATGAACATCGCAGCCGAACTTGAATTGCACGCTGCGCAAGAACTGACTCATGCCATAGCTATCGCACAGCAGATTGACTATCTCGGCGGCATGCCCACGGTCACGCCAAAGCCGGTCCGGACTTCGGAGTCGGCGAAAGAGATGCTGCAGTTCGATCTCGACAATGAGACGGAGACGATTCGCAATTATCGCGAGCGCGTTCAGCAGTGCGAGGATCTGGCTGAATACGCCATAGGCGAAAAAATCCGGGACATCCTGATCGACGAACAGGACCACCAGATTGCCCTCGCTACCGCCCTGGGCAAGAATGTGCCGAGAGGTCCTGGTGGCGCGTAATAGAGCTACCAGGCCGGCAGCTCCGCATCTTCCCCGATGCTTTTGAGCGAGCCCTCTCTATGCTGTTGCTCGTGCGCGTTTGATCCCGGCGTCCTCGTTGGCCATGAGGTACTTGTCGATGGCCGCGGCGGCCTTTCGTCCCTCGGAGATGGCCCAGACGACCAGCGACTGACCGCGACGCATGTCGCCCGCTGCAAAGATGCCCTCGACCGACGTCATGTAATTTGCGTCTGCCTGCACATTGCCGCGAGGGTCCAGAGCCACGCCTAGCTGCTCGATCATGCCGTTCTTCACTGGGCCGAGGAAGCCCATGGCGAGGAGGACGAGATCGACTTCGAGCACGAACTCCGAATCTGCGATCGGCTCAAACTTCGGCGGCGGCCCGACACGTACAAGATGAAGCTGCTTGACGTTTCCGCTTTCGTCGCCCGTGAACTTGATGCTGTTCACGCTCCAGTCGCGGATGCCGCCTTCTTCGTGGGCGCTCTCGGTTCTTAGCTGCAAAGGCCAGAGAGGCCAGGGCGTTGATGCTGCGCGG
>Ga0182012_10003396_pt1 | contig 16980 bp, 10 predicted proteins | sample 612S2SmetaG_FD_120486 | JGI IMG/M metagenome (GOLD analysis project Ga0182012, IMG submission 120486) | Permafrost microbial communities from Stordalen Mire, Sweden - 612S2S metaG | ecosystem: Environmental > Terrestrial > Soil > Wetlands > Permafrost | place: Sweden: Stordalen | collected...
CTGCCGAAATTCCGGAACTGATCCAACCCATTCTCGAAGGCGAAGCCGACGTGGTTTACGGCTCCCGGTTCCTCGTCCGCAAGCGCGCCCGCGTTTTGTATTTCTATCACTACCTCGCCAACCGCGGCTTGACGTTCTTATCCAACATCTTCACTAACATCAATATGACCGATGTGGAGACAGGCTACAAAGCCTTCCGTGGCGAGATCATCCGCAACATGGTCATCACCAGCAGCGGCTTTGGCTTCGAAATTGAAGTCACTGCGAAGGTCGCAAAACTCCGCTGCGCCATCTACGAAATCCCCATCAGCTACCACGGCCGCACCTACGAAGAAGGCAAAAAAATTGGCATGAAAGACGGCATCGCTGCCCTCTGGTACATCGTCTACTTCAACCTCTTCGTCAGCCTCGCCAGTTCCTACCGCTCCATCCCCTCGCTCCAACCCAAAGAGCGCTCCGCGTGAAAGAGTGTTGACTGAGATTCCAACCCGGGCTGCCCGTCCCCGCGTAGCTGCTTTATCTACTCAGGCAAAGTTTATACAAGTTAAACTAGGTCATAACATCTTCATGAGCATGATCGTCGCAAACCCCGTCGTTCAGCTCAATAGAGAATTCCTAGATACGAATATCTACTTCTCTGCGTTCAGCAACCCGGGCGGTGTGCCGTTCGAAGTTTGGCACAGCGCGCTTTGTGGATGTGCCTTTAGAATTGTTGAGCCTTTGATGGCTAGCCTTGATCTGGATGCTCTATTGAGGGTGAGTATACTTTGATCGATATAGGAATTGATGAAAGCCAACGGCCAGGTCGAGAACTGATTGTTTCGGCTGTGATCGGTCAAACTTCCCTAATGCGAAAGTTCAGTCAAGAGCGGCAGGCTGACCTTCATCGCGAAAATGTCAAATTCTTTCATGCTAAGGAGCACTGGAACCGTCAGTCACCCGCCTACAATGGCCTCAGCAATACTCGGCGCAAGAGACTGCTCTCCCGATTGGTAAGCCACATTCATAAATTTACACAAGTAGCGCTGAGCGTCGCAGTTAATCCAGAAGAGTATAAGGCCATGACCACAGAGCGATTTCGGAGTGAGTTCGGCGGATGCTATGCAATAGCCATTCAACTTCTGGTTGTACTCATTTGGATAGAACTGAAGAAGAGGGACAGCGCACACGAGAAAGCCAATATCTTCATCGAAGATGGTGGCCACATAAAGCAAGCCCTTCAACTCATCGAAAAAACCAAGGGGCACCAATTTGCTCATGTGCACGTGTCGACGGTTTCTCCTGTGGGTAAGATTGCCAATCCAATCGTGCAGGCGGCGGATATGATTGCCTACGGATGGAGTCAGTACCTAGAAACTCGCGAATCTGCCTTTTTGTGGCATATTGCCTCCGGAAAGCACGAGATGCTTGGGATCCTTCCCTGGAAGCCGGAGTTGATCCAACAACTGCAGGACGGAGTTAGCCGCGAAATATTCCGGCGGAATTATGAAAGACTTCCACACCTGGATCGAGGACTGAAGCCATTGCTTCGAAATCCGCAACTCGACGACTGATCCATGACCATGATCTCAACTTTCCGGCAACATTCGCCCGCTTTCGCAGGAAGCAAACTCAAAGCGATTTTCAAAATACCGATTTTCGGAAGCGCAACCTCCTGCAGGGATAAGTAGTAAACGAAGCGGTGAGAGGCCCGGCACTCGGCGACTTATCGTTGTAAACGTTACGACCGATTCATCGGATTCTACCCTATCGAATTCGACTGTGAATCATGGTCCCAGCCGGACGGATAATACGTAAACTCTGGTTCCAGATTACCGGTAACTGACAAGGCACACGCCGGTTTGACGCCTGGTAGTTCAGCGGATTCATAACCATGGGGAGGCTTAAAAGCATCTGCGCCAGTTTTGATACTCGTAATTTGCAGGAAATTGATTTGTTCAGAGATCCTACGGTTTGTAACTAAAGGCTCCAAACAAATCGAGGCTCGCAGAATAACAAAGCACAATCTAAGGCCCCGCTCTATGCTCGCCAGGCTGAATTTTAGCTACTCACCTCTTTGTTCTACTAATGCGTAAACGTTCAATGACCTCCGATTGCTAATCCTCCATGCGATGCGGCAGCAAAATGGACGAAGGCCGGATCTTAATCCGTCTTGCTGAAACGTGTCCGCTGTGAATTATGAGGCACTCTCCGGAGGGAAGAAAAACGAGCTATACCCGATCGGGTTTTCGAAAAAAATGTGAGAGAAGACGAAGAAACAAACTGGAGCCTTTTTGTCGAATTGGCTAGCTACCTCCCGGGAAGCTAATCTCTGCCGCGCGGGAGGCCTTCAACGTGACCATCCTTTTAAGCCTCGTCACCAAACAATACCAAACTCGACCCTTTTTTCTCAATCATTCCAACCACTTACCGACCACAGGCATCTCGACTTCACCTGAGTCGTCCCACCATGGTCTCGAAAGGTCCGTCGTCGCTCTGCTTCGAGCCGTCCTCGAAATTGTCGGGAATGAAAAAACAAACCCAATCTGAAGTTTGTTTCGCAAACTTGCTTTGCGCCTCGTTCGAATTGGGTTCGTTCCGCAAAAGTGGCCCAACAACCTTGAAGTTCGTTTCGCAGAAAAGGGCGTCCGTCTTCTCGTACCCGTCCAAAATGGGTTCGTTCCGCAAAACCCTCGGTCAGCGTCCCAAGTTCGTTTCGCAGAAATGCAAGCGGCCCGTTTTGGCGCTAAGACGGTTGGGTTCGTTGCTCAAAAACACCTCTTTCCGCCCCAAGTTCGTTTCGCAGAAACCCCTACTCCGCGGGTCCTTCTTTAACCTCTTACAGCGTGCTCTTCCCGCCCTCACTTATGTAATTCCGGTTCCATCCTGGAATCTCCACGGTCACATCGCCCTTCACCACCGCTTGACAACCCAACCTCGACCGCAGCGTCAAACCAGCCGCCATTTCCAACCGGTCCAACTCATCGTCTTCTGCGGGCGACAAATTCGCCTCGCCTTCTTTCACAATCACGTGGCATGTGGTGCATGCGCAGCTTCCGCCGCAGGCATGTTCCAAATGCACATCCAGGTTCAGGGCAATATCGAGAAGCGATCCTGGTTTTCCATGGTCGCTATACGGAAGCTTGCCGGTTTCAAACTCAACAACTCTGTTTTCCGGCAGAAAAGTCACTTTAGGCACATCCCATTGTATGATCCGGCATACTGGAGAACAGTGTTTGAGGAGATTGAAAACCACATCGTCGCCGCAGTCGAGCGGCAACTAACCGACAAGTTTGACTTGCAAACCAGAGTCGCACTTGAACAGCCCAAACAAAGTTCGTTTGGTGAATTGGCCATTCCTGTCGCTTTCCAACTCGCGCGCCAACTGAAGAAGCCGCCACGTCAAATCGCCGAAGATCTGGCGAAAGGTCTCACGGGCATTCCAGGCGTTTCGTCATTCGAAATCGCCGGCAACGGCTATATCAACGTTCGGCTCAACCGCCCCGATTACGCCGTCTCTGTTCTCAGTCAGGGCAGGGAAGAGCCTCATCCCGAACCAGCCGAAAAAATCGTCGTTGAACACACCAACATCAACCCGAACAAAGCCGCCCACATCGGCCACCTGCGCAACGCCATTCTGGGAGACACGTTCGTTCGCATGTTGCGCTCCCGGGGCAGGAATGTTGAAGTTCAAAATTACATCGATAACACCGGCGTCCAAGTCGCCGACGTTGTCGTGGGCTTCCACCACCTTGAAGACAAGACGCCTGCCGACGTCCGCGCCCTTATCGCCGACCCAAACGTTCGCTTCGATTACCTCTGTTGGGATCTCTACGCTCGCACTTCCTCGTACTATCAAGACCATCCCGAATCCAAAACATGGCGCGCCGACACTCTGCATTCCATCGAAGCCGGCACTGGAGATCTCGCCGACCTCGGTCACATCGTTGCCGACGCCATCGTCAAAGCTCACTTAAAGACGATGCTGCGACTCGATATCGAATACGATGTCCTGCCGCGTGAAAGCGAAATTCTCCACCTCAAATTCTGGGCCACCGCGTTCGAACTCCTCAAAGAGCGCAAGGCTATCTATTTTGAAGAGCAAGGTAAGAATAAGGGTTGCTGGGTCATGCCATCCTCTGCTTTTCGCGAACCAGCTGCTGGCTCTGAAGACGCAGACGATATCGACGACAGTAAAGTTATCGTGCGCTCGAACGGCACCGTTACCTATGTCGGTAAAGACATCGCCTATCAACTCTGGAAGTTTGGCCTTCTAGGCAAAGACTTTTATTACAAGCCTTGGACAACCTATCCTAACGGCCATCAAGTCTGGGTCACTACCGATCAGCCCGCTACCGAATCAGCTCCGCCGTTTGGCCGCGCCAGCCTAGTATTCAACGTAATCGATTCGCGCCAGTCCTATTTACAGGACGTCGTGGTTGCCGGTTTGCGGGCGCTCGATTTTCAAAAGCAGGCCGATGCTTCAATCCATTTCTCTTATGAAATGGTTGCTCTCACGCCGCGCACCTGTGTGGAAATGGGCATCACGCTTTCTGACGAAGACAAGAAGAAAGCGTATGTCGAAGTTTCTGGGCGAAAGGGCTTGGGCGTCAAAGCCGACGACTTACTCGATAAACTCATCGAGACCGCTTTGGACGAAGTCGTTCATCGCCACCCTGAAGCGAACCCCACGGAACGCCAGGAAGTCGCGAAAATCGTTGCTGTCGGTGCCTTGCGCTATTTCATGTTGAAGTTCACGCGCAACTCAGTCATTGCTTTCGACTTTCATGAAGCGCTTAGTTTCGAAGGTGAAACCGGGCCGTATGTTCAGTATGCGGCCGTTCGAGCGGCCAACATTCTGCGAAAGTTTACGGATCGCGGCGAGGCCTTGCCCGATTTCAATCAAGCTCTGAACAGAGATATCTTCAAGTCCTGTCTCGAGTCGGAAGATTTGTGGCAACTCTTGCTCCTAGCGTCTAAATCCGGCATCGCCGTAGAGCGCGCCATCTCATCTGGCGAGCCTGCACACGTTGCCAAATACGCGTTTCAACTCGCCCAAAGCTTCAATAACTTTTATCACGAGCATAACGTCATCGCAGAAGAAAACGCCGATCGCCGCACTATGCTTCTTTGGCTGACCACCTATGTGCGCCAGCAGTTACTCAAAACGCTCACAGTCTTGGGCATTCAACAGCCGCCTTACATGTGAGGAGCATAAACTAGAATAAATGGCCAGTAAGAATTCGTTCGATGCAGCGTCGGTGCTGCGCGTCAATAATACCGATTACCAGATATTCCGGCTCGATGCCGTTGAGAAAGCCGTTCCGGGTGCAAAAGTCTCGCGCCTTCCTTATTCCATTCGCGTCCTTCTTGAAAATCTTCTCCGTTCCGAAGATGGGCGCACGGTCAAGACAAGTGATATTGAATACGTTGCTAAGTGGAATACTTCCGCGCCCGCGCAGGAGGTTCAGTTCCGTCCTGCACGTATCTTGCTTCAAGATTTCACCGGCGTTCCATGTGTCGTCGATCTCGCTGCTATGCGGGACGCATTGAAGAAGCTTGGAGCTAAGCCCGATCTAGCCAATCCTCTGATTCCTGCCGACCTAGTTATCGATCACTCCGTTCAGGTCGATTCGTTCGGTACGCCACAAGCCTTTCTTGAGAACGCGTTGCTCGAATTCAGTCGCAACCAGGAACGCTATGCGTTCTTGCGTTGGGGCCAAAAAGCTTTTAGTAACTTTCGCGTGGTTCCGCCGGATACTGGCATCGTCCATCAAGTCAATCTTGAGTATTTAGCAAGTGTCGTCTTCAGCCAAAAGGTCAGCGGCAAAATGCAAGCTTATCCCGACAGCTTGATGGGCACCGATTCGCACACCACCATGATCAACGGTGTGGGTGTCGTCGGCTGGGGCGTTGGCGGTATTGAAGCAGAAGCGTGTATGCTGGGCCAGCCAATTTCCATGTTGCTTCCGCAGGTGGTTGGCTTCAAGTTGAGCGGCAAAATGCCCGAAGGCGCAACTGCCACCGACCTGGTGCTAACTGTCACCCAGATGCTTCGCAAGAAGGGTGTCGTTGGTAAGTTTGTCGAATTTTACGGCCCTGGCCTCAGTGCCCTTTCCTTAGCTGATCGCGCCACGATTAGTAACATGGCGCCAGAATACGGCGCTACCATCGGTTTCTTTCCTGTCGACTCTGTCACGCTCGATTACCTGCGCCTCACCAATCGCAGTAAAGATCTGGTTCACTTAGTGGAGTTCTACTCAAAGGCGCAGGGAATGTTCTTGACGGTGGATTCGCCCGATCCCGTTTATAACGACACTCTTGTTCTCGACCTCGCCAATGTCGTCCCATCCATGGCCGGGCCCAAGCGTCCACAAGACCGTATCAATCTGCCCGACGTAAAGCAGAACTTCCTCACCTCTCTTGGCGCGGAACCCAAAAGCACCAACCTGGCGGTAAACAGTCATTACGAAAGTCTCAGTGACGGCGCAGTGGTAATCGCTGCCATCACTAGCTGCACCAATACTTCCAATCCTTCCGTAATGATTGCAGCTGGTTTGGTCGCTAAAAAAGCAGTCGAGAAAGGCCTGACTGTAAAGCCGTGGGTCAAAACCTCTCTCGCTCCCGGTTCGAAAGTTGTTCTCGACTATCTAAGCAACGCTGGTCTGATGCCGTACCTCGACAAGCTGAAGTTCAATCTTGTCGGCTATGGTTGCACCACTTGCATCGGTAACAGTGGGCCTCTTCCCGAAAATGTTGCCTCCGCTGTGACGTCCGCGAAACTCAATGTTGCGGCGGTGCTAAGTGGCAATCGAAATTTCGAAGGGCGCGTCAACCCGCTGGTTCGCTCGAACTACCTGGCTTCTCCGCCGCTCGTTGTGGCGTATGCCATCGCTGGCAGCGTCGATATCGATGTCACGAAAGAAGCTCTCGGCAAAGATCCTTCAGGGAAAGACGTCTTCTTGCGCGACATTTGGCCCACCAACCAAGAGATCGAGGAAGCCGTGAAAGCCTCCGTAAAAGTAGAGTCTTTCCGCAAAGAGTACGCGGAAGTTTTCACTGGCGATAAGAATTGGAACTCCATCAAGATCCCAACCGGCGGTAACTATGAATGGACAGACGATTCCACTTACATCAAGCGTCCGCCCTACTTCGACAAGATGGTGGATCCCAACACCTTCGTTCAAGACATGAAGGGGCTTCGCGCCCTTGCGGTTTTGGGCGACTCTATTACCACCGATCACATTTCGCCTGCCGGTTCGATCGCGGTTGATAGCCCCGCGGGCCGCTACTTAATCAGCCTGGGAGTGAAGCCTGCCGACTTCAACAGCTATGGCGCGCGCCGCGGTAACCATGAAGTAATGGTGCGCGGAACGTTCGCGAACATACGCCTTAAGAACCTGATGGTACCTGGTGTGGAAGGCGGTGTAACTCGTCACATGCCCGGCGGCGATCAAATGTTTATTTATGATGCGGCTCAGGTATATCAAGCGGAAGACGTGGGACTCATCATCATCGCCGGAAAAGAATACGGCTCAGGTTCGTCTCGCGATTGGGCTGCCAAAGGTACACTGTTGCTCGGCGTACGAGCCGTGATTGCCGAGAGCTTCGAACGAATCCATCGTTCAAACTTGGTCCAAATGGGTGTGCTGCCGTTGCAGTTCTTAGACGGTCAGAGCCGCGAAACACTCGGGCTGAACGGTTCGGAGAGCTTCGATATTACTGGCGTTCCCTCCGCTATGTCAGGAACTGCGCCGACAGTTAAGGTGACGGCCACAGGTTTAGATGGTGGCCGCCGCGATTTCACTGTGAAGGCTCGCATCGATACGCCTCAAGAGGCTGAGTACTACCGCAATGGCGGCATTCTCCCCTATGTGCTTCGCCAACTCGTTGCAGGTGGCGCCACCGCCTGACAGATGGTAAGCAAACGTCCGCCGCTGCTTGTTTCAGCGGCCATCATCATCAGCGACGGCAAGGTGCTCCTGGGCCAACGCCGAAAGGGCGATCGCCATTCCCTTAAATGGGAGTTCCCGGGCGGCAAAGTGGAACACGGCGAATCGCCGCGCCAAGCCCTGATTCGTGAATTGCGCGAAGAGTTGAGGATTGAAGCCAAAATTGGCGTCGAGCTTGCGCGTTATGAACACGACTACCCCAGCGGTAGTCGTGTTCATTTGCTGTTCTTTGTGGTGAAAGAGTACACGGGAATGCCGGAAGCCCGCGTATTCGAACAAATTTCCTGGGTTGATCTAGCCGAGCTCCCAGGTGTTGACTTCCTGGATGGCGATATCGATTTCGTTAAGCGTTTAGCACGCGGCGATTTCCGCAAGCAATTGAGCGCCTAGTCCAGATCGAATAGACGCTTCGGCGGCGCGCCAGTCTTATCTTCTTTCGCTTGTTTCAAAAGTTCGTCGAATTTCTTCGCCCTCACCTTGTCGGCGCTCAAGTGTGATGCGAAGCTCTTCTCAAAAATGTCGTTGCGGCGCGCTTCTTCACCCTTTAGTTGCTGAACCGCCGTGTGCAGATCCTCAATGGCCGGTTTCTTTTCCACCGCCTCATGCCGCAAGACCACTTGTAACTCGGGGTCGATTTGCAAGGTTGCTTCGCAACACGGGCATTTCACTTCAAAAGGAATACTATTCGACTGCGCCATAACCTGAATCGTAGCGCAAGCCTGTTATCCTGCGACTACCGTCTTCATGGAATCGCTGCTGGCTTGGCTCACACAATATGGTTACGGCGGCTTATTCTTCCTGTTAATGTTAGGAATCGTCGGCCTGCCAATTCCCGATGAGACCTTGTTGGTTTTCTGCGGCTATCTGATCTATAAGGGGCGTTTGCATGCCTTGCCGGCCTTTGGCTGTGGCTTTGCAGGCAGCGTTTGCGGCATCTCGCTCAGCTACTTCTTGGGCCTGAAGTTTAGCCGCGAGGTCGTTTTCCGTTACGGCAAGTACCTGCGTATTACTACCCAGCACGTAGACAACGTAACGCGCTGGTTTAACCGCTTTGGCCCGGTGTTGTTGAGCATTGGCTACTTCATTCTTGGCGTGCGGCATTTCACGGCGCTGGTGGCGGGCATGTCGAAACTGGGATTGCGGCGTTTTGCAGCTTTTGCTTATCCGGGCGCGGCCGTCTGGGTGGCGACGTTTCTCACTCTCGGATATCTGTTTGGTGATCGGTGGGAACACACGTCGGAACTGGTCCATAATTATTCACGGCTTGGAGTAGCCTTTGTTGCTGTGGCCGCTCTCATTGTATGGCTGATAACAAAGGGCCGGGCCGCATTCCGCAAGCCCGGCCCCTTGTCTTAGTAGTTGATTCTGTCTTAGAAGTTGACGCGGCCTGAGAGTTGAAGTGACCGCGGTCCCGCACCTTCCGCCGATTGAAGGTTGCTTACCTGTGAGAACCCTGAGGTGCCGATGGTCAGGTTGCCAGGAGCTGCATAATTCGGATGGTTAAAGGCGTTCGATGCGGAAACACCAACCTGGAGCTTGATGCCTTCCTTAATTACGACACCCTTAAACATTGAGAGAGAAACTGCCTGTGTACCCGGTCCAACGGCTGCCCCGACCGGTGAGGTTCCGAAGCGTCCGATGTTGCTGGCTGGAGTGGCAAATGCCTTTGGATTGAGCCAACTGCTAAGCGATTGGCCGGTATACAATCCGACGCCACTGACAGCATCAGCTCGTCCGTCACCCACTAGCTCAGGAAAGCCAGTCCCAGAAGGATCCCCGCCGGAAAGGATCGTCATATACGGACCGGTCTGCGCGACCACCACACCGGCAAGTTCCCAGCCACCCAAGACGCCGTTGACTACCCCGTTAGAACCACTCAAGAACTTCTTGCCTTTACCGAACGGAAGCTCATAAAGGAAGGTTCCCAAGAATCGTTGCCGATGAGAGAAAGAAACATTTCCGTAATCGTACTTCGGATCGTACTGGTTTGAGATCGTGCCGCCGTTTTCTCCTGTGAAGGCTGTCGGATCATAGCCCGCATTGTCAGCTAGGTTCCTGGCGAAGATGTAGCTAGCTTGAAACTGAACGCCGTCCGAGAAGCGCTTCTGCAAGGCGATGGTCATCGCGTTGTAGTTGCTAATACCAATCGACTTTTGGTAAGCGATGTAATTCCAGATGGGGAACGGAGCTGAATTGCCAAGTGCCGTGAATCCCGAAGTGTTTGGGGGCAGTTCATTAGCGTTGGTGATGACACCTAGGTGCGAGCCGTGGTTGCCATCATAGGCGACGCGAAGTGACATGCTCTTACCAAGACTCTGCTCAATCGTGAAGTCCCATTCTTGAACAAAGGGATCTTGATAGTTCTTTGCGTCAAAGGCTTGATAGAACGATTGGCTTCCCGGTTGGGCCAGGTTCGTGGGGAATGCATACGGGAACTTGTAGATTGGTGCCGAGCCCGCAGGATTGTTAAAGCCGGCAACGTCGCTGGTATGAACACCCCAGGCATCGTCCACCATTCCGCCCATCAGAGCTTCAATGAATTTGCCGTAGCCGCCACGAATAACAGTTCGATCGCTGTTAAACGGTTTCCAGGCAAAGCCAACACGTGGAGCAAAGTCTGTTTTCTGGGAGTTTCGGAGGCTTGGCGAAATGCCAGCCTGGGCCGCTGTCAAAATCGGCGTCGGAGAAATCGATTGAGCGAACGCCGGATTGAGAAGGGAGAACGACTGCTGATTGGGAATGATGACCGCACCCGGAACGATTTGTCCGTTGACGACTGACGTGTAATCCGGGAGGAAGTTGGTTACGTTGTCTAAGTGGTCACGCAGCATGGGGTGGTACTCGTAACGCAACCCATAATTTAGAGTCAGGCGCGAAGAGACCTTAAAGTCGTCTTGCACAAAGAAGCCATAGTGGCTAGCGTACGCATGGGTGTCGGGCTGAAGCACTGTCGCGATGCTATCCGAATCGGGGATGCCGAGGAGGAATGCTTCAAAGGGAACGTAAGACGTGTTAACTCCGCCGTTCAGATAGCCTGCTGTCACGTCGCCTGTGAAGTTGTACAGCCCTAATCTGCGGCTTGCGAACACGTTGGTGTAAAGCCCAGTCAGATAACGGTAGTCTGCGCCAAACTTGATCGTGTGGTTCTGTTTTGTCCAACTCAGTGTGTCGAGCATTTGAATAGTGCGGTTCGCGCCGTTCGAAGACGCGGTACCCCCAGTGCCTTGATAGCCCTGGATGCGAACATTAGGAACTGCATCTCCCTTCGGAATCGAAAAACCGCTGAGACCGAGTTCACTCGCGATCACGCTGGCTTGAATTCCGTAGCTTGTATCGTAATGGTTCCCGCTGATTCCGCCACGTAGTTCATTGATGATGGTTGGGGAGATCACATAGTTATAACCACCCGAAATTGAGTAGTCGATCTCAGGCTGCGAAAACGGTCCCAGCAAAGCTGAATTGGATCCGCTGGGCGGGTTCTGGACGCGCCGGTCTTTGTAAGTTAAACGAACGTAAGCCTGCTGTTTCGGCGAGATGATTTGATCGAAGCGCGTATCAGCCTGGCTGCTATTGATGGGAGTCGCGAAGACTGCCGCATAGTTGTTCGAAGTCGCTCCCGCAACGCCATAGTTCGGCAGCGGATACAAATACTGCATGATTTTCTCTGATAACGGTGTGATGGAAGACGTCGGAATGACCGGGCCGCCACCCAAGGATGAGAGGTCACCGTTTCTCATCGCGAGGGACGGTACGTTTTCTACCTGAATGACTTGGCGCGGTAAGCGCAGTGCTTCATAGCTCCCAAAGAAGAACGTTTTATTATGTCCGTTGTAAACCTTAGGAATGAAAATAGGGCCGCCCATGAAGATGCCGAAATCGTTCATCTTGAGAACAGGTGTTGTATGGGTAAAAGTGTTCGCTGCGTTCATGGCGTTGTTCTGAAGGTTCTCGAACAGACCGCCGTGTACGGCGTTTGTGCCGCTTTTTGAAATAGTGGCGATATCGGCAACTCCGCCAAACTCGGCTGGGTTCACCACTTCGCTTACACGAATTTCTTCGATTGCATTGAATGAGGGAAAGAGCTCGTTCACTGGACCCGACTCAGCAGCCCTCGGACCCATGACGCTAATACCATCAATAGAAACCGATAACTGGGAAGGATTTGCGCCAGCCACGGAGAGATTGCCGTTTGAGTCAATCTGTACGCCGGGTTGCGTGGTGAGTGTCGAGATCGGACTAGTTGAACCCGATCCTCGAGTTGCGATAGCGACGGGAAGGTCGACCAGTTCTCGGCCGGTCTTTGTTTCGGAAACGTTGGAGGTGTCGGTTTGCACCAGCGCACCCATCGAAGACTCCACGTTCACGGTCTGAGTTTGCGTTGCAATTTTCAACGCACTATCGAGACGGCGAGTCTCACGGGCGAGGAGTTCGAAAGCCGAGTACTCTTCCTTTTGGAAGCCCGGCGCCTCAATTAAAAGAGTGTAGGTGCCTGCTTCAACTTCGGTAAACCGGAAGTCACCGGTTTCAGACGTTACAGTGACCCGCTGTGCGTCTGTGCCTTTGTTTACGAGCTGAACCTTCGCCTGAGCGACAGTCTTGCCCGAAGGATCTTTTACTGTTCCAAGAATCGTCCCTGATATCGACTGCGCAAAGACTGACTGCGAGAGCCCAGCCAATGCGAGAAGCAGAAACAGAACGCGGAAGAAAATTGTGGACTGTTGAGCGCGATTAAAGCCCGTTTGCGTAGGCTTGGCGCTTTGAAGTCGAATAGACATTAATATCCCCCATAAACGGTGCAGTGTTGAGTTGCCGGTTTTGAGACGGCCGCGAAGTTGCTGCGGAGGAGCTTACGCGGCAAATGAGCACTGGGGCCATGGTGCTCGCAAAGATCGCTTGGCTCCAGGCGAAATGAATCGGTAGCCGAATGTCATTCGACCCGCCAATTCTGAGTCCTGAAGCGAAACTTGTCCTTCCGAGATTGCACCTAGTGTATCTGTGGGATTTTCTAGTGTCAAGGATCGGAGGTTGAAGAATTGATACAAAAAATTTATGGAGGGTAATCCTGTTGTCCCTGGCCGATTACCGGAACCGAGGACATTTGGAGGGCGGTTTGTCGTCACTTTACTTTTTTGAGTTGATCAACAATGCTAATCAATCTGATAACAAATTTCTTTACGGTACTAACCACCCGCAGTGTATGATAGCCGGATAAGGTTATGAAAACCCTGCTTGCATCTTTTCTGGCACTCTCTTTTTTAGCTTTGGGCCAGGAGCCGCAAGCTGCCCCGTCAGCAGATTCGGCTAAGTTTGCGCCCGTCGAGGGCATTCCTGTGACAAGTCAGCTAGTGATCTCTAAGTGTAGCGGCTGCCACACCAAAGACAATAAAGGCGTAATGACGCGCATCTCGTACGTACGCGCTTCTCCAGAGGGGTGGGAGGAAGCGATAAAGCGGATGATTCGTTTACGTGGCGTGTCACTGACTCCTGAAGAAGCTCACGGAATTCTAAAGTATCTCAGCACGTACCACGGATTAGCTCCCGAGGAAGGTAATCCAATCATGTACTGGGCTGAACACCGTATTCAAGATGAAACTAATATTCCGAACGACACAGTAAAAGGCGCCTGCGCGAATTGTCATGCTTTCGCGAAGCCACTGGCGTGGCGACGGAGCCCCCAGGATTGGAGATATCTGGCAAACCTGCACGTTGCGCTTTATCCTCAAGCGGATGAAGCCTTCCGCCTGGGTCTCAATGCGGGCGGCGCGGATGGCGAACGGCACAATGTAGATCCGAATGCGCCTCTCCCAGTCGACGTTGCGGTTGATTACCTGAGTAAGGCTGCCGCGCTTCACACTCCCGAGTGGGCTGCTTGGCGAGCCCGGATGCGAGCTCCGAAGTTGGCGGGGCGCTGGGTTGTTTCTACTCATCTCCCTGGTCGCGGCAAGTTTTATGGAGAAATGTTGATTGAACCCAAGCCGGGTGTTGACGATGAATTTACGACGAAAGTGAAACTGACATCCGTAAAGGATGGTTCAACGATTACTCGCACCGGTAAATGTGTGATTTATGCTGGGTACGCTTGGCGTGGTCGTTCAAAGGGAACACCTCCCGCAAAACCTGCTCCCGATGATCTTTCGAGCGAAATGCGTGAAGTGATGTCGGTTTCGGCCGATCAATCGAGTGCGGAGGGCAGATGGTTTTGGGGTGAATATCAAGAATTTGGTTTCGACGTGAAGATGCAAAGGGCATCGGCTGATCCTATGTTGATTACCTCGGACGTGTCGTCGCTCAAGACGGGCACCACAGGGAATCGCGTACGTTTGGTGGCCGAAAGCCTGCCCTCACAGATAGGGGCTTCAGACCTTGATTTTGGAGCTGGTGTGACGGTGAAGCGCATTGTATCTCACAATGCGACAGAAATAATCGCCGAAGTGGACGTTGCCTCGGATGCTGTGTCAGGAAAGCGCGACATCTTTTTCCGGCGAGCAGTACTTCCTAATGCAGTGGCAGTTTATGATCACATCGACTACATAAAAGTTACTCCCGATTCAGCGTTGTCTCACCTAGGCAGCGAACACCATCCAAAGGGTTTCCAACAGTTTGAAGCCGTGGCTTACCAGCGCGGCGCCGACGGAAAGCTGCATACGGCGGACGATGTGGAGCTTGGTCCCATAGATGTGAACTGGACAGTAGAGGAGTTTTACGCGACTTACGGGGATGATGACAAAGAGTTTGTGGGTTCGTTAGGGCCTACTGGCTTCTTTACCCCGGCATCGGATGGACCAAACCCACAACGAAAGTTCAGCCGCAACAACTACGGAGACATTTGGGTTGTAGCGACTGCAAAAAATGAAAAAGATAAAGAAGGCAAACCGCTAGTTGGTAAATCTTATCTGGTGGTGACCGTACCATCTTATATTCGTTGGGATCAACCGGAGGTGGGCCAGTAATGACTGCGACCGATACTCGCGTCTATCGTTTGGGTGAGTTTCATAAGTTTCAAGGTGAAGGAGCAGAGTTCCTTTACCTAGTGCCTGCGGGAGCGATTTTTGCTGTAGATGAAGCTGTGAGTCAGCTGATTAGTTGCCTTACTGCGGGAGCTTTGCCGCACGATCAAGTTGTTGGGCGATTAACCGACGGCGGCATGGCTGTTGAGGATGCCGAGGAGTTAATTTCGGAGATGTATGGAGCGAAAGTGATCGTGGCTCCTGACGCGGTCTCCGACCCTGCATCGCCTTTGCCCGATGTCTTCCCGATACAGACGTTGGTGATGAATCTAACCAACCAGTGCAACCTCTCGTGTCAATACTGCTACGAGTTTGGCGCTGACAAGGTGGCAACGCCCGAAGGTAAGCCGAAGTTCATGGATTTGGCGACAGCCAAGGCCTCGGTCGATTTCTTGTTGGCAGAGTCAGGTGACAGGCGGACAATTCACATAACCTTTTTTGGCGGGGAAACCTTGATGAATTTCCCGCTTTTGAAGGAAGTGGTGGCTTACGCGAATCAGAGGGCCAAGGAACATGGCCGCAATATTGACTTTAGCCTTACGACGAATGCCACCCTACTAACACCGACGATTATTGAGTTTCTCTCGGAAAATCATATTGGTGTAACTGTCAGTATGGATGGTCCGAAAGAAATGCACGATCAGTTGCGCGTGTTTTCGAATGGGAAGGGCAGCTATGACATTATCGAACCGAGAGTTCGAGCGCTGATTCAGAACCATCGCACCCGGCCGATTACCGCTCGGGTGACTTTGACGAATGGCGTGTCGGATGTGCTGAAGATCTTCCGTCACTTAAAGCAAGATCTTGGGTTCCATGAAGTCGGTTTTGCGCCAGTCACCTCATCTCCAAACCAGCTTTACTCCATTGGCCCGACAGGCATGGACAGCATGTTGGATCAGTTTTACATTCTGGCAGACGAGTACTTGGAGTATGCAATCCGGGGTGAGGCTCATGGGTTCTCAAATGTCAGTGATACCCTCGCGGAGTTGTGCCAAGGTGTGAACAAGTCACATCCTTGCGGTGCCGGCTTAGGATTGCTTGGCGTGGGTCCTTCGGGAGATATTGCTCCCTGCCATCGTTTTGTTGATTCAGACCAACACGCGCTTGGGCATATTTCACAGGGTGTTGACCGCGAAAAGCAAGCTGATTTCTTGCGTCGTGGACACGTTGGTGCAAAGTACGACTGTCACAGTTGTTGGGCGCGGCCACTCTGTGCGGGTGGTTGCCATCACGAAGCTTTTGTTCGATACGGCGACACTGGCCATCCTAATCTGCACTATTGCGATTGGATCCGAGATTGGACAAACAAGTGCCTGGAAATCTATGGCACAATTGCAGTTAAGAATCCTGGTTTTTTACAACAGTTTGCCGAAAGGAAAGCAGCAGAATGAAACACATGCGAGCTCTGAATAAGAAGGCCGCACGCATTGATAATTACGTCTCGGCGCGCAACGGAGATGTTATCGCGTTGCAAGACCGAGGAGCGGCGCAACGCCCCCACGTCCCCATGGGCTGTGCGCTGATGTTTTCTCCCGGCTGGGAGGTTGACGCAGCGGGTGGTACCGCAGGTTTGTGCCAACCTGTAGAACGCGATATCTACGACTGCTTCGTCAGTTGCTATTGGCCAGCTGCGGTACCAGACCATTTAAACAACGCCACCGATTGGTCTTCTAAATGTGCCACCGCCACAAAAGACTGGCGCAACCTCGATATCATCTTCCCATGATTCGGAAATTGTCATTACTCGGGTGCGCCGCCTTCACTGCAATAATGAGTGCGGGCACCCTGTACCTACCTGCCTACCCAGCCGCCGTTCTCGTTTTTGACGAAGCTAAAGCTGAGGTTGTTGACCGTATCCCTCTGGCGACTGGCACGCCAATGAGTATCCGGCTTTCCGCGGATCATAAGAAGCTGTATTTAACTACCATCGATCACAATGGAATCGAGGTAGTTGATCTTGACACTCGCAAAGTGATTACCCACTTTGTACTGAATACGCCAACCAAGCAATATCGTATTTTTTCAGGAACTCCTGATCCGTC
>Ga0182012_10003397_pt1 | contig 16975 bp, 10 predicted proteins | sample 612S2SmetaG_FD_120486 | JGI IMG/M metagenome (GOLD analysis project Ga0182012, IMG submission 120486) | Permafrost microbial communities from Stordalen Mire, Sweden - 612S2S metaG | ecosystem: Environmental > Terrestrial > Soil > Wetlands > Permafrost | place: Sweden: Stordalen | collected...
CGCTTCGCAGCCGCCGTCGCCGTCGACCACGCAACACTCGCTAGAGGGCGGCTCGCTACTGCCTTACCCTCGCCGGACATGCACCGGCTGGAAAGCGCCAGCTTCGCTTGGCGCACTGAGAATATTTTTTTGAGCGTCCGCCCGATCGTGTTGTCGCTGACCCGGTCAACGATGTTCAGCTCCACCACCGTCTCCTCCAGAAGACGTAGCGTCCACCGCGCGCGGCCCTTTGGCGGCGCGGAACAAGCCAAGGCGATCAGTTTCGCCTCACCCTCGCCATCAAAGATGCGCTTCCTCGCGGAGGCCGGCGAATGCTTGCAGGTCAGGACGGCATCGACACCCTCTTCCACCAGCCGCTGCCGCGCCCGAGCAACCGTGGCGACACTGGTCTCGAGGGCTGCCGCGATCTCGCTATCACTCCATGCCTCGCCAGCATCCGAGGCATCGGCCTTCAGCAGAATGCGCGCCTTCAGCAGCTGCCGCGCGGGGTGTTTCCCCTTCTTGATCAAGCCATTGAGCCGATCCCGCTCCTCTTCGCTGAGCCTCACCACGTACTTCTTGACCGCGATTTCCACCGCCACGAATCGACCCCGCCATTCGTTACGGGCACATGGATTCGGACATCCCCGTCAGAGTCAAGGACGCGGGGCACTAGGCGCGATAACCCCCGGTTATCGCGCCCGATGGATGCGGCGTGCCCGGGCGCCTCAGCGGGCTCGCAGCCAAAGAGTGCGCCTCATCCGCGCCGTACGCGCGCAGCCTAACGCCCGCGCATGATCCGGTCGTATGTGTCCTCCTCGGCTTCCGGCTCGAGCAGGATGCAACCGTCGCGATCTTCGAGAACGAGCAGTGTCACGGTTAAATCGTACTGCTCCGAGAAGATGGTCATCTCGCGCACATCCTCGCGGAACCACACGCCTGGCCCGTGCCGAATGCCGGCCCGGCCGTCGACGAGCAGATCTTGAGTTGCAGCGAGAGACGCGGAAGGTATTTCGATTGGCGCACCGGATGTGCGGAAGACGGCGCCGGTCTTCACCGCGGCTTCGCTCGCGCGTGACCAAAGGATGAATCCGTCGCGGGACACCACCAGAACCGCGCGCCGGTCCGTATAGGTCAGCCAGCGCAGAATCGCGGCGATGAGCGAAACCCGATACCGGTCCGCGCAATGCGAGATTACGTCGAGATCGACCCTGGTTCCGGCGGCGATCTGGCGCCGAAAATCGTCGAGGGGCATAAGAAGAGTTGCAGCAAACTGGTTTGCCTGGCGCTCAAGTTGTCCGTACGCAGAGTCCCAACGCACCACATCCTGCTCGCCGCACCGGATGCCCTTCGGGTGATCAGCACGGTGCAGAAGGTAGTGCCCAAACTCATGCGCCAGGGTGAAATTGACACGGCCCGGTGAGGCAATCGCATTGTTGTAGACGATGCCCCATCCGCTCTTGCCGGCGGGGGCGGGGTAGAGCGCGCCTTCGAAACCCGGAAGGCTTGCACCCTCGGCCATCGTAATGGCGTTGCCCGGGAACCGCTGCGCGGTGTAGTTGAGGGCGACGGCGACGACGTCGACAGGGAAGTGCTCCGAACCGAACACGAGGTTCAGCATCTTGGAGATCTCGGTCGCCCAGCGCGTCGGCCCAAACGCCGTCGTCATTTCTTCTCGCCGCCCCAAAGTTCGACAATCTGCCGGATTTTCTCCTTCGTGGAAGCGTCCATATTGCGGTATTTCCGAAAGAATGCATCATCGACAACGCTAGCATCCGGGGTAGACTCACGTGTATCTACCAAGTAATCAGCGGTCACGCCAAGCGCAGCGGCAATTCTGGCAATCTTATCAGCTGACGGGCGTGGCGGGGCTTTATTTTCCAGTTCCCAGATATAACTTTTGCTAGAGTCCGTAAGTTCGCCAAGCCTCTCCAGAGAGAGCTTTTTCTCTTTTCGAAGTCTTCGAATTTTTTCACCCAGTGATGTCGGCATGGCTCCCTCCCGGACCGGTGGCGTTCAGATTAGGCCTACTCTTAGTGCTTGACAACGCGCACGCTCGGGGCCAAGTTCGTGTTCGGAGTCGGCATACTTTTCGGATGCCAGTTCCGCCTTAACCGGCCATATGCCGAGGTACCACCGCTACCACCACTACATTTTGTGGCGGCGGTGACGAGTTGCAATGTTCCAACCCGGGCCGGAGGCGATTCAGCCGAACACCCGAAGCAGGAGGTGAGTCGGCAATGGTAGCTAAGGTCCTGTTTTTCCCCGTCGGCAATGGTGACATGACGCTCATCATCCTCGAGAGCGGCCGCAAGGTGCTCATCGACATGAACATTCGCGCCGCCGCCGATGACCCCTACGACGATACGCCCGACGTGGCCGGCGAACTGGGCGGTCATCTCACTCGCGACGCGGAGGGCCGACTATTTGTAGACGCCTTCCTGCTGAGCCATCCCGACCAGGACCATTGCACCGGGCTGCGGACCCACTTTCATCTTGGACCGCCGTCGGACTGGTCGAAGGCGGCCGACAAAATCTTCATACGCGAGCTGTGGTCGTCGCCGCTGGTGTTCCGGCGCGCATCGAGCCAGCACAAGCTCTGCGAGGACGCAAAGGCGTTTAACAGCGAAGCGCGCCGCCGCGTGGCGCGGTTTCGGGCCGCGTCGCGGTCCGTGTCGGATGGCGATCGCATCCTGATCCTCGGCGAGGACGAGGATGGAAAGACGGATGACCTCGTCGCCATTCTAGTGAAGGCGGGCGCGACCTTCTCCCGGGTGAACGGCCAGCACGACCCGTCCATGACTGCCCGTCTGCTGGCGCCGCAGCCCAGGAGCGACGACCAGGACGAGGAAGAGCTGCGCTCAAAAAATCACTCGAGCACCATTCTGAACTTCGCGCTCGCTGGCGAAGGTGTGCCGGATGTTGCGCGGTTTATGAGCGGCGGCGATGCGGAAGTCGCCATCTGGGAAAGGCTCTGGCAGCGGTACTCCGCGTATCCTGAATACTTCGCCTACGACATCCTTCAGGCCCCCCACCACGGCTCGTGGCATTCGCTTTCGTACGACAGTTGGAGCGACTACGGCGACGATGCAGAAGTGTGCCCGGACGCAAGAAGCGCTCTGTCCCAAGCGCGCCGCGGTGCCGCGGTCATCGTCAGCAGCAATCCGATCAAGGACGATGAGAACGACCCACCGTGCATTCGTGCCAAGCGGGAATATGAGGCGATCGTCAGCGCGGTCGGCGGCTCGTTCATCTGCGTTGGGGAGCAACCGTCGGAGAAGAATCCGGAGACCGTCGAGTTCGAGGTTGGCCGGTATGGGGCCCGCAAGAAGAGCAAGCCTATGAAGGCGGCCGCCATCGTGGGCGCAGGGTCGGTCGGCAGACAGCCGCTGGCTCACGGCTGAAGGGCGGCAAGCCCCAGCGATGAGCGGGTCGATCGCCCGCGCCCTGCGTATCATCGGGGCGCATCCGAACGTTGCTGCAGTAGGCAGGGAGACCGGGGTCGAAGGCGATGCTTGGTCGGTCGATATCACCGTCAAGGTTTCGCTCCCCAACGCCTGGATGGCGGGCGGGCGTAGCCCGAACGGCGTCCGGTCCATCGAGCCGGTTACCCTGATTTTCCCGGCGAGTTTTCCGTTAAAGGCGCCGGTCATCCGGCTGCGGTCTGACTTCGATCGCGCGGTGGCGCATGTGCAGCCGGGCAATCCGGATGACCGGCCTGAGCCCTGCATCGTCGACGGAAGGCCGAGCGAGCTGCTGCACCAGCAGGGCCTGGCGGGAATTCTTAATCAGCTCGTCCTGTGGCTGGAGAACGCGGCGCTTGGCAGGCTGATCGACCCCTCACAAGGCTGGGAGCCGGTACGGCGCGACGATCTGGCCGGTTTCGTTGTCGCCGATGCGTCGGCACTGCGGAGCCTTGTTGCGCGTGACGCCGGATCGGCGACGTTCGGATTCGATTACCTGTCACTCGCTGACAGCGACGGCGAGCGCTCGGTCTACGGCGAGATGGGCGGGAGCCGGCTGACCCTGAACGAGCGCACGATCGGCGTGCTGATCGCAGAAAGGGCGTCGCGGAAGGTTCCCGAGGTCAGGGCTGGACATTCTCTCGCCGTCGTTGCATGGCCGGGCCGCCTCCCGTCGGGCGAACTGGTCGTCGCCGGCCGCTATCAGCCGGAGACCGTCACCGATCTCGGCAGCCTGATAGCGCGGGCCGCCGATTACGGATGTGCACGGCCGCTCCAGGATGCGCTGAACTGGATCAAGACCTGCCTTAAAGGTCATCGGTGCAGGGCGCGATTTCCTCTTGTGGTGGTGCTGTGTGCGCGCCGGACCTTTCGTGTGATCGGCAGCGACAGCGCGATCGAACTCTGCCCCTATGTCGTGGATATCGGCCCGCCCGCTTTTCTCACTTTGGGCGATCGCACACCGGTTCAGCCCATCGGCCATCGGCATGCGATTACCCCGGACCTTTTGGGAGCATTGTCGGGCGACGGCACCACGGACGAACTGCTCAGCTGGATACAGGTCGGCTGCGGCAGCCTGGGCTCAAAAATCGCGCTGCACCTGGCGCGGGCCGGCAGGGCGCCAGCGACCGTAATCGACCGCAGCTATCTCAGCCCGCATAATGCGGCGCGGCACGCTCTCACGCCGGATGTCGGCAGCATGCCGTTGCACTGGATCGACGCGAAGGCAACTGCGGTTACGGAAGCAATCGAAGGCCTCGGGCAGAAGGCGACCGCCGTGAAGCGGGATGTCATTGCCATCACCCGCGATCGGACCGCCGCCAAGAAGCATCTACCGAAGAAGGCCTGGGCCATCGTGAACGCCACGGCCTCGCTCGGGGTACGCGAAGCGTTCGGTTCCATGCCGCCGGATATCGAAATACCGCGCGTCATTGAGACTTCGCTCTTCGCTGGTGGCGAGCTCGGCCTGCTCACTATCGAAGGTCCGGACCGCAATCCGGATACGCTGGATTTGACGGCCGAGGCCTATTCCTGCATGCGAGCGGATGACGCTCTGCGGCCCGTCATGTTCCGTTCCGGCACCACGATTGCCAGGCAGGTGATCGGCGAGGGATGCGGCTCGCCGACGATGGTCATGTCTGATGCCCGCATCTCAATATTTGCGGCACCGATGGCGGAAATCGTGATGCGCATGCAGAACACGTCGCTCCCCGAGCACGGCGGCCGGCTGCTGATCGGCAAAATCTCCGGGGACGGCCTCGGTCTATCATGGTCCGACCGCGCCGTTCGGCCGGTTACCGTTGTTGGGGTCGAAGGTCCAGGCAACTGGTCGGTGCGCATATCTGCACGAGCCACGGAAATGATTGCCGATGACATCCGTCAATGGCCGGGGGTTGAGACCGGCGGCATCCTGATGGGTCGCATCTCCGAGCCGGCCCGGACTTTTTTCGTCACGGACGTGCTGCGGGCACCCGCAGATAGTGCGCGATCTCCGCACGAGTTCGTGCTGGGAACCCGCGGAGCGCGGAAGACGATCGCGGACTATGCGGAGTCGGCCGGATACAGCCTGTTCTGCCTGGGAACTTGGCACAGCCACTTGGCGGCTTCGGGACCGTCCAGCACAGACCGCACGACGGCCGCTGCTGTAGCGCTGGCGCGGCTCGCGCCCTCCATACTGCTGATCCACACACCGGCGGGGTTGACGGCGTTACTGGCCGATGCAGCCGGCTCGACACCGGCAAGCGACGAAGATTGAAAATCGAAACGCTCGTCCGCGATCGCTATAACCGTGAGGCTCGGCTAGCGCCCGCACTACTGATCGCACTGCCGGCAGCGCTGGCACTGTTCGCGGGGTTTCCCACCCTGCGGACGGTGGGTCCTGCGCTGGTTGCCCTGCTCGGCTTCTGCGGCGGCATCGTGTGGCTGTCGCATCTTGCGCGTGACCGGGGCAAAGTGCTCGAGCCCAAGCTCTTCCGGGGATGGAACGGCATGCCATCTACCGCAATGCTCCGTCATCATGACGATCGTCTGCCTGCTCCGCTTAAGGCGCGGTTCAAGGCGTGCCTGCAGAAGCATCTTCCAGACCTCGCGTTCCCCTCCAACGAGGAAGAGGGGAAAGATCCGGCGGCGGCCGATGCGATCTATGCATCAGCCGGCGCCTGGCTATTGAGCCAGACGCGGGATCGGGCGCGCTTTGGATTGCTGTTTGAGGAGAACGTGAATTATGGCTTTCGACGGAATTTTTGGGCGTTGAAGCCGGAGGCTCTGCTGGCCGGTGGCTGCAGCTTCCTGATCAGCGCCGTGGGGATTGTGATGCAATACACCCGCGCCGGAGCGGCACCTACGGCCGAAGTCGCAGTCGCGACGGGTCTGGTCGCGCTTTACACAGTATACGTCGCCTTTCGCGTGAACACCGCATGGGTGCGGTTGGCCGCGGATGCATTCGGGCGACAGCTCCTGTCTGCCTGCGATGTGCTAGAGCATAAGGAAATGGAGCCCTGGAAAACCCGGGCCGCGAGCTGATTACGATTTCAACGGCCCTTCACTCAACCACGGCTTGATGATGGTGGAGATACCGGTAGATATTGCGCCCCGGCGCCAGCAGGGTACGACCAGAAAGTCGATAGCGGCAACGCTAGGCGACCGGGCCCGAACGCGAGCTGTTGGTCCCCAAGATACACCACGAAAGCAGCTCCCTTGTATGCGCGACCGGGACCATCCTTCATGAACCAGTCGACATGACGGAAGTCGTTCCAATCGACCGTTGTGGATGCCTTCATCTCGAACAAAGCCAGCAAGCGGCCGGGCGCCTCCGCCACGATATCCACTTCTCGCGGCGCATTGCGCCAGTGGTAGAGTTCCCACCTCCGATCGAGAAAGGGCAGCGATTTCTCAAGCTCGCAAAAGACGAAACTTTCAAGGAGGTGGCCCAGCGCCGCCGGAGCGGCGCCGAGGCCGAAGCTGTCAACGTCTTCACCACGAAGCGCCGTGGCACATCCAGTGTCCATGAAATGAAGCTTGGGAGACTTCACTTCCCGCCGGGCGCCCGAAGACGTCCAGGCGCCGAGCCGGTGAATGATTCCCAGCCGTGACAGGACGTCGAGATACCCGACGACCGTTTCTTTCCGCGCGCCCAGAGCGCTGCAAAGGCTGGTGACGTTAAGCTCCTCGGCGGTTCGGTGCGCGAGTTGGTTGATCAGCCGGCGGAGGGTGTCAGGTCTACGTATTTCGGCGACCGGCGCCACGTCCCGCTCGACGATGCTGCCGACATAGGCTTCGTAGCGGTCCATCCGATCGGTGCCGGTCAGGGGCCTGATTTCCGGAAAGCCACCCCGGACGATGAGGTCGATCGCGTCAGCGCGCCCAAACGGGAGGGGAGTGGGTAGCGGAGCGACCGAAGCGTCCCCCACGGCATCGAGCAGCCCGCACGGTCGGCCACGCCAAATCTCGGCGGCGCTCAGAGGGCGGAGAGTAAGCGTTGAAACCCGGCCAGCCAGGCTGTCCAGCGCCTTCGGCGTAGTGAAGACATCAGAGGAGCCGGTCAGCACGAACTGGCCTGGCCGACGGTCCTGGTCCACGATACGCTTCAAAGCGAGGGTGATTTGCGGCAGGCGCTGCACTTCATCGATCACCACCGGCAGGCCCGCGGCGGCGGCTTCGGCGACGACTGCGGTGAGCTGTCCGAAGGGATCGAGAGCCAAGGAAGACAGCAGGGCTTCGTCGTCGAGGTTCAGAAACCGGGCCGTCCGAAGCATGTCCCGAACGAGGGTGGTCTTCCCGGTCTGGCGGGCGCCCACGAGGTTGATGACCCGACTGGTCTTAAGCGTTCGGCCCACCTTGGTGGTCAGATGGCGGGGAATCAGGTCCATTTTCAGCCTACTAGCAAAAAAGGCTACCAGATGCCGCGCGAATCGGCGACCAGGTGGCCCGTAAACAGACTATTTGATGTCCCAAAAATTCGCTAGCCTGGACGGCGGTGGCTTCCGCCGGGCTGGACCTCGCCGCGGCGGGGAGGGAAGGGGGCAGACCAAGGCTAAAGGTGGGGCAAACGAGCGTCTGTTCATCGCCGGATCGCGTCACGATCCCGGGTCGGGAAGGGGCGTCACGTTGCCCATCTCTGCGAGCATTTTCTCGGCCGGCAGCATATCCTGTTGGAATGTATGATCCACAAGCGTATCAAAGGCAGTGGACAACAACCAGACCGTGTCATTTCCGTGGACGCCCTTCCGAGTGCCCAAGCCCGTTCGGAGCCTGCGATCGGGAGTTTTGTCGAGGTTCGCAGCCGGCCCTGGCTGGTGGAAGGCATCGAGGACCGAGGCAACGGCCTCTCGGTGCTGAAGCTCTCGTGCATTTCGGACGACGCCCAAGGCGATCGGCTCGAGGTCGCATGGAAAGCCGAGGTCGGCGCCCGCATTCTGAACGACGACGTCTGGTCACGGATCGCCGAGAGTGGCACCGACGACGCGGTCACCTTTGCCGCCTATCTCCGCACCCTGAAGTGGAACACGGCGACTGCCGCAGACCGGGACCTTTTCCAAGCGCCGTTTCGTGCTGGCATCAGGCTGGACGCATACCAGCTCCTGCCCCTGCGCAAGGCCCTGCGACTACCGCGCGTTAATCTGCTGATCGCCGATGACGTCGGCCTGGGAAAGACGGTCGAGGCCGGGCTGATCCTGCGCGAGCTGCTTCTGCGCCGACGCATCGATTTCACGCTCGTCGCCGCGCCGCCCGCCATGACGCTGCAGTGGCAGGACGAGCTGGAATCGAAGTTCGGTCTGACCTTTACCGTTATCGACCGGGAGCGCCTGGCGGAGCTGCGGCGGCTACGCGGGTTCGGGGTGAACCCGTGGTCAACAGGCTCTCGATTCATCGTGTCAACACGGCTGCTGACGGACGAAGGCTACATCGCCGGCCTGCGGGACATTCTGGGCGGTTTCCGGCCACGCGCGCTGCTGATCCTGGATGAGGCGCACCATGCCGCGCCAGCCAGCGGCGCCCGTTACGCCGTCGACAGCCAATTCACCAAGGCCATGCGTGATATCGCCGGGCGGTTCGAGCACCGGCTCTTCCTCACGGCCACGCCGCACAATGGCCACTCCAACAGCTTCTCGGCCCTCCTTGAGATGCTGGACCCGCAGCGCTTCACGCGCGGGGTCGAGGTTCGTCCGCGGGACCTGGAGCCGGTCATGGTCCGGCGCCTCAAGGAGGACCTCCGCCGGATCGGCGAGCCGTTCCCCGAGCGTGTCGTCGAGCCGATCGTCCTGGACAACCTGCCGACCGACACAGTCGAGCTGCGGTTGGCGGAGATGTTGAGCGGATACGGTGAGTTGCGGGGCCGCCGCATCAGCCGGTTGCCCCGGCACCAGCTTGCCCAGGCGAAGCTGGCCTTCGTCGGCCTCCAGCAACGCCTGCTTTCGTCGGTGGCGGCGTTCGCCAAGACGCTGGACGTGCACCGCCGGAGCCTTCGCAGCGCCGCTTCCTCCATCCCCGAGGCCGCGGTCAGGGGCTTTGTGCGAGCGAACGATGGGTTGGCCGACTTGCTGGCGATCGGCACCGAGAAAGATGCCGAAGCAGCCCTGGACGCCGATGAGGAAGCCGCCGCCCGTGCCGCCACCGAGGCCGGTGCCGCTGGATCGTCCGAGGCGGACTTCCAAGCCGAGATGGCAATGGTGGATAAGATGCTCGCCATCGCTCGGCCGTTTGCGTCGCGGCCCGACGCGCGGGTGCGCTGGCTGAGTGATTGGATCTTGCAGAACATGTGTCCCGGCGGGCGTTGGAATGAGCGCCGGTTGATCCTGTTTACTGAGTTTGAGGACACGCGCCGCTGGCTGGAGAAGCGGCTGCTAGAGGTGTTTGGCGACATTGATGGCGGCGAGGATCGCGTCGGCGTCTTTAGCGGCATCACCGGCACCGACCGACGCGAAGCAATCAAGCGAGCTTTCAATGCTGACCCTGCGGTCGAGCCGCTGCGCATCCTGATCTGCACCGACGCCGCTCGCGAGGGGATCAACCTCCAAACCCGCTGCTGCGACCTGATCCATGTGGATCTGCCATGGAACCCGTCCCGGCTCGAACAGCGGAATGGGCGCATCGACCGAAAGCTGCAGCCGTCCCCCAAGGTGTACTGCCGATATTTCCGCTACGCCCAACGCCCCGAGGACATCGTTCTGGATGCGCTGGTGCGCAAGACCGAGACAATCCGCACCCAGCTCGGCTCCACCGGCCAGGTGATCGAGGAACGGATAACCGAGCGGCTGGTAGTCGCCGGTATCGACCGCCGCCGAGTCCAGGCGGAGGCAGATGAGATCGAGGCTGAGGCCGATCCCGATCGAACAGCCCGCGCCGTTGCGGAGATGGATGACGCCACCCAGGCGCGCCACCAGCGCCTGCTTCGTGATCTGGACGATCTGCGCAAAGCTCTCGAACGATCGCGGGAGCGGGTTGGCGTCGACCACCGCGAGCTGCAGCAGGTCGTCGCAACGGCTCTCCAACGCGCCGGCTCCGCCTTTCGGCCCGCGCCCGCGGTCGAGCAGGTGGACGTTCCAACCTTCCAACTCGATCCTGACGATCCCGCCTTCGCTCACGATGCCGCTTGGGCTGATGTCTTCGATGATCTCCGGGACCGCCGCCGTCGTCGCGGCGAGCGGCTCAGCGAATGGCGCCGAGCCACTCCGATCCGGGACGTCTCCTTCGAGCCGCCAAATCGGCCGGAAGTCTCCAACGTCGTGCAGCTCCACCTGGAGCACCGGTTGGTCCGACGCCTGCTATCGCGCTTCCTGTCGCAGGGCTTTCAGGCCGGGCTGCAGCGCGTATGTGCGGTGATCGGACCTGGCGCCCAGCCGCGTGCAGTGCTCGTAGGCCGCCTGGCCGTCTATGGCCCCGGTGCTGCGCGGCTGCACGAGGAATTCCTGCCCGTAACCGCCATTTGGACAGAAGCCGATCGTGACCGGCGGGCGCTCCGTCCGCTTGGCGAGCGCGGTCAGGAAACAACGCTCGGTCAGCTCGAGGACGCCCTGCGTGACGCGCGCGCGCCAGGGATTGCGGTGATTAGCCGGCTGCATGCGCTGGCTCGCCAGGACGCCGATGAACTCGAACCTGAACTGCAGCGACGCGCCGGCATCCGCTTGTCGGAGGTGACGAAGGACCTGGCCGGCCGCGGTGAGGCCGAGGCCAAATCGCTCGCCGATCTGCTGCGGGCGCAACGTGACCGCATCGCCAAGGCAGCTTCGGCGCCTGACGACCAGCAGATGTCCCTGCCAGGTATCGCCGATGACGAGCGCAGACAGCGGGAACAGGACCGGCGCCATTGGGCAGTGCGTCTGCAGGAACTCGAACGCGAGCTTGAGAGCGAACCAAAGCGGGTGCGGGCCAGCTACGCGGTTCGTGCCCATCGGCTTGAGCCGGTGGGCCTCGTCTATCTCTGGCCTGTGACGGGCTGACGCAATGTTCGATGCAGTCTTCGATCCCGATGTCGAGTGGCTCGACCACGTCCAGCCGGTCGGCCTTGTGGTTGCGGCCTCGCTGCTGAAGGAACTCGGCCTCGCGCCGGAGCGCCAGACCCAGTACGAGACCAGCGAGGTCTGCGATCTGCTTGCGCCCGAGCCTGCCCGTCGGGTGCTTCCGGAGCCTTGGCTGCTGTTTGCCGACATTCTGGGTTGGTCGGCTGCGCAGGTCGCCGGCAGCCCGGGCGGTCCGCCGATCGGCGAAGAACTGACCAGGCGTCTGCCGGAATACGGAACCACCCTCGCGCCGGACTGGGCGGTGCGCGCCGCCGGGGACGAGGCGGGCTGGCAACTGTTGGTGAAGATCGAGCGGCCCGGCATCGACCCCGATCAGCGTGGCGCCCTGGAAGGGTGGGAAGCAACCCCGCACAGCGGTTCGAGCGCCTTCTGCGCGAGCTGGACATCCCGACAGGCGTATTGATCACCGACACCGAGCTCCGGCTGGTGCATGTGCCGCGTGGCGAGACGTCCGGCTGGATCGTCTTCCCCTTGCGCCCACTGGGCACAGTCGCCGGGCGCCCGATGCTTGGCGGGTTGAAGCTGCTGCTTGGCCGCTTCCGCCTGTTCAATGACGCGGAGGACCGCCGTCTGCCGGCGCTGCTACGCCGTTCGCGCGAGGCGCAGGCTGCCGTCTCCAGCGCGTTGTCGGAGCAGGTACTCGGCGCATTGCATGAGCTGCTGCGCGGCTTATGGGCCGCCGAGCCGGCGCTGATCGGCGACCTCGCCGCCACCCGCCCGACTTTCATCTACGAAGGCCTGCTTACGGTCCTGCTCCGCCTAGTGTTTCTGCTCTACGCAGAAGATCGAGACCTCATCCCCTCGCGCGCCGACCCTGCTGCGCGCGCCTTTTACGACCAAGGCTACTCCCTGCGCGGCCTTCATGCCCGGCTACTGGACGACGCCGCCCGCAATCCGGACACGATGGAGGAGCGGCTCGGCGGCTGGGGGCAGATGCTGGCGTTGTTCCGGCTGCTGCATGCCGGTGACGGCACCGGGTGGATCCGCCCGCGCGGCGGCAGCCTGTTCGACCCGGACGCCTTTCCGTTCCTGGAAGGTCGCGCCAGCGTGGCCGACCCGGCACGCATTCCGCACGTTACCGACGGTACGGTGCTGCGCATGCTGGATGGGCTGGTGATACTGAAGGGCGAGCGATTGTCGTACCGCACGCTCGACGTGGAGCAGATCGGATCGGTCTACGAGACGGTGATGGGCTTCTCGGTCGAGCGCGCGGCCGGCCCTGTGCTCGCAATCCGCGCCGGGAAGCACAACCGCACGCCTGTGTTCGTCGATCTAGCCGCGCTCGCTACCCGCAAGGGCGAGGACCGACTACGCTACCTCAAGGAAGAGGCCGAGCGCGGCCAGATCGCCGGCCGCCAGCAGAAGGCAATCAAGGAAGCGGTCGGCGTCGAGGGCTTGGCCGCCGCACTGGAGCCGATCGCCGATGAGCGCGGCTCGCCAGTAAAGCGCGTGTTGCCTGCCGGCACGCCGCTGCTGCAGCCAACCGAGGAGCGTCGCCGCACCGGCAGCCACTACACGCCGCGCACGCTGACCGAGCCGATCGTGCGCTATGCGCTGGAACCCGCCTTTGAGCGCATCGGTGCTGACGCTAAGCCGGAGCAGGTTCTGGACCTCAAGGTCTGCGACCCGGCAATGGGCTCGGGTGCCTTCCTGGTGGAGGCGTGTCGCCAACTCGCGACGCGCCTGACACAAGCCTGGGCCCGTTGGCCGAATACGCGCCCGGCGATTCCGCAGGACGAGGACGAGGATTTGCACGCTCGGCGGTTGGTGGCGCAGCGCTGCTTGTATGGCGTCGACCGTAATTCGCTAGCGGTGGACCTCGCACGGCTCTCTCTGTGGCTGGCGACGCTCGCCCGTGACCACGAGTTCACTTTCCTTGATCACGCGTTGAAGGCCGGCGATAGTTTGGTCGGGCTTACTCAGGCTCAGATCGCCGGACTTCGCTGGAGCGACGCGCAGACCGGACTGCCGCTGTTCCAGGGGTTCTTGCGCGAGCGTGTCGCCCAGGTGTTGCAGGCACGGGCGGAAATCCGCGAGGCGGCAGATGATGTAGCACGCGCAATCCAGGAGGTGCGGCACCGTAACGTTGAAAGCCGGCTGGACGATTTGCGGCGACTTGGTGACGCGGTCGTGGCAACCTTTTTTATGGCGGATAAAGAGCGCGTCCGCCAGCAAGCGCGCGCTGACCTCGAGATGTGGGCGGGCGGGGATGCCGCTACGTTCTGGCATCAAGTGGCCGAGCGAGTGAAGCTTTTGCGCGAGGGCGTGCATCCGATCCTCCCGCTTCATTGGGAGACCGAGTTCCCTGAAGTGTTTGGGCGCGACAACGCTGGGTTTGACTCGATCGTCGGCAATCCACCGTTTCTCGGAGGTAAGCATATCTCGACAGAGAACGGCGATAGATATGCTGAGTGGCTACCTACGCTGCATGATGGCGCGCATGGAAACGCCGATCTAGTAGCACATTTTTATCGCCGGGCTTTCGGCCTATTGAGGCGCGGCGGCTGTTTCGGCCTGATCGCCACCAACACGGTTGGTCAAGGCGACACGCGAGAGACGGGGCTATTCGCCATATTGGCTGCAGGAGGCTCGATCCAGCGCGCGATACGGCGCCTAACCTGGCCGGGGGAAGCTGCCGTTGTTGTTTCTGTGGTGCATGTCCTGCGTGGTCGCGAGTGTAATCCGGTGCTGGACGGGCGACACGTGCGCCGGATTTCCGCGTACCTCGTTGAGGGGCAGCTAGACGCATCGCCGGCAACGCTCGCGGAAAATTCGGGCAAAGCATTTATCGGGTGTATCGTACTAGGGATGGGATTTACCTTCGATGATAATGCGTCAGTAAAAGGACGGGCAAACTCCATCTCTTTCATGAAGGAGCTGATTTCCGCTGACCCCAAAAATGCCATCAGGATTTTGCCTTATCTAGGCGGCGAGGAGGTTAACACAGATCCAAGGCAAGCCTATCGCAGATATGTGATTGATTTTTTTGACTTCCCTCTTCGCCGCGAGACGACGGATACGTTGTGGGCCAACATGACGGAAGCCGAGCGATCGTCCAGTCGCAGAAGTGGGGTCGTGCCCACAGATTATCCGAACCCGGTAGCTGCCGATTGGCCAGACTTATTGCATGTCGTCGAGCGAATGGTGAAGCCCGAGCGCGACAGACTAAAGGCTGCCGACTATCGAAGGTATTGGTGGCAGTTCGGAAGAAAATGCCCTGGTATGCGCGCAGCAGTTCAGGAGTTGCCGCGGTTTTTAGTAATGTCACGCGTATCCACCCATTTTGCGATCACATTGATAGAAAGTGGACCAATATGTGCTGAGTCCTTGGTAATATTCGCTGCCGATCGGCAGGCTACTTTCGGTATCATGCAGTCACGGGTGCACGAACTCTGGGCCGCATTCTTTTCCTCTTCGTTGAAGAGCGACATGCGATACGGTCCGTCTGACTGCTTCGAAACTTACCCGTTTCCGGCTCACCTGAGCGACAGGGAGATCGAAACGATAGCAAATAACTATCAAGACCACCGAGTCGCGCTGATGGTAGCCCGCGCCGAGGGACTTACGAAGATATACAACCGCTTCCATGACACGGCCGAGACCGCACCCGACGTCCTGCGCTTGCGCGAACTGCACCGCGCAATGGATGTTGCAGTGCTGCGCGCCTATGGTTGGGACGATCTCGCCGACCGCGCCGTGCCCGAGTTCCTTGCCGAAGATACCGAACCCGACCACCGCTACCAAGGCCGCCTATTCTGGTCAGCGCCATTTCGGGACGTGGTGCTCGCGCGCCTTCTTGAACTGAATGCGCAACGCGCGGCCGAGGAGCGCGCCGCCGGTCTCATCGCCGCGCGCGCACCGGCGGACGATGAACTGGAGGACGAATGACCCCCCTCCCGATCCGCGAAGAGCAACAGGGCAAGCTGACACTGCTCCTCGTCAGAGCGAACAATGGTTTTGCTGGTGCGATACGTGGCGGCCCTGGCGGTCAGCCTGTCGTCCTCCATGGCACCGACCCCGATGAGGTATGGCGACGCCTGGAACTCGAAGCAGGCAAGCTGCACCCGAGCTATTTCGGGTTCGGCGGCGCGCGGGCGCGGTTCCTCCGCGAGTTTCCCGAGGGATTTTCCGCGCACGGTTATCTTGAGACCGAGCGAAATTACAAACTGGGCGCCAAGGCTCGGCTCGACGCCGCGGTGCCGCTTTTCGCAGCCGCTGCCGGCAGTGGCTTTGGACCTGCCGTCCTGCGGGTCTACAAGGATAAAGATTCAAACCTTCTGAACTGGCACGAAACGGACCGGCTCAAGGAATTGCTGACTGGCGCCTCGGCTGACGTCTTCGTACGCGCCGTCGCTGCGTTCACCCTCGGCGCCGGCGCTCCGGCACTCGCGGAAATGGAGCGACTACTACGCTCCTACGACAGTGCAAAATGGACAGTCGTGACCTACCTGCCTTTCCTTTGGCGGCCGGACAGGCACATGTTTCTGAAGCCAACAATCACCAAAGACTTCGCTGCTCGCGTGGGTCATCGCTTCGCGCACCTCTATGAGTCGGGGCTGGTGATGACGGTTTACGAAAGCCTGCTGGACCTCGCGGCGTGCACCGAAACGGAACTGGCCGATCTTCATCCGCAGGACCGGATCGACGTGCAGAGCTTCATCTGGGTGATAGGCCAGCCCGAGCCGCCGCTCATTCGTGCCGCCCCGTGATCCCCAACGCGGCATGCCGACGCAGAATGGAAGCGAGATTGCCGAAATGACCGCCATTGCCGCTGAAGCAGCCGTCTCGGCCAGTCCGCAAGACGTGCGCGCCCGCCTGGTCGAGACCCTGCGCTGCGACTTGGTTGGACCCAGTCCGGACGATGCAGACATCGCGCGCGAACGTCTCGGCGAGACACCTTCGCGCTGGTACCTGACCGGCTTTATCACGCCCGCCGACGACGCCCCCGACGCGGACGACATTGCCGCACAGGAGGAACAGGAGAACGCTGTCGAGGCGCGCGATCCGGGCGGCTCCGGCGGAGCGGCCGGCGACGACGGTGACGCCGAGCCGGCCACAACCAGGGTGCGATTCCTCCCCTCATCGCTTGGCCTCACCGTCCTGCTACCGCCCGAGGTGACTGAGCTCGATGTTCAGCTAACCTGGGGCGATTATGTCACCGAGCCGCCTCTGCCATCCTCCTTCCTGATCGAGGGGCCGGGCGACGCCGACACCAAGGTGCCGGTGCCGTCGGTGGACTGGGTCCGCATTCCGCGCAGCCAGACGCTTCGCCTGCCCGTTCCAGACGGCATCAGCCGCCGCACCGTGCCGGACAGTGCGGCGCCGATAGTACCGGGTGGCGGGCTGGAGCTGACGGTCCACGCGCGACCGCTCACATACCAGGCGCCGGACGGACCGTGCACGGTCCGAGCCGTCTCGGTGTTCGTGGTCAACCGCCGGCCGCGTGTTCACCGCCGCCACGCCGACGTGGTCTATGCCTTCCAGGTTCGCCTCGCACTCCGATGCGAGAAGGGC
>Ga0182012_10003399_pt1 | contig 16972 bp, 8 predicted proteins | sample 612S2SmetaG_FD_120486 | JGI IMG/M metagenome (GOLD analysis project Ga0182012, IMG submission 120486) | Permafrost microbial communities from Stordalen Mire, Sweden - 612S2S metaG | ecosystem: Environmental > Terrestrial > Soil > Wetlands > Permafrost | place: Sweden: Stordalen | collected...
GTACCCATCAGGTGGCGAAGCATGGGCTCATCGTCCACCACCATTACAGTTGCGTTGAACTCGACATCGCCTGTCCTGACAGTAGGATCGGGCGCGCCGGGCACAGCTACCAGGGGTTCCATATAGGGTAGGTAGATCCTGATCTCCGTGCCCACGTCAATTTCGGAATCTACGCCAATATAGCCGCTGTTCTGCTTCATGATGCCGTAGACCGTAGAGAGACCCAACCCGGTACCCTTACCGGGATCTTTGGTTGTGAAGAAGGGCTCAAACAGCCTCTCCTTGACCTCCGCCGACATGCCGGTGCCGGTATCCCGCACCGAAAGGCAGGTGAACCGGCCGGGCCGCCCTGGGCCATTTACAGCGGCATGCTCATAGTGGCAGTCGGAGGTGCTCACCGTTATCTTGCCGCCTTCGGGCATCGCATCGCGGGCGTTCACCAGCAGGTTAAGCAGGATCTGCTCCAACTGATTGGGATCGATATATACGCCACCGGCATTGAGATCCAGATCCAGCGACATGAAACATTTCTTTCCTATTAGCGGTTGGAGCATCTGCACAATCCGCTCCACAAGATCGTTCGGCCGCAGATGTACCGGTGTAATAACCTGCCTATGCGCAAATGCCAGCAGTTGCCGCGTGAGGCTGGCGGCGGTTCCGGCCGCACTCTGAATATGCCCCAGGCTCTGCTGCACCTCAGGCTCGTTCGGAACCAGCTTCTCCAACTGCTCGGTATAGCCCACAATCACGCCCAGCAAGTTGTTGAAATCGTGAGCGATGGCGCCGGCAAATGCCCCGACGCTATCCAGCTTCTGTACGTGGCGAAGCTGATTCTCGATCTCGAGTTGATTGGTGATATCCATGCAGGTATGCGTCACTTTGACTACCACGCCTTCTGCGTTTCGAATTGGCTTGCCCAGCGCCCTGAAAGCACGCACCTTCCCGGCATTCTCAAGCCGATGTACATGAAGATCGTATCCGTCACCGGTTACAATCGCCATCTGAATCAGTTCGGCCAATCGGTCCCGATCATCCGGCTGATATACGCCCAGCAGCTCCTCATAGGTTTGCGGTGGAGTAGCAACATCGTGGTCCACCAGCCTGCAGAACTCTTCGGAGACCCACACCTCCTGTGTGGTCACGTCGAGCTCCCAACTACCGATGCCCGCGACCTCCAGCGCCTGGGCCAGGCGCTCGCGTGCGAGCGCCACGGCAGCCTCCTGCGCCTTGTTCTCGCTGATGTCGCGAGCAATCGCGGAGCGGTATCGGGGCTCACCATCCTCACTCGCATGCACCAGCACCTTGAGCGAGATGGGGACTTTCTTACCTGTCGAGTTGATATATTCGCACTCGCCGCTCCACTCGCCCAGTTCGATGGCCGATGGCATCGTGAGCGCATACTTTGCCCACGATTCCGGGGAGTGAACATCACGAATATGTAAGGATTTCACCTGCTCTTTCGGAATTTCAAGAAACTCAAGCAGAGCGCGGTTACAGTAGAGCAGATTCCCGGCCATATCGGCCGTCGCGGCAAAATCGGTGGTCTTCTCCAGAATCGCGGCAAGTCTGGCGGTCGCCTGCTCAGCATGCTTGCGCTCCGTAATATCCATTACGGTGCCGATAAGTCGTTCCACGCTGCCGTCAGGCCAGTTAACACATTTACTAATGGTATGAAGCCACTTCACCCGGCCATCCGGAAATATGGCGCGCGTCTCCGCGGAGAAGGGAACTCCCTCATCCAACGCCTTCCTGTACCGCTCGTCTCGGTCGGCCTGATCAGCGGGATGGATGCGGTTGAGAAAATCCTCCATCCGAGGAACACCTGCATCGCGGTCGAACTCCAGAATATCGAACATCTGGTCCGACCAAACCGTCACTTCCTTCGCCGCCTCATACTCCCAGCTTCCGATCTTCGCCATCTGTTGGGCCTCTTTTAGCCGCAAGATGGAGATGATGTTTTGGCGGTTCGTTTTGGCAAGCCGGATGCGCTCCAGCGCCTGCGATGTGAGCGCAGCTACTGTCTTCCACAGCAACACGTACTGTTCTCGTTGTGCCTCCCCGGCATCGCAACCGGCCAGTATCACTCCCTGACGGTCCAGATCATAGATGAGGGGAACGACCGAAGTAGCGCTGCCGACACCGTGGATGGTGTTTATCTCCTCGCGATCCATCGCAGTCGACATCTGGGGAAAGAGACTGTGGAAACTAGAGGGAGTATTCCCATCGTGTGGATCCCAGATGCTTCTTAATTGGCCCGCATCTGTGCGTTCCCGTGGCTGAATGCTGTAGGTATAGGGCGGAAGGAGACTGCACACGGTGAGATCGGTGCTATCCAGGCTCTCCAGCAGGAGCATACCCATTCGTAAATGTAGGAGGGAACCGGTACACTGCCCGACTGCTTCGGCTATGCTCTGGACCGAATCGGCGACACTGATCGCCTCTGAAAACAACTGAATATGGTGAAAGACGTCTGGGGTCTTTTTAAAACTATCGCTACTGAGCACTTTCGCCACCTGTATCTTCCTGCAATCTCGTGCAGAGGACATTCATCCACGCGGCCAGGCATGGAAATGGAGTGAGAGTACGGTTGATCAGCGTCGGATGTAACTCCCAATTCTCTGGTTTGTACCTCTATAGTAAACCTTAAGATCGCAATAACATCATGAGAGCTAACAGCTAATTTTTTTTTGCGGATTGCGGCGAGCGGCGGCAGCAGCGCCGGCCGGAAGCACCTACGGCACCGGGTTATCGGTATCCTACCGAGAGCGTTGCGTGAAAAGTGCATTGAATAAGGTGTTCTTCGAGTTCCACGCTTGATTCATCGTCTGGTTCGATGTCTTCTTTTTCAGGGTGAGGTCGTTTATTGCAGGGCTCCGCGGGTGGGTACATCGAAACAGTTCTAAGCCCTACAGGTCGTATTGCTTTTGGAGCATTCCCCACCAGCCCCAATCCGGTTGGCGCTGAGTAATCCCTCTCCCTCCTGAGGTACGAAGGTTCTGGGAGAGAGGCTAGGTGATGGCGGACTCACATCAACCCAGTTCGAACAGGCATTTACTGATCCCTCTCCTTCCGATCTCCCCTTGCTGCGCGACGGCGCGGTGGAGATCACTCGCGGTTCCCTCGTCCCAAGCCCTTCCCGCTACACCGCCTTGCCCGCGACACGTAAGTAGGTCAAGGTCATTACGGCGTTGATTTTGCCTGCGCCGTGCATTTCGATTGTCTCACCGTTGGCCTTCACGCTGTTCTCCATCTTGATCGGGCCTTCAGCCTTACGAGAGACCACTCGATTTATGTCGAGAGCAAAAAGCACCTCACCGGTAATTTCCCCGGCCAGACCCATTGCAGCCGGATCAGAGCCGAGAGTACAGTTGAGCACAATCCGAGCGCATTTATGACCCTGAAAATTTGTGATCTCGGCAAACGTGGCTTTTGCGGACGATACGACCATAGTAGGCTCTCCGAACATCTTCTTTGTGTCCGGAACCCAGCTATCGCCAACGGCTACCGCGTATGCAGGCAACTCATCGCTGCCCTTGTTAGCCAGATCACCCAATAACTCCGTCTCATCTGCAGGAGTGAGCTTGCCTTCCGAGATGGTAGCATGCTTGCCTGCCGGCGTCCGCACAAGGCGCACTGTCTTGCCTTCGTAACCATGCCTGGTATTTTTCTCCGGAAGTCCCGGATCCGACTCTTGCGAAATCGCTATCGTATAGCTACGCAGCATATTTGTCGGGCCATGTTCATCCGTCGCCACAACATCTTCTTTGTATTCACTCTTATCAACCTTGGAGACGTTCTGCTCCTGGTTCACGGACTTACTCGTTACCTTCACCGTCATGGACATGGTCATGCTGTCGCTGACTCGAAAGACATCTCCGACAGCGGGCCTTTCCTTCAGCAGATACTTTTCGCCGTCCGCAAAGGCAACGGTGGAGGCAACTACAAGGAGGTAAACGGCAGCAAAGCATGAAAAACGTCGCATCAGGATCTCCCGAAATGAATAGTCATGGTGTCAGCGCTAAATAGAAACCGCAGGCCACAATTCGCTTGCATTCAGGGAGTTTCCTGCCGCGCAGATTTCTGCAGGCCGAGTCAGTAATGTGCCCTATATGCAGAATCTATTCTAAGCCCTGTACGCCCTGTACTTCATCCCCGAAAGCATTACGGAATTATAGGGGGGTATGGCCTGTAGGCTGTATCGTTCTTGGGCAGACCGCAACCAGCCCCCATTCCCTAAAGCACAAAGCGGCCGATCCCCCGCCTCCAGGCCGTTCCCTCGCCACAGGGTAAGTTCGCGCGTTTTCGCCGTTCCCCCAATTACGCAGGAGATAGAGACAGGCGGGCGGAACTAAGCGTCAATGTCGCAGCCCGCCATTTCAGAGGGCGTCCGCTGCAGACCGGCTTGATAACTAAACCCCACGGATACACAGACCAATAAACATGAATGCTTCGAACTCACTCAATCTTCTCGTTGTCGGCGGTTCCGGATATGTCGCTTCGCTAGTACTGCCGCAGCTCGCTGCCAGGCACAATGTGCGCATTTTTGACTTAAAACCGCCCGTCGATGCCCCAGCCGGAACCAGTTTTCATCACGGTAGTGTGTGTGAACTGGATGACCTGCGCGCGGCAGCCGAAGGAATGGATGTTCTCCTCTATATGGCAATGGGTCCGTCAGACTGGCGCTCGCCGGCCCTACTTCCCGGCTCTTTCGACGTGAATGTGAAGGGAGTCTACCTGGCTCTTAGTGCGTCTCACGACGCTGGAATAACGCACGCCGTATACACAAGCAGCATGTCGGTGTACGATGGGGACCTCCACTTGCGTCACTTTCCAGACGAAGAGATAACTCCCGATTCCAGACACATCTATGGATTTACAAAGTTGCTCGGAGAAGAGTGCTGCCGGGTGGCTTGCCGGGAGTGGGGTATGTCGGTCAATGCCCTGCGTCTTTGCCTGCCGGTAAGCGAAGAGCGTTGGCTGCAGGAGACAGTGCTCGGCACCCCAACCATCATGACGACCGCAGAAGATGTTGCCAGGGCACTGTTGGGAGCGATCGACTATCGCGGAGTTGGATTTGAAGCCTTTATGATCTCGGGAGATTACGAACAGAGATTAATGAACATGAGCCGTGCGCAGCGCGAGCTGGGCTGGGAGCCTTTAGCGCGCCCAACCAGATCACAATACGCATAACCAGACAATAGAAGGCGACAAATGTATACCTCTACATTATTTGGTATGTTGTGAACCGAGTTTTGCGCAGTTATATTTATTATATCTGGGAATATTAACTCAACATCACTCCAAGAGCCGAGAAGCAATCGTGCTTCCCGGCTCTTGGACTGATTCATGATCGTTCGATTCTAACACTACGATTCTATTTTATCCGCCGGCAAGCGATTACCTTCGCAAACGACGCCTGCGAGCAAACCCAATGCCGAACACCGCAAGGGTGCCCATCGCCATGGTAGAGAGGCTGCCGGGCTCGGGAGTGATGACGAACAGCACACCAACGGCGTTGTCACCACCAATAACATTGGTGCCGGCAAAAGCATAGGAGTTGAGTGCAGTCACGCCCGTAAGCGGAACACCACCCGTACTGCCGCCATTAAATGAGAAAATATCGGCATAGTTGTACGGCAAGAGCGGATTGTAGGTCGGGGTCAGGGTGAATATGTCGCCATAACCAGCGGCTCCGGACTCGTTGACTCCAACCAACGTTCCATTCATATCTACCAGAGTACCGACCGGGTTATATCCGTCCGTACCCGTGCCTCCCGCGCCAATGTCGTTCACGCTATATAGCTGGGAGTAAGTATCCGTGTTGCTGATCTCAAACACAGTGCCACCACTGTAAGCTCCGCCACCATTCGTTGTACCGAAGATATTTCCGGTGCCATCAATGACCAGTCCGCCTGTTGGTCCACTACCGTCATTAATGATGGAGCCGAAATCATACACATCCTGGTAGCCGGTTAAAGTGTTGTACGCGTAGACCTGACCACTTCCGCCTGTGCCGCCGGAGATAGTGGTGCCATAGATCGTTGTACTACCATTAGTATTGTTGACTACAGCAACACCAGCTTGAGGGCTGACACCATCCGAAACGCCTGTTCCGAGATCATAGAGATCACTAAACGTGGACGTGCCGGTAGCGTAGGAGAAGAGATAGCCGTTGTAGAATGCGCCACCATTGCTGGCCGTTCCAAAGAGAACCCCATTTTTATCAACAGCCAGTTCACCCATAGGGTTGGAACTTGTCGTGAAGTTATAGAGATCCGTTAAGGAGTGGCTGGTGGTGTTGTACTCGTAGATATCTCCGAAACCGCCGGTGCCACCATTTTGCGTGGTACCGTAGTAGTTGCCGCCGTAGTTAATGACGCCACCTATTGGATTGGCGCCGTCGCCATTCAAGCTACCGGTCAATGCGCTGAAACTGTAGAGTGTGGTTATATGGCCCGTAAGCGTAGAACTGAAGACGTCGCCATTTCCATTAGCGCCGCCATAGCCGGTGGTCCCGATAAGTGCGCCGGAGCCTGCGTTCGCCGTAGGATCGTAGAGCAACGTGCCGAAAGACGGGTTTTCACCCGAAGCAAAAGAACTGAAAAACGGAGTGACTGTTTGAGCATTCGTCCGTGTCGTCATCGCGCCAATGGCAGTCATGGCCAAAGTTGCGCTAAAGATGCGTCGAATACACAACGACTTAGATACCATCATGGGTCTCCTTAAATCGGAACTTGCCTAGATTGTTTGTTTTATTACAACAGATTTGGGAATTGCTATTTGGCACCAGAGTGCGACTCACAATTCGATTCGCGCATCACAGGCGAAAACCGACCTTGCGAGACTTTAAGGTACCCGATATTACAGCAAAATGTGTAATTAAGTTCCTTCACATGTAAAGAGGTGTATACATGGCAAGCCTTTCGCCATTCCTTTTCGGGCTTGTATTGCGGTGTAACCACTTCATGAGGCCAATTTGTCGGGCATCGTGCAGGAAACGGCACCAGACGAATAGAGCCGGGAAGCAATTTGCTTTCCGGCTCTGATGCCATTGAACTATCGATTTGATGTAACCGTTATTGTGTATTCTTATTTGCGAAGGCGTCGTCTGCGGGCAAATCCAACGCCAAAAAGCGAGAGAGCGCCGATGCTCATAGTGGCAATGCTACCAGGCTCAGGTGTAATCACAAACAGCACTCCTGCGCCGTTGTCCCCGCCTCCAGCATTGGTGCCAGCAAACGCATACGAGTTGAGCGCCGTCAATCCAGTGAGAGGAGTTCCACCATTACTGCCTCCATTAAAGGAGAATATATCGGCATAGTTGTAGGGCGAAAGCGGATTGTAGGTTGGAGTCAGAGTATAGATATCGCCGACACCGTTAATGCTACCGGCCTCATTGACACCCAGCAACGTTCCATTCATATCTACCAGCGTACCGACCGGACTATATCCATCTGTTCCGGTGCCACCTGCCCCGACATCATTCATACTGTAGAGCTGGGAGTAGGTATCGGTATTGCTGATTTCAAAGACGGTACCACCGCTGTAAGCTCCACCACCATTCGTTGTACCGAAGATGTTGCCGGCACCATCAATGACCAGCCCTCCGGACGGTCCACTGCCGTCGTTGACGATATTTCCGAAATCGTACACATCCTGGTAGCCCGTCACCGTGTTGTATGAATACACCTGACCAAGGCTGCCTGTACCGCCTGAGTTTGTTGTGCCGTATACGGTTGTGCTGCCGTTCGTATTATTTACGACTGCTACTCCGGCATCCGGATACAGACCATCGTTAACGCCGGTGCCGAGATCGTACAGTTCGGTAAATGAGGAAGTGCTGGTAGCGTAGGAAAAGACCGATCCGGTGCCAAATGTACCACCAGTACTTGTTGTCCCGTAGAGAACGCCGTTCTTATCTACGGCGAGTTCACCGGTTGGACTGGAACTGGTCAAAAAATTATAGAGATCGGTAACGGAATGGCTTGTGGTGTTGTATTCGTAGATGTCCCCAAAGCCGCCAGTGCCGCCGGATTGGGTGGTGCCGTAGTAGTTGCCACCGTAGTTGATGACGCCCCCTTGAGGAGTGGCTCCGTCTGCATTCGTACCACCAAGGCCCAACGCGCTAAAGCTGTAAAGTGTGGTGATATGACCGGTAAGCGTGGAGCTGAAGATGTCACCATTAGAATTTGCACCACCAAACAACGTGGTACCGATAAGCGCGCCTGAGCCACTATTCGCTGTGGGATCGTATAGCAATGTGCCGAAGGATGGGTTTTCACCCGAAGCAAATGAAGTAATAAAGGGAGTTACTGCTTGAGCACTCGAACGCAACGCCATCGTGCCAATAGCCGTTGCGGCCAGCGCTACACTAAAGACACGGCGGATACATAAATTAGTCGATATCATATCGAGACTCCTCTAGAAGGATGTTACAAAGATCTTAACAGGCTAACCGGAATAATAGAAGCGCTCAAAAACTCGCTTCCAGTTCGTGAAGATCAATGCGTCTCGGCATTAAAAATCGTTTATGCGATAGTAAAGCATACCCTACTATATTAGTGAAACAACCGCCGCTGAAAAAATATTATTGCGTAATTATATGAGGCAAATTGCAAAAGTATGTAGGTGCGAGGAAATATGGCTCCTTGTTGAATCTTCAGTGAGCAGGCAAAAGTCACAAGGAGCCCATAGATGCCCGTTCTATCAGGTTAATGGAACGCATTTCAAGCGTCACCTTTTCCTCGTCTGGAAATGGAGCTAGATGAGCCACTCACACAAATGCTCGAACGCCTCGTCTACATTCTTGATGTTGTTGGGATTGATAAATATGTCGCCAGCCCCTTCTCACAATGGATGGGCCGCAAGCAATCAGACCGTCGATCACCAGCCCCTGCATTCCTCGCCAAAGCCGTCTATGATCACCCCACGACGGGCATGCTTTTGGACAACCTGCGATTGCAGCCGACGTTTCGACGACTCTGCGGCTCTGAATATCAAAGCGATATTCCCAGTGCCTCCACTTGCTCGCGTGCATTCGCCGAGTTTGCTGTGGCTGGCTTTCTGCTAAACGTACAGATCGTGGACATAACCCTTGGCGGGTATGGCACAGGAACCTCTCCGGAGTATTCTGCGATGGAACAACACGTCACCGCAATTTTGAATTCGTCAGAAAACGCCGAAACAAGACACTCGACTGCAAAAATCAAACATTCTGGGTTAAAACGAAATGGGGCCAATTGCAACCAATGCCCTGGCATCTGGGTATTTGCATGTACCTCGGTGGGGTGGTAATATTTACCATTGCTTATTCGTGAGGGCTGTAATCCGAAGATGGGTGAAATCGTTACGTTAGATTCGCTACTTTGTGACCGTGCGAAATTGTACGCCGATCGGGCAGCAATTGTCGATGTGAATGGCGGTGTGCTCACTTATTCAGAAATGCTAGAACTGCTCTTGGTGACGCAGGAGTTTCTTCGTAGCCATTTGCCCTCCTACGAGGCAAGAGTTGCAATGGCGCTTCCAAATGGCCCGGAAGCTGCGATGGCATTTTTGGGGATTGCAACCGTCGCTGCATGTGCCCCGCTCAACCCTGAATATCGGATTACTGAGTTTGAGTTTTACCTGAAGGATCTTGATGCCAGCCTCCTTGTAGCTCCTGCAGGCGAAACGACTCCTGCGGTGGAAGCCGCGCATCGACTTGGGATACCGGTGGTCCGCCTCGATACCTCTGTAGCAAACAGGCCAGGAGAGTTCGCGCTATCGCTGGACGCTGGCGACGGGAGGTCGACTGCCAACAATCTAGCTTGGTGCAAACCTACGCCCGCTTCGACATGCCTGATACTTCACACCTCCGGCACAACCAGCAGACCAAAAATTGTGCCGATTACTCACCGGGCAATACTCGCATCCGCACGCAATATTTCGAACTCATTGCAGATAACCTCGGACGACAGATGCCTCAATGTAATGCCGTTGTTTCACATTCATGGCCTGGTTGGGGCCTTGATGTCCAGCATCCACTCTGGAGCAGCGGTATGCTGCACTCCGGGTTTCCGCGCGCCCCAATTCCTGCCCTGGCTGGAAAGCCTGCAGCCAACGTGGTACACAGCAGTTCCAACAATGCATCAGTCGATTCTGGACAGAGTTGCATCAGTAGGGCGAGTTCCATCTAGTGTGCAACTCAGATTGATCCGGTCGTCGTCTGCATCGTTGCCACCAACCGTAATGCGCAGTCTGGAGTCTGCTTTCTCATGTCCCGTCGTAGAGTCGTATGGCATGACGGAGGCGTCGCACCAGATGGCTTCCAATCCACTGCCACCACGCGAGCGAAAACCTGGCTCGGTTGGCCAGTCGGCTGGGCCTGAAATCGCAGTTTTGGATTCTCGCGGAGTAAAACTCCTTGCTCGCGAAGTGGGCGAGGTTTGCATCAAGGGTGAAAACGTGCTGGTTGGATATTATGTGAACGATGCAGCCAATGCGGAAGGGTTTATTAACGGATGGTTTCGAACGGGTGATCAAGGGTATCTGGACGAAGACCAGTACCTGTTTCTAACAGGCCGCTTGAAAGAGCTGATAAACAGAGGTGGCGAGAAGATCGCTCCGCGCGAAATTGATGAGGCGCTGCTGAAGCACCCGTCAGTATCCCAGGCCCTTGCTTTCGCTATGCCTCACCCTCAACTTGGTGAAGCCGTAGCCGCTGCAGTCGTGTTGCGCCCCGGTTCAAGCGTTACCGAACTAGAACTTCGTGTCGTGGTTGCGACCGAACTGGCAGACTTCAAAGTGCCGGACAAAATCGTCATTCTCGATGATATTCCACGAGGCGCTACCGGAAAACTTCAGCGCATTGGCCTTGCGGAACGCCTTGGCCTTAGTGCAGACGTTCCCGTATCGCCAGCAACCAAAAGACAGTTTGTTGCCCCGCGAACCGAAACAGAAGAGGCAATTGCCGAGCTCTGGTCGGACGTGCTCGGCGTTGAGCCCATCAGCATTCACGACACATTTCTGGAGCTTGGCGGCGATTCGGTCCTTGCGGCACAGGTGGTAGCACGATTGAGAGATGCATTGGATATCTCGTTCGGCTTGATCGACCTATTTAGCGCCCCGACCATTGAGTTGCTGGCTGAAAAGGTCGAGGCCAAGATAAAGGCAGAAGATTCTGATATAGAACCCGAAGTTGGAAACATTGACGTTTTTTGAATCCCCTGGCGTGAACGAAGGTGCTAGAGTAAAGCGGAAACTTGACTCCCTGCGATCCAGACGGGAACACCCTACTGGGATTCCACGCATGCCTGCTGGTGCGAAAGCGCCATTATCCTCCGTGCAGTCGCGAATATTGGATCACTGTTTGGAACAACCGGATTCTAAGCAGTACCACAGGCTACTTCTCATTGCGATCACACAGCCCATCGATATCCAACTGTTGGAGAGGTCGCTTGCGCTCCTAATGAACCGGCATGCCAGCCTGCGGACGAGTTTTCCGATCTGCAATGGATTACCCGAGATAGCGATTGCAGCGGATGCCGATGCCAGATTTACTCTGCATATTGAGCAGATCAAATTCAAAGATCTAGAAAGCCGAGACATTGAGGCAAGCATTCGTGTAAAGGCATTTGGAGCTGCCCCGTTTGATCTTGCACATGGGCCGCTGTTTAGGGGCTGCCTTCTGTACGAGGAGCCTGCGTTAACTGAGGTATACGTTGCACTCAGCATGCATCACCTCGTCAGCGATGGCTGGTCCGACACGGTGCTCCTGCGTGATCTCGATAGTATTTATTCTGTGTTGACAGCTCCTTCCAGCGGAGACGTGCCCGGCAAGCTAACAGACCTGCCTTCGCTGCCAATTCAGTATGGAGATTATGCTGCCTGGAGTCGGGAACGCGAAGCTTCTGCCCCAATTCAGAGGCAGCTTGCCTACTCACGAGGTCGATTTGATGTGCCTATTGTGCCGTTGAACCTGCCTGGTCAAATCAATTCTCGTCGATCGGACACAGCGAGCCGTTATTCGTTTGAGTTCAATAATGAGATGTCTTATCTTCTAAAGCGTCTTGCTGCCCAAGAGGGCTGCACTCTGTTCATGGCGCTACTTGCCGGACTGAACGTGCTGCTTTACCGTTATTGCAATCAGAGTGATATCCACGTTGCTTCTCCAATCTCCGGCAGAACTCATACGGATGCCGAAAATTTGGTCGGATGTTTTATTAACACAATTATCCTCCGAGTGGAAGTTAACGGCCTTTCCAGCTTCAGGAGCCTACTTGCACAAGTTCGAGATGTGTGTTTGAGTGGTTTCGATAACGCCGAACCGCCGTTTGAGCAGGTAATCGAGAACGTGGTACTGCCACCCGGCGTCAGTCACGACGAACTGTTTCAGGTGTTGTTTCAAGTGCGAAACGTTCCAAAACGGCATGTTTCCGCGGGGATTAACTTCCGGAGGGTTCCTGTTGACACCGGCTCGTTGACCCATCAGCTCTCGTTTGAGTTTTGTGAGCAGGGCGGCACCATTGTTGGCACGGTCGATTATGCCGATTCCCGGTTTTCAGCTGATTTCATCAGCCGTATGTGCGAATCGCTGCAATCCATTCTCACAGCCGCGTGTTTGTCACCTGATTTTGAGGTTGGCCGTTTGAATGTTGTCAGTGATACTGATGTCGCACAAATGTATCGGAATAACGCATTAAAGCAAGCTCTTGTTCCGCATGGAATTACATTTCTCCATGAACTTTTCATCGCTGCCGCAAGGCAGTTCCCCGATGCAATTGCTATCGACGTTCCGCCTGGTGACGGTCGCCCAACGCGATCAATTATTACTTATTCGGAGTTGGATGCGCTTACCGATCGGATTGCGGCTGGTATTCAAGGCTTTACGATCGAAACTTTGATTATAGGAATCTTGATGGATCGAACGTCGAACCTACTCTGCGCGTCTCAGATTGGCGTGCTCAAGACTGGTGCCACGTTCCTTGCGATCGACTCAGCTTTTCCAGATTCCCAGATCCGCAATATGCTATCGCAATGTAGTGTTCAGCTGGTTCTGACCGATTCGGTAGGGATGGGTCGCGTCGATTCGCTCCGGAAAACAGCGGGAAAAGAGCCGTGTATCTATGTCGATGTTAGGTCGCAGCTTCAATTAAGCTGGAATAGCCGGAGCTACCACGACATTGAATCTTCGGATACAGATAGGGCCGCCTACATAATCTGTACATCTGGAACTACGGGAACTCCGAGAGCAGTAGTCGTCCCGCACCGCAGTATCTTGAACCTGATATTGTCCGATTTGATAGAATTCGATATCAAGCCTGACGATCGTTTGGCGCAGGGCTCATCTGCCGCTTATGACTCTTCTGTTGAGGAGACTTGGATGGCGCTCGCGTCAGGAGCAACGCTTGTCCTCATGGACAACGATTCCGTTAGGCTTGGTCCACATCTTGTTAGGTGGCTACATACGGAGCGGATCACGATCCTGAGCCCTGCGCCAACTCTTCTCAGATCAATGGGACTATTGGGTACAGACAACGCATTGCCCGCTCTACGGCTCATTTACGCAGGTGGGGAGGATCTACCCCGAGATGTCGCAGATGTCTGGTCTCGTGGTAGACGACTGGTAAACGGCTACGGCCCAACCGAGGCGACAGTCGTTGCGCTTCGGAAAGACGTTAGCCCAGAACAGACCATTACCATCGGCAGGCCCGTGCCGGGCGTACAGGCATGGATAGTGAACGAATTCTTAGAGCTAAGTCCTATCGGAGTTCCGGGTGAACTCTGTATCGGCGGAATTGGTCTCAGCCTGGGCTACTTGGCTGAACCAGGGCTCAACGCAGTTAAGTTCCCTGTGCATCCCGTTATTGGCCGTGTCTACAGAACGGGTGATATAGCAGTGCTGCAAGATGACGGCGACATCCGTTTTCTGGGCAGGATAGACGCACAGGTCAAGCTGCGCGGTTATCGTATTGAACTTGGAGCTATCGAGGCAGTTATCACTGCATGTGACGGAGTGAGGGCCGCAGCGTGTTGTGTTAAGGGATCCGGCGAGATGCAATATGTCGCGGCCTTTATTGTGCCGGTAGATGCAGTTCGGCTTCCGGACCGAGTAGCCATTCGCGCGGCTGTTGTCGCGCAACTGCCAGCATACATGGCGCCCACGCGCATTGGATTTGTTGATGATCTTCCGGTTGCAGTGAGCGGCAAGTTGTGGCGGGAAGCCCTTCCCGATCCGGTTTTAGAGAGTGTCGTAATCAGTGAGGACCAGGTTCCACGCTCACTCCTGGAACGCCAACTTTGCAGAATATGGGGAGAAGTGCTTGGCTTGCCGGCTGTGGGGATTGATGAAGGTTTTTTCGAGCTTGGCGGCAATTCACTGCATGCAATCCGACTGTTTACGCGCCTCGAGGCCGAGGTTGGAGTGCGGGGTCAGATTTCCCTGTTGCACAAAGCTCCCTCAGTACGTAAATTGGCACGAGACCTATCGCTTGGCATGGAGTTGCCTTGCAGTCGACTTGTTCCATTGCAGCCACTTGGAACGAAACCTCCTGTTTTCTGCATGTATCGGTTGGATGGTCTTGATATTTGCTATCGGGAACTCGTGGCAGAACTCGGACTGGATCAGCCCGTTTACTCAGTTCTGCCACATTTACCTGAAGATGGAAGTGAACCGCTTTCCGAAATGTCCGCGATTGCGGCACATTGTGTTCAGGATATTCAAAGCCGGTTTCCAGACGGCCCATACATCCTTGTGGGTTCATCGTTCGGGGGTAAAGTTGCGTATGAAGTCGGACGGCAACTTGAAGCTAGTGGGGCGGAACCTGCGCTGGTAGTACTGCTCGACACAACTGGACCGGAGGCATTGATCTATCGTCGGGCAAAGTCGCGATTTATGTAGTTCTTTACACATTTTCGTGTAATGCTCGCGCTGCCATCGGAAAAGCGAGCCGCCTATCTGAGCTCGAAATTAGGGCGAGGGAAGAATAGCGGGGCAGATGTGCACGAAGAGAAAAACAACGCGCGTCTGCTTCCGGCAGATTTGCAGAGGGTTGTGGCTACGCACTTGAAGACGGTAGACAACTACCAGACAGGGCCTCTAAGAGCCAATTTAATCCTGTTCCGCGCCGCGGAACGCAATCCATTCCGGCACGACGATGATCCGCACATGTGGTGGGGCGATTTGATCTCCTGTGAGCAGATTGAGGATGTGCCGGGCAATCATACATCCATGCTTGAGGAGCCTCACGTCGCTGTTCTTGCTCAGCGCATGAAAGCCCGAATCGCGCAGGCGTTAGCGTCAGCATAATTTATCAGCTACTCCGCAGTAACGCGCAGGCTCTTCACCTGAACCGTCAACCCGTGATGCCCTGCTGGATCGAACCGGAGGCGCGCAAGAATCCCACTCTCAGACTTATCTTGGTTCATAGAGCATGGGAAAAATGGGCCTGTATCCGGCAGGCACGCATCGAGTCCCCTTTCCAAAAAGGTACGAGTGCGCGAGGGGTGTTCTCTGCCGCGCCCGAAGAATGAGGGATTTAAGCTGAAAGAGCAGGTTCGGGCAGCGGGAAAAAATGATTCCTCTTATCTTTACTCGCACGCCGCAATTATTTCATGCTTGTTAGCTCCCGCATCCTGACCTAATAGCTGATCTGTGCAATGTGAACCAAGCTGAGATCCGGCAAGAGGCATCCTCCGTCCCAACGCCCGATAGCGAACACCTCACACCTACTCCCTCTCGCGGATAAAGCAAACGTCGCACAAGGCAACTAATCACCGGTGGGACACCAAAACAGAAGAACCCACCAACCTATAGGAGAAATCCTCATCATGCCCTCGAAACAACGCTCTCGCAGAGGCAGATACTAAGTCCGCAAACTAAGAATTAACGGCCGAATAGTAAGCGAATACATCCGGTCCGTCGAAGTCGCCCACCTTATCGCAGCCATGGACCGGCTGGATCGCATCAACCAGCAACCTGACGACCAAAGTTCGAAGGATAAAGAAACCACGAAATGATTAGCTACAAGTCTTAGTGAAACCAGGCCAGACGAACAGTAACAAATTACATCAATGGCAAAGGACGCTTGTGTTGCCTCGGAAGGAAACCTGACCCGATTCCACGAAATGCAGCAAATGAACTTAACCCTCAACTTACTCACGCTGCTGCTGCTTTTGGTTCTGCCGGGAGCGACGGTGGCAAACGCCTCGGAACTGTACGTGGATCCCGCCGGAAGCGACACTAACCCGGGTACGCGTTCGCATCCGCTGGCAACACTCGATGGTGCAAGACTGGCAGCGCGCAAAACCACCGGCACGACAACGATATATCTACGGGGAGGCACCTTCTATCTGCACACTCCGCTTGTGTTGACAGCAGAAGATTCTGGCGCCGCCGCACATCCGATAGTCTACCGGGCCTACCCCGGTGAGAAGCCGGTTATCAGCGGCGGTGTGAAGCTCGATCTAAAGTGGAAACCCTATCGGGATGGGATTATGCAGGCCGACGTGCCGGCCGATCTAAGTACAGATCAACTCTTCGTCAACGAAGCGCGGCAGGTACTGGCACGATATCCCAACTACAACGAAGCCGAGCGTGTTTTCCACGGTTACGCGGCGGATGCCTGGAGCCCGGAGCGGATCGCGCGTTGGAAAGATCCCGCCGGAGGCTATATGCATGCGATGCATGAGCTGCTCTGGGGAGGTTTTTCCTGGCAAATTACCGGAAAGGAGCTGCGTGACGGGGTTCCAACATTGCTCTACGAAGGTGGCTGGCAGAATAACAGGCCCGCTGGCGCACACCCTCAATACCGCTTTGTTGAGAACATATTTGAGGAGCTGGACGCACCCGGCGAATGGTTTCTTGATCGCAAAGCCCATACTATCTACTTCTATCCGCCTGCGGGCCTCGACCTTAATCACGCGCTGATCGAGGCTCCGCGCCTGAAGCACCTGATAGAGTTTCGCGGTAGCGAACAGATGCCCGTGCGCGGCA
>Ga0182012_10003401_pt1 | contig 16968 bp, 10 predicted proteins | sample 612S2SmetaG_FD_120486 | JGI IMG/M metagenome (GOLD analysis project Ga0182012, IMG submission 120486) | Permafrost microbial communities from Stordalen Mire, Sweden - 612S2S metaG | ecosystem: Environmental > Terrestrial > Soil > Wetlands > Permafrost | place: Sweden: Stordalen | collected...
ACCCCAACTACGCTCGTGCGCTCTACTACATGTCTCTATTGGAGCGCCGGGCTGGTCACTCCGATGCAGAGCTTGCGGACCTGACCGAGGTGGTACGACAGTTCCCCCAGTCTCGGGACGCACGGCGCGAGCTGGGAATCACCTACTATCAGCGGGATGACGATGCCCATGCGTTAGAGCAGTTTCAAGCGCTGCAAGGCATCGACCCTGACGATGTGGCCGCGCATTACAACCTTTCTCTGCTCTATCGACGCATGGGGATGATGGATAAGGCCAGAGAGCAGGCAGCACTCTTTGCGACCAAGAAGACAGACCCACTGGCGCCAACCTACTCGCTGGCCTTCCTGCGCGACCATCCTGAGATCATCACCGAGAGTGTTCCCTGGCACGTGCATACCGATAACTCTACTGAGGAAGCCATGCCGCCGAGAGAGTTGCAGCGATGAGGCGACCTGAATATTGGAGAAAGCGCGCCTTCCAACTGGCTCTGGCTTTGCTGGTGACGTCACTTCCAGCCGCCTGCCAGACTCATGCCGTTTGCCCCTGGATCAATGTGGCTACGGCATCAGGAGTTCTTGGTGGCGAGGCGACCTTGTCCCTTACCAATCCTTCCCCCACCGTCACAACATGCAGGTTTGACTATAAGAGTGGTGAAGAGGTCCGCGAGCTGACGGTACAGATTACAGCGATGACTGATCTTGGGAAGGATTATGCCCTATTCAAAGCAATGTGCGGCGGCGATGCTACCCCGTTGCGGGCCATCGGAAACGAGGCAGTGATGTGTCCAGATAACAATCCTGGCACAGCGCACAGTGAGCGAGTGGTTAGTCGCGTGCGGAACAGCGCCTTTGTTCTCAGGCTTAGCACAACGGCGAAGTCGAGTCCGGTGATGACGCAGGACTCGATCGAGGAGAAGCTCAGGTTTGTAGCCGAACTGGTGAGCGGAAATCTCTTTTGACGGCGCAGCACTAACTACAAGAAGATAAACCTGTCGTAGTATTGCCAGAGAGTTATTCAGTGGCCCCTAATGACCGGATGGATGAAGCGAATCGGTGCAGTGTCAATGCCGACATACTTGGCTCTGGGATTGATCTTGTGTCCGTGGGGTGCGTTGTCTCAGGCAAAGAATCCGGCATTTGAATCAGTCTCTGACGTCGCTCTGCAGCAACAGTACGATTTAGCCCAACGCCTGCAATCTACGCAGAATTTCGCGCAGGCAGCCTTTCAGTTTCGCCTCTTCCTTGCCGAGGCTCTATATAGAGTTGCCGATGATCGTGTAGGTATCGGCGACTACTCGGAAGCTGTACCTCTCTTTGACCGTGCATTGAAGCTGGCACCGAGTCATGCTGACATACGTATCGATTATGCCGAAGCGGCACTTGCCGCCAGGGACTTCTCGACTGCCAGGCAGATGGGCGAGAGTCAGTTGGAGCTCTATCCGGTGGATTGCAAGATATCCGAATGCGAAACGGTCCACCGCATACTTGGCCATGCGCTGCTCGGAATGGGCGACCCTCAGAAGGCCAAGGACCAGTTTGCGATAGCCGTCGCCATCAATCCAAGTTACGAGAATGGGTATAACCTCGCAACGGCGTATCTCGCAATCCCAGACAAGACGAACGCGGCAGGAGTGTTTGCGGAGATGCAGGCGGCCTTTGGCGATGCTGCCGGAATCCATATGGACATAGGTCGCGCCTACGGCGAAGCAGACTTTCCCGAGGAGGCTATCGTCGAGTTCAAGAGGGCGATCACCAGGAACTACAAGATGCCAGAGGCACACTATTCGCTGGGTGCTGCTTACCTGATGAGGTCCGGCGACACCGGGTTTGAGCAGGCGGAGGCGGAGTTCCGCACGGAACTCAGGTATCACCCGAATGACTATTACAGTTACTCACAGCTTGGCTACATCGCTATGAGTCGGCACAACCTGCAGGAGGCCGAGATTGATCTGCGCCGTGCCACCGTTCTGGACCCTCATAATCCGGACAACTTTCTGCTTCTTGGACAGATTTATACCGATACTGACCGACCATCCGATGCTATTGCTGCGTTGCGAAGCGCCATCGCTGTTACGAGTGATCCCTCGCGAAATCATTACCAAATTCGCGGGGCTCACTATCAGCTTGGTCGCCTACTCATCCAGACAGGGGACGTTGCCGGCGGCAAGAAAGAGATGCAGCTAGCCGAGGATCTCCTTCTCAAGAACAGGCTTCTCGACCAGGTCAACCTCGCGGGTAAACCGCTCGCCGGATACCAGTTTCCAAAGTCAACAGATTCCACTCCTGCTAATCCGGATGCTATTGCAGCAGAGAAGGACTTTGAAAAGCGAGTCGGGCCAGCGATAGCAGACAGTTATAACAACCTGGGCGCCTCTGCCGCATCCGAACGGAACTACCCTGAGGCATTGGATGACTTTGAGCAAGCTGCTGCCTGGAACCCTGAATTGGATGGCCTTGATTACAACTGGGGGCGGACGGCCTACGAAGCCAAAGAGTATCGCGTAGCTGCCACTTGCCTGGGACGATATCTGGAGGCGCATCCGGAAGCTGCGGGAGTCCGCGGGCCGTTGGGCATGAGCAGGTTCATGACGGATGACTATAGTGGAACGGTCAAGGCCTTAGCTCCAATGAGGGCAGAACTGGATGCGACGCCACTTCTAGCGTATGCCTATGATGAATCACTTACCCAGATCGATTATGACAGCGGGATTGATCGTCTGCTCACATTGGAGAAGGCGAACCCAACTATCGCTGTGATCCATCTTGCCATCGGCAAAGCGTACTTAGTCCACGATCACTATGCGGAGGCTGAGGCAGAGTTGCGAAGCGCGGTACGGCTCAAGCCGACCGATGCGGATGCAGAGTATTCACTGGCCGCGGATCTTTTTGCGCTGAAGCGTAACTCCGAGGCGAGCACTCTGCTGCAGCAGCTAGCAACGTCGGCGGCAGACCAGCACGACGCGGCTTTACTTCATCGCATCGGGAAATTACAGCTCGCTAAAGGAGATATTCGAGCGGCCATCGTAAGCCTCCAAACAGCCGCGCAGCTTAGCCCTAGCAATAAGAGTATTCAAGATGATCTCTCCGCTGCGAGCCAAAGCATGGCGCATCCTTAATCTGTAGCGCTCCGTGTGCGCTAAGCCCAGAGACTTCAACGGCAGCCGGTCCACAATCAGCCAGTGTATGGAACGATATCTGAGCACTCTCTAATCGTGCGGTTTGATTCATGGTGAGTCAGGCTACGGGTGTGTTGTTGCGCCGGGCGATCCGAGGATGTGTATTGTGTGCAGCCAGGTATCAGCGAGGACCGGCAAATGGGATATGGGAAGTTCCGTCGAACGAAGGCCGAACCCGTGACCCCCTTCGGCATAAATGTGGATTTCGGCGGGAATTCCTGCGGCCACAAGCGCGAGGTAGTACACGAGAGACGACTCCGGATGGGCGAGATTGTCGTTCTCGGCCTGTAGAAGAAAGGTCGGCGGCAGATCGTGCGGAGGGATCACCGAATCGCTTATCTTGCCCTCCCGGTCCCGCAGGCCTCCCGGATAGATCACCATTTGGAAGTCGGGCCGGGCATCGATTGTGGAGAGGGGTACATTGGTCCCCTGGTAGTCGGCATGTGTACTCAGATCGACAGCTAGCTCTGCACCTGCTGAGAATCCGATAACTCCGATTCTGTGCGGGTCCATGTGCCATTCGGAGGCATGGGATCGCATGATTCGCATGGCCTGTTGAACATCTTCCAGGTCTTCCACGTTGTCAGGAAAGCGACCATGCTCCGGGACACGGTACTTCACGACGGCACAGTTCACGCCAATCGAATTGAGCCACGCGCATACCTCTGTGCCCTCCATGTCAATGGAGAGATGCTGGAAGCCGCCTCCTGGAAACACGAGTGCCGCCGCGCCGGTATTATTTGCCGAAGGGGCCGGGTATACCAACATGGTGGGGTGGCTGATGTTGGCGACTCGAGTCGTGGGCTTGCCTGCGTACATGCGATTGGCGTCGGTCGTTGGGTCGGTCTCCGGGCCAACGACCTTGGATGGCTCAGGATTGCCATTCGGCCACAAGAGCAGGGTCTGCTGTTGAGCGAGAACGGGTGAAGCAAGAGCAAACAACATTGCTATGAAATATAGAGATGGAAATCGCATGTATCTCTCCTTGGTGCTGGGATTGGTGCCGACCTAACTACTACTGAGCCTTCGCGAGCCTAACAGCCCAATGGTTGTTGTTTCCAGATCTCCACTATGCACGACTTGCATCATGAATATGCACGCCAAGCAATTGCCAGAGTCATAGCTAGACCAATATGGTCGGTGAGTTTCGAGCTTAGTCCCATCACTAGAGCCGAACCTCGTTCTATTCAAACTCTGGAGGCTACACATAATATGCAATCTCTTTGGAACCAAGTGGGAAAATGCTGCAAATGGTACCCAGTTCTTTCCCTAGTTGCATTATTGTCTGTTGCGTCTGCCTGCATGGGGCAAGGTAGATCTGCCCTTTCCGGCAGGGTAGTTGACAGCACAGGAGCGCTCATCACGTCGGCCACTTTGACCGCTACTGAATCGAAGACGGGATCTTCAACAGTTGTCACTTCGAACAGTGCTGGTGAATATGTATTCCCATCGCTACCGGCATCCACTTATTCCCTTTCGGTTACGGCTCCTGGCTTCTCCTCCTACAAGCAGGTAGGGATCATCTTGCAGGCGGACCAATCGGTCACGACCGACATAACCATGCAGGCTGGAGCGGAATCGCAGACGGTTACAGTATCTGCGACTCCCAGCCAGGTGGACACAACAACCGGTACCCTGTCCAACGTGATTGGCCAGAAAAGCGTGGAAGATCTTCCTCTCAATGGAAGGAATGCAGCCCAGTTGGCGCAAGAGACGCCGGGCGTCATCCTCGGTCCAAACGACAATGCAGATCAAGGGACACAGAAGACATTTCCTACTGCGACCACCATTTCAGTCAATGGCAGCCGCTCATCGGATACAAACTACATGTTCGATGGCGGAAATAACATGGACGAGTATTTCGATGTCAATCAGCCATTTCCATTTCCAGACGCGCTGCAGGAATTCAGCATCCAGACCAGCAACTATAGTGCGGAATACGGGACGAATGCGGGTGGCGTAGTGAACATTGTCTCGAAGTCAGGCGGCGACAAATTCCATGGCGATCTATTTGAATTTGTCCGCAATGGGCTGTTCAATGCCGCTAATTTTTTCTCTGCATCGGTTGACCCACTGAAGCGTAACCAGTTTGGCGGAACCTTCGGCGGCCCTGTGGAGATACCCCATCTCTTCAAGAGCAAACACACCTTCTTCTTTGTCGGCTATCAGAAGACAATCCTTCACGATCAGGTGGGTGGAGTCAGTTCTTTTCTTCCAACACAGGCAAATATCATAAATGGAGACTTCTCGGCGCTCCAGAGCGCTTCAAACCCGAATAACCCACTGGGCAAGGCCATTCAGATCGTTAACCCATATACAAATCAGAACTATACGGGCGACATGATCAACCCGGCTACCTTCAACCCAGCGGCACTTGCCATACTTAAGGATTTACCTAGTGTGACCGGAAATGGACTGTTTTACTATCAAAATCCGCTCTTCCAGAATCTAAACGAAATCCTCGTCCGGGGAGACCAGGACCTCGGGGTCAAAGATCATATAGCAGCCCATTTCTACCGCGACAGTTTCGCGCAGGCCGGCGTTTACAATCCAACGAACCTGCTTACATACGCCGACCAATCCACCATCCCCGTTCTTAGTGCTCTGGTCTCTGAGACGCATACGTTCTCTCAAAATGTCTTGAATGTCATGGTGCTCAATTACTCGCGCGAGGTTTCTACTCGCGGACCGGTCGCCGGAGTTCCGAATATTGCAAGCTTTGGCGTGAATATTCCCCAGCCTGCAGCAAACGCATTAGCTGGTCTCACGGTGACGGGATTCTTTGGCTTCGGCACTAGCGCACTTGCTACCTTCGCACGGAACAACTACACGTTATCTGACGACGTGCATTGGGTAAGAGGACGCCATAGTATGGCATTCGGGACGCATATTGAACTGGCTAAGGTTGATATCAATAGCTACTTCAATAACTCAGGAACCTTCTCATTCAACTCAAATAATACGAACTATGCCGCAGCGAGCTTCCTGCTCGGCTATCTCAGGACGTTTGTGCAAGGCAGTGGCCAGTATCTGGGCGACCGTGATCAGTTTGTCGGTGTCTATGCACAGGATAGCTGGCGGGCTACGCCGAAAGTGAATTTCACATATGGCGTTCGGTACGAACCCTTCAAGCCGTGGACTGAGATTCATCACTATATCACTCAGTTCAACCCTGCCGCATATGCCGCCGGGCGGGTGTCAACTGTATATCCTCTTGCTCCTGCCGGGTTGCTATTCCCAGGAGATACTGGAGTGCCAGAACAGGGAGTTAATCCCAACTACAAGAATATTGTGGGCCGCGTTGGCTTTGCCTACGATGTACGAGGAGACGGCAGTTTGAGCGTCCGAGGCGGCGGCGGTCTCTTTTATGAAACCCGGCAGCCTGCAATCCAAAATAGCCAGGCTTCGACGATTTCTCCCTTTTCAACTTCTGTCAGCCTGACGCAACCAGTAGGGAACTTTAGCAATCCTTATCAGGGCATTACGGATCCGTTTATTGGCGCACCACAGCCGGCGGCGACCTATGTTTTCCCAACTCCGGTACAGGTCTATACATACGATGCATCTGGGAACTTTCAGGTTCCTCTGATCTACTCATACAATCTCACGGTGGAGCAGCGCGTTTCAAAAGATTCGACGTTTCGACTTGCCTATGTCGGTTCGCACGGCTCCCACTTATTTCAGTCCAATGAGCTAAACCCATCGACGTATATTCCAGGGAGCAGCCTACCCACGAACTCTCGGCGTCGTTATACAGGATACAGCTCGATTGGCTCTATCAATATGGGCGGTGACTCTGCTTATAACTCGTTGCAGGCGACGATTAGCCGGCATGTGACCAAGGGGCTAACGGTGGTTGGAAATTATACCTGGTCCAAGTCCATGGACACATTGCCACTCAATACAGCGAATACTCAGGGCGGTCCCTACGCGATACCGATCTACTTCTCTAACTATAAGCAGTTGGATATTGGGCCCTCTGACTTCGACAGAACCAATGTCTTTTCCGGGTATTATCTGTGGGCGCTTCCGGAATTGAAGACAGGCAATAGGGTAGTCCGAGCCATAGTGAACGATTGGCGAACAACGGGGATTATCCAGGCTCAGTCTGGCCAGCCGCTTACCATTCTTGCGGGGTCGGACATTTCCAGTACAGGCTTGAATGCTGATCGGGCGGTATGGAATGGCCAGAGGCCCTATGGAACAGGGGCTTGCACGGCCGCCTATGCCCACTGTAAGAGCTTTCTTAACCCCGCCGATTTCTCGTTGCCTACAGCGGGTAACTTTGGGAATGTCGTCAAGGGTTCATTTCGTGGACCAAAATACGTCGACTGGGATGCTGGGCTATTTCGCAGCTTCCAGATTGAGGGATCTACGACCTTTGAATTCAGGGCTGAATATTTCAACCTTATCAATCACGACAACCTGGGCAATCCAACGACCACTGTCTCATCCGGAGGATTTGGTGCCATCACCAGTTCTCCTACGGGCGAGTCTCCAATCAGCCCGCGGGTCGCACAGTTATCTGCAAAGCTCGTCTTCTGATCGGCGTGTGGTCTCCATATCAAGATGGGCGGCACTCCCAACTAACAGGGGTGCCGTTTTCTGAACCCAAAGCTGGAGAGAAGCGATGGACACGGTTAATATGGGCAATAAAGAGAAGAAGATGGGGAATAAATATCTCACTATTTGGGGCATATTGTTTCGGGTGTTGATTGTCGCAGCTACTATTGCTCCTTGTAGTCTGATTGCGCAGATCGTGGAAACGCGTATCCCGCCTATCCAGACAGAAGGTGGCCGAATAGCAGGGCTGGTCTTGCCTTCCGGGGTTAAAGCCTGGCTAGGCGTTCCCTTCGCAAAGCCGCCAGTGAACGATCTGCGCTGGCAACCGCCGCAGTCCATCTCTTGGAGTGGGGTATGGGATGCCGACCGCAAGATGCCTGAGTGCATGCAGATTCTGCGTCGGCATGACATCAATAATTACTTCGGAGAAGAGGCGACTTCGGAGGACTGTCTGTACCTGAACATCTGGTCGCCACCGGGCTCGAAAGCGAATGCCAAATTGCCGGTGATTGTCTTCATGTATGGCGGTGGAGGCGTCATTGGTTCGTCGACCGCCGATATCTATGACGGCACAAATATGGCGAAGAAGGGCGTGGTCTTCGTCACCATCAACTACCGCATCGGGATCCTTGGTTGGATGGCGCATCCTGAGCTGACGAAGGAGCAGGGAGGGCATTCCGGAAACTACGCGTATCTGGATCAGCTTGCCGCGATTAAATGGGTTCATAACAATATCTCCCGGTTTGGTGGCGATAGCAGCCATGTCGTGATCGGCGGGCAGTCTGCAGGTGCGAGCTCTGTCAGTGCACTGATGCATAGTCCGCTGGCAAAGGGACTCTTTCAGGGAGCGTTTATGTCCTCGGCATGCAGCATCGCTCCGGAAGGGCCAGAGCGCGAAGCCTCGCTCGCAAGCGGCGAGAAGATGGGCCTTGAGATTCAGAAGCGCCTGGGTGCCACGGATCTCAAACATATGCGGTACGTGCCAGCCGATCAGATTATCGCCTTACAAAGCGAAGCTCGTTCAGCCCTTTCTCCCGGATCAACGGTTGTACGCACTGGAGCGGTTGTCGATAACTATTTCACGACCGAGTCGAAGCTCAAGATGGGGGAATCCCATCAGATGAGCGATGTTCCGGTTCTTGCGAACTTCAATAGCGGAGAATCGTCGAGCCCGCTATTCGCGGCGAAGACCGTCGCAGTTTATAACGAGATTGCCACGAAGATGTTCGGCGCGGACGCAGAGGAGTTTCTAAAGCTCTACCCCGTCACGAGCGACTCCGATGTTGTTCCCATGGCGAACAAGGTTGCAAGCGAATCGGGAATCGCCAATATGTCGCGCAACTGTGGCGTTCAGCAGGCGAAGTTCAACACCTCAAAGGTCTATATCGACATGTTTGACCGCAAGCACTCCTACGCGCCTGGGGTAGAGATTCTGGATCAGGATACCTCTACGGTGGGTGCCTATCACAGCGGCGACCTGGTCTTCTGGTTCGAAGACCTTGAGGCGTTCAACAAGATCCGCCACACAAGGGACTGGACCGATTGGGACCGCAAGTTGTCCGACGAAATGTCGGACGCATTGATTGCCTTTGCCAGGTCAGGGAACCCGTCCACCCCGTCCTTTAAGTGGCCCGCATGGTCAGCAACCTCTGACGTCTTCATCGACTTCGGCGACACCATCAAGGTTGAGCCCTTCAATGCCAAAGGAATGGAATGGCTCGCAGCGCACCGCACCAGAGGTGCCGAACGGCCCGGTGTTGGACCTAGCCCTCGTGGCATCGTCACCACTTCCATAACGGGTCCGGTCAACTGACACTTGAACACCCACTAGAAGACACGGGACACAGCATCTGGACACGAAGGGAAGTAGGATGAGATGCGAACAAGGACGCGAATAGCGAGCTATAGTCGAGCAGAGCTTTAACTATCGACTTTTCGCTTTGGAGTCCAAGGTTTTCGCCTATCAGGAGCTTGCGTGATAGACGCAATCTCAATGTCGCGCTCATCATTAGCCGACTGCATCGGAGGGGCGGGTGTTTGTGGTGCTGAGTCAGTTGATAGCACCACTTCACCGACCGTATCGGAAATCGGTTGGACGTCTACTCCATGGGTTCGAGATTCGTCGGGTGAAAAGGTTGGATTGTCAGCGGGAAGCGGTAAAGTCGCCTGGATGCTCAACGGATTCATATTCTTGCTCGCACGCTGCACGCCTTCCAGTAGCAATTCGGCTACGTCTCTAATAGCTAAAGGATCGGGACCTTTTCCGGGGGTGCTTTCCAGCATGCTCTTGCAAAAGGGACAACCTACAGCCAGCACTTTATCGCCTGCACCCTTCAGCTGCCTTTCCGCCTCGCGATAGCGATTATCTGAGATCCGCTCGGTTCCCTCTTCTTCTTCCTTCCAGAACTGAGCGCCACCGGCTCCGCAGCAGAAGCTGTTTTCACGATTGCGCGGAAGCTCAACGACAGAGTTACTAAGGATATTTAGAAGATTGCGAGGAGCGTCATATACACCGCTATGGCGGCCCAGGTAGCAGGGGTCGTGATACGCCACTTTAGAAGGTCCTGCTTCGACGCTCAGCCTGCCCTCGTTCACCAGGGATGCAAGGTATTCCGTGTGATGTATGACTTCGAAATCTCCGCCGATCTGTTTGTACTCGTTGCCAATGGCGTTCATGCAGTGCGGGCAGGTTGTTACGACGAGCTTTGGTTTCACCTTGTTGAGTGTAGCGACATTCGTATCGGCAAGCTGCCGGTAGAGGTATTCATTACCGGCTCTGCGGGCGCTGTCACCGGTGCAGCACTCCTGCTTGCCAAGAACCGCATAGTCCACCTCTGCGATATCCAGCAGTTGCACCAAAGCGCGTGCCGTCTTTTGCGATTGCGGATCATAACTCGGAGCACAGCCGACCCAGAAAAGAACATCGGGTTCCGGGTTCTGTTCGATTGTCTTGACATTGAGTCCCATGGCCCAATCCAACCGCTTCTCATGGTTGATGCCCCAGGGATTCTTCGCTCGTTCCATGCCTCGGAATGCAGCTTGCAATTGTGTTGGGAACTCGCCTTCGATCATGACTTGATGGCGACGGATGTCGATGATGTCCAGCATTGGCTCATCCTGAACTGGGCAGACCTCGATACAAGCCCCGCAGGTCGTGCAGGCCCATAACGCCTCGGGAGAGAGAGCGAAGGCGAGCATAGAATTCGGGCTCGGCTGTCCTTTCTCGAAGCCGGGGAGCGAATGCCCCAGGTCGTTCAACTCCATTCGTTTATTGATCTCGAGAGCGGATGGGCTGAGGGACTTACCAGTCGTTGTAGCTGGGCATACGTCCTGGCAGCGGTTGCATTGGATGCAGGCATAGGCATCGAGCAGCCGTGGCCATGCCAGGTCTTCCAGCTTGTTCGCCCCGAGCTTCGGCTCTTCCACGTCCATATCCACATCCATCGGCGGCAACACACCGGATGAGGAATCACGGGCAACCAGGTACTTGGCTGGAGCAAGGAAGATGTGAATGTGCTTGGAGTAAGGGAAGTAGGCGAGGAAAGCAAGTACGCTTCCTAGTGCCCCCCAGTATCCGAAGATGCACCATGCAAGGGCATGTTGCGGTGCAAACAGATGGGAGAGCAGCATAGCGAAAGGCGCAAAGCGATCCGGGCCTCTGGCTGCTAACTTCGCTCCCGCGCCAATGGCGCGGCTTCCAACGTGGAACAGAATAAACGCCGAGACAATGATCGAGTCCTGGGTGATGTATTTTGCTCGCACATCTTTGTGAAGGAGCGTGCGTTCGTTGAAGCGGAAATCGCTCCGGCTGGGGAGCAGGAAGCGTCGTAGGACAAGCGCGACGACACCAACTAGAACACCCGCTCCGAGAAGGTCGGCAGCCAGGACGTACAGATTCCCGGCGCGCCCGAGAGACTGGAGCGGTAACTCGACAAAGCCGTCGACAGCGTCGATCAGATTGACCAGAAGATAGAGGACAAACCCGTAAAAAATCAGGGAATGGAAGAAACTGACCCACGGACGCTTTCGAAAAGTTCGGCGCTGGGTTAGCGTCGTAGCAAGTGCGTACCAGATGCGACGCAGCGGCTGGTTCGTTCGCAATTCTGTATCTGGCCGCCCTGCTGCCACACGACGGTAGAGTCGGCGGAAACCATGGACGCCCATTACCCCCATGACGGCCGCAAAGAGAAAGAAAGCCACTTTTTGCGGCAGTGGAAGCATCTTAATGTACCTGGTCTTTCGTAGTTTCGGACTTAGGATTCTGTTGTAACTCGCGAATCATAGCAGGAACAATATCCTGCACATCTCCAACAACCCCATAATCCACCTCGCGAAAGATGGGGGCGTCGGCGTCCTTGTTAATGGCCACGATCAACTTGCTCTTGCCCATCCCCGAAAGATGTTGCACTGCGCCAGATATTCCAATGGCAATATAGGCCTTTGGCTGCACTGTCTTTCCCGTCTGGCCAACCTGTTCTGAATAGGGTCGCCATCCGGAATCGACGACTGCCCTGGTTGCCCCAACAGCAGCGCCAAGTTGGTCAGCGAGGCTCTCAACAAGCAGTCTGAAGCCTTCAGGGCTTCCGACGCCTCGGCCTCCCGCAACTACGATCTCTGCCTCAACCAGAGAGACTCGCTCAGTCTTTTCCTTGATCTGTCCGGTCACGATAAGGCGACGCTGCGGTAGTTCCAGCTGAACGTCGTATTGCTCGGCCAAGGATGTGTTGGGCTGAGCCACCGGGAACGATCCTGGCTTGATGGTGACAACGACTACCGTCCCTTCAGCCTGGATCCGCTCCGTCACACGAGACAAAAAGGTGTAGTGCTCCGCCTGAAGTGCGTCCCCGGCCTCATGAAAGCTGATTGCATCCTCAATCAGCGGCGCGTCTAGCTTAACGGCCACGCGCGGACTATATTCACGCCCGCTTCGGCTACCCGCAATGAGGATGGTGTTGGCTTCACCCTCTCTGGCGATCTGCGCAACGGCCGCTGCCCAGATCTCGGGATCGTATTCGGACAACGCAGGGTTGTCGGCAACCAGAACTTGCTCCCCGAGTGCCGCAGCAGCGGTTGCAACTGCGCCAACCTGATTCCCTAGTATGAGGAGGGTCACAGGACCCTCACGTTTCAGTTGACGTGCAGCCTCCGTAAGTTCGTAGGTGCTCTTACTCAGCTTGCCTTCGGCATGTTCAGCGACTATCAGAATCATTGGATCACCTTTGCCTGATTGCGGAGTAGATCGACCAATTGCGTCGCGGCAGCCTGAGAATCCTTGCCGTCTATCATTGTGCGCAGGCGTTCGCGCACTTGCACTTCGGCGCCGAGGTACTTCAGCTTTGGTTTCACATCGAAAGCATCCAAAGACTCGCGGCGAATCTCTTTACGTTTCGCCTTCATGAGGTTGGGTAGAGTCGGGTAGCGCGGTTCATTGAGGCCTTGCTGGGTCGTCACGACTGCCGGAAGAGGCAAGGAAAACGACTCACTTCCAGCATCGACAGCATGCTTCCCTATTAGCTGGTCTCCATCCAGTGAGAGCGCATGGGTCCAGGTCGCCTGCGGCCATCCGAGGCGTTCCGCCGTCGCAGCGCCTAGAGCATGGCTATCCCAATCGGCCTGTTGTCCGCCGCAGAAGATCAATCCGATGGTCTCGGCCCGAGCCACTTGAGCGACGATGCTGCTGATTGTGATTACATCAAGCGGTACGTCAGCCTCCACGAGTATGCCGCGGTCCGCGCCCATCGCAAGCGCACTTCGCACTGCCTCTTCGCACCTGGAAGGCCCGATCGCGAGCACGGCCACTTCAATTCCGGGGGTAGCCTCCCGCATGCGTAGGGCTTGCTCAACCCCATACTCATCCATGGTGTCGACGACCAGCTTACTGCTGGAAAGATCTACCGCGCCATCCTTGACCTTGACACTTTCCTCGGCATTTAGGACCTGACGAATGACTGCTAAGATTCGCACGACTGTCTCCTTGTGATTGGATCGAAGCGCCTGATTTACACACAACTCAACGGCGACTCACTGGGCTTCCTCAGGCATCGAATGAATGTGCCCTACCCGGAATCTGCCGCCTGCAAGGCTGCGGCCTGCGGTTGCCATCGGCTGCTGGCATAGAGCGCGAAGGCCGCAACGATCGCCAGGCAGCCCACGCTGCCGATACCCCAGCGGAATTCACCGGTCACATCCTTTAGATAGCCGATGAACCATGGCGACACGAATCCGCCCAGAATGCCCACGGCGCTGATTGCCGCCAACCCGCTGGCGGCGCTGGCGCCCGAAAGAAAGCTCGATGGAATGGTCCAGAACACTCCTGCGAACGACAGCGTGCCGGCCAGTGCAAAAGACAAGGCCGCCACGCGCGCGATTGGATCGTGCAACAGAGCCGACAGTAGCAGGGCTGCGCCGCCGATAATGCCCGCGAACGCCGCATGGCCGTAACGTTCTGCCTTGCGATCAGAACGCCGACCCAGCCAGAGCACCGCAATCAACGCCAACACGCTCGGAATGGCCGCGATGAACCCGGTCTCCTGATTGGAGACACCGAAGCCCTTAATGATCTGCGGCAGAAAGGTCGCAATCGCGTTGTTGAGGCAGACATTGGTAAAGTAGATCATCGCAAGGAACCACACCCAGGGATTGGTCAGCGACTGCAGGAAGGAGTAGGTGCGACGGCTCTCTCGCGCCTTCTTCTGGCTGGCCAGTTCCGCAACCAGCCAGGTCTGCTCCTCCGGCTGCAGCCATTTCACCTCTGCCGGCGAATCCCGCAGATAAGTCAGCACCAGGGGGGCCAGCAAGATCGCGGGTATGCCTTCGAGAATATAGAGCCACTGCCAGCCGGCCAGGCCGCCTCTACCATTTAGGGACAGCAGGAATCCGGAGAGCGGCCCGCCAATGATGCCACTGACCGGGATGGCGGCGATGAACAGACCGAGCACTCGGCCACGATAGGCTTCGGGAAACCACAGGGTGATGAAAAACAGCGCGCCAGGCTGAAACCCTGCCTCCGCAGCCCCCAGGAGAGCGCGAACAGCATAGTAACTCGTAGAGTTATGGATCAGCGCCATACTGGCGGCGCACAGGCCCCAGGTGAACATGATTCGAGCGATCCAGCGCCGGGCGCCGAAGCGATACAGCAGCATGTTCGACGGCACCTCACACAGGCAATACGTCAGAAAAAACAGCCCGGCCCCAAAGCCAAACATTGCCTGGCTAAGCCCAATTGCCTTGTTCATCTGCAGGGCTGCGAAGCCCACATTCGTGCGGTCAAGATAGGCCACGAAATAACACAGCATGATGAATGGCATAACCCGCCATATCACCCGCTTCATGGCGGCCTCTTCAAGCCTACCGTTATCCACCGTATTGGCTATGCTCATCGCATGTCCTTCTGCCGAAATCGCACTGTCCGGCAAGTAGCGCGAGGTGCAAAAGACCCTCCCCAGACAGGCGCCGATTGTATCAAAATTCGGTATGGCGTAGCTATATGCGAGAGGACGAAATATTGGGCAGATTTCCGGCTTGTCTGGTCGGCGAATTCACGGTACGAAAACACCCCATTTGCTGCATGACAGATACATTGACGGGCCTGCGACAAGACGTCTACTATCCGTAGTGGCGTAACTTAATTCGCCATAGCGACGTCTGGCTAGCCGCCCGCCCGCAGTCCAAAGGGAGACTGAGATGTCCAGAAACGAGGCACTGACGTGAAGCAGTTCGACCCCCTATGCGATAACCCAGACCGCGCCGCTCTCCGGGATGCTATCCGTGCCATCTGTGACCAGTTCGATGACAATTATTGGTCGGAAAAAGACCGCACCCACAGCTTCCCCCATGAATTCGCCAATGCTGTTGCCGAGGCCGGCTGGCTTGGGATCGCAATGCCGGAGGAATATGGCGGTGCCGGCCTTGGCGTGGTCGAAGCTGCAATCATGATGCAGGAAGTCGGGCATTCTGCCGGCGCGTTTGCCGCCTGCTCCACCTTACACATCAATATCTTCGGCCTGCACTCCATCGTGAAGCACGGCACCGAGAAGCAAAAGCAGGACTGGCTGCCCGATATCATCTCCGGCAAATCCCGCGCCTGCTTCGGCGTCACCGAGCCGGATGCCGGGCTGGATACTTCAAAGATCAAGACCCGCGCCGTGCTCAATGGCGACCACTACGTCGTCAACGGCCAAAAGATTTGGACAAGCACGGCCCAGCAAGCCGACAAGGTAGTGCTACTGGCCCGTACCACACCCATAGAGGACTGCGTGAAGCCGACCGACGGGCTGTCGCTGTTCTACGCCGACTTAGATCGTAGCGCGGTCGAGATTCGTGAAATCCCTAAAATGGGCCGCCACGCAGTCAATTCTAACCAGACGTTCTATGACAACCTCATCGTGCCGGTAGACCGCCGGATCGGTGAAGAAGGCCGCGGCTTCCGTTACATCCTCGACAGCCTCAACTCAGAACGCATCCTCAACGCCGCCGAAGTCATCGGCATGGGCCGTCGGGCACTGGAAAAGGCAGTAGCCTATGCCAACGAGCGCGTGGTATTCGGCCGCAAGATCGGCATGAACCAATCCATCCAGCACCCGCTTGCCGAATGTTGGTCGGAGTTATACGCTGCCGAGCTGATGACCCTGCACGCCGCGGAGCTGTGCGACGCCGGCAAGCCATGTGGCGCCCAGGCCAATGCGGCGAAGTATCTAGCTGCCGATGCCGGCTTCAAGGCCTGCGACCGAGCCATCCGTACCCATGGCGGCATGGGCTATGCGGCGGAATATCACGTCGAGCGATACTTTCGTGAGATGGTCGCTACTCAGCTCGCACCGGTCTCACGCGAAATGATCCTATGCTTCATCGCTGAGCGAGAACTTGGCCTGCCGAAGTCCTACTAAGGTTCAGCCGCCTACTTTCGGTCGACTGGGTAAGTTGTATTGCGCATAAGCTCTCAAAGTTCCAGCAGCCGCCGTGCGTTGTCCTTCAGGATGAGCGGACGTACCTCTGGCTTGAAGCTGGCTGCGGCGAAGTCCTCCAGCCAGCGATCCGGATGGATCAGCGGGAAGTCCGAGCCGAAGAGCATCTTGTGTTTCAGCCGCGAGTTCGCATATTGAATGAGCTCGGGCGAGAAGTACTTGGGCGACCAGCCGGAGAGGTCGATGTAGACGTTGGGTTTATGGAGGGCGATGGAGAGCGCCTGCTCCTGCCACGGCCAGGAGGGGTGGGCCATGATGATCTTCATG
>Ga0182012_10003404_pt1 | contig 16964 bp, 8 predicted proteins | sample 612S2SmetaG_FD_120486 | JGI IMG/M metagenome (GOLD analysis project Ga0182012, IMG submission 120486) | Permafrost microbial communities from Stordalen Mire, Sweden - 612S2S metaG | ecosystem: Environmental > Terrestrial > Soil > Wetlands > Permafrost | place: Sweden: Stordalen | collected...
CGCATCACCCACAAAGCCATTGCCAAATCCCATCGCCTGCACGGACAGCAGGCCATTGAGCCCGACCGCGTAACTCAGATTCAGCAGGCCCTGATCCGCGAGCACTACCTGACCACCGAGGCCAATGGCAGGTGGGATGCCACCACTGAGGCAGCCATGCAAAAGTTCCAGGCCGATCAAGGCTGGCAGACCAAGCTGATGCCCGATTCCCGCGCCCTCATGAAGCTTGGCCTTGGCCCCGATTATTCCAGCGCCATCAATGCCAGGAACTCTTCCTTCGCCGCCCCGCCCACACCCGGCACGACACCCCCAACGCAATCCGCGGCCTTTGCCTCCGCCGCCGGCGTCAGCCGCTGATCCTTTCGCTTTTTTGATTGCAGCAAGAAGGGCCACCCTCAGGTGGCCCTTCTTGCGTTCCGGTTATCTTCCTTGGACTATATCCGCCGGGTGCCCCAGGTCTCGCGTTTGAGACCTGGGACAGCATGAACCCCAACCCTTGACCGGAAGGAGCCGGGGGCTTCAGCTCCCGGAAAATCTACATCCGCCCCGCCGGCATCCCCTTCAGCAAAAACTCATACCGCGGCCGCAGCACATCCGGCCCTGACGTAATCGTGCTGTCCAGGTGAATCAGCGAATCGTCCTTGTCGTACTTCGGCCATACCGGCAGCCCCGGCCCGTTCGGATCGCCCGTCCTGGCAAAGTTGGTCCAGTAACTCATCATTTCTTCGCTCAGCTTGCGATCCTCGGGACGCCATACTGCCCCCGGCCGCGTATCCAGCGTGCCAAACAGGTATTCAATATCGTCGGAATGGAACGCAAACGACCCCGGATGAAACTTGCTGGTCGGCGCGGCCAGTTCCAGGTGATAGCGGTATACCGGCGAATCCCCCGTCTTGCGTTGCGCCTCAATCCACTTCCATGTCCCGAAAGCGATCCACGAATCGCTGCCGTAAGCGATCGCCGACGCGACGGCCTGCTCATCCGTCTCGCCAGGGTAGAGCTTCAGGAACTCTTCCGCCCGATCACCGAAATGCTCCGCCGCGTATGCCTTCCACTTCTCCACCGTCATATCCTTGGCAAGATAAGGAAACTCATCGCGATTCCACCCCGCCAGCAGCGGCACATGCGCCTGTTTCCCCGCGGTATACGTCGCAGGCACCTGCTCAGTCAGGAACCTGCCGTCGATGTCCTCTGAAAAATGCACAGCGCCCTTGGCCGCCGCCGCTTCCAGAATCTTCGCTGTCGGCAGTGCCCGCAGCTCCGCCAGGCTCTTTACGCCCAGCGAATCAACCCATTCCCCATCCTTCTTCTCGCGCGCTTCCAGAGTCTCAGTCGCCAGGGTATCGCCAAAAGCCGCGCCGCTCTCCCCAATCGCCTTCGCAAACAGGCCCTTCGCCATCGGCGACGCCATCAGCGAGCTCACCGCAAACGACCCCGCGCTCTCCCCAAAAATCGTCACATTCTTCGGATCGCCGCCAAACTTCGCGATGTTGTCCTGCACCCATTGGAGACCGGCCACCATATCCATCAGCCCGTAGTTCCCTGCCGCTCCATCCGCCTCTTTCGCCAGATCCGCGGTGGCTAGAAAACCAAACACCCCCAGCCGGTAGTTGATGGTCACCAGTACGACGCCCTTGGTCGGCAGAAGGTCACCATTATGCCGCGGCTCTGAGCCGCCGCCGCCCGAGTAGCCCCCTCCGTGAATCCAGAACATCACCGGATACGCGCTCTCGCTCGTCGCATCGGCTGGCGCATAGACGTTCAAGAAAAGGCAATCTTCGCTCGGCCCTGCGTCCTGAAAAACCATATCGTCGAATACGTGGTTCTGGGCGCAGGATGCCCCGAACTTTGTCGCATCCCGCTCGCCTTTCCAGCTCGCCGCCGTCTGCGGCGCCCTCCAGCGCAAATCACCCACCGGCGCGGCAGCGTAAGGCAGTCCCAGGAACTCCTTCACCTTGCCATCGTTGATCGTCTTGCCGTGAACCTTGCCCTGTTCCGTCTTCACCGCCAGCGAATCCGCATACCCAGCCGCGGACACTCCCAACACCACGCCCGCAACCGCCAGCGCGCACGCCAGCTTCATCCTGATTTGCATCGTAAAAATCCTCCGGAAGTACAGTATCAGGACGCCCCGGAGGCGGGGCAAGTCTCACAATTCACTGTGATACGCGTCACTTCTGTGAAAGGTTCATCTCCGGCCCCAGCAAATCCGCCATCGTTTCCCGCCTTCGAATCAGCAGCGCCTTCCCGCCCTCCACCAGCACCTCCGCAGCCCGCGGCCGCGTGTTGTAGTTCGAACTCTGCGCCATCCCGTATGCACCCGCGTCGAGCAGCGCCACCAGGTCTCCCGGCTCCACTAGAGCAAGCTTGCGGTCGCGCGCGAAGAAGTCCCCAGTCTCGCACACCGGCCCCACCACATCCACTGTCCGCGGCCTTCCCGCTCGCCGCCGCACAGGAACAATATCGTGATGCGCCTGGTACAACGCCGGCCGAATCAAATCGTTCATCGCCGCGTCGGTAATCACAAACGTCTTCTTCCCATTCCGCTTCACCTGCAGCACGCGCGCCACCAGCGCCCCAGCCTGCGCCACCAGAAATCGTCCCGGCTCCAGCAGCAGCCGCCCCTCAAACCCGGCCAGCGCGTCGCCAATCGCCCCGGCATACTCCCGCACCTTCGCCGCCGCGTCAAAAGCCCCGCCATGGTAGTCGATCCCCAACCCACCGCCGGCGTCAATCGACTTCAACACGATCCCTTCGCGCCTCAAATCGCCCACCAGCTTGTTCACCCTCGCCATCGCGGCGCCAAACGGTGCAGCCGAGCGGATCTGCGACCCGATATGCACGCTCACCCCGTGCGCCTCAAGCCAGCGATTCCCCGCCACGCTCTTGTAAATCCTCAGCGCCTGCCGTATATCGATACCGAATTTGTGCTCACGCAGCCCAGTCGAAATATATGGATGCGTATCGGCAAACACATCCGGGTTCACGCGCAGCGCAAACCGCGCAGTCGCCTTCAACTTCGCCGCGCGCCGTGCCAGCAACGCCAGCTCCGCCTCGCTCTCCACATTGAATTCGAGAATGCCCGCTCGTAGCGCCAGGTCGATCTCCGCCGCCGTCTTGCCCACCCCGGAAAAAACAACCCGGCCCACCGCCCCCGGCGCAGCAGCCAGCACCCGATCCAGTTCGCCGCCCGACACGATATCGAACCCCGCCCCCCGGTCCGCCAGCAGCTTCAGAACCGCCAGCGCCGAGTTCGCCTTCACCGCATAGCAGACCAGGTGCTCGCGCCCCTTCAGCGCGTCTTGAAACAGCCCCAGCCGCTCCACAATCTGATCGGCGGAATACACATAAAGCGGTGTGCCAAACTTCCTGGCCAGCGCCTCGAGTGAAACCTTCCCGCAATAAAGCGGAGCACCACTCTCAGGATGATGAAACGGACGCGACGACGGAATAGAAGATGAGGTCAAGGCAAAGATTCCAATGCGAAAACGCTCTTTTGAGCCTACAGCATTCTGTTCAGTGATTGAGCGCCGTCTGCCCCACCGCAGGTGGTCAATCTTCCGGTTGCCGCAGCCACTCCGCCAGCAATGCCGCCACCTTTTCCGGCTGCTCGTACGCCGCAAAGTGCCCCGCATCCGGCAGCAAATGAAACTCGCATCCTCCCGGCGCAGCGCTGTACGTTTCCATTTCTGCGGGACTTGCCGTCGGATCCTCGCCCCCGGCAATCGCCAGCACCGGCGCGCTGATTGTCGCAACCGTCGGCAAAGAATCCGGCCGCGTCGCCAGCCCAGCCTGCACCGCGACAGCCGCTGCTGCAGTCACCGTCATGCGCGCCCGCATTTCAGTCACAATCGCCGGCCGCCGCTCCTGCGCTGTCTTCCCAATCAGACTTCTCGCCATCCCGTCAAACAACGGGCCTGTGCCGTTGGTCCGCACGCTCACAATATTCTCGGCACGTTTCTTGAGATTCGCCTCAGCATCCGCTTGCGGTTTTGAGCACACAAACGCCAGCCCCCTCACGCGTTCCGGAGCCATGCGCCAAAGCTCCAGCAGAACGGAGCCGCCAATGGAACAACCGGCAAAAACGGCTTCTTCAATCTCAAGGTGATCCAGAAGAGCAACAACATCGGCAGCCAGTTGCGTCATGGTCAGCGCCGGAGCATCGGGAACCAGCTTGAAATCACCCACCGGCAGCGACTCCACCGCGCCCAACTCCGACTCGCCATGCCCGCGCAGATCGGGAATGATGGCCCGCACGCCCGCCAATCCCTCGGCCAGCGGACGCCAATACTCGCGGTCAAGCGGTGTGGGATGCAGAAAAACCACCACCTGCCCCGCACCCGTATCCCGAAAACTCAGCGGTGCCCCGTTCGATTCGTAGGTACCCTTCATTTAAAAGCTGCCCTCAAGTAGCCCCTCATGGAGCGTCTTATGAAGGAGGATACGCTCCCGTAGACGGTGGATAGGTCCCCGCCGGCGGATATGTTCCCCCACCAGGAGGATATGCCCCCGGCAGTACAAACGGTTCTTCGGGAATCCCAATCCAGCCGGCCAGGTACGCTACGGTCACAATGCCACCCGAGCAGAAGAACGCCACCACAGTAACAATCCGCACCACGGCGACATCCCAGCCATTCGCCCGCGCCAACGCCAGGCACACTCCGGCGATCATCCGCCCCACCCGCGGCCGAACCAGCGGCGTACCGGGGTAGGTTGCTGTCACGGGAATCCCTGACCCGCAATTCGAGCAGAACCGCGCGCTCGTCGGTAATCCAGTTCCACATCGATGACAAAAGACAGCCATGACGGACTCCTCCAGCAAAAATCCCTATTCATCTTGACATACGCGGTGGAAGCTCCGCCGGTTCCATTCGGCGAGCGTGGCCGAGTCGATCCCCAACCCATCACAACGATTGTTGTAGAAGCATATAAAAGAGAACGACTGTCATCCTGAGCCGAGGACCTGCTTCTTTCTTTTCCGCTCTAATTCCCATGATAGGCCGACCGCAGCCGCTTTCTTGCCGTATCTGCTCGCGAAGTCTGAGGCCCGGCATCGATGGCCTGCTGATAGTCGCGGACTGCCAGTTGCCTCTCGCCATTCAAATCGCGGCACTCCCCCGCCGCCAGCAGCGACCGTATCTTGAGCTCCGGTCCCACATCCGGTGTCCACGCAGCCTGCTCATAACTCTGCGCCGCCTCCCCATAGTGTCTTTGCCCGCGCAGCGCGTCGCCCAACCCAAAATAGGTCAGCTCCATCCGCGCCGAGTAGTAATAACCGGGCTTGGCGTTCGCGGCGATGATCGCGCGATATGCCTCCACGGCCACCATCCCTTCCCCGTCATCCTTGCGCAGATTGGCGTCTTCCAGGGCAAACAGGTAGTCCCGCGGATACTCCTTCCTCAGCCCCTGCACCACCTGAATCGCTTCCTTGTACCGGGCCTCGCGCCGCAGAAAAAGCGCCATCGCCGTCCGCGCCTCTACGCTGGTCACCACGCCGCGTCTGCCGTCGTCGGTCAGCATCGCCAACCCCTTGCTCTTTGAACCCGTAATGCCCGCAAATCCGATCAGAAACTTGAACGGCAGCGGCAGCGCTCCCACCACGTACTCATACACTCCCACTACCAGCTTCGCGTCCACGTAGTCCGGGTCCAGTTGCAGCACCCGCATATCGTCGTCCCTGGCCTGCGTCGCCAGGTGGAACCCGCTGCCAAAGCCCCGTTCCACCATTGCTACGTACGTGCATTTCAGCGCCCGCGCCCAGCCCCGCGCATACAAAGCGTCTACATCGTTGGGATTCTTGCCCAGCCGCCAGTCCGCTTCGTGAACGGTCTCATCCGCCAGCGCCATGATCCGGTCCCGCGTCTTCTGGTCCTCCACGGTGGCGTGTCTCCCGGTCAGGAACCCGTCGTTGGCATAGAATGTCGTGTCCAGCAGGTCCAGCCTGTAGAGTTCCTGGAAGACCACCGCCTCCAGCAGCAGCACCGTCCCCTGCGGATCGCCCGGATGCGCGGCGTGAAAACGCTCAAACCGCTCCACCGCTCCCCCATAGTCCAGGTTGTAGAAGTGCTCCAGGGCCTCGCGCACCAGCGGATCGCGGTTCAGCGGATTCGTGTGTACCTCCGACGCCCAACCCACGCTGGCCACGATCCACAACACCAGTCCCAAAACAAATCCGCGCATCCAGACCCTCAGCCCTCAACTTCAATTCTCCCACCTGCACCCGCTCTGCTCACAGCGCCCTGCAGCGCCAAAAAAGGGAACCTCGGTCCGTTTCTCGTTATTCAACATTAGAAGATTTTGAAAAACATTCGTCCCCCGCTTTCATTCCCGAGGGGTTTCCAGATTGCCGCTCAACCTGCAGGTGCGTTCAAAAAGGATTAGTGAAATGAATCGGAAAGAGATGCTGCGACTGCTGCTCAATCAGGCTCAATTCAACGGATTCGAGTTCCGCCACTGGTTCCAGTCCAATGTACAGCCCATCTGGCCCGGCGCCGACCACGCTCTCTCGCTGCTCGCGGGCGAAGGCCGTCATTACACGCTTTTGTTTTCCCACGAATTCGCCCGTTGCTTCTGGCGCAGCGGCGCCAAAATGAGCCTTATGATTCCCTCTATCACCTATCCAAGGGTCACCTCCAGCGGCGACGTGGTGCAGGTAACGCGCAGACCCTTCACCCGCCGCACCATCAAGCCCGATGTCTGGAAATACCACCTCCGCCAGATGGCCGCCGCCCAAGACCCCATCGAGTATCTATGCCGCTTCCTGCCGGCCCAGGATCAGGTCAAGGTCCGCTCATCCTCCAACCCCGAGCCCATCGCTGCCCAGGCCTGACGATTTTCCCACCACCAAAACAGAGAATGTCTTAGGATTGAAGGATGCCCATCCCAGAGAGGCTGAACCCCACATTCGCCCCCCCGCGGACGGCCGCTCTCCCCGTCGCCGACCCCCTGGAAGAAGCGCGCCAGCGCCTCATCGTGGCCCTCGACTTCCCCGACGCCGCCTCCGCCGCCGCGCTCGTCGAGCGGCTTGAGGGCGCCTGCACCTGGTTCAAAGTCGGCATGGAGTTGTTCACCGCCGCCGGCCCCGCCGTGATTGAACCGCTGCTCAAGCGCGGCCACCGTGTCTTTCTCGACCTCAAGTTCCACGACATACCCAACACCGTCGCCGGAGCGGTTCGTTCTGCCGCCGCGCTGGGCGTGCACATGGTCAACGTCCACGCCGCCGGCGGACCCGCCATGCTGGCCGCGGCCCGCGCTGCGCTCGACGGCCTCGCCCATCCCCCTGAACTCCTCGCCGTCACCGTCCTTACCAGCATGGATCAGGCGCAGACCAACGCCATCGGGATCCCGCGCTCCCCCGCCCAGCAGGTTGAATTGCTGACCCGCATGAGCCTCGCCGCCGGCATCCGCGGCTTCGTCACCTCCCCTGAGGAAGTCGCCGCCCTCCGCGCTCTCACCGGTTCTCAGGGCATTCTGGTCACCCCCGGCATCCGCCCCGCCGGCTCGGCAAAAGGCGATCAGAGCCGCATCGCCACCCCTGCCGAGGCGCTGCGCCAGGGCGCCAGCTTCCTCGTTGTCGGCCGCCCCATCGCCCACGACCCAAACCCCGCCAAAGCCGCCCAGGCCATCCTCCACGAAATGGCCGAAGCCCTCTAACCAACCCACCGGTTTCGCCGACCACGGAACGATGAAACTCTGGAGTCCATCCATCGAGCGTCCCCAGGTGGGCGCCCTCTGGGCACAGCGACAGGTCCTTGTCGCTGGGACCGGTGGTCGATGGGTGGGAGACCACAAAGACCAACCATCCGCCATCGGGCCCCTACATCTTCCATCCTGTTTCTCACCAGGGAGGGACTTCACAGCTCGCTGAAAAACTCCAACTTGACGAAGATGTGCGAAAGGGGCAGGTGGCCCACTCATCACGGCACCAGGGGCTGTGCCCCGTTCATCGCGGCTTTATGCGATGAGCGGGTCTTCGCAGCCCTGACGCGGACCCCAACATGTCAAGGAGATCGAGGGCTGGGATGATTTCATTACGCGATGAGTATGTACTCAGATCGGTCCGCAACCAAAGCTACCACTCGCTGTTTTGAGTAGGAGCTGGGTGCCGGCCCTGGTTCGGATCGGGGTTAAAAAGCAGATTGGCGGGCATTCATTCAGGCATGGACTGGCAACAATGCTGCGTCAGAAGGGAGTAGACATCAAGACGGCGCAGGAGCTTCTCCGGCATGCTCACAGCCGGATCACCCAGGACATTTATCAGCAGTCTGTTCGTGAAGAAAAACGACTTGCTCAAGACCTGGTCTTCCGGGGGTCTGCTGGAAGGAGGCTCAGCTCAGCGCCCCTCGGCACCCTCAAAGACCAAATGAAAGCAAATGTCACTTCCATAAACCATTGGTTCCACTTTGGTTTATGGCGCGAATGACGGGGCTCGAACTTGCGACCTCTGCCGTGACAGATCTATGACAAATGGTAACCCATTGATTCTAAAGCGCACTGATGGCTCAGAAAGCGCGCAAAAACACCCAAAATGAAGCTTCAGTACCCTAATCGAACCCTGATTTTAGGAACGAAGCAGAGGTCTAAGATACTAACTTCCGGAACCGCGGATCGCTCTTCCCTATCAAGTAGACGAGGGTAGACAAGCGGCGGCCTCGTGGTGAAGTATGTCATCCTAATGGTGCGGTTTCTCAAGCAAGAGTTTCGCACAATTGATAGAACCCACAGTCTGCCGGCTCGAGCCTTGGGTTATGAGCCCAACCGAAAAAAGCTAAGCCCCATTGATTTCAACGCCTTTGGCTCATGCCAAGGTGGACAAAACCAATCAAATTCACCCAGTTTTGGACCCTTGTTGGACCTTATCTTCAGTGGCTTGAACCCTTTCCGCATCAAACTGCGATCTCAGCCAGTGATCCCGGCACCTGCGTTTCAGTGAGCAGCGCAAAGATCCCCTGAAGTGTATGATCGTTTTCCTCGTCATGGATCTGGGAGCTTCGCCGAGTCCCCATGCTTCCAGGGCAAGGTCTATACCTCTTCATGCTCTGATCAGGTCAAAAGGGATTTCTCGTGGATGGGAAGAGATGACACCGGAGATGTGGGCGAGGGTTCGCGCGCTGGTAGAAGCGGCTATGTCTTTGCCGCCGGGCGAACGTACGGCCTATCTGAGCGCACAGGCTCCCGTCAAAGAGATCCGCGATGAAGCGGAGCAGCTGCTCGGGTTCGAGCACGAGGCCGGCGAGATCTTCTCGACAGAGCCGCGTCAGCCGAACCTGACAACGGCTAAAACAGAACCCAGCCTCGCGGGACGGCTGCTCGGCGACTACCGGTTGATCGAGGAAATCGGGAGCGGAGGCATGGGTGCGGTGTACCTGGCCGAACGAGCCGACGGCGCTTACCAGCAGCGCGTCGCGCTCAAAATCCTGCAGGAAGGCATCTTCACACCCCGTCTCGTCGAACGATTCGAAGAGGAGCGGCAGATTATGGCGCGCCTCTCGCACCCCGGCATCGCCCGGCTGCTGGATGGCGGCGTAACACCGGAAGGACGGCCCTTTCTTGTTCTTGAATATGTTGAAGGGCGGCCGATCGACCAGTTCTGTGAGGAAGAGAAGCTGGACACGGCCGCCACACTGAGGCTTTTTCTCAAGGTGGCCGATGCTGTTCAGTCGGCGCACCAGCAACTGGTGCTACATCTGGACCTGAAGCCCGCGAATATTCTGGTTACCGCGGCAGGCGAACCGCGGTTGCTCGATTTTGGCATCTCGCGTGTATTGGCAGAGGGTCAGGCAGGCGCAAATCAAGCGGCGGCGACTCTCCGGCTGCTGACGCCGCGCTATGCCAGCCCGGAGCAGGCGGAAGGCCTTCCGCTGGGCGTGGCAAGCGACGTTTTTTCCTTGGCTACCCTGCTCTACAGGCTGCTCACGGGGCGGCTGCCTTACTCGATTGAGGGTGTGTCGGCTGTCAGCGCGGCAAAGATCATCTGCGAGGCCGCGCCGTTGCTGCCAAGCAAGGCTGCGCTGCCGGAAGTTTCGACGGCCTTGCGCGGCGATCTCGACATGATCCTGATGAAGGCTTTGCGCAAGGAGCCGGAGCGCCGGTACGGCACTGTCTTCGCCTTTGCGGAAGACGTCAAGCGCCATCTTGTTTCAAAGCCGGTGCATGCGCATCCTGACAGCCTGCGCTATCGATTGACAAAGTTTGCCCAGCGCAATCGCGCTGCCCTTGCTGTCGCCGCCATGGTCCTGATCGTAATTGCCCTTAGCGTTGCCGCAGTGGTGCGTGCCGCCGTACTTGCACGGCGGGCAAGTGCGGTTGCGGAGCGCCGCCTCCAGGACGAGCGGGAATTGGCACACAGCTACATCTTCGATCTCGACCCGATGCTTGAAGAAGTTCCCGGAACCGTACCGGTACGTGTTTTCATCCTGAAACATGCCCTGAAGTATCTCAACGCAATGTCGCAGGAGAAGATGGGAGACGACGAACTGGCGCAGGACGTCGCCAGCGGCTACCTGCGTGTGGGGCAGGTGCAGGCCGACGTAGCGACTCCGAGCATGAATGACCGTGTTGGAGCCTGGGAATCGATGAATCGCGCCCACGCTATACAGCAGGGACTCTTTGACAAGCATCCGGGAGACCTGGCGCGACGCGGGTTTCTGCTGAGGACCACATTCCTGATGAGTTTTCTGGCGACCGATGACGGGGACATCGCGCGAGCGGACCAACTGGGGCAGGAGTCTTGGGAATTAGGTCAACCGATTGTTGCGGCGGGTCCCAAGTCGCCGCGATACTCCACCATGATTTCCGTGGCCTGGGATTTGGCGAATAACCGGGGCGGGAATGGTGGCGAGTGGAACTTTGCGGACCCATTGGCCGCATTGCCCTGGCTGGACAAAATGCATCGTTTGATCCTCAGCTACAAAGACTCCCTCCAAGGGAAGGCGCCAAATGGCACAGCGCCGGCTGACTACCTGGAAAGGGAAGCGATCGCACGCGCCGGGGTGTTCTTTCAATTGGGCCGGAAAGAAGATGCGCGCGACCAATTCAAGCAAGCGCTCCAACTGTCGCAGGGAGATACCAGCAGAACCCTCGTTGAAAGCCAGGTGCAGTTGGTGATTCGGTACAGTTTCGCGGACTTTCTGCTGAACACCCACGATGTGAAGGCCGCGGAGGCGATGGCGCCTCCCCTGCCGCCTCCGCTACCTCTCAGCGACAGCAATCGATCGGAGATTTCGCAGCGCGCCGACATGCTCGGCCAGCGGGCCCGTATCAATTTGAGGACCGGGCGGCTGAGCGCTGGAAAGCACATGATGGATGAGGCTCTGAATACTTTTGAAAAGCTCTATCGGGGCGACCCGAATGACGCCACAAGCATGGGCGAGTTGGCCTACACGAGCTTTGACCTGGCCGAAGAACAGACGCTTGACCCTGTGACAAGAAAGCGGCTCTACCTGCGCGTTATTCAGGTTACAAGCCCTTTTGAAAAGAAGCATCCCGAAGTGCTGAGCGCGACCATGTTGATCGCAAAGGCTAATCTAGGTTTAGCCCAGTTGATGAAGGCTTCCGGGGGGCCAGAGTGGCGATCGACTTACGCCCAGCCAGCTGCCGATGGCTTTTCCCGTATCCTGGCTGCGCATCCATCGCAGCCGGAAGCCAGCCGGCTGCAGGCGCAGGCGCAGGCGCTACTCGCGTCTGCTCCCCCCGGCAGGAATTGAGGGTGAAGCACCTCAGTTTTTCGAGGACGTGAGTTCGCGAGCCAGCCACAAACGTCCTGAAGTCCAGTCGCGATGGACGGTGGCCGTGGAGACGCTCAGGTATTCTGCGGTCTCTTCCAGTGTCAGTCCGCCGAAAATGCGCAGTTCCGCCACTTCGGCCTGCCGCGCGTCCAGTGCTGCCAGGCGGTCAAGCACCTCATCCACATCGGAAAAAGCGACGGGCGCGGTGCCGGCCGGTTCCGGCGAGTCCGATAGACAAAGGATGGTCACCTCGCCTCCGCGCTTGTTGGCGCGCCGCTTCTCTTCATGCGTGCGCAGGATGCGCCGCATCATCTGTGCGGCCACGCCGAGCAGGTGAGCGCGGTTTGAAAAATCCACACTGTGCTGTGCAATCAGCCGAAGGTAGGTCTCGTTGACCAGAGCGGTCGGCTGCAGGGTATGGCCGTCCCGTTCATTGCGCATGTAGGCCGCTGCCAGGCGGTGAAGCTCATCGTAGACCTGCGGAAGAACCGAATCGAGCAACAGCTTCTTGCCCTGGCCGTGGCTGGAGTCGCTCATGGGCGCACCTGAACAAACAAAGGTTATCTCAAAAAAGAAGCAATTACTGTCCATTTCACACAGTGGTGAGAAAAGAGCAGGCGGTTTCCAGCGTTACTAGTGTTCCCCAATTCCAGCCAATCTCTGCAAGGCAATGGAATTCGCTTCCCAACGAGGGGACAAGCATTGAAAGGACATTCCATGCGAATCGTCTCCGCCCAGGCTAATCCATCTGCCAGCTCCGCCACCGCCCCGATGCTCAGCCACGATGCCGATTGCAGCAGGTCTCGCCTGCATCGGCCCCTGCCGGCGGTCATCCTCGCCATCTTGTGTCTCCTCCTGCTGGCAGGTTCAGCCCGGGATGTTGCCGCGCAGACCACGACCTTTGCGGATCCCGCAGTGCCCGTGGCCCTTGTTCCCTCGGCGTTTTACTCGCAGGTCTATGTCCTCAATCAGGATCGCACCGTGAGTGAATTCGGCACTGAAAACATTCAGAACCTTGGATACTCGTGCACCGCGGCCCCAGGACTGGCGGCGCAGACGACAACACCGCACACGCTCGCCTACGACGGAGTTCTGTACGAGATCGGCCCCAGTTCCGCCAATTCCAGCTTCGGCGTGGTGGGCATTTCAACTCCGAATTACAACGGATGCAAGTACTCCCCTGTGGCCGTCATTCCCGGCAACCCGGTCACTGTCGCTGCGGCAGTAGGCGATCCCCGGTATCACCGGCTGGTCGTCCTCACCCAGGACGGAGGTAACACGGCCGACAAACTCACGGGGTTTGACACGTCGCAGTTCTACTTTAGCGGCACCGCGCTGCTGCCTCTCGGACAGGCATCGCTCGACCAGGGAGCACAGTACACTGCGCTTGTCACCGACTTCGACGGCCTGGGCGATACGGTTATCACGGAACTTTCGACACCCGGCAGCCCCGGGAATCTCTGGATCTACAATCCCGCAACCGGAACCGCGATGAAGGTGCTCGCTCCCGGAGGGGGAAACCTGCCCGCGCTGAACGCATTCATCCTTCACAATCCAAACAACCTGGGCGGAGGCCTGCTGGTGCTGGCCAATCAGGACGGCCTGACCGCCGCGAACGCCGGTGCGCCACCCATCGACACCACGCCTTTCAGCATCATCGATCTCGGTCAGCTCCATACGCTGATTGCCGCTCAGCCCGCCGCAACAACCTCCGTAACGCTTCCGTTCATCACGACGATTTCGGCCACGCTACCTTACTACGCAATGCTTGGGGCCGCTTACAACCCCATCAACCACCTGCTCTATGCCGTTGTGGGCGGTGGCACCAGCGACACCGACGTGTTTCGCAATGTCATCAGCTACGACCCCACCTCACCCTCGTCTCCCGCGGAAACCGTTGTGGCCGATGTCACCGCGATTCCAATCATTCCCCCAGCCTATCCCCAGCTTGCGCTCAGTGCGGCCTCGGGAACGCTCCAGTTCCTTCTTGCCGATCCCAGTGCCGTTTATTCGGTAGGCATCACCGCCGGCGCAACCAACGCCGTCACGCAGATCTCTGGCGCCAGCTTCCCGAATGATCCAGGCTTTCAGCCCACCGCAATGGCCGCACATGGGCTGGTAGGTGACACATATATCGCGTCGCAATCTGGTTACGTCGACACGCTCACGCTGACCACCGGAGCGCCGCATGAGGCCCTGCTCGATCTAACCGGCTCGCTAATCCAGGCAACGGTTGGGGATGACTCGTCTGTCGGTTTGTATGGTTATTTCTACGAGACCAGCGACACCAGCCTCAGCAATACGCAAATCACTGTCACGGCCACTCCGGTGAATCCCACCGGCCCTCAGTTCACCTTCGCCATGGTTCCGTCGATCGGCGCTCGCGGCGGCACCTCCGTCGACGGCACATTCACTCGCGCGGGCCTTTACACGCTGGTCGCGTCCTTCCCTGGCGACAGCTTCTTTGCTCCCGCCGTTTCAAGCCCCGTAAACGTAAGCGTCGCCGAGCCACCACTACCCACGCAGATTTCCTTGACCGCCAGCGCATTCAGCGCCACCGCTGCTCTCGTCAACGTAACCCTGACAGGTACAAACTACACCCCCACCGGCACAATTACTGTCATCGACGCTGTCTCGGGTCTCACCATTGGAACCCACACGCTTGCCGGCGCCCTGGTGACTCCAATCAGCTTCTACATCGCGCTGGCCAGCACAACCAGCTCTGTGCAGGCCAGCTATAGCGGCGACACACTCAATCAGCCGAGCACGTCAATTCCGTTTAGTCTGGGCCCAGCGCCACAGAAGACGACACTCTCCATTTCCGGGCCGGCGACCGGAGCCAAAGAGTCCACCTCTTCATTCACAATTCTTCTCACCTCTGCCGGGACCGTTGCTCCCACCGGCACCATCACGGTCACAGCAACTCTTCAGGGCACCACAACTTCTGTTCAGTTGCATTCGGAACCCGCCTCGGCGGCATTTGTCGCGCCAGGAGCGATACTCAACTTCAATCCCTCCTTTGCTGGCACAACCATCATCACCGCCACCTATCCCGGCGACACCAACTATCTTCCCTCCAGTGCATCCACGACAATCGTGGTTGCCGGCAGTCCCAGTACGCTGGTGCTCACGGTCGATCCCAACGCATCAACCGCAAATCCGTTCAACGTCAGCATTGCCATGAACACGGTCGATAATTCCGTACCCACTGGCAACATCACGCTGACGGCTCAGCTTCCCGGCTCTCCTGCGGTGACTGAGGGCACGGCTCCTGCTCTCGCGGCTGTGCAAAGCGGTGGAGCGCTCATCGGCGTTGGAGTTACAGTGCCCGGCACCTACACCTTCACCGCCACGTATCCCGGCGACGCCAACTTTGCTCCTGCGACTGGTACAACGACCAAAACCGTAACCGGGATTTCCAATTTGAGTCTATTTCCAACATCGCTTAGCTTTGTTGCGACTCCCCCTGCTACGAGCGCTCCGCAAACCGTCACGTATACCAATAACGGCTCATCGAGCCTCAATCTCTACACCATATCGATCACCGGCACCGGATTCGCTCAAACGAATAACTGCCCTCCCAATCTTGCGCCAAAAGCGTTCTGCACGGTAACGGTCACATTCACCCCCGCAGCTCCAGGAACTTTCACCGGTGTCCTCGGTGTATTGCCGACCGGCTTCCCCGAACAGGACGTTCCGCTTACTGGCACAGGGGTTGGTTTCCTTACCAGCGTCTCGCCCGCAAGCGCCATTTTCATCGATCAGACGGTGGGCACAACCACCGTGCATCCCCAGGTATTCACTGTGACCAATGGCGGCACATTGCCGCTTGCTGTCACCAACATCGTGATCAACGATACCGATAACTTTGACGTACATGACATGAATTGCCGGGCGCAGAGCCCCCTTGCGGCTGGAGCAACGTGTCAGTTCAATGCGACTTTTCACCCGTTGACTACCGAAGGGGGAACCGCAGAATTAATTACCGGCCAGCTACAGCTGTTTACTTCAGATCCGGCGTTTACCGGGCTGATCACAGTCAGCGGTCAGGCCCTTGCCCCCGGCGCATGTCTCGACAGTGACAGCGACGGCCTCTGCGACGACTGGGAGAACAACGGAGTCTATGTTCACGTCAAGGGACAGACCGACAAGTTCATCGACCTGCCGTCTATGGGCGCCGACTCAATGCACAAAGACATCTTTCTGCATATCGACTACATGGCAAACGACCCTGCGGTGGTGGGTTCGCACTCGGACAGGCCAAAACTGGCTGCAATGGCCGCCCTTCAGGCCAACTTCGCCACCGCCCCGGTCAAGAACCCAGACCTCAAACCAGGCATTCAACTCCACATCGACTGCGGTTCGGACTGCATCATGAACCCTGTCACGGGAGCGCTCTGGGGAATGGCATCCAAGGCCACAGCGCTGGCTGAGACAACTACCATGGATACCGTGGACACTCCAGGCGGTGTCTTCACCTCTGGCTGGACGGAGTTCGACTCGCTTTCCACCGCATTCAATGCGACCGGGCGCTCACTCGCCTTTCACCATGTCATCTTCGCGCACAACTTGTGGACCAACAACAGCACCAGCGGCATCTCGCGCAACGGCGCAGATGTCACCACAGGCGCGAGCGACCTCGTCGTCGCTCTGGGATCGTGGCCTACCCCCGGCGGAACCGCCATCGAACAGGCAGGTACGCTCTACCATGAACTCGGGCACAACCTGGGGTTGCTGCACGGCGGACGCGACGCCTTCAATAGAAAGCCAAACCATCTGAGCGTTATGAATTACAACTTCCAGACTGTTGGGATGATCCTTGATGGCAAATCCGGCGATCTCGATTACTCAGAGTTTGCTCTTCCCTCGATTGATGAACTTGCTCTTCTGGAACCCATCGGCATTGGGGCGGACCCGAAGGTTTATCTGCCCACAGTCGGTAAAACGCTCGATCACTTTGGCACGTTTTGGTACTGCACCGGCGACGACTTTACCAAAGTATCTCCGCACCAGACGACAACGATTGACTCGAACGTGGACTGGAACTGCAAGTTACCGATCATCGCCGCACCCGTCGTTCAGGATATAAACATCAACGGCCAGTACGACGCATCGTTTGTCAGCGTACAGGAATGGCCCATCCTCCAGTTCAGCGGCGGCGCAATCGGCGCCAACGGAGCCGGGCCCGCAGCGCCGTCCGCCGAGCCTGAATTGAACAACGAAGAAGCCAGCCTCAAC
>Ga0182012_10003405_pt1 | contig 16964 bp, 14 predicted proteins | sample 612S2SmetaG_FD_120486 | JGI IMG/M metagenome (GOLD analysis project Ga0182012, IMG submission 120486) | Permafrost microbial communities from Stordalen Mire, Sweden - 612S2S metaG | ecosystem: Environmental > Terrestrial > Soil > Wetlands > Permafrost | place: Sweden: Stordalen | collected...
AGCCTTGGGATACGCCGTCATCGATGAGGTCATCGCCCCCGACGTCCACAGTAAGTGGGTGCACCCTTTCGAGAGCGTAAAAGACCCGATCGACGCTTTGATCCGCGCTGTTCAAGGTATCCCCGTTCGACCCACCGATGTACGGGGCGGCTGCCAATTGAACAATCTGGCACAGGAAATGTCTCCACTGGACGCGGGATTCAGAAGACGGATGGCGATCATCTTCGATGCGTGGCGGCAGGCGGTTGCCTCCATTTTGCGAGAGGGCCAGACTGACGGCAGCGTACGCCGCGAAGTGGAACCGGATGACGCCGCCGGCTTACTGATCGCGATGGTCGAAGGCTACGCGTCGCTGGCAAAGAATGCTCAGGATCCGAAAGTGATGAAAGCGGGAATCAAAAACATCGTGGGCTGGCTGCGGTCGTTGCGCGCGCCAGGCAACCGCAAGCGAGGTTGATTGAATCGGTGTCTCAAGGAGCGGTGGGGGCGTCGACATACCAACCGGTTTGTATGCTAAGGAGGTTGTGTCCCGTAATCGAGTGGGAAGCAGTTCAAGTACATCATGAGAGGAGAACGAGCGATGACGGGGAAAGTCATGACAAGGGTAGTGTCGCGCAGGAATCTGCTCGCAACGGGAGGCTACGCATTGGTGGGTGCGGTGAGCCTACCCGAGTGGGCAGGCGCCAGCGCATTGGGAGGGCAGAACTCGGCGAATGAGGAGTTAGTCCGGAAGTGGTATGCGGGCTGGGAAAAGAAAGACTGGGGACCATTGGATAGCATGCTCGCCGACAACTTCACCTTCACAAGCGCAGCCGGCGACGACCACATCAGCAAAAGCGCTTTCAAAGCACAATGCTGGGCGACGCAAATCGATTTCATCAGGCGTTTTGAACTGGAGCGGATCGCAACTGTCGGAGAGGATGCTTTTGTGAAGTATCTTTGCCACAACCAGGATGGCAAAACGTTCCGGAACGTGGAGTATATCCGAATGAAGGACGGAAAGTTGCAGTCGATTGAGTGTTATTTCGGTGCGCAATCCAGCTTTCCATCGGCCGTGAGTAAGGGGCAGAAATAACCTACGGCCTTTCCGGCTGGACGCGCTGCTCTCGTCATGATCACAACGCGTAGCGGAAGTCGAAACGAAGAATGGGGTTTTAATCATGAACGCCCGCGAAATTCAGGACGAGAAGGTCATTGCACGTGAGATATTCGTTCAGCAGGGTGATCACGCTGATGCCGTAGTTCCGGCTACGATTTGCTCCACCAACCGCAGAAGAGATTACACTCTTGAATCGACAGCGGACGAGTTCTGCGAAGCTGCAGATACCTCGTTGCTTCGGGTAATCAGAGCTGACGCTGCAAACTTGATATGCCTGTTGCGGCAGTTGGAGGTTGTCGTAAAACGACATGCGCCACGAATTGCATTCAAGGCGAAGGGTAGCATCCTACTGTTGGACTTAGCTGATATCCTGGCAGTGCAAGCCGAAGGGAATTACGTTTCCCTGGAACACCGGCCTAATTCCTATTTAGTGCACGAGTCCCTCTCGTCCGTGGCGGAAAAGCTTAAACCCTACGGGTTTATTCGCATCCACCGCTCGGTTGTCGTGAATATTTCGGCCGTAGAGAAGATCCAACCTTTATCGACGGGGGAGTACAGGCTTCGTGTGAAAGGCGGGAAGGAATATTTCGTAACGCGTACATACAAACACAATCTCAGAGATCTGGCCCAATTGTGGATCGGCTCAGAGCGGCTTTGCGACTAATAAGCAGAAAGAGAGTCGCTGAAAAATAGGGTGCCGCTGTCAGTGCTCCATCGCTAGAGCAGGCGATCCATCGGACCAGTTGCCAACCCAGACCATGAAGATTGTCGCGCGCTCTTCTGGGTCATTCGCGGCGATAACGGGCGAACCTGGCTGGTCGGCTCCCCAGCTCTTTGCTGCGTCGCCCGAGACAAAAAACATCAGATGCGGGTGCCAGCTCATGCCCCGGTCGTTCAAGTACTGCTGCTTCGACATCATGTAGCACATCGCTCCCGGTTCCAGTACGGGGAGTTCCTTCTTATCCAGTGCCGCCGCCGTCGCGGCGGCGATCTCCGTTTTCGACTTTCCTTCGAGCACCAGTTTTGTCTTCATCACGAAGATGGTCGCAAAGGTTCTTGCGGCCGCTGCATTAAAGCAAATGGGAGAGCGAACTTTGGGGTTCCAGAATTCCGGATCATCGGTGGCGGCGCCCCACGATCGCTCCACCAGACACATGAAACCATTCGTGCCCTTCGCTGCGGTCGTGAATCCCGACTTCCCAAGCACCATCACCTCGGCGCCATCCGAGATCGATGCCGGAGCAGCACTGCGGGCCAACGCGATTTCCGAATTTCGGTCGGCGATCAGATACAAGTCAATCTCAGCCATCGCCGGATAGGCGCCCTTCTCTGCCTGCGCCTGGCGAGTTGCGTTTGGTAGGCAAAGCTGGACAAGAAAGACGAGTACGATGAGCTTGAAATCATTCTTCCCCATGGGAATCTCCAATCGCCGCATCTTAGTCGATCTTCAATTGACGGAAACGGCCCAATGCGATCATCGAATCTGTATTGGGAAGCCACCTGAGGATCAGTACTACGAAACGCGAATATCGACTAGAGCGTGCGCGGATGCACTACATTTTGGGCGCGGACTTGGCGGCTCCAGCTTTTTCGGGACCGAAATTCTTGGTCAGGTAAGTGAGCATAGCGGTGCGGTCGGCATCGGGGATGACGGCACCGAGGCCTTCCATTTTCTCGAGCTGCTCTGACCATTGCTGGCGAGAGAAATGCTGCTCGGTGATGCGTCCGGCGTTATGGCAGGAGGTGCAGGCGGCTTTGACTTTGGCCTGCATGGGGCCGGGAGGAAGCGGCTTGCCGGGAGCGCTGGGCGCTTGGGCGCTGGCTACGGTGATGGATGCTATAAGGGAAGCGAAGAGGAAGATTGATGGGAGTATTCGGTGTAACACGCGGTCGTCCCCACAGAGTCACGGCTGGTGCCGCCTAGAGTCGCCCGGAGGGGCGCTGGAAGTATCGTAGCATTAGGCTGTGGTCAGTGGTCAGTTCTCAATTCTTACTTCGAAGTTCTCAGTTCTCAGAACTGGTGTCGATCGGGAGCGTGGGGTGGTATTTCGGGGGGGAATTGTTTTGGCAAAAAAAAACGGCCTCGGCTGCAATCCCCCGACGGCAACCGAGGCGTCCTTTGGTCAGTGAACCACTCGGCCTCGATCCCCCGATCGAGGCTGAGACTTCTTCCAGGAACGCGCCGTGGGGAGGGTATGCCGGCACGCTTAATCACTACTATATCGATAGACATGATAATGATCAAGGGAATTTTACGCGAGGAGGGGAGTAGGGGGTCCTTCGACTACGCAGAACGGTCTGCTTCGCGGAACGTCCTGCTGCGCTCAGGATGAAAAGTTAGTCTGTGGTGTCGTGGCTAGCGCTGGTCTAGCATGTGGATCGCTTCCAGGGTAGTGTCGCCTACGATTTCGAGGCTTTTGGGGCTGAGCTTGTCCATGGTGTCTTGTGGGGTGTGGTGGAAGACGTTGTTGTAACCGTAGTCGAGGTCGATGACGTCGGCGGTGGGGACGCCGCGGTTGAAGAAGGGGATGTGGTCGTCCTCGATTTCGCCGCGCATGGCGTAGAAGTGAGACTGGTAGCCCTGGCGCACGGCTGCGGCGTAGATGAGATCGAGGAGCCAGGGTGCTCCCTTGGTGTTGCGTTGAATGTCGAGGTCGGCGTCGCCGATCATGTCCATGACGAGGAGAGCTTTAATTTTTTTCAGGGTGCCATCTTTTTCCCATTTTTCGGCGAGATGGCGGGCGCCGTAGACGCTGTCGGAGTCGGACCAAGTTTTGACGGCTTCTTCACCGTCGGTCCAGACGAGCCAGACGCTGTAGCCATCGCGTTTTTGGTCATGCGCAGCGGGGCGAAGCTGGTTAGCGTATTCGAGGAGGATCGCGGTTGAGGAGCCTCCGTCATTGGCGCCAACGTATCCAGTGTTGCGCAGCGGGTAGTTGGTGTCGTAGTGGCCCATGATGACGATGATTCCATCTTTGGTGCCGGGGAATTTCGCGAGGATGTTGTGGACGGGAAATTTTCCTTCGACGGTGTCGGCGGTGAAATCGTCAGTCTCGATCTCGTCGCCTTTGAGGTTGTCGCTCTTGAGGTGATCGAGGATATAGCGCTCAAGCTTCTTGTGATTGCCGTTGCCCATGTAGCGGGGTCCGAAGGCAGTGACTTCGCGAGTGTACTCGAAGGCGCGTTTAGCGTCGATGTGGGGGAGCGGGGCGTTATCCGGAGCCCAAGGTTGCGGCGCGGGGGATAGGTCTGGCGCGGGATTTGTGGATGCAACAGCGGAAGCGGGATCGGACGCGGCTTGGTTACAGGCCAGCGTCAGGGACAGAGCGATAGCCAGTGGCACGGCTAGCGAGAGTTGGAACCACGAAGGACACGAAGTTTCACGAAGGGTCGTTTGGCAACGCTGTGGAGTCTTCGGCGGGTTCATGATCTTTTCGTCTCGTTGTTCAGGATTTTTTCGCTGCCCGCTTGTTGCGATGATCGGGGTGGACCATCCAGGCAATGGCGATGCTAAGGACGTATAACGCAACCATGGGGGCGGCGAAGATACACATGTTCAGAATATCGGGAGTAGGCGTGATGATGGCGGCAACGACGAAAATGGCGAGAATGGCGTAGCGGATGTTGTGCCACATCCAACGGGCGCTAACGATGCCCATGAGAGCGAGAAAGAAGATGAGAATCGGCATCTCGAAGATGGCTCCGAGGCCGACGATAATGGTCAGGAAGAGCGAACTGTATTCGCTCAAAGTGATCATGGGCTGGAAGTCTTTGCCGTATCCGATGAGGAAGACGAGAGCCTGGGGCAGGACGACTTTGTAGCCGAAGTATCCGCCGGCGAGAAAGAGCGCGATGGTCGAAAACATGAAGGGGAAGACATAGCGCTTTTCGTTGCGATAGAGGCCGGGGGAGATGAAGCACCAGATCTGATAGAGGACGAAGGGCGAGGCGACGAAGAGGCCCGCCATCATTCCGACTTTCAGATAGAGATTAAAGGGCTCGGTGGGATTGACGTAGACAAGCTTGGCGGTGAGGCCGTTGCGCGCGAGCGCTTCCATGATAGGGCGCTGCATGACGGAATAGATGTTTTCGGCGTATCCCCAGCAGGCGAAGAAGCCGACGGCGATGGCGATGATGGAGTAGACGAGGCGCTTGCGGAGTTCCTCGAGGTGATCGAGGAAGCCCATGGTGGGCATTTGCTCGGTGTCTTTATCCTTGTCGTTCGCGTTGACCGAGGAAGCGGCGAGTTCAGGCATCGGGCGCCACTTTCGTGGGAGATGGGGCGAGCGAAGCAGACGGTGTGAGAGCCGTCGCTACGGGAACTTGTTCTTTTTCGGCGGCGGCTTTGCGGGCGACGGATTCGGCGGCGGCTTCGAGTTTCTCGGGCGGCGGCGGATTGAAAATACGAGTCGCTAGGGATCCGAGAGGCGCTTGAAGCGGCGGCAAAATTTGCTGGCGAGGAGTGGTGCTGTTGTCGAGCGAATTGATTTCCGATTCGATCTGGGAGCGGAATTCGTTGGAGGCGCGTCGGAACTCGTTTAAGAAGCGGGCGACCTGGCGTCCGATCTCGGGCATTTTCTTGGGGCCGAAGAGAATCAGCGCCAGAAAAAAAATGAAGACCATCTCGCCGGAGAAACCAAAATTCATAGCCCTATCATAATGCGGGACGAGGAAGCAGGCTACTGGCGGGTGCCAAACGACAATAAATTTACATCAGCGGCTTTCGCTCTTGGCTTTTCGCTAAAGCTAGTTTTGGGAGTGTGCGTAGATCAACCTTTAATTGGGCTGATATGAAGGACCTACTCCCGTTTCAGGGGGGAGGAAAGCAGGCCCTTCGCTCAGGATGACAACGCGGCGATGAGTGATCTCGAATCAGTGCCCACCGAAGGTGTAGCCGATGGAGGCACCCACGCGCGTGGCATAAGAAGAACTGAACAACTGGTTATTGGTCACGAGATACAACTTGGCTTCGGGACGAATGAAGAAGCCGCCCTTGGGATAGAACTTGAGTCCTGCACCGAAGTCTCCCATGAAATGCTTGTCGCTGTCGTAGTTGGTGTTATAGCCGTTGCCGCACTGCGAGCAGTAGATACGAGTGTCGACTGCGCCGATTCCGGCGGAAAGTTCGAGATAGGTGTGGCTGGCGAGTTTGGGAGCGTAGATACCGTTGAAATCCAGAAACAGAGGACGATACGGCGTCGGGGGGATGCCGGGATATTCGCTCTGGGTGGCTCTCCAGAAGACCTCGGCCCCGATGCCGAAGTTATGCCAGAACAGGACGTCTCCGCTGAACCCGGGGTAAGTTCCACCCTTTAGCGAAGGGCCGTTGGAGTTGGCGTCGGGCGCCTCGACGGTGCTGACACCGAAGGCAAAGTCGACTTTCTGGGCTTGCGCGACATTCGTGAAGGACGCCATGCTGGCGCAGACCAAAGCTAAGAGAACGGTGTAACGGACGATCTGTTTCAAAATTAAACCTCCGGTGTATTTGTTTAACGGGTTGGATGCAAGGCGCGAGTCGGGCGATGCCGGGGGCGGCTAGATTTACAAGAATTTACGGTGACGAAAAGACGATGAACTAATGGTGAACGTTGTTGACGAGGAGCGAGAGCGATGTTGTGTTTGCTAGGACTTAGGGGTGTGATTGAGAGAACGGAGATGTTTAACGGAGCAGTTAGGCCGTCCGGGATTAATGGGTCGAAAGCATTTTCAACAAGCTGCCGTACCCGCGCTATCGCCGGTTCCTCAGGGGCTAAAAGACCGTCTTTTGTGGTTCCGGACGGCACGACTGAAGCCGTGCCCTTCCCTTTCGTTCTCAAACACAATTCGTGGGTGGGCAAGACGAGCAAGCCCGTCTCTACATGGCACTCTTTCTGCGACCTTCTGAGCCGAGGCGTGCCCAAAAACTCGAATGGCTTACGTTGATCGTGAGAATGGGTTAGTAAGCCAGAAGGACGCGCAAATCGCGCAGGTTATTTCCGGTGGGTCCTGTGACGATGGCGTCGCCCAGGGTTGAGAAAAGAGGATCGGCGTTGAAGGTGGCGAGGGCATGACGGACGGCCTCAGCTCCTGCGCTGGGATCGATGCGGGCGACGGTGCTGCCATCGACGATGGCTCCCGCGGCGAGGCTGTTGCCGTCGATGCCATCGGTGCCAGCGCTGAGGACGGTGATGTTGTCTCCGGCGATAGGCTCGGCACAGGCGAGGGCGAACTGCTGGTTGCGTCCACCGATGCCGCCGTTGCGGACGGTGACGGTGACTTCGCCTCCGGAGAGGAGGCAGACGCGAGAAACGCGGCTCCGCAGGTCGCGGAGGCGTCCGAGGAGGTAGGCGGAGGCTTGGTCGTAGGGCTGGTCGTCACAGGAGTTATCGACTTCGACGGCGAATCCGGCGCGGGTGGCGGCGGCAGCGGCTTCGTCGATGGCCACCTTGTTCGACAACACAGTCCACCAGCGGGCGCGGACGAAGGCGGGGTCGTCGGATTTTGGCGTTTCGTCGAGAGCGTGCTGCCGGAAGAGATCGGCGGTGGACTTGGGAAACTGGTCGAGGAGATCGTATTTTTCGGCGACACGGGCGCAATCGGAGATCGACGTGGAATCGGGCATGGTGGGGCCGGAGGCGAGCGCGTCGGGCGTGTTGTCGGGAACGTCGGAGATAAGAATGGAAACTTGCTGGGCGGGGTAGGCGGCCTGGGCGAGACGGCCTCCTTTGACGGCGGAGAGGTGCTTGCGGATAGCGTTGATTTCGGCGATAGGGGCTCCGGAATGAACGAGGACGCGGTAGGTGGCGATGAGATCGGGGAGGGAAATTTCGTCGTCTGGTGCTCCGGCTAAAGCTGCGACAGGTTTTTCGACTACGGCGGAGCCGCCGCCGGAGAGCATGAAGATAACCAGCGACTGGGAATCGAGCGCGTTGAGGGATTTGAGGATGGCCTCGGCGGCGCGGATGGACTCGGCGGTAGGCATGGGATGGCCTCCGTGAAAATAGCGGAAGCCGTGGACCTGGTTGGCGGGTTCGACGGAGGAAGCGACGATGCCTTCGAGCGCGCTGCCCATTTGCGCTTCGAGGGCGACAGCCATGGTGTGGGCGGCTTTTCCGATGGAGACGACGAATAGGCGGTGGTAGGAGTCGAGGTCGTGAAGGTCTTCTCCGATTCGAAGGACACGGCGATGGCAGTGGATGTTGCGGGCGAAGGCGGCTTCGATGGAGGCGTTGGTTAGGGCGGAGGAAAAAATGCCGCGAGCGGTCTCGCGCATGCGGGTAAATTCAGCTTGGCGAGCGGGAGAAAGGTCAAGCATCAGGGAATTCAGAATGCAAGAATCGGAACTGAGATCGATCCCTTGCCGCTGGCATTATAAAGCGCGCGCATTATCTATGGAACGATGGAGGCCGACCACCCGCGGAGGCCAGAACTCAGTTCTCAGGACCTACCCATGGTCTAAATTGTCTTGACATTTCACGGCAGCAGAGGAGAATGGGCGAGTTTTCGCATCGGCCCCGATTTCGTCGGATGAACCTCCCCAGCTAGACCACAAATCGGGACCAGAGAGACGGGATATCGCGCGGGTCTCTCGCTCAACCTCGGCAGAATCAAAATTATTTAGCTCTGAGAACAAAAACCAAAGTCAAAGAGGAACGTTATGCGACGATCGACCAAGATCAATCTGCGTTTCGCGGTTTTCGCGCTCGTCTTATTGTTAGCCTGCTGCTTCTGTCGGAGCATCGCCTGGGGTCAGAGCTGCACATTGCCGCCAAGCAACATGCTTGCGTGGTGGCCCGGGGATGGGCACGCGCACGACGTCCAGGGTGGGCACAACGGCAAACTGGTAAGTGCAACATACGGAACGGGCATGGTTGGTGAGGCTTTCAGCTTTAACGGGAGTAACGCATTCGTACAGGTGCCAAACAGTAGAGTCTGGGGTTTCGGAACCGAGGACCTCACAATCGATCTATGGGCAAACTTTAGCGCTGTGCGCAACAGCGGCAGCATCGGCCGGCTGGATAACGTATTCATAGGCGACGATAATGGCCCGAACCAGCAAAACAAGTGGGTATTTGCCCTCAGCGCTGGAGTGCTGACGTTCCATATCAATAGTCCGCAGATTGGGCCGCAATTTCTGGCGCAAACCCCGTTTTCCCCGGCGCCTGGCACTTGGCACATGCTGGCGGTGACGAAGGCGTCCGGCACCTACACCATCTGGATCGACGGCGTTCCTAATACAGGGACAGCGCAGACATACAACACCGCAATACCGAGACCCACCGCGCCGTTGACGATTGGTGAAGCAGAGGGGTTGGGCTACTTCGACGGTTTCATCGACGAAACGGAAATATTCACTCGCGCCCTTAGCGCGACCGAGATACAGGCGATTTTCAATGCCGGCAGCGCGGGGAAATGCAAACCTGCGGTGCTGTCACCCTCTTCTTTTTCGTTTGCTCCGGAACCGCTGGGCGTCACCGGTCCTGCGAAAAAATTTGAGCTGACGAACTACCAAAACGCCACGACGCTGGATATCGCTAATATCGCGCTGGGTGGCACAGACCCTGGAGACTTTGCGATCAGCGCCAAGAGTTGCGGCCCAACACTGAAGCCCCTTGCCAACTGCACGATATCGGTAACTTTCACGCCCACGGCGACTGGGGAACGCACGGCGCAACTTACGTCCAGCGACGATGCCTACAACAGTCCTCAGACTGCACAGATCGTGGGCTTGGCGGCGGCAAGCCTCACACCGTCGACGGCGAACTTCGGGACTGTAAAAACCGGCACAACCAGTCACGCCGTAAAGTTCACCCTCACTAACAATCAGACGGCGACTCTCAATATTGCATCGATCGGGTTTGGAGGGGCCGATCCTACCGATTTTGCCGTGAGCAGTTCGACATGCAATGCGCAGTTGCCCGCGAAATCGAAGTGTTCGATTTCAGTAACATTCACTCCTGGATCGACCGGGCCGCGCAGTGGAGTGCTGGCTGTGACCGACGATGCGAACAACAGTCCACAGGAAGCACAATTGAAGGGCAACGGAGGATAATGAGCGATTTCAACCGGAGGAGATGATCTCTCCCACCCACGATTCGATCGTCTCGCGCATTTCGCGAAGGCGGCCTTCGAAGAAATGGTCGGCGGCTTCGATGCGAACTAACTTCTTGGGCTGGGAGAAGGTTTCCACGAGCGCTTCGAGTTTTCCGGGCGGGGCGAACTGGTCGCGCGAACCACTGACGAAAAGTTTGGGCTTGGTAGAGATGCGGAGGAAATCGTAGTCGTAGACCCGGTCATCTTTTCGATCTGCCACGGGAACGGCGGGTAGTCCAAGGGCAATCAGGGCGGGAATGCGGTCGTCTGCGTGGGCGGCGCGGAGGCCGACAGCGGCTCCGAAGGAAAATCCGGTGAAGATTATGGGAAGCGCGAATTCGGCCTCGATCCAATCGAGGGCGGCGCGGACGTCTTCGACTTCGCCGACGCCGTGAGCGTGCGCGCCTTCACTCAGTCCGGTGCCGCGGAAGTTGAAGCGCAGGACGGGGAATCCGAAGCTGTTGAGGGCTTTCATGGCGTGGAAGACGACTTTGTTGTGGAGCGTTCCGCCAAAGAGTGGATGAGGATGGCAGACGACGGCGGCGTGGGTTGCGGTCGGGGATCCGGCGTTGAGCAGAGCTTCGAGGCGTCCGGCGGGGCCGGCGAGGGAGAGGGAGCGGATGCTGGGAGTTTCGGGCACGGAATGTCGGTCGTCGTTGGTCGTTCGGTCGATTGGCCGTTCGTCCAAACTAGTATTGCAGAGAATTCGCACCCCGGCGACTGGCGAGCAGCGACTGGCGACTGGTACTCTTTTGCTGCATGGATCTGTTTGGGTTGACACGCCACCTGATTGATATCGAATCGATAACTCCGAATGAAAGTGCCGCCGGGGATTTTCTCTGCGCGGAATTGCAGGCGCGGGGGATGGACGCGCGGAAGATGCCGGTGGAAGGAACGCGGGCGAACGTGCTGGCCACGTGGCCCGGGCAGGATCGTCCGAAAATCGTTTTTTCCACTCATATGGATACGGTGCCCCCTTTTATAGCGTCGTCCGAAGACGAGTTCAACATTTACGGACGTGGCGCTTGCGATGCGAAGGGCATCATTGCGGCACAGATTGTGGCGGCGGAAAAGCTGCGCGGGGCGGGCGTTTTCGTGGGGCTGTTGTTTCTGGTGGGCGAGGAGCGGGATTCAATCGGGGCAAAGTTAGCTAACCAGCAACCCATTGGTGCGAGTTTCATGATCAATGGTGAGCCTACAGAGAATAAGTTGGCGCTCGCGAGTAAAGGCGCACTGCATGTGGAACTGATCGCGCGGGGCAAGATGGCGCACTCGGCTTATCCCAAGCTGGGAGAGTCGGCGATCGATAAGTTAGTGGAGGCGTTACACCGGCTGCACGCGATGCAACTTCCCCAGGACGCGGAGGTTGGTCCTTGCACGAAGAATGTGGGTACGATTCAAGGAGGGCGCGCGCCCAATGTGATTCCAGATTTTGCGAAGGCTGAACTTTTCTACCGGTTGGTGGGTCCGGCGGAGACGTTACGACGGGAAATTACCGATGTGGTGGGCGATTTAGTTGAGGTTCACTTCACGCGAGAAACTCCTTTCTTACGGTTACGAACGCTGCACGAATTGCCGACAATGGTGGCGGCTTTCACGACCGACATACCGTCTCTAACAGCGTGGGGCGAGCCCTTGTTGTTGGGTCCAGGATCGATTCACGTGGCGCACACCACGGGAGAATTCGTGGAGAAAGCGCAGTTAGAAAAAGCGGTTGAGCTTTACTGTACGATGGCGACCAAACTTGACGCTTAGTTCTGCTTTTCCTTCCCTGAGATCTTAATTTGACGCCTACCGAGATTGTTCTCAGCTTTCTAACCTGCGACTGAACCTTACTGTTTATGGAGGTCCGCTCATGTTTATAACTTAACTAATTAACAATCAGGTTATCTCCCGTGTTAGACTGATTGCAAAATTCGGGTTCGACAGAAAAGATCCGGATAAAAGCGAAGTCAAAAACGATGTTGGAAAGTCACTAAAACTGGATAAGGGCGAACGCGGGGATTGCTCTGGCCAAGATCAAGGTCAATTCCGCGGGCGTTTCGGGTGAGCCATGGCATTCCACCCTTGGGAGCAAGAGAGTCACTTTCCGTCTGAAGCGCCAGTCACGTGGGACCCGATCCGGCGGGACCTAAAAGAGAACGAAGACTGGTATCGCGATCTGGTCGAATTTAGCCAAGATCTTCTATGCGTTCATGATTTGGAAGGCCGATTCCTGTCGGTCAATCCGAAACCCGCGCGGCTGTTGGGTTACAGCGTAGAAGAAGTGCTGCGAAAGCCGATGCGGGAATTCATTCCGGTGCGATTTCACGCTCAGTTCGACAGCTATCTCCAGCAAATTGAAGCAACCGGGCAGTCTGACGGACTGCTGACGGTGCTGACGCGTTCTGGAGAGGAGCGAGTCTGGGAATATCACAACACCCTGCGAAAAGACGGTGTGCCGAGACCGATTGTCCGTGGCATCGCCCACGACGTGACGGCACGGGTGCAGACGGAAAAGACGCTGCGAGAAAGCGAAAAGCGGCTGGCCTTTTTCTTCGAAAACGCGCCAGCACAACTGGCGATGTTCGACCGGGAGATGCGGTATCTGCATGTGAGTCGAAGGTGGCGGGCGGACTACGGATTGGGTGACCGCGATTTGCGTGGCGTTTCACACTACGAGATTTTTCCAGAAGTTCCCGAGCGATGGAAAGAAGCCCACCGGCGCGGCTTGGCGGGTGAAGTAATCAGCGAAAAGAGTGATCCCTTCGAACGGGCCGACGGCAGCGTGCAGTGGATTCGGTGGGAAATCAGGCCGTGGCGCGATCGCAGCGTCGGAATCGGCGGGATCGTGATCATGGGGGAAGAGATCACGGAGCGTAAGCAAGCAGAAGAAGCGTTGCGAGAAAGTGAACGACGGGAACGAACGCGAGCAAACGAACTGGAGGCGGTGCTGAATACGGTGCCGGTCGCGGTCTGCATCGCGCATGACGCCGACTGCCGGCGGATGACGGGGAATCGTGCGGCACATGAACACTTGCGAATCGCGAAGGGCCAGAACATCTCACTGAGCGCCTCGCCGGAGCAACGACCAAAGTTCCGGGTTCTGGAAAACGGCTCGGAGGTACCGGTGAACCGGCTGCCGATGCAACAAACTGGAACGACGGGAAAGCCGGAAACCGGACGCGAGCTAACGGTGCTGTTCGAGGATGGATCGCGGCGCGAGACGATCGCAAATACGGTTGCGTTGCTGGACGAGAATGGAAAGGTTCGGGGAGTGGTGGGAACATCCATCGACGTGACCGACTTGAAACGAGCCGAGTGCGATTTGCGCGAAAGCGAAATGCGCTTCCGAGCGGTGTACGAGCGCTCTCCGGTGGGTATCGCACTGGTCGATTCGCGGACCGGACGTTTTGTGCAGGCCAATCCCAAGTTTTGCGAGATTGCCGGGCGGAGTGAAGACGAGTTATGCGGCGGGGACGTGGCCAGCATCACGCATCCGGACGATGTTGCGGTGGATAAGGAACGTTTGCAGAGCCTGGCCGAAGAAAAGCTGGGCAGTTATGAGATCGAAAAAAGATATGTGCGCCCTGATGGGTCGGTGCGTTGGGTGAAAATTCTCGTGGTTCCGATGTGGAATAAAGGGGAGCAACGCCGGTGGCAGATGGGATTGGTGGCGGACATCACTGAGCGCCGGGAAGCCGAGGAAGCGCTGCGGCAAAGCGAAGAGCGGTTTCGAGTGGCGTTGAAAGATTCTCCCATAGCAGTGTTCAGTCAGGATCGGGATCTGCGCTACACGTGGGCATATAATTCGCAGCTTTCACTATCGGCGGGCGAAAAGCTGGGCATGACGGTGACGGATCTTTTTGAACCTGCCGAGGCGGCGCGGATTACTCGAGTCCGCCGGGGAGTTCTGGCGAGCGGAGTGGGTGTGCGGGATGAGGTACGGGTCGGTGAGGAAGGGAAAGAGCGTTATTTCAACACTACGATCGAACCGTTGTTCGATGCTGAGGGCACTGTCATCGGACTGACCGGCGCGAGCATGGATGTTACAGAATTCAGGAATGTCACCGAAGAACTGCGGGAAGCCAAGAAACGGTTGACTGAAGAAAAGCTTTATCTGGAGCAGGAGATCGATAGCGAACTCGGTTTCGGGGAAATCATCGGCAAAAGCAGGTCGCTGCAGACGGTCATGGAGATGGTGGGCAAAGTTGCCAAGAGCGATGCGACCGTAATGCTGCTGGGTGAAACCGGGGTGGGGAAAGAGCTGGTGGCGCGGGCGGTGCACCGCTTGAGTGGCCGAGCGAATAGTTCTTTCATCAAGTTGAATTGCGCGGCGATTCCTTCTGGCCTTTTAGAGAGTGAACTGTTCGGTCACGAGCGGGGCTCGTTCACGGGGGCGGTGAGCAAGAAGATTGGGCGGCTTGAACTGGCCGATAAAGGAACACTGTTTCTCGACGAGATTGGGGAGATCTCGATGGACCTGCAACCGAAGCTTCTGCGGGTTTTGCAGGATCAGGAGTTCGAGCGGTTAGGTGGGGTCAGTACTCTGAAAGTAGACTTCCGTTTGATTGCGGCGACAAACCGGGATTTGGCGGAAGGCGTGCGCGAAAAAGAGTTTCGAAGCGATTTATATTACCGTCTGCAAGTGTTTCCGATCCGTGTACCACCGCTGCGCGAGCGGCGGGACGATATCCCTTTGCTGGTAGAGCATTTTGTGCGCATTTGCGCTCTCAGGATGCACAAGTGGATCACGAGCATCCCAAAAAAAACAATGGACGCCCTAACCGGATGGGATTGGCCGGGCAATGTTCGGGAACTGGAGAACTTCATTGAGCGGTCGGTGATTCTGACGCAAGGATCGGTGCTCGTGTCGCCGCTGGGGGAACTGCAGCAAAGGGCAGAGGAACATCGTAAGGAAAGTAATCAGTTTGATGAAAGCCTGGAGGCGGCCGAACGCGAGCACATTCTGCGAGCACTGCGTGAGAGCCACGGTCAGATTGGCGGGCTGGGCGGAGCCGCAGCGCGATTGGGATTGAAGCGCACCACGCTGCAGTCGAAGTTGAAACAACTGGGAATTCATCCACGAACGAGATCGATGGAAAACTAGCGCACCGCGAAGGCTTGCCCACAGGACGCGCGCGACCATCACCCGCCGCACAAACGACGGGTGGATGCCGGATCGGCCACGGTTCGGTTACAATCCTCGCGCACATGAACCGCGAATATCGCAAAGAATACAGCCACGAATTAGGGCGCGACATGGAGTCGCTCGTCTATGGGCACGGGGGGCAGCCGATACTGGTTTTCCCGACATCGATGGGGCGCTTTTACGAGTATGAAGATTCGGGGATGATCGGGGCCCTGAGCGGAAAGCTGGAAGAGGGGGCGATCCAGATTTTCTGCGTCGACAGCGTGGATAGCGAGAGCTGGTACAACAAGGGCTCGCATCCGGGAGCGCGCATCTGGCGGCACGTGCAGTATGAGCGCTACGTGGTGAACGAGTTCCTCCACTATTTGAAGTGGAAGAATTGGGCGCCACAGATGGCGGTGACGGGATGCAGCTTTGGCGGGTACCATGCGCTGAATTTTTCGATGCGGCATCCGCAACTAGTTTCGGCTTGCGTGACGATGAGCGGATCGTTTGACATTAAAAGCTTTCTGGATGGGTACTACGACGACAATTGTTATTTCAATAATCCTCCTGACTACTTGCCACGCACGACGGATGAGTGGTTTCTGAGCCGGTACCGGCAGATGAAGATTGTACTGGGATCATCGGATTGGGATATGTGCCTGGATGCGAACGTGAAGATGTCGGGCATCCTGCATGGTAAAGGGGTTCCGCATTGGCTGGATATTTACGGGGACAACAGCAAGCATGATTGGCCACTGTGGCAGAGGATGGCGAGGAAGTATTTTTGAAAAGGAGCGTTCGGCGATCGCTGTTCGCTTTTCGCTTGTTCGTAGCGGAAAGGGATTGTTGGTCAGCGAACGACGAGTAGCAAATGGCGTTTTTCCGCAAGGAGTCTCTCATGAGCGTTAAAACTATCGGAATTCTTTTTGGGATGGAGAATACGTTCCCGCCGGCATTGGTGCAGAGGATCAACTCTTCGAAGACCGAAGGGGTGACGGCCGAGTTCCTGAAGATTGGCGGCATTCGGATGGACGAACCGAAAAAGTATGACGTCATCATTGACCGGATCTCGCAGGACATACCTTTCTACCGGGCGTATTTGAAGAACGCGATGCTGCAGGGAACGATTGTGATCAACAATCCCTTCTGGTGGACGGCGGACGACAAATTTTTTAATTACGCGATGGCGCACAAGATGGGCGTGGCGATTCCGCCGACGGTGATTTTGCCGCATCATACCCATCCGCCGGATACGACGGAACGGTCGATGAGAAATCTAGTGTATCCGTTGAATTGGGAAGAGCTCTTTTCTTATGTCGGGTTTCCGGCGTTCCTTAAGCCGTACGCCGGCGGTGGGTGGAAGCATGTGTACAAGGTGCATTCACCGGAGGAGTTTTTTCAGAACTACAACCAGACGGGCGACCTGTGCATGACGCTGCAGCACGGCGTGGAGTTTGAGGACTATTACCGCTGTTACGTGGTAGGGCAAGAAAAAGTGCACATCATGAAGTACGATCCGCGGGCGCCGCATCATGAGCGGTATGTGAAGGGGAATCCGCAACCGGGAACAACTTTGAAGGAGCGCATCGAAAGGGATGCGTTGGCGTTGTGCCGGGCGCTGGGGTACGACCTCAATACGGTGGAGTTTGCGGTCGAGGGTGGCGTGCCGTATGCGAT
>Ga0182012_10003406_pt1 | contig 16962 bp, 13 predicted proteins | sample 612S2SmetaG_FD_120486 | JGI IMG/M metagenome (GOLD analysis project Ga0182012, IMG submission 120486) | Permafrost microbial communities from Stordalen Mire, Sweden - 612S2S metaG | ecosystem: Environmental > Terrestrial > Soil > Wetlands > Permafrost | place: Sweden: Stordalen | collected...
CGAGGTAGCCCACCATGAGCAGATCGGGCGAGAGCAGGGTGACTGGAACCAGCCACCAAGCCTGGCGAGTGGTCGAGTAGGCGACAAGAGAGCCGAGCAGGAGCGTCAACCCCTCAAGACGAAGCCAGCGCCGTGGTACCCCGACCACCGCGCCGTCAGAGGAGCTAAACCGCAACGCTTCGGTGGTCGCGCTATTGCCCATCCGTACTTAGCCCGTCCAAGAACCGCAACACGGCGCCGGTCGTAACGTCGGGCCTCTGCGACTGGGGGTAATGCCCAGCCTCAGGCACCATGATGACCTCGGCGTGCAGTACCCCTCCGATCCACTCCGCTTCTTCCCTCGGCTTGGCGAAGTCGGGGTCTTGCTCGCCCATCAAGACCAACGCGGGGGCCTTAACCCCGGCCAGGCACGCTGCCGCTGTCTTATGGGTGGTGCGGGTGGTGAGCGAGAACGCCTTTGCATACCCTGGTTTGCGGAGGTTCCTGATCACCTCGGCGCGGTATGCGTCGAAATCGGCGGGCTTCCGGCCAGCGAACAATTTGGGCAGGTAACCTTTCCACGCCATGGCGGCCCACGGCTTGGCCATGGCCGCTCGAAGTAGCACCCGTTGGGCCACGCTTGTCTTGGGGTCGCGGACAAACGGGGCGACGAGCACGAGACCCCTGACAAGGTCCGGCCGCTTTGCCGCCACCAGCACCACGGAACCGGCACCCATGGAATTGCCGACGAGCACGGCTGGACCGCCGAGGTCATCGAGGAGAGCAATTATGTCGTCAGCGGTCTCAACATCGCCGTAGGAACTGAAGGTGGCATCGCTGTCGCCGTGGCCTCGAAGGTCAATGGTCGCTACCCGGTACCCGGCCTCGCGCAACGGAAGGGCGAGGAACCGATAGGCCCTTCGTATGTCACCCATCCCTGGCACGAGAACGACGAGGGGGTCGTTGCCGGAGACGTCGTAACCGACACGTCCTTCGGGACGAGCCAGGTAAGTGGTGGGCTCGTTCAATACATTTATCATGAATACCTTTCTTGTCTGTTGTCGTGTAGGGGCTGCAAATTTTGAGTGACAGAATTGCTGAGCGGCACTTCGAGACAGGCCTTAGTCGAAGAACCACGTGTGCAGTCGGGTACTGGTATACGAGGCGTACCGAGCCCTAACCGGTCATTCCGTCGCAATAGCGGCCTGGACGTCCAGGTTTGCTGCCCGGCGTGCCGGCCAGGTGGTAGCCCCAGGCCGAGCAGAGCGAGTAATGACCAGGGCCCGTTGTGCCCGGCCGGAGCCGACAGGGCACAAAAGGCCGAAGCGGGTTAGGGAGCGCTGAGCCGAAGGGAGGAAGAGCCGTGGTCGGCGGCGAGCTGAGCGCTGGTGTAAGGGAGAGAGACCCACTTGCCCTGCGAGTACAGCTTGGTCATGTTGGCGTGGTCGGCCGACTTCGTGTCGGTGGCCTGGGAATAGGTAAGGATACCCTGGGACACGGGGCCCTGCCGGGTCAGTTCCGTAGTCATGACCATCGAAGAGCCGTGGTAGACCTGGCCGTAGGGGAAGGCCTCCAGGGGACCGCCCGTGCCATTAGCAGCATCCATGACGTTGAGACAGCCTGTGTCGCAACCGGGTACGGGTACCCTCAAGGAGCCGGTGGAGTAAAATTGCACCTGGCCGTAGCTGGCGTCCAGGGGTACGTGATGGGCTCGCAGGCTGAGCACGGCGTTGGCCAGGGCCTCCAGGACGGCGGGGTTCTTGGTGTCCAAGCCCGAGGGGGTGGTGAGCGGTTGGGAGGCATTGAAGGGCACCGCCCAGAACCCGGTCGTGGGTGCCGCCTTGTACCATTCGGAGAACAACCACCCGCCGGTGGTGCCCAACTTGCCGGTGCCGTTGTACCCGGCCAGGGCCGCGCACGCCGGGGCCATGTCGACCAAGGTGGCATTGCTGGCCTTTACATCGGGCGTGGCCATACATGCCTTCACCAACGGCTTTAGCACCAGTTGGGCCAGGTACGAGGGATCGCCTTCCCACATGGCCTGCAGGGTCGGGATACTGAACTTGGCTGGCCCCAGCCCGTCCGTGCCGGCCACACGAGCTGCGATTTCCTGGTTGGCGATGCGGGTGCGCAAGCCCTGGACGGTGCCGATATCGCCCACGGTCGGCGAATAAGCCGGGAACGGGGACTTGGGGTTGGCCAGCCAGTAGGAGTCGTTCGAGTTCTCGACATAGTCGGTGCGGATGGTGTGGGGCAGCTGGCCGGCGTTGAATATGCCGGGCACCGGAGTACCCGGGCTGGTGCGCCAGGCACATGCCGAGCGCGACCCGTCCAGGGTGATGAAGCCCGCCTCGGCAAAGACCTCCTGGGGGATGCCCGCCGGCAAGCACGACTTGATGAGCGACAAAGGCACATCCGGGACGTTGCCGACATCAGCGTAGAGAACGTGGCCGGTGTCGTCGGCCGCCAGCGTGTTGAACTCGGGGATGGCCAAATAAGTTGATTCCACCTTCAGTAACCCCTCCACCGAGGTGGCCTGTCCCATCCGCAGGTACTGGTTGGCGAACCGGGCGCCGTCGCTGAGACCAGCGTCGTCAACGGTGTAGGCCTTCGTGGTCGTCCAGGCATAACCGGCCGCCGGGAAGACCATGACAGTGCCCCATCGGGTGGTGTAGAACGTGTGGCTGACCGTTGTCTTGCCGGTATTGACCCGCACTGTCTCGGTGCCCATCTTGTAGGCTTTGCCGTCGACGTAATAGCTGGTCGGCTGCCCTGGTACCAGCTTCAGCTGATAAAAGGTGAAACGCTGGTCGGTCGAGACAGTGTGCGTCCAGGCCATGTCCTGGTTGAAGCCGATCCCCATGAGCGGGAAGCCGTAAAGCGTCCCGCCCTCCACGTTGTACTGCCCCGGCACCGTGAGCTGGGCCATCCAAAAGCGGTTCTCCCCGTCCCAGGGGAAGTGCGGGTTGACCAGCACCAGGCCGTCGGCGTCGGCTGTGCCCTGGGACCCGATGGCGATGCCGTTGGAACCTCGGACCGAACCATTGTCGCCCGTGAGCTGGCTCTTTAGCGCAGCTACGCCCGGGCTCAGCGCCGCTTTGGTCTTGGTCGGGCTGGCCGCCGGCGCTTTCCCATGGGCCGGGCTGGCGGGCGGGGTGGCGCTCACCTCGTTGCCTATCAATGCGTCGCTGGAAAAGGCCGCGATCTGCAGGGCACGCAGGAACATGTCGGTGACCGTTATGGGCCGGGCCCAGGGCTTACCCGCGCAGCTCGGGTCGTTCAGTTGCCCCGAAGCCAGGTACGCGTTGTACCCGGCCACGAAACCTCTGTAGACGGCCATCACCTGAGGTAGAGGACCGGTCGGGGGCGCCTCGCTCATTTCTTTTTGGACTACGCCGCTCGCCGTTACCGCCTGCCAGTACAGGTCCGAAGCAAGGTTCGAGTCGTCGCTGCCCTCGCCGTAGTCGAGGTTGGGGGTGTTGGGCCCGAAGTAAAGGGAGCGCCGAGCTTCGAGGGTGACGAAGTCCTGCGCCAGGGTGCAGAAACTGTCCTGGGAGAACGCCCACGCCTCGCCGTAGCCTAGGGCGCTGAAGTTGGCGGCCGTAATGTGAGCTATCCCGTCGCTGTCCCGGGTTATGGTCACCGGGCTCGACGTGGCCGATGCACTGCTTGGTGCAACGAGGCCGACAAAGGCCAGCGATACGACGGCGGTCGAGGCCAACCCTAGCCTTAGAAGCCTCGTAAGGTCCTGTTTCAATTGTGGGTTCCCTTTCTTTCGCAGTGGGTGTGGGTTATCGAATTTCGGTGCCGAGCAATCCGTGGCCGCCTGGACCGGTACGCCTCAGGCGTCGCGGTGCGCCATACGCACTGATGCCGCCCCGAGGGCGACGGCGGCGTAGGCGCACAGGACCAGGACGGCCGCACCTGGCCGCAGCAACCCGGCCGAGCGGTGGACCGTTACGGCCGCCTGGACGGCGATGCCGGGTACGTACTGGCGGAGACCGGCCGGGACCAGCTGGCCGAGGAGGGCTCCTCCGAGGATGAGCATCGCCAGCGCGGTGACCGCCCCGGCGGTGTGGCGGATGACGCCGGCGAGCCCGACGCCGACGATGGTGACCAGGCTGGCGGCCACGGCACCGAAGATGAGGGCCTGAAGGGTACCGGGATGGCTGAGCGCGACCTGGACGTGCTTGGCGGCGAGGATGCGCTGGCCGAGCTCGAAGCTGACGACATCGCACACGAGCGCCAGCGGGAAGACAAAGGCGGCCGCAGTGGCGGCCTTGGCCGCCAGCACCAGCGCTCGGGCGGGCATGGCCGTAAAGGTGGTCCGGATCATCCCGGTCGCGTACTCGGCGGCCACGGACCGCACGCCGAGGGCACCCAGGATGACGACCGCCACCCACATCCCGGTAAGCGAGGTGCTGGTCGGGTCGAACGCCTGGCGCTGCTGGGCGCTCATGGTGGCCCAGGAGCTGGCTTGGACGGCGGTGGCAAGGGCGGAAAAGCCGATGGCCGCCACCACGGTCATGGCGACCGTGCGCCACGTCGAGGGAAGGGTGGCGAGCTTGGTCCACTCCGCCTTGAGCGCCCGGCGGGTGGCGGTGGCCCGCACCGAGGGCACTGGTGAGCTCGGGTAGGTCGTCGCGGTCATGTCAATTTCCTTTCTTGGCGGAGGCCAGCTGGCCGGCGTGGTACTCGGTCTCGTCTCGGGTCAGGTCGAAGAACGCCTCTTCGAGCGACGCTGCCTGGACGGCCAGCTCGTAGAGGGTTATGCCGTGGGCGGACGCAATTCCGCCGATCTCGGTGGTGCCCAGGCCGGAAACGACCAGGGCGCCGTCGGTACTGAGCTCGACGGTGGCGCCCTGCAGGGCTAAGGCGTCGGCCAGTTCTCTCGGCTCCAGGGCCCGGGCCCGGACGGTGGCGGCCGAGTGCCCGTTGACGAAGTCATCGGTGCTGGCATCGGCCAGGATGCGGCCCTTGCCGATGACAAGCAGATGGTCAGCGGTCTGGGCCATCTCGCTCATGAGGTGGCTGGAGAGGAACACGGTGCGGCCTTCGGCCGCCAGCGACTTCATGAGGTTGCGGATCCACAAGATGCCGTCGGGGTCGAGGCCGTTGATCGGTTCGTCGAACATCACCGTGTGGGGGTCGCCGAGCAGGGCGGCGGCGATGCCCAGGCGCTGGTTCATCCCGAGCGAGAAGGTCCCTACCCGCTTCCCGGCCACGTCAGCCAGGCCGACGATGTCAAGCACTTCGCCCACCCGGCGCCGGCTGATCCCGTTGCTGTCGGCCAACCACTTGAGATGGTTGGCGGCGCTGCGGCCACCGACAATGGCCTTGGCATCGAGCAGCGCCCCGACCGAGCGGAGCGGGTCGGCCAGCTCGCCATAGGGCTTGCCGTCGATGAGGACTGAGCCCGAGCTCGGAGCGTCCAGGCCCAGGACCATGCGCATCGTGGTGGACTTGCCGGCCCCGTTGGGGCCGAGGAACCCGGTTACCCGGCCGGGCCGGACGACGAAAGAGACGTCGTCGACCGCCACGGTCTTGCCGTAGCGCTTGGTGAGGTGCCTTGCCTCGATCATTGGTCTTCCTTTCGTCGATGCTTCGGTGTTACGAACAGCCTGCGCCCAGGGCCTGAGGTGGGACTGACGTGGCGCTGAGGCGGCGTCTCAGCGCGGCGTTGAGGCTGCCCAAGCGCGGCCAGGGCGGCGGCCGTAGTGTGGCGGTATGGAGGTGAGGTTCTTCGGCGAGTTCGAAGCGATGGCAGGGGGCGTGCCCGTACCCGTCCGGGGTACCAAGCAGCGGGCCGTGCTCGCCTTACTGGCGCTGCAACGCGGGGGGCCCGTCAGCGCCGACCGGCTGATCGACGTGCTGTGGGGCGGGGAGCAAATCGCCAACACGGCCAATGCCTTGCAGGCCCAGATCGGCCAACTTCGTCGCATCCTCGGTGCGGCGGCGATCGTCACCTCCGAAGCCGGCTATGCCCTCGACATCGGTCCGGACGACCTCGATGCGGCCCGCTTCGAGCAGCTGGTGGCCAAGGGGCGGTGCCTGCTCGAGGATGGGGAGACGGCGCTCGCCTCATCGACGTTGGGCGAAGCCCTCCAGCTGCGGCGAGGAGAGCCGCTCAGTGAGTTCGCCTACGCGGGCTTCGCTGATGCCGAACGAGCGCACCTGGAGGACTTGACCCTGGTGGCGATCGAGGCTCGTGCCGAAGCTGGCCTGGTGCTGGGCCGCCACGGCGAGCTCGTCGGCGAGCTGGAGGCGTTGTGCCGGGAACACCCGCTTCGCGAGCGGCTGTGGGAGCTGCTCCTGCTCGCCCTGTACCGGGCCGGACGCCAGGCCGAGGCCCTGCGGGCTTACAGCCAAGCCCGTGACCACTTGGTCGACGAGCTCGGGATCGACCCCGGCCCGGCCCTGCGACAACTCGAGGCCCGCATCCTGGCCCAAGACCCCTCGCTCGCCGCAGTCGGCCCAGCACGTCTTCAGACAGTGGCGGTGCCAATGGCAACGGGCAACCTAAGGGAGCGGTTGAGCAGCTTCGTCGGCCGCAGTGCCGAGCTAGAAGAATTGAAGGAGGTTGTCCGCTCTAGCCGGCTGGTGACCCTGATCGGTCCCGGTGGAGTGGGCAAGACCCGCCTTGCGCTGGAGACGGCCGCCACGCTCCGCGAAGAGCACCGAGACGGGGCCTGGCTCGTCGACCTGGCCAGCGTTACCGAAGCCGAGGGCGTTGCGCCGGCGGTGGCCGGCACTCTCGGGGCGGCCGTAGCCGGCCTCACCGCCCCCCTTTCGCCGAGCTCGACCGTAGAGCTCATCGTCCGTTACCTGGCCGGGCGGTCGCTCCTGGTCGTCCTGGACAACTGTGAGCATGTGATAGCCGAGGCAGCCTCCCTGGCAGAGACATTGGTCGGAGCTTTGCCAGGTCTGCGCCTGGTGGCGACCAGCCGGGAGCCGCTCGCCGTCCCCGGCGAAGTCCTGGTGGCAGTGCGCACGTTGGCAACTCTGGCAGCAACCGAGCTCTTCGTCGACCGGGCTCGGGCGGTGCGGCCCGGGTTTACCGCGGACGGGCGCACCCGTGCTGTGATCAACGACATCTGTCGGCGGTTGGACGGCCTCCCTCTGGCCGTCGAGCTCGCCGCCGCCCGCCTTCGTTCACTTACGGTGGCCACGCTGGCGGAGCGGCTCGACGACCGCTTTCGTCTGCTCACCGGCGGCGCCCGCACGGCTCTGCCCCGCCAGCAAACCCTTCGAGCGGTGGTGGACTGGAGCTACGACCTGCTGTTCGAAGACGAACGCCGACTGTTCGCGCGGCTGTCGGTCTTCGCCGGGGGCTGCGACCTGGAGGCGGCCGAGGCGGTCTGTGCCGACGAAAAGGTCCCGACCGCCGAGATCCTCGACGTCTTGAGCCGGCTGGTCGACAAGTCCCTCGCCTCAGCCTCCGACGCCGGTGGTGACGGCCGCTTCAGCCAGCTCCAGACGTTGTGGCAGTACGGCCGGGACCGCCTCATTGGAGCCGGCGAAGTTGGCACCACGTGCGCCAGGCACGGCGCTTATTACCGGCAGATGGCGGAGAAGGCCCACGACGGCCTGCGAGGAGCCACGGGGCCGATCTGGCGGGAACGCCTCACCTCCGACCTGGGGAACCTGCGGGTCGCGCTCGACTGGTTCATCGCCGCAGAGAACGCCGATGCGGCGCTGTCGTTGGCGTCGGGAATGGCGTGGCTGTGGTTCATCAACGGTGACCCTGTCGAAGGAGCGCGCTGGCTTGGTGACGCGCTCGGGGCGAGGGGGTCGCGCCGTGCTGAACTGGAGGCGACGGCCCAGGTCTGGCACGGCTATTTCGTGTGCATGGCGTTCGGCCCCGCGGCTCCGGTGCTCGAGTGTGAAACAGCGGTCGGCGCGTTGAGTACAAGCCAGGACCGGGCCCGTCGCGCGGACGCGCTGCTGTGCTTCGCCACGGTGTTGCTGCGCGCGCAGGAGTTCGCGCGATCTCTCGACGTCCTCCGCGAGGCGCACGACCTGCTGGAGCCGGCCGTGCACGGCTGGCGCCTCGCCCTGCACGACTGGCTCGTGGCCGAGAACCTGGCCTTGTTGGGGCACTTCGCTGACGCAGAGCCCGCCGCCCGCGCCAGCGTCGAGCGCTTCAACGCCGAAGGCGAGGTCTGGTCGTCTGTCGGCCCGCTGAACATCCTGGCCGGTATCGCCGAGTCCCGAGGCGACCTCGATGGGGCGTCTGCGACCTACGAAGCCCTCCTGGAGCGATGTCGCGCTGCCGGGCAACGCAATTTCATGTTTTTCAGTCTCCAACGTCTTGCCGCGCTGCGAGCCAAACAGGGCGACGACGCCGTCGCCGACAAACTGTACGAGGAGCTCGTCGCGTCCAACTTCAACCCGTTGGTGTCGTTCGACTCCATGGTCGGCCAAGCTGTGGTTGCTCGACGGCTCGGCGACCTGGCCCGGGCGCGGGCCCTGCTCGAGGCGGCAGGCAGCTACTACCGAAGCATCGGCCTTCCCGCCGGCCAGACCGGTGTCCTCGCCGGCCTGGCGTGGTGGGCACTGAGCGCGGGCAAAGCCGACGAAGCCCTGGCCTGTGCCACTGAGGCCACTCAAGTCGCCTCGGCCAGCGGGGACCCGGTAATACAACGCCTCGCTGACACCGCCTTAGCCGCCGTCAGGGCGCTCGGCGACCCGACCCGTCTGAACATCGAGACCTTCCTCGCCCTGGCCCAGCAGGCCGCACAGGGTTTGCCCTACCGCAGTCACACCACCCTCACCGACCGGGCCGATGTCGCCGCGCTGGCGGCCAAGCTGGCGCCCTCGGCCTGCTGAGCAACAGCGCCGCGTGGACGGCCCGGTCCCTCGAGGCGGTTTACCTCAGTACCACCTCAGCGCCGCCTCAGGCCGCCCGGGCAACCTGGTGCCCATGAAGCCCGAACAAGCTCAGCCCGACAGCCCGCGTAACCGCTCGGAGGCCCCTGGGCCTGCTGTTGAGGACCATGGCCGCGTGGTCACCGCGAGGTCGGAGGCCGCGGCGCGGTACCGCCAAGCACAGCGAGCGGTCGACCGCCACCAAGCCGCCACGGCGCTCCACCTCGCTGTCGAAGCCGACCCGGCCTTCGAGCTCGCCCTCGCCGACCTCGACGCCATCACGGGGACCTCAGCCGAACGTCCAGGTCACCGACAGATGAACTGGGAACGCCACCACAACGAGGTCGTGCGCACCGCGGCCTCCGGCGACAGCAAGCGAGCGGTCGACCTGCTCCGCGAGCACCTCGCCGGTGTCGGCTGCGACCCGCTCGCCTTCCGCATCGTCGCCCAGTTGCGCCAGTCCGAGGGGACGGACGACGACTTCGAGAACCTCGCAAGCCAACTCCCAGGGTGCCACCCGTCCCCATGGCCGAGCTGTTCGTGACGGCCCTGACGGGCCCCATCTTGGTGATCGGGATCGCGCTGACCGCGCGGCTCTTCGCTTCCGGCCCCCGGCCGCTGGACCGCGTTTGGGACCGGTCGCCTCGGGAACAACGTGAGGCTCCCGGCTGGCGAGCGCGTGGCCGGCACGGTACCTGGTGGGTTCGGAGCACCAGGTCCCCCTTGCTGCCTCGGGGGCTACGGGCGGTACCATGGCCGTCCTGATGCTCGGTCTTCGCCGAGGGCCGGAGGTGACTACCGGCGTCGCGCTCTACCAGTTCTTCGGGTACTGCCTGTTGGTGATCGCCGCCATCTTCGCCCTCGAGTGCTGGCGCCGTCTTGCGACCGAGCACGACCTGAGAGGGGCCAGTTGGGAGCGAGCAGATGACCGGCACCCGGACGCCAGCTGACCAGCGCTCCGCGATATGCGTCGTGTTCCCCGGGCCCCGCCAGGTCGAGCTCGAAGAGGTGGCCGTTGACCTCGGCGACCTCGGGCCGCACGAGGTGGTGGTGCAGGCCCGCCGCAGCGTGATCAGCCCGGGCACCGAGCTAGCTCATTACCGTGGCGACTCCCTCGTCGGTCTGTCCCTGCCTGCCCCGCGCCCTAGCCAACCGTTCCACCCGGGCTACGCCATGGCCGGGACAGTAATTGCCGCCGGGAGCGAGAGCAGCTTCCCTCTCGGGACGAGCGTCCTGTCCCACACGCCGCACCAGAGCGTGGTGCGCTTCGACCCCCGTCAGTACGTATGCGTGCCGCTGCCAGCCGGGATCGGCCTCGACATGGCGCCTTTCGCCCGCCTGGGCCAGGTTGGCGGCGTCAGCTTGCAGCTCGCAGCGGCGCGACCGGGTGACACGGTAGCGGTGATCGGCCTTGGGCCGATAGGCAACCTCGTCGCCCAACTTGCGCAAGCCTCGGGGTACAGAGTGGTCTCAGTTGAGCGCTCGCCCGGTCGACGAGAGCTCGCCCGCTCCAGTGGGCTCAGCACTGTCGTCGCACCAGAGGACGCCGGCGGTGCAGTGGCGCCCTCGGGCGCCAACCTCGTACTGGAATGCTCAGGCAGCCAGCTCGCTGTCCTGCTGGCCACGGAAATGTGCGCTCTCCACGGCGAGGTGATGGTAGTCGGGGCGCCGTGGCGAGACGAGCCGGATGTCGCCGCCAGCTCGGTGGTGGCCCGTGTGTTCGAGCGGTTCTTGTCGCTTCGTAGCGGCTGGGAGTGGCAAGTCCCCCTCTACGGCGAGGAGCGCTCCGTCGCCGGCTGCACGCGCTGGGTACTCGACCGGCTCGCAGACGGGTCCGTCTCGACAGCGCCGCTCGTGAGCGGAACGGTCACTCCCGACCAGGCGCACGCCGCCTACGGTGTGCTCGACAGCGAGCCAGATCGCAACTTCACGTTCCTCCTCGACTGGGAGGCCGCATAGCTCCCGCAACTCTGAGTAAGCCCGGGTGACCCTCGGTCTCACTGGCGGCCCGCCGCCTAGCCCAGCTGACCCTCGGTATGTCAGCGCTGAGCGGCTTAAGGTTGCCGGGTGAGGGCCGTGCCGCCGGTTGCATCGTTGTCCCTAGAGACCGCGCCTCATCGCCGGCGGCGCCGGGTTCCCTGGGGCGCCTACCTGGCGCTGGTCCCGACCCTAGGCCTGCTCGGCTTCTTCGCCTACTACCCGGACATCAACGGCCTGGTCCACTCCCTGACGAACTGGGAACCAGGCTTCAGCTCCCCCTTTGTCGGTCTGGCCAACTACCGCGCCATGTGGCACGACAGCCTGTGGTGGGAGTCGTTCGTCCACATTGGGGTCATCTTCGTCGTGGCCGTGACGGCGATGTGGGTGGTCCCGCTGGCGGCGGCGGAACTACTGATCACCCTCTCGCGGCCGCGCTGGCGCCTGTTCTTCCGCTCCGCGCTCATCGCGCCGCTCGCCTTCTCCCCGGTGATCCAGGTCCTCACCTGGCAGTTCATCTACGACCCCAACGTCGGCGTGCTGAACGACTTCCTCGGCAAGGTGGGTCTCACGGTGCTCGAAAAGAACTGGCTCGGCAACCCGAGCACCGCCCTGTGGGCGTTGATCTTCATCAACTTCCCATGGGTTGCCGGCCTGCCGTTCCTCATCTTCAGTGCCGGCCTCCAGAACATCCCGACCGAGATTTTCGACGCCGCCGCCATCGACGGGGCGGGGCGCTGGAAGCGGCTCCTGGTCATCGACCTGCCGCTGTTGTTGCGGCAGGTAAAGCTGCTGTTCTTCCTCGCCGTAGTCTTCGTGCTGCAGTACGGCTTCGCCGCCTACATCGCCACCCAGGGCGGGCCCGACAACGCGACGACGGTGCCGGTCCTGCGCATCGTGGGAGTGGCTTTCGACGCCGGCGAATGGGGTTACGCCGCCGCCCTCTCAGCGACGCTTCTCATCATCATGATGCTCATGACCGGGCTGGCGCTGTTCATCGGGCGCCGCCGCCCCTTGAGAGGAGCACCCTGATGGCCGGCGCGGCTGACCGCCGTTTGGTCAGCGCGCCCACGCCACGGCCATCGGCCCGGGCGCGCCCCTTCACGCGAAGACGGCTGACGGAGCTCACAGCCGCCGCCATCCTGTCGTGCCTGGCCTTTGTCGGGCTGTTCCCTTACCTGTACATGCTCGAGACGGCATTTAAGTCGAACTCGCAGTTCAACGGGAACGAGACGACGCCGACCCTACCGCTGCACTTCGGCAACTTCGCCACGGCCTGGCGTGAGGTGGCCCCGTACCTCCTCTCGTCGATCATCGTCGCCGCCTGCGCCATGTTCGGCTGCATCTTGCTCGGCTCGGTCAGCGGCTTTGTGCTGGCGCGCTACCGCTTTCCCGGCCGCAACCTCTTTTTCGGCCTTATCGCCCTTCTGCTCATGGTGCCGAACACGGCCAGCCTCATACCGTTGTTCGTGCTGATGCGAGATCTCCATCTCCTCAACACCTACCCAGACCTGATCATCCCGCAGCTCACCACTCAGACGGTCTTCTCCGTGGTGCTCATGAAGACTTATATCGAACACCTGCCCGAGGAGCTGTTCGAGGCGGCCCACGTCGATGGGGCGTCGCCGGCACGGGCCTACTGGTCGATCACCCTGCCGCTGGCGCGACCGATCATCGGGACGGTGGCGCTGCTCAGCGTCATCTCGGTATGGAGCGATTACTTCTGGCCCGAGCTCACCATCGTCACCAACTCGCTGCGGACGGTGCCAGTCGGCATCCAGTTCTTCCAGGGTGAGCTGACCACCTCCTACGGCCCGCTCTTTGCCGGCTATCTCATCGCCAGCGTGCCGTTGCTTGTCCTGTTCGTGGCGCTCGCCAAGAACTTCCTCGCCGGCATCCAGGGCGGTCTGGCCGTGGGCCGCTGATCCGTCGGACCACGACGCCGCGCTCCCATAACGGAGGGCCAGCCCATGGAACGACCCACTCGAGGCAGCGACGGGCCGAGGCTTTGCCCGCAGGTCCGGGCCGGCCACGCGGCGAGTACCCTATGGTTTCAACAGCCTTGGGAGCACCGATGAGACTATCGAGAGCTAGAGCGGGCCTTGCCAGCTTGTTGGCATCACTCGGAGCCGTGGCGATGGGGAGCGTCGCCGCCAGCGGCTCATCGGCGCTACCTAGCCACTTCATCGAAGGCGAGGCCGGCACCACGATCACCCTGGAGGGGCCCAACCAATGGACTCAGAGCGGGAGCAGCTTCGGACACCCATGGGACCAGGTCGTGGCCGAGTTCAAGAAGGTGACGGGCGTGACGGTCAACACCGACGTGCTGCCGCTCGCCACGTTCTCCGGGGTCGAGTCGGCCCAGCTCGCCGCCGGTATCGCTCCGGACCTGGTCTTCAACCAGGCGAACTACCAGCCGTACATGGTCGTCCCGCTCAACAAGTACCTGAGCGAGCCCAACCCGTTCGTCGCCGGTAACAAGAGCTGGCTGTCGGAGTTCGACTCGTCGGCCTTCTCGGCGAAGGTGTCTGGGGTCCTCGACCCCAAGGGGAACTTCGACTGGGCCCCGTTCAACCTCGTCGGCATTGCCATGTACTACAACAAGGACGCCTTCAAGCGGGCCGGGGTCACCGCGCCGGTCAGCACCTTCGCACAGCTGATAAGCGACTGCGGGGCCCTGGCGAAGGCTGGGTACACGCCGATGGCGATGGACAGCTCCGCCATCGGGATCAACTTCGCCTACCGGCCGGTCCTCGACCAAATGGTCGACAAGCAGTTCGACGAGCTGGACCACTTCACCGTCACCGGTGCACCAGGCAAGGCCGAGGAGCTCACCACCAAGGACGTGGTCTGGGGGATCGCCACGGGGAAGTTCTCGTCCGGTGACCCCTACGTCAAGGAGAGCGTGGTGCTGTTGAAACAATTGTTCGACAGCTGCGCCACCAAGGACTGGTCGGGCATCACCGGCCTGTCGGGGGACGGGGTCGGGCTCCCCCAGTTCGAGTCGGGCAAGGCGGCGATGGCCTTCGCCGTTGACTTCGGTTATGGGACGATCGCGGCGAGCGCGCACTTCCCGATCGGGAGCATGCCCTTCCCCGAGATAACCACGGCGACCACGAAGCTGTCGGCCAACGTGCCCGCACGCTCGGGCAACACCGTAGGCGGGACGAGCTACATGATCCCGGCCCACACGGGCGGGAGGGCACTAAAGGCGTCACTTCTCTTCCTGCAGTTCATGAGCGCCCCGCAGTACATCACGAAATGGCTGGCCGAGACCGGGGGCATCCCCGCAGTCCAGGGCATCAGCCCGCCAGCCTCCACGGCCGCCTACTTCGAGGGCGCCTGGGCCAAACCGGAGATCATCGGACCGTTCGCCTGCTGCGGTTACGACATCGCCCCGGGAGTGCTGTTCAGCGAGGCCTACGACGGCTACCTCCTCGGCTCGAAAACGCTCGGCCAGGAAGTGCCCTACCTGGAGGGCCTCTTCCGCCAGGGTGCTGCGTACCTTGTCCAGAACGACGGCTGGAGCGGCCAATCCTGGGCGTCATCGCTACCCCGCTCGCCGTAGGGAGCGTAGGCGGACAACGGCCAGACCGGCGTGGTGACGTTTGACGGGTGGGATGGTCTCTTGTCGTGCTTACGAGGCCTCTCGTGACGGGTTGTGGTCCCAGCCGGTCTGGACGGCTGTCGCCCAGGCGCAGGCACGGCGACCGCATCGCGCCCGTATCTGGGCGATCTGCGCGCCATCGCCATCGTCACGCCCAGGTCCCAGTCGTCTTCAGGAATGGCAGGGAGGATGACAGAGAGCCTGACTGGAGCCGGATCCGCGGCGGGCGCGTCGATGCCACGGTCGGCCAGTACTGCCCGCACCCTGCTCTTCAACAAGGTGCGCTGGTGACACCCGCGATGCGCGGTGGCGCAGCACCATGCGCAGCTCTTTCACCGGCCGGGGCGCGATCCAGGCCTCGGGCAACAGGTCCGTGCGCAGCAGGTGCGCCAGTGTCCGAGCATCGACCCGGTCGTTCTTCAAGCGGGCGTAGGCGATCGCCTTGCACGACCGGGCGTGGGCCAGGTGCACGTCCATACCCATCCCCTGCAGAAGTTCGGCGAGCCACGACCACACCCATACGCCGCTTCGAACACGACCGGCGTCCCGGGCTCAGCGCCGCACAGGACTTTGCTCAGGCGCGCCGGGTCGTTTGGGACGTTGCGGTTGAACAGCTCGTGGAAACCTTCGTCCATCACAACCACCTGCGTGCGCCGACGGTGGACGTCCAGTCCTATACAACATCTGCTGACCTCCTTCTCGGCTAGAGACCACCAGCGTCCCTCAACCGCCGGGCGGAGGCCCGACCCACATATTGTCAGGAACGTCGACCGGTATCCAACGCTCAGCCGTCTTCTGCGTCGCCAAACGGCTCAAGATTGGGAGATCTGACGTTGGCCGAGACGTGTTGTAAGGCGTGGAAGAGAGACCTGGGCACACGGTGACGGCCGGATAGGGACGGCTGGGGGTCACGTCAGGGTTAAGTAGAGGGTATCCCTCATGGCCGGAGGGCAGCTTGCGCCGCGAGACTGTGCCCATGCAGCCGGGACAAGATGAAGCTACCCCATCGCTCAGCTACTCATTCGGCCGCCGGGCCTCGGTCGCCACCAGGGTCAAGTCGTCCAGGTGCGCCCGCTCGGCATCAGCGAAGCCCGCGTAGGCGAACTCACTGAGCGGCTCTCCTCGCCGCAGCTGGAGGGCTTGGCGCAGCGTCGATGAGGCGAGCGCGGTCTCCCTTTCTTCGAGCAGGCGCCGTCCCTTGGCCACTAACTGCTCGAATCGGGCCGCATCGAGGTCGTCCGGACCGATGTCGAGGGCGTAGCCGGCTTCAGAGGTGACGATCGCCGTTGCGCCGAGGGTGCGCCGAAGCTGGCCGATCTGGGCCTGCAAGGCGTTGGCCGCGTTGGCGACCTGCCCATAGCCCCACAGCGCGTCGATCAGGCGGTCGGCGCTGATCGGGCTCCCCCGCTGGAGCGCTAGTCAGCGGGGCCCGCTGCATGATGCCTCGCACGACTACGAGCGCGCCCCTTCTACCGCTTCGAACTCGCCGAAGAACCGCGCCTCCATACCGCCACCCTATGGCCGCCGGCCTGACTGTGCCTGAGCAGCCTCAACGTCGCGCTGAGGTGCCGGCCTCAGCGCGACGGCAGTCCCACCTCAGGCCCTGGGCGCACGCTGTTCGCAACACCGGAGCATCGACGAAAGGAAGGCCAATGATCAAGGCAAGACATCTCACTAAGCGTTACGGCAAGACCGTGGCAGTCGACCAACCAGTAGCGCTAGCCCAAAGACCACGGGCATTCACCTGGGCACGGATCGCTGGCCTGGTGGTGACCATCGTCCTATTGATGGGACTTGTCTACGTGGGAGCCTCGTCCAGCCCGGGAACGGTCTCGGTCCCGCAGGGGGCGCACGCCGGCCAGCTGACCATGCACCCGTGCACCAGCGGCGGCTACCGCGCCGACTGCGGGACGCTCGTCGTGCCCGAGGACCGGGCAAACCCCCGGTCGCGCCTGATCGCGCTGCCGGTGACGCGGATCCTGGCTCGCTCATCCCACCCGCTGGCGCCGATCTTCGTCCTCAACGGCGGCCCGGGCATTACCAACATGACGTTCCCCCAAGCGAGCCGCTACGCCGCCCAGCACGATGTCGTCATGGTTGGCTACCGCGGCGTCGACGGTTCTTCGGTGCTGAACTGTCCCGAGGTGACGGCGGCGCTGGAGAGCTCCGCGGACTTCCTCGCCAAAGCGTCGCTGAGCGCGTACTCCCAGGCCTTCGCCTCGTGCGCGAAACGGCTTGAGCGAAGCGGCGTTGACCTCGCCGGCTACACGCTGGCGGAGCAGGCCGACGACATCGAGGCCGCTCGCGTCGCGCTCGGCTACAAGCGCATCGACCTGCTCAGCGAGAGCGAGGGGACCCGTCTCGCCATGACCTACCAGTGGCGGTACCCGAGCAGTGTCGACCGCTCGGCGATGATCGGGGTCAACCCGCCCGGGAACTTCCTGTACAGCGGAGCCGAGATCGATCAGGGGATCGAGGCTTACTCGGCGCTGTGCGCGCAGCAGCCCGCCTGCCGCGCCCGCACCGCCAAC
>Ga0182012_10003407_pt1 | contig 16961 bp, 13 predicted proteins | sample 612S2SmetaG_FD_120486 | JGI IMG/M metagenome (GOLD analysis project Ga0182012, IMG submission 120486) | Permafrost microbial communities from Stordalen Mire, Sweden - 612S2S metaG | ecosystem: Environmental > Terrestrial > Soil > Wetlands > Permafrost | place: Sweden: Stordalen | collected...
GCCTTTCGCTCGGTCGTCAGCACCGCCAAAGCCAACAAACGCGCCGTCCTCGACGACCTACGCCGTGCGCTGGCAACACCCACCGAAACCAACCCCCTCGCCCAACCGGGGTGAGCAATTACCATAGACCTCAGCAGCCAGAATATTAATGTAACACTTAATGAATCACTTATTATAGACGTGTTTGATAATACAACCCTTAATTCTCCTGGTAAGGCAAGCCCATCGTTTAACTACTCTACCACCTCCACCACTGGCCAATATCTTTATTACAGGTCCTCTCCCGGAGGGACCTCCTACTCTCTCTGGAATGGTGGTGGTTCCGAGATGGGCTTTCAAACCTTTGTCGCACCGGCAGCCGTACCTGAGCCATCCACCCTCGCGCTCCTCGGCGCAGGAGTGATCGGTTTCGGAGCAGCACGCCGTCGCCGCGCCTGATCGGCGCCGGATTTCTTTACACTTTCGCGGCGGCCCCGATGACTCCACGAAGGAGTTCACACGCCTTTGCCATAGCGGCACAGGCAGCAACTGGAGAAATATCGTGCGCCGTGGAGAGGCCTTTCGCCCGCCACGACGAGAACGCGCCGGCCATAGGTCACGGTCAGCGGCTCCTAGTGGCCCTGAGTCGCTCATCGTGCCGGGTCTAGCCGTTTCAGCTTGATGCGTGCATCGGCAGCGGTGAACTGCCAGTCTGCCTTCGTGTGGTTCTTGTTGCGGTGTTCCTCCCACGCGGCGACTTCCTCGATCAGCGTCTGCTTGTCCGGGATCCGCCGACCGAGGCATAGCGGGAAAGTATTGGTCCGACAGCGCCTTGAGGATCTGCGCGTAATCGAGGGCTGTGTGGCGGTCGGTCACCTCGACATGGCGCCCACCCTCCAGTGGTGCGAACAGCATGAACAGATTGGCCGTGCCGTTGCGCTCGTATTCGTAGTCGTGCCGGGCCGGTTGTCCTGGCCTTAGCGGGATCGGCACGCGGGTCTCCTCGATCAGTTGAGTCTCGTCCAGGCAAACGACGGGGCGGTCTGGGTCATGCAGATGCGGCTTGAGCGTGTTTTTTAGCGTCCGCCCGAGCGTGTTGTTGCTGGCGTGGCCGACGATGCCCAGTTCCACCACCGCGGTTTCCAGCAGCGTCAGCGTCCACGCTTGCGCGCCTCCGCGATCTGGCTGTCGCTCCAGGCGTCGCCGGCCTCCAAGGAATCAGCCTTCAGCAGGATGCGCGCCTTCAGCGCCTGCCGGGCTGGACATTTGCCCTTCTGGTCACGACGCATCTCCAGGGTTGCCGGGAGATATCGATTCAGAGACTGGACGCAGAATCAACGACGCCGGGTACTAGAACCCGAATGTCCGATCTGGTGAAGAGTTTCGGACGCCGAAGGCGTACGAAAGTCTCCGAAGAACGAACCCGCGGGTCTCACGGAGATGCTTATGCTGGGAGGCTTTTTGCCTGGCGACGCAGCGCACGCGTCTCAGTGCGGTGGCACCCGATTCGGAGAACGCTTGGCAATGCTGATCGGTTGGCGACTTGTGGCTACGGGCGACACCTTTGCATCGAGGGCGGTCACCGGACAAGGCGGCTTGGATCTGTTGCGTTAGTCTCTCTTGCCGCAGGTGTTAGATTGAGTTAGAACAAACCGCCAACAAACGCCGCCCCCCCGACGCCCCGGACCGAAGGACCCATCCATGCTGAACGCCTCCGACCTGCATGTCTTCACCGCCCGCAGCAACCCGCTCGGCTGGGCGGCCCCGCACCGGAACTGGCTTCGCTTCGCCGGCCACATGATCGACTCCGGCGTGAACCTCACCGTTGTCGAATGCGCCTACGGCGAGGAAGCCTTCCAATGCGCGATGGAAGGCATCCGCCACATCGGCGTGCGCGCCAAAACCCGAGGCTGGATCAAGGAGAACCTGATCAACCTCGGCGTCCAGCGCACGCCGGAAGCCAAATACGTCGCCTGGATCGACGCCGACGTGATATTCCGCCGGCCGGACTGGGCCGCGGCGACGGTGCGCGCCCTGCAACACTACGACGTCGTGCAGCCCTGGAGCGACGCTTACGACCTCGGCCCGAACGGCGAGCATCTGGCGCTGCACCGCTCGTTCTGCCGGCAGTTCTTTTATGGAGAGCCGCTCTGGGCCACCGGCTCCGGCTACTGGCAGGGCGACGGCGGCCCGAACGTCTATCCGCACAGCGGCTACGCCTGGGCGATGACACGGGAAGCCTATGACTGGGTCGGCGGCCTGTTCGAGCTCGGCGGCATGGGCTCGGGCGATCACCACATGGCGCTGGCCCTGGTCGGCCTGGCGGACGCCTCGCTGGTGGCCGGTATCAGCAAATCCTACAAGCGCGCGGTGAAGCGCTGGGAAGAGCGCGCCGTGCGGCACATCAACCGCAACATCGGCTACGTACCCGGCACGATCGAGCACCTGTTCCACGGCAGGAAAAGCGATCGCGGCTACCAGTCGCGCTGGGACATGTTCGTGCAGCACCAGTTCGACCCGTACGAGGACCTGAAGCGCAACAGCCACGGCGTGCTGGAATTTGCCACCAACAAGCCGGACCTGCGGCATGACTTCGACCGTTACCTGCAAAGCCGGCACGAGGATCTGAACGCGCCCGGCTAACCAACCACCGCGGCGAGGGCAGGGGGCGGCGGAACGGAGGTTGGCCGCCGCCCCGTTTTGGCGCGAAGATGGCGGCGGCTATCGCACCCGTTCCCGGAGCCAGCCATGAGCCAGCCCGCCACGCAGCGCCGCTCGATCCTGCTCAAACGCCACCCGTCCGGCAGCCCGCGTCCCAACGATTTCGAGCTGCGCGAGGACGCAATCCCGGGGCCCGCCGAGGGTCAGGTGGTGACCCGCACGATCTGGCTGTCGATCGACCCGTATATGCGCGGCCGGATCAACGGCCGGCCGTCCTACGCCGCGCCGATCAACCCGGGCGACGTGATGACCGGCGAGACGGTTGGCGAGGTCGTTGCCTCTGCCTTTCCCGGCCTGGCGCCGGGCGACGTCGTGGCGGGCGCTCGCGGCTGGCAGACCCATTGCCTCGTCAAGGGCGAGCACCTGACCAAGCTCGACCGCAAGGGGCCGCCGCTGTCCACCTATCTCGGCGTGCTGGGAATGCCCGGCACCACCGCGTTTTCCGGCATGACCGACATTGGCAAGCCCAGGGCCGGCGAGACCGTGGTGATTTCCGCCGCGTCGGGTGCGGTGGGGTCGGTCGCCGGCCAGCTTGCCAAGCGCGCCGGAGCGCGAGTGGTCGGCGTCGCCGGCGGGTCGGAGAAGTGTTTCTACGTGCAGGACACGCTCGGCTTCGACGATTGCGTGGACCACCGCGCGGTCGATCTGCGCACCGAGTTGGCGGATACCTGTCCGAACGGCATCGATGTGTATTTCGAGAACGTCGGCGGCGCGGTGCAGGCCGCGGTGTTCGATCTGCTCAAGCCGTTCGCCCGCGTGGTGATGTGCGGGATGGTGGCGCAGTACAACGAGGCGGAGCCGCCGCCCGGACCCAATCTTGGCTTCGTCATCGGCAAGCGCGTGCTGATCCAGGGTATGATTGTTACCGACAAGCCGCAGCGGTTCGCCGAGTGGCGGGGGTTGGCTGCGCCTTGGGTGTTGGATGGCAGCCTGAAGTACCGCGAGCACGTGGTGGAGGGGCTGGGCCAGGCGCCCGAGGCGCTGGCCGCTCTGCTGGGTGGGCGGAATTTTGGCAAGATGTTGGTGCGGGTGGGTCCAGATCCGGCCTGAAGGAAGGCCAGGGGCTCTGACCCTGGACCCCGCTGGGGCCTGAGGCCCCAGACCCCCATCACCTAAGTGCGGGGTTTGGGGCAGAGCCCCAACCTTGCTGCTTTCACGACAAGGGAGCCACCGTGGACGTCGAAACGCTCACCCTCTGGCGCCGCCATCTACACGCCCACCCTGAACTCTCACTGCACGAGAGCGAGACCGCCGCGTTCGTCTGCGCGCGGCTCGGCGAGCTGGGCATCCCGTTCACCGCAGGCATCGGCGGCCACGGCGTGGTGGCGACCCTCAGCCGCGACGGCTCGAACCGCACGGTCGGGCTGCGCGCCGACATGGACGCCCTGCCGATCACCGAAGCCACCGGCCTGGGCCACGCCTCGAAGCGGCCAGGGGTGATGCATGCCTGCGGGCATGACGGCCACACGACCTCGCTGCTGGGCGCCGGGGCGCTGCTGATGGACGACCCGTCCTGGCGCGGCACCGTTCACCTGGTGTTCCAGCCGGCCGAGGAGGGCATGGGGGGCGCCCAGGCCATGCTGGCGGATGGGCTGCTCGACCGGTTCCCGATGGAGCGGATCTTCGGCTACCACAACTGGCCGGGGCTGGCGGCCGGCACGGTCGCGGTGCACCCGGCGCCGGTGATGGCCGCCGCCGGGCGGCTTGAGTTCCGGATCAAAGGACAATCGGGCCACGCCGCCCTGCCGCATCTGGCCCGTGACCCGGTGATCGCCGCGGCGCATCTGGTGATCGCGCTGCAGTCGATCGTCTCGCGGACCGTCGATCCGCTGGAGAGCGCGGTTCTGACTGTTGCGACCATGCAGGCGGGCACGGCGTACAACCAGATTCCCGACGATGTGCTGATGACCGGCACGATGCGCACGCTGTCCATTGCGGTGCGCGATACGGTGGAGCAGTCGGTGCAGCGCATTGCCGCGGGTGTGGCGCAAGCGTTCGGCGTGACGATCGAGGTCGCGATCACTCGTGGCGTCACGGTGACGCGCAATCACGCGGCGGAGGCAGCGCTGGCCGCCGAGGCGGCGGAAGCGGCCGGACTGCCGGTGCGGCGCGATCTGCCGCCGGCGATGGCTGGCGAGGATTTCGGCTGGTATCTTGAGGAACGTCCCGGCGCCTTTGTCTGGATCGGCAACGGCCCGGCCGAAGGCGGGCGCGAGTTGCACAGCGCGTGCTATGATTTCAACGACGCGATTCTGCCGGCCGCTGCCGGGTTTCTTGCCGGCGTCGCGAAGCAAGCGCTTGGGGCTCTGCCCCAAACCCCGCCAAGGCGAAACTGATGGGGGTCTGGGGCCTCAGGCCCCAGCGGGGTCCAGGGGCAGCGCCCCTGGCCTTTTTATTGCGATGTTGTCAATCAGCCTGACCGACCCCAACCGCGCCGCCGCGATCAGCCGCGCCCCCGGCCGAGCCGCAGCCAGAGGATCGAGCGTCGGCCCATCCACCAGCTCCAAATAGTCGAGACCGAACCCCACTGCGGCCAGTGCGGCGCGCGCCTGCCGCAGCGGCGCCTCCGCCGGATCGCCGGACGCCAGCACCCCCGCCGTCTGTGCCAACACAGCATAAAGCGTGGGCGCCTTCGCCCGCTCGGCCGACGACAGGTACCGGTTGCGAGAGGACAGGGCCAGCCCGTCCGGCTCGCGCACGGTAGCGACCGCGACCACCGACACGGGCAGCACCAGGTCCAAGACCATCCGCCGGATGACCTGGACCTGCTGCCAGTCCTTTTCGCCGAAATAGGCGTCGTCAGGCCGCACCTGGCCGAACAGCTTGGCGACCACGGTGGCGACGCCGCGGAAATGGCTGGGCCGCGCCCCACCCTCCCAGCGCTCGGCCGGGCCGGCGGGCAGGATCGTGGTCGAGTCGCCGGGCGGGTACATCGTCGCCGAGTCAGGCAGCCAGACAAGATCGCAGCCCGATGCTTCCAGCTTGGCAAGATCCCCGGCCTCGTCGCGGGGGTAGCGGGCAAAGTCCTCGCTGGGCGCGAACTGCAGCGGGTTGACGAAGATCGACGCCACCACGCCTGCGCTCCCGCTGGCGGCATGCAGCAGGGCGCAATGGCCTGCGTGCAGCGCGCCCATGGTTGGCACCAGGGCGAGGCGCCCGTGCGCGGACCGGAGCGCGGCGCAGGCGGCGCGCAGGTCATCGAGGGAACGGGCGAGGCGCATGGCGGCAACTTGGTTCAGATGCGCGGCGCGGGCAACTGGGTCACCGTGATGACAAGCCGCGCGGCGGGCCGATCGGCCGGAGACCAGGGCGGATATCCGGCGCCTGACCAGGTTGTGTCGGCGCCGACTCGATGACGGCGGAAAGCCTGCCCGCGGCGGCCCATCCCTCGGTTTCCTGTAATGTTCTGTTAACGTTTTCTTGGTGTGCGGGGTGGCGGCCGTGATGCAACGCAACCGCGCATTTGGAACGAAAGACGGACTCGCGGGCGGAAAGATGCCGCATTGCAAAATTTTAAGCCGCCCAGGGTGGGGTTTGATCTCTGTCTTTCAAGCGAGACCTGCGTTAATCCGCCCGGCATGAAGGATGCGGACGTGGATCAGGGCAAGGCGGCGGCCAAGGCGGCAGCCAGGGTGTGGATGCGGCGTGAGCAGCGACTCGGGAGCCGCGCCGCGCGGCCGGCGCTGGTTCTGAGTGTCGCCGGGACGGCGCTGGCCATCGGCCAGGCGTTCTGCATCGCCGCGGTGCTGGCCAAGGCGCTGACCGCCCGGGGCGGCGAGGGAACCAGCGGCGGCGTGACCGTATTGCTGGCGGTGTTCATCGGGCTGGCACTGGTGCGCGCGGTGCTCGGCGTGTTTGCCGAGGGCGCGGCGTTCGATGCCGGCGCGGCGGCGCGGCGGCGGCTGCGCAGCGACGCGCTGACACGCCTGTTGCATGCCGGCCCCGGCCTGTTGCGCAAACACCATTCGGGCGACCTTGCCGCGATCGTGGTGGACCGCGTGGAGGCGATGGAGGGCCTGCACGCGCGGTGGCTACCGGCCTCGGTGTTTGCCGTTGCCGGACCCTTGCTGGTCGCAGCGGTCGCGTTCTGGGCGGACTGGCTGGCCGGCCTGGTGCTGCTGCTGTGCGGCCTGGCGGTCCCGGTGGCGATGGCGGCGGCGGGAATTGGCGCCGCCTCCGCCTCGCAGCAGCAGTTCGTGGCGCTCGCCCGGCTGCAGGCGCGGTTCCTGGACCGGGTCCGCGGCATCGCGACCATCGTGCTGTACGGCCGCGCCGAGGACGAGGCGCGGGCGCTGGGCGTCGCGGCGAACGAATTGCGCAAACGGACCATGCGGGTGCTGCGGGTCGCGTTCCTGTCCTCCGTGGCGCTCGACCTGGCGGCGGCGCTGGCGCTGGTCGTGCTGGCGATCCGCTACGGGATGATGCTGCTGGCCGGACGGCTGGGGCAGCCGCAGCTCGCCCTGTTCGTGCTGCTGCTGGTGCCGGAGTTCTTCGCCCCGTTGCGGACCTTCGCCGCGGCCTATCAGGACCGGCTGCACGCCTCCGGCGCCGCGGCGGCGCTGGTGTCGCTGCCGCCGGAACCGGAGCCGGCCCCCCCTCGGGAGGTCCGCACCGTGGCCGCGCGCGGCGTCACGGTGGCGTTCGACAACGTCTATCTCACCTGGGACCCGGCGCGCGGCCCGGCCCTGAGCGGCCTGTCGTTCCGCGTCGCGGCCGGCGAGACGCTGGTGCTGGCGGGCCCCTCGGGCTCCGGAAAGTCCACGGCGATCGAGATATTGCTGGGCTTCGTGCGGCCCGATTCGGGGCGGGTGACGTTCAACGGCGCCGACATCAGCGAGCTGGTGCCGCAGGCGCTGTCGCGTCTAACCGCCTGGATCGGCCAGCGTCCGGTGCTGTTCGCCGGCACGATCCGCGACAATATCCGCTTCGCCCGGCCCGAGGCGACCGACGAGCAGGTGGACGAGGCGGCGCGGGCCGCGCGCGTCGCGGAGTTCGCTGGCGGCCTGCCGAACGGACTCGACACGCAGGTGGGCGAGGGCGGCTACGGGCTGTCGGGCGGTCAGGCGCAACGCGTCGCGATCGCGCGGGCGTTCCTGAAGAATGCGCCCCTGCTGCTGCTGGATGAGCCGACGGCGCATCTCGATCCCGCCACCGAGGCGGAGGTGCTGGAAAGCCTGCGCCGGCTCGCCCTGGGCCGCACGGTGATCCTGGCAAGCCACTCCGTCGCGGCGCACGCGTTCGGCGGGCGACGTCTGGACATCCGCGACGGCCGCGCCGCGGTGTCGGCCAGAGGGGCGGCATGAGGGGCAGCATGAGGGACGGCATGAGGGACGGGAGTACGCAGGACGGCATGCCGTGCCGGTCGCGCCGAGTGAGGCATAGTGAGGCATGAGGAGCGGGGCACGCGGGACGCCAGCCTGCGCCGCGCCTGTCACGCGAGCGCGGCACGGGGCGGCACAACGGCCTGCATCAGGGGCAGGGTAACATGGCTATCGGCGGCATGATTGGAGCGCTGCGATGACCGACTTGCTCCGTATTCTGATGCTCTGGCGCGGCCGTTTCGTCTTGCTTGCCCTGGGGTTGGTCGTCTTTCTGGGAGCGCTCGGCGCCGGGATCGGGCTCATGGCGGTGTCCGGTGCCACGATCGGCGCCGCCGTGGTCGCCGGCACGCTTCTGGCGCCCGTCACGCTGCGGGGGCTTGGCACCGCCCGCGTGCTGCTACGCTATGCCGAGCGCATGGTCACACACGACGCCACCTTCCGCGCGCTGGCGGATCTGCGCGTCTGGTTCTTCCGCGGCATCGCCCGCAGCGCCGCCGGGGGCCTGGGGTTTCGCCAGGCCGGCGACGTGCTCGGCAGGCTGGTCACCGACGTCGAGGCGCTCGACGGTCTTTATATCCGCATCCTGCTGCCTCTGATCGGAACGGCCTTGCTGCTGCCCGTTCTTGTTGTGCTGATCGGCCAGCGCGAGCCGGTGCTGGCGGCCGTCATCGGCGTGCTGTTCGCCGCTGCCGCTTTCCTGTTGCCCTGGCTTGCCGCGCAGGCCAGCACCGCCGCCGGGGTCCGGCTTGCCGCGACCACCGGCAGCCTGCGCATCGCTGCGCTGGACGCGCTGACCGGACTGCGCGAGGTGCGTGCGTTCAGCGCGGAGGGCCGCATGGTCGCGACCGTGCAGGCGCGCGAAGCGGCGGTGCTCGCCGCGCAGCGTGACCTCGCCCGCAAGACCGCGCTGGCCGGTGCCGGCGCCTTCTTGTGCGGTCAGGCCGCTGTGCTGGCGGTCCTGATCGCCGCCGGCACCGACCCGGCCGCCGCCGTGGCGGTGGCCTTCCTGGTGGTGGCGGCGTTCGAGGCGACCGGCCTGCTGCCGCGCGCCGGTGCGCTGGCCGGCCACGCCGCCGCCGCCGCGCATCGCGTGCTGGAGGCGGCGGAGGCGCCCGTGCCGGTGCCCGACCCGGCCGCGCCCGCCGCCGTGCCGGACGACTTCACCCTGCGGTTCGAAGGCGTGCATTTCCGCTGGCAGTCCGACCGGCCGCCGGTGTTCCGCGGCCTGACGATCGAGGTGCCGCAGGGCACGCGCGTCGCTCTGCTCGGCCCCTCGGGCGCCGGCAAGTCCACCATTGCCGCGCTGGCGCTGAAGGTCGTGGCGCCGCAGCAGGGGCGGGTGCTGCTCGGCGGCACCGACCTTGCCGATCTGTCCGCCGCGGAGGTGCGCTCGCGGATCGCCTGGCTGAGCCAGGCGACGCACCTGTTTGACGACACGATCCGCGTTAACCTGCGGCTGGCAAGCCCGCAGGCGGACGACGCGGCGCTGTGGGCGGCGCTGGACCGCGCCCAGGTCGGCGACGCGGTGCGCGCCCTGCCGGACGGGCTGGACACGTGGGTTGGGGAGGGCGGTGCCCGGTTCTCCGGCGGGCAGGGCAGGCGGCTCGCACTCGCCCGCGCGCTGTTGTCCCCGGCGCCGATCCTGATCCTCGACGAGCCGACCGCCGGCCTCGACGCCGAGACCGAACGGGCGTTTCTCGCCACGCTGAACGAGGTCGCCGATGGGCGCAGCATGATCCTGATAGCGCACCGGCTGACCGGGGTGGAGCGGCTCGATCGCATCTGGCGCTTGTCCGGCGGCATCGCGGTGTCAGCGGCGGCGTAGGGCGCCCGGCTGGTTCGAAGATCGCTTTCCGAAGATCTGCATATCGGCTCGTCTCCTTGGGGGGGACGCTGCGGGAAGGACGGACTGCCGCAAAGTTCGCCGTTTCCGGATAGCGGAGACCTCAACGGACAGCCTGCTTCCGAACTCGTCCGTTGGCAGTGGCGCAAGGCCGGGGCGATGTGCTTCTCTGCCGCCATGGCAGGAACATTGCCGGAACGCTTTGCCGCCTGGTTCGCCGACCAGGGCTGGACGCCGCGGGCACACCAGCTCGCCATGCTGGGCGCCGCGCGGGAAGGCGAAAGCGTGCTGCTCATCGCGCCCACCGGCGGCGGCAAGACGCTGGCCGGCTTCCTGCCCTCGCTGGTCGATCTGACCGCAAACCCCCGCCCCGGCATCCACACGCTGTATGTCTCGCCGCTGAAGGCCCTGGCCACCGACATCGCGCGCAACCTGACCCGCCCGGTCGAGCAGATGGCCCTGCCGCTCACCATCGAGACCCGCACCGGCGACACGCCCGCCAACCGCCGCGCCCGCCAGCGGGAAACCCCGCCCAACATCCTGCTCACCACGCCGGAAAGCCTCGCAGTACTGCTGTCGCTGCCCGACGCGCCCACGCTGTTCGCCGGCCTGGCGACGCTGGTGATGGACGAGGTCCACGCGCTCGCCGGCACCAAGCGCGGCGACCAGCTCGCGCTGTGCGCCGCCCGCCTCGCCGTGCTGGCGCCGCAAGCCCGCCGCGTCGGCCTGTCCGCCACCGTCGCGCACCCGGAGGCGATCCGCGCCTATGTCGGCGCCAGCCGCATCATCGACTCCCCCGACGGCGCGCCCCCGGCCCTGTCGATGATGCTGCCCGCCGGCACGCTGTCCTGGTCCGGCCACATGGGGCTGGAGGCCGCGCCCCAGGTCATGGCCCGCATCCGCGCCGCCGGCATGACCATCGTGTTCGTCAACACCCGCGCCCAGGCCGAGCTGATGTTCCAGGCGCTGTGGAAGCTCAACGACCCCACGCTGCCGATCGCGCTGCACCACGGCTCGCTGGAGGTCTCGCAGCGTCGCAAGGTCGAAACCGCCATGGCCGACGGACGGCTGCGCGCGGTGGTGGCGACATCGTCGCTCGATCTCGGCATCGACTGGGGCGGCGTGGACCAGGTGTTGCAGGTTGGCGCACCGAAGGGCGTGTCCCGCCTGTTGCAGCGCGTCGGCCGCGCCAACCACCGCATGGACGAGGCCAGCACCGCCATCCTGGTCCCCGCCAACCGCTTCGAGGTGCTGGAATGCGAGGCCGCCATGCTCGGCGTCGCCGCCCGCGAGCTGGACGGCGATCCGCCGCGCCCCGGCGGGCTGGACGTGCTGGCGCAGCACGTGCTCGGCCTGGCGTGCAGCGCGCCGTTCCGCCCGGACGACGTCTACGCCGAGATCCGCCAGGCCGCGCCCTATGCCGCGCTGTCCCGCCAGGATTTCGACGACGTGCTGGCGTTCGTCGAACACGGCGGCTACGCGCTCGCCGCTTATGAGCGCTGGCGGAAACTATTTCGCGACAGCGAAGGCCGCGTGCACGTGCGCAACGCCCGTGTCGCGCGCCAGCACCGCATGAACATCGGCACCATCGTCGAGGCGCCGCTGCTGAAGGTGCGGCTCGCCAGCCGGCGCGGGCGCGGACCGGTGCTGGGCGAGATCGAGGAATACTTCGTCAACCTGCTGCGCCCTGGCGACACCTTCATGTTCGCCGGCCGGCTGCTGCGCTTCATCCGGCTGCATGAGATGTCGGTGGAGTGCATGGAAGGCGGCCAGGGCGAGCCGATGGTCCCCGCCTACGAAGGCGGCAGGCTGCCGCTGACCACCAACCTGGCCGACCGCGTGCGCGGCCTGCTGCAATCCCCGGCAAGCTGGGACCTGTTCCCCGAGCAGGTGGCGGACTGGCTGCGGCTACAGAAGGCGCGCTCCCGCTTGCCCGGGCGCTCCGACCTGCTGGTGGAGACGTTTCCCCGCGGCGGGCGCTGGTACCTGGTGGCCTACTGCTTCGAGGGCCGCAACGCGCACCAGACGCTCGGCATGCTGGTCACCAAGCGGATGGAGCGCGCCGGCTTCGCGCCGCTGGGGTTCGTCGCCACCGACTACGTGCTCGGCGTGTGGTCGGCCAACCAGCCGCTGGACGTGGCCGCGCTGTTCGACCAGGACATGCTGGGCGACGATCTGGAGTCGTGGATGGCGGAAAGTTCCATGCTGCGGCGGACGTTCCGCACCGTGGCGGTGATCGCCGGCCTGATCGAGCGCAACCATCCGGGCGCGGAAAAGACCCGCAAGCAGGTGACGGTGAACAGCGACCTGATCTACGACGTGCTGCGCCGGCACCAGCCGGACCACATCCTGCTGCGCGCCACCCGCGCCGACGCCGCGACCGGGCTGATCGACGTGGGGCGCGTCGCCGGCATGCTGGCGCGGGTGAAAGGCCGCATCGTGCACATGGCGCTGTCCCGCGTGTCGCCGCTGGCCGTGCCGGTGCTGCTGGAGATCGGGCGCGAGAGCGTGCGCAGCGACGCCGACGAGGAAACGCTGCTGGCCGAGGCCGAGGCGATCATCGCCGAAGCCACCGGCGACGCCGAGCCGCCGCCGGTAAGGACCATCCATCGCGCCAACGTCTCGCGCCGCCGGCCTGCCGCTGCGCAGCCCAGCCTGTTCGGCCACCGCGCGTGACGGCGGCGCCGCTGCACTTCGCGGGCGAGCGGCTGATGCTCGATCCCGCCGGCGCGCTGGTCTGGCCTGGGGCCGGGTTGCTAGCCGTGGCGGATTTGCATCTGGAGAAGGGATCGTCGTTCGCCCGGCGCGGGATGCTGCTGCCGCCCTGGGACACTGTAGCAACGCTGGACCGGCTGGTGTTGCTGCTGCGCCGCTGGCAGCCGCGGATCGTGGTGGCGCTGGGGGATTCGTTCCACGATCCGTTGGGGTCGGCGCGGATGCAGCCGGGCGAGGCGGCGCGACTGAACGCGATGACGCATGCGCACCGCTTCGTCTGGGTACAGGGCAACCATGACCCCTGCCCGCCCGCCGGCGTCGGTGGCGAGTGCGTGGACGACTTCGCCGCCGGCCCGTTCGTGTTTCGGCATCAGGCGGCGGCGGGGGGGACGAACGAGATCAGCGGCCACTACCACCCCAAGGCCGCGGTGCCGTCCCGCGGCGGCGACGTGTGCCGGCCGTGCTTTATCGCGGATTCCCGCCGGCTGATTTTGCCGGCGTTCGGTGCCTACACCGGGGGGCTGGATGTGCGCGATCCGGCGATTGCGCGGCTGTTCCCGCGCGGGGGGCGGGTGTTTCTGTTGGGGAAGGATCGGCTGTTCAGCTTTGCCATGGGAGCGTTGCAGCGTTGAAAGAGTGCCGCCAGCCGTCGCGGAGCGCGTTTCAGCACGGCGTCCGCCTGGCAAAGGCGTTCCGAAAGCCTTGATTCATGAGTGCGGCGGCTCAGGACCGCTACGCGGGGTGGCGGCACCGAAGTCGGCCTTGATGCGGGCGAGGATGAGGCGCTTGCGCTCGTCGTCTAATGGCATCGACGGGACGAGCCGGATGAGCTTCCGCTTGCTGACGACACCATGCCGGGCAAGCTCGCGGTTGAATTCGATGTCTTTCTCCCGCCCCGCCGCATACTTGGAGCCGCATACTTGGACAAGGCGAGGTCGTGAACATCCACGCAAAGCCCGGTCGCGCCGCCCGTGTTCGCGTTGGGCAGCCGGACGACGCGTTGCTCCCACCCGTGCGGGAGAATGGCCGTGGCTGGGCCAACCCCGTGGCCGTAATAGCCGTGTGTGTGATGGAACGGCGAAAGTTCGCCGATTGCCGCGTCGATCTCCTCCGCACGCTCGGGATTGTTGCGCGGATACACGTCCGCTTCGTCCGACTGGAAGGCAATTGGCGGCAGCTTCATGGGCTGCGCGTGAATGGCCTGGCTGCCGACGACGACGATCTCGGCATCACCCGAGATTTGACTGGCGGCGCGGATGATATGTTCGAGTTGAGTGCGATTCATAAATGGCGAGGCGTTCGGGTTCAGTCAGTATGCCGGTGAACGGGCTGGACTGGCGAAGGCGCGTCGCCTTCTCCGACCGCTCTGCCAAGAACCGGGCGACCTGATCGGGGGTGCCTGTCAAAATCTGCTCCCACTCGGCGAGAGCCAGCGACGGACTGCCGCGGCTTTCCTGCCATCGGCGCACATTCCCGCGCGCCTTATCGAGCAAAGCAGGGTTGGCCAGCACCTTCTCGGCGACAAGCCGATGCAGGGCGAGGCTACGCTCGTCGAGGCGGCTATGGTCGCTATAAATCGGCTCCATTCCTGCATTCTAGCACCAGGTGGCGGCCCGACAAACCGTTGCATTAATATTGAATTCCGAGCCCCGTGGCGTGCCGAATGACCGATTCCCTCCACCTGGGGCTGGTACCGGACGGTATGTCCAGTTTCGGGAAGTTATCCGGATTGAGGCTGGGCGTCGTGGGTGTGCTACAATGTAGTACGCAATCGCAGGAGATGATCGATGGCCACATCACGCGACGGGCTGGCCAGCGTCAATCTTGGCTCCACCAAGGAGATCGGGTTGCGCCTGGTCGCAGAAGGCCGATTCGAGAACCTGTCCGATGCGTGCCGGGCAGGCCTCCGACGACGGGCGGAGGACGCGCGCGTCGTGGATCGCCTCGCAACTTTGGGCGAGGAAGGAATGGCCAGCGGCATTGACGGGACGTTCGACGTTGATGCGTTTGTCGAGGAGGCGCGGGCGGGCGCGTGAAGCTCGCCCGGTCGAACCTGGCAAAACAGGAACTGCTGGAACTGAAGCGATACTCGGTTGAACGGTGGGGTCGCGACGTCGCCCTGCGCTACCTTGAGGATGTGCGCGATGCCGCCAAGGGCATTGCTGCCAAGCCAGATCGAGCAAATTCTCTCAAGGGTCCGCTCCGTATCTTTCGCGTCCGCTCGCATTATCTGATCGTGCATGTCGATGAGAGTGCCCGCCCCGTTACAATTGCGCGGGTTCTGCACGCTGCCATGGACATTGACCGCCATCTTCCTTGAAGGCCGCGATCGATCCAGCCGAGCGGTCGGAGGATCTGCGCCTGACCGGGCTGAGCAGCCGTCGCGGAGCGCCTTTCAGCACGGCGTCCGCCTAGACTAGCGCCGAGCCCCAATCGCCCGAGATGGGCCGAGAGCGGACTGGCAGGTTTGGGTGATGAGCGCGCAAGGGCAGACATTCGCTCCGACAGGCTAACCGGCAGCGTTCATGAACCTTTCCGACGCCGAAGGCGTACGAGAGTCTCATTTCTGTACTGGTTAGCCGCCATGGTCCGTGTTATAAAATCGACATTGCACTTTTCCGCGCCGGACGCACTTGCCGAGTAAAGGGTGACCGCACGATGAGCCGCTATCGCCTGTTGATCGTAGGGAGCGTTGCGGCGCTTCTGGCTGCCTGTTCCACCGAGTCTTTTGCCCGGTCGAACCCTGCGCCGACCGCGCAGACATTCACGTACGAAACCCCAATACCGCCCGGCATCGCGGCGCCGGAGCAAGTGGACACGCGCCTCGGCAGGCTGCGCTACTTCGACGGCTTTCCGGATAAGGCGACCGCCGAGAAGGTATATGACAACCTCGATTTCCAGCGCGGCGTGCAAGCTTATCTGACAGCGTTGCCCGCCGTATCGATCGACGGCGTGGGGAGTGGTATCGCCGGGTTCGGGGCCGCCAACCAGACCGTTCTCATCTCCGAACAAATGCTGGATTCTCGATCGTTGTTTCTGACCGCCAACACCACGACCCCCTACACCCTTGTCTATCTGGACACGAAGAACGGTCCTCTCGTGCTGGAGATTCCGCCGGAAGTGCTCGGGCCGATAGATGACGCATGGTTCCGTTGGGTCTCCGATGTCGGTTTCACCGGGGCGGACCGAGGGAAGGGCGGAAAATACCTGTTGCTGCCTCCCGGCTATACGGGCGCGGTGCCCGACGGGTATTTCGTTGCGCGTTCGCGGACGTTTGGAAATCTGCTCTTCTTCCGCACCTTCCTGAAGGACGGTGATCCGAAACCGGGCGTCGAAAGCGTGAGGAAGAGCCTCCGGATCTATCCGCTTGACAAGGCCGACAGCCCACCCGCTATGAATTTCGTCAATATCTCGGGCAAGGCGTTCAACACGATCGGCCGGGGCGACTATTCCGCCTTCGCGGTGCTGAACCGCGTCATCCAGGATGAGCCAACCGAGGCACTGGACCCGGACACGCTTGGCCTGTTCGCGGCAATCGGCATCGAAAAAGGCAAACCCTTCGCGCCCGACGCCCGCCTGAAGAAGATCCTGGTCCAGGCCGCGGCGGTGGGCGACGCCACCGCGCGCACGCTCACCTACCGGTCGCGGGAACCGGCGGCTCATTTCTACCCGGACAGTGCATGGGTCACGCCGTTCGTCGGTGGAAGCTACAAGTTCGAGCAGGACGGCGCGGTCAATCTCGACGCCAAGGCCATGTTCTTCTTTTATGCCACCGGGATCACGCCGGCGATGACGGAGAAAATGGTCGGGGAAGGCTCGCAATACGCCGCCGCATTCGTGGATGCCAAGGGCAACCCGCTCGATGGCGGAAGGAACTACAGGCTGCACATGCCGCCCAACGTTCCCGCCAAGAATTTCTGGTCGTTCACCGTCTACGACAACCAGACACGCTCCATGCTGCAGACCGATCAGCGATTTCCCGCCGTTGGCAGCCTGACGAAGGGGTTGCTGGCGAATGCGGATGGTTCCGTCGACATCTATTTCGGACCGAAGGCTCCCGCGGGCAAGGAAGCGAATTGGTTGCAGACGAGGCCCGGCAAAGGCTGGAACACGTTGTTGCGGCTGTACGGTCCGCTGCAACCCTGGTTCGACAAGACCTGGCGGCCTGGCGAGATCGAGCCGCAACCCTGATCCGGACCTGTGCGGCAGAGGCGCCGACAATCTGCCTGGGGAGCATTTTTGGCTGAGGCAACACGCAACCATCCTGATTGTCGGTGCGCCGGGAGACCGGCAAGGAGTAGGTGGTGAAAGTCCATCACGGTGAAGGAGTAGTGACCCACATCGGCCCCGAGCCGTGCGTCGGCATCCGCGAGGGTGCAGCC
>Ga0182012_10003408_pt1 | contig 16957 bp, 37 predicted proteins | sample 612S2SmetaG_FD_120486 | JGI IMG/M metagenome (GOLD analysis project Ga0182012, IMG submission 120486) | Permafrost microbial communities from Stordalen Mire, Sweden - 612S2S metaG | ecosystem: Environmental > Terrestrial > Soil > Wetlands > Permafrost | place: Sweden: Stordalen | collected...
CTGGCTCTTGTAATCCAGAAATCCCTTGAGCATCCCCCACCCGGAATCCAAGACGGACTTCGCCATCTTGGTTTTCACAAGTTTCAGGCTGCTCACGTCGCCGACGACGATTCGCTGATACTGGCGCACGATCCGTGCGCTGAACTTATGCAGCGCGTCCTTGCGCTGATTTGCGGCCTTTCTGTGAATCCGCTTGGCTTGGCGCTGGTGGCCGCGCCGCTGCGCCATTGCCAGCTTGTCCGCCATGCCGGCCGTCCAGCGGCCCGCTTCCAATTTCTCACCATCGCTCGTGGTCGCGATCGTCTTGAGCCCAAGGTCGATACCGACCGCCTCCAAAGGCGCAACCGTTTCCGCGGCGCTCACGATGACCGGCAGACACAGCCACCAGTCGCCGAGGGCATCCTGCACGAAGCAGCCATCGCGCCACTTCACCTCGGTCAGGGCTTCGCGCTCGAATACTCGGAAGGTCTTGCCGCAGAAGCGCAGCGCGCTCCCGCGCCGTCTCAAACTCGCCGCCTTGAACGGTACCCAGCCCAAGGAGCGACGGGCGCCACGGCTTACGCGCCACCGCAGTTTCAAGCGCTTCGCCGCAGTACGCTTCTGGGCGTAGTGCGTGCATACCTGCTGGATGGTGTCCGCGCCGATGCGCTCGAAATACTCCGTCGCCCCGCTGGTCAGGTTGCACAGATCGAAGCCGGAGAGCCACTTGGACTTGAGGTCAGTGCGGCGGCGCGCATCGTAACTCGTCTGGTTGGCGTAGTTGAACACCTGGTTCACCTCGACCGCCGCGGCATTGAGCCACAGATAGGACTCGCTCTTGACCTTGAATCGGAGGGTGCGCGTGACTGAGAGCGGCATGAGCGAATTATGCATTATTCCGCAGTTCCTCTGCTGCGCAAACCGTCACAGCGGGGTCGAAACGTCCGTGTTTCTTCGTGGCTCTTGGGGAATTGCTCAATTGATCACCGTGGCGTCGGCTGGGGTGATGAAGATGGGCAGCACCTTCAGGTTGCGGGAGGATTTGCCGACCCAAACCTGAGCCATGGCCTCGGTGCTGTAGATGGCGCGGTTGCCGTGAGTGGTGCATAGGACCGCTTTTAGGTCCAAATCCCAGAGCTCTTGGCGGTGAAGGTGATCGGACCCGCACTGGAAAGCATGGGCTAAATTGGTCCGCACACATGTCAAGAACAAGAATAAATCGACGAAGGATTTACCGCATAAAATAAGCTGTTTTCTGCGTAATCCAGATAATTTGCGCGAATTACCTGGACACGAAAGGAGTGGACAGCTCTAGAACGTGGCATAAAGTACTTGACCATCTTCAACACTGAAAGGAGATGGTCAAATGGGTTCCCCGAAGAAGCCCCCGGCTAAGAAAAGCCGCATCGTTCAAGTGCCGCCCCTGGATCTCAATAGACGCTACACCGTCCCCGAAGCGTCGATCGAGTATCTTCGGATCTCCAGGGCCCTCGCCTATATCCGCATCAAGGATGGGCACCTAAAAACTGTCCGTGACGGCGGAAAGGTGTTCATCACTGGCGCCGAGATCCAGAGGTATTTGAGCCAGTCGAGCGTCGCGTAATGCGCGCGCCAGACCGCGCTGCCGAGGTGGCGACCTCGGGCAGCGGCGGGATTGTGGACGGGAACGCTCGCGATATTGAAGCCAAAGCGCCGATCCGTCATGGGGTTGGCTCCGGGGTTTCGGTATCTATGGGCTTCCCATGGCTATCGACGATGGGGGTGTTTTTCGAATCCTTGAGCGCGCGGCGGCGGCGCTTGATCTGCGCGCGGGTGGCAACGACAGGGGGGCCGGCGTCCGCATACCAGTTGGCGGTATCCGAAACCTGGGAATCCGCCTCGATATTCAGGAGGCGCTTGCGCTTTTTCTGGGCCTTCGTTTGAGCCTTGCTGGTCATTGGCAGGGCCTTAGCGGGGCATCGCCTGAAAGGCAACCCTTGGGTGCATCGACCGAATCGGGTCCGGAGGTGAATCGTCCACAGTGACCGCTGGAATCGCACCAGTAATCGAAATCGTGCCATTTCTGCTTCGACCAGCACACGAGACCGCCCAAATCCGCCATGCTGGCGCGCGCGGCCACCCTCCCTTGCTTATCGATGGTGAGGCAGCGGGTGCCATCGAAGAATTCGAACATCTTCACCTGCGATAGGGGCTCCCCCAGGCCGGAGCCGGCCGGCACGAACCAGCGGCCATCGGGATAGCGCGCGAGGCCGCCGATTTCGGGCTGCGGTGACAGTTTGTCCTCGGTCATTTTGAGGATTCCATATATGCCAAGACCCATGATCAGCATGAACGCGATCAGCACGGCAGCCTCACTTCGATTCATGGTTCCTCCCGATAGTCTTCCTGCTCGCAAAGCCGCGCCTGAATGCGCCGGGCCGCGAGGCCGATCCAATCATTCCATGCCCAAGTCAATTCCGCGTACCGTGGAGCGAGCTCGCGCGTCCAGACGTTGGCGTGTACCTGCATGTAGATCGCGTACAGCGCGCCCTCGGCGACCTTGAATAGCGAGGGGTTCGAGTCCTCATCGAGCACGAGTTTGCAGAGCCAGGGGATGTACTCGCGGCGCAAGCCGTGAAAATCCTTGATCGTGTCCGGCCAGGTATACAGCATCTTGAACATGCGGGCCCGCTCGAGGAGCCCGCGGTGCAGGAGCCAGGTCTGATCCTTGGCGCCGGCGAAGGCGTAGAGCGCCGCGGCCAGCTGGTACTCGTCCAGATCCTGGGTGGCCATGCCGATCTCCGCGATGGTCCATTCGGGTCTCAACATGGTTCGAGTCTCCCGGCCGGCCACCCGGTTCTTGGGAGGCGGCACGAGCACGCGCGCGCCCCGCTTACCGGGCACCACATCCGGTGTGGGCTTCTCGTTGCTTGCCATCTTGGCCGCCCGGGTCAAATCAATGCCATGGGGCGCGGCCATGCTGATCAAATCTTCCGCTTTCACGTGCAGTCGCGTCCTTCATATCGGAGCCGGCGCCGTTGGTCCGCTTGAGCAGCATCCACTTTCCAGGCCTGCGCGAGCCAACGACAGAAGCGCTTCCAGCGGATCACGAATACACCTGGCTGTTGCCCCAGTCCGGATAGCGCCGCCGCATCATGCGAAAGTAGCGCTCCTGCCTGATCTCTTTTTTGGTGTAGAACGCGTCCTCTCTCGCATCAAGGATGGCCGTCAGGTCCGTGCCGTAGCAGTCGCGGTCATCGGAGAGGGGCTGCATCCAGAAGGCTTCTGCCAGATCCGCTGGCAATGGCACTACCAGGGTGTCGATGAGTAGCGTCGCCTCGATGCCATGCTGGCCGGCGATTTCCTGTGTGGCTGCGAGGATCTTGGCGATCTTCTCGGATGGGCTCAGTTCTAGTGTCATCGTTTTCTCCCTTTCAATCGTTTGTCGGCGAGTTCCAATGCCATCGTCAGCGACGAATCAATCACAGCGACTCCGAATTTCCAGTCCCATTCGCGCGGCTTGTGCCAGCCTTTCATCACGGAGACGAGTGGCCGCTCCTGCCCGCGCACGCGGCGGACCAGGAAATAAGGGGGGAAATCCCCCTGCATCATGAATGCATCAATCTCCATCCGAGCCCGAGCACAGTCCACCAAATTACGCATGCGATAAATGCCATCCTCAACACATTACGCGGGTTGCTCAGCGTTTTTAGTCTCACGTGTCCAGCCCTCACTCAGTTCAACCTCTCGAACTTCCCAGCGGCCCTTCGCGCTCTTACGCCAGCCCTGGACGATAATGCGGATGGCCTTGCAGACCAGCGGCCAGTTATCGTGCTCAACGATTTTTGTGATGCGCGCCGACATGTCGCTACCCCGTTTGCTCGAGCCGCCGGCGCTGCATGCCTGCACCCCGACAATGTCCTCACCCTTCACGCAGAGTACGTCGATGAAGCCGAAGAGGTCGACGCGACGCCTGCTGAAATTGTTCCAATGTTCGACCACCTGGCAGGTGTATCCCCGCTTTCGCATATGCTCCAAGGTGCGCGCCGTTGGGCTCTTGCCTTTGGACTTGATGCGAGGAAGCCTTTCAGCCAGCACGGCGTTCATGTCTTGGACCTCATGATGTAAGCGATAGCTGCGCCGAGGATCACCGGATCGTCGCGCAGATTACCGATACCGACATTGCAGTTGTGACAGAGGACGCCGCGAACTTTCTCCGTGACGTGGTCGTGATCTGTGTCCCAGTCGACCAGATCATCGGTGGGAGGTTTTGCGCATATCCCACAACCGCCCTGCTCGGCCAGCATCTGCCGCTTTTGCTCAAGCGTTAGGCCGTATGCTCGCTGATGTCTTGCTTCGGCAGCGCGGTGTGCATCGTAATTACGACGTTGCCAATCCAGTTTCCGATGATACTTACAAAGGCCTGAGATGTTGTCGCTACGTAGGATCTCGTCGCAGCCGTCGATGCGGCACGTGCCTGCTTGCCAGTAGTTGCTCCTGAATCCCTTACGGATGTGAGCCCGCTGGAGCAACTTCGATCGATTTTGCTGGTAGTACGCTGCCGTGGTCGCTCGGTGTGATGGTGACTTCGCGTGATGCAGCCTGCAGAAACCTGACACGTTGTCACCGCGCAGCGCGCGTCCGCAACCAACGTGCTGGCATATAGGACTGACGGCGGCGTTCATGGTGTCAGTGCGCACTGACTGTCTCCTTGCTCCCTTGCGGCGATCTCTGTGGCTGAGGCGCTCATCGGAAGGGGTTCTCCCAGGCGCGCGAGGAGCGGGCCTCCGCGAATTCCGGGTTGAGGCGCAGCGTCTTCGAGGGATACAGCGCACATGGTTTGAACCAGCAGTCCGCCCAGTTGCCACGCTCGTGCGGGGGAACTAAGCGCAGGACGCATTCGCTCGCGGTCACATCCTGAAAGGACGGATGATCCAGTTGGTAGATTGCGCATCCGCACCCCGCGCACCGGCGATCCGGTGGCAGAAGCGCGAGGATCGTGCTGACAAAGCCTGGCGCCTCTCCCACATAGATCGCGCCGGGCACCTCCACCAGCACGACCATGTCACCCTCTTTGAATTTCGCCATCACATGAAACTCCCTGTCAGTGAAACGCCGCCTCGGCTTCCTCTCGCGCCTTGTCCACCTTGGGCTTATCGGCCTGATGGTCCAAGGGGAGCTCATCCTGCGCCTTCTGCTTGGGCGCCTCCTCCTGGCCAAACCGGATGTTCACCTCCACATCCATGTTCTGGTGCGTGTACAACTGCGCAAGCGCTTCCTCGTCGGGATTGCATTGCACCTGCAGGCACAACTCGGTGAAGCCGCCCACCTGCGGCTCGAGGGTGATCTTGCGCAGCTTCACATCGGAGAGCTTCAAGGGCTCACCGGCAAGGCCGAGCCAGAGCGTCACCGTCGACTGGTCGAACTTGCCCTTGAACTGCGCCGGCTCGTTCTTGCGCGTCATGGGATCGAGCGCCTTGCCCTTCTGGTTGAACAACGAGGCGTGGTAGTACTTGTCGCCATAAAGCTCGTTCAAATCGTCCTTGTCCAGCATCACGCCGGACAGCTTGAAATCGCAGGCGCCTACGGACTCGTCTCCGTGGTGCTCACTACGCACGTTCAATGAAGCGCCTAGTTTCGCGCCAGTTTTCTTAATTGTCAGTGCCATTCGTTTCTCTGGGTGTTTGCAATGTTGGAACTTTTTTGTCCGCCGCCATGTAGTCGTTGCCTTCCTGGACGCGACGCTGGCGGCGTACTCGCTCGAGGTAATCGGCCGTCGCCGTGAGCGGATATCGGTCCCGCTGCACGAACTCAAACATGAGATTGATCAGTCGGTCGATTTGCTGATCCTGCTTGTCGCAGCGTTTCATCAGCACCTGGAATTGATCCTCGCCGACCTTCGCACCGATCAAGGGATTCTGCATCTCGGCAATCTGATCGTGGACGTGATCAAGCACCGTGGTCAGCGGTCCCACCAGTTGATGGGTCGAGCGGATCTCCACCAGGAGCGATGCGAACATGCGATGCAAACTCTCGGCAATGCCCGGCTGAATCGCGGCCACCCGAAGCAGCAAAACCTTCACATCCTCCGCAAGCGTATCGCGCTTGACCTTGGGCCGCAGCGTCGCTTTTCCTTTCGCCGGTTTCTTCGCCGTCATGATTTGCTCCATCCGTCTTCGGGACCAAATTGCAGATCGCCATACGCCCCATCGGGCAGATAGCGGGTGACTTCCACGTCATGCTTGTGCGGCTTCCACTGGCGAAGCGTGCGATTGAAATATCCCTCGATGTTGCCCACGGCGCCCGTGTACCAGCGCTGCTTGCGGATCGATACCAGCATGGGCGAGAAGTCATGCTCCACCGCGCTGTCATCCTCCGGCCGGCGCATGAACAGCACGTTGTCCGAGAGCCGTCCGATGTCCGCAGAGCCCGCGATATCGCCGGTATCAGGCTCCTGCTTTTTACCGAAGGGCTTTCGGGGATGTGCGACCAGGTGAATGTGCGTGCCGGATGAAGCGGCGGTCGCCTCGAGCGAGTTCGCAAACTGGCGCTGGCCTTCGAAGTCATCCGATCGCACGTCAAGCCGGGCGAGGGAATCGATGATCGAGTGGCGCACCCCTTGCTTCGCGAGTACGCGAATGATCGCAAGAATCCGCGCGTGATCGGCGATGCCGCGGCGGTAGGACCAGAGCCGCAGTTTGTCATGCCAGTAGTCGACGCACCACTGCAGGCCGTCCTCCGTCACGTTCTCCGTGCCCAAGGCGGTGCACGCGAGCCGCACGAAAACATCCATCGGGTCTTCCTCGAGCGAGGCGATGAACACCGGTTTGTTTTTCTTGAGCAGATGACAAACATGCTGCCGAAGCAGCGTCGTCTTCCCACCGCCTGGATTGCCGGACCAGACCGTATAGCCGCCAGGGAAGAACCGAATCCGATGGCCTTCCGGATCGAAGGGCGCCGTGTCGAAGTTCAACTGCCGCGCCCGAAACTGCGCAAGCATGCTGCGCACGTTGAGCGCGTTCAGATCGAGCACCTCGCGCTCCGGCTCGATCTCGCGCTCAAGAAACTCCGGCGCATCCGCTTCGACAAAAATCCCCTTGAAGGTCCGTGCCGGCGCGCTCATGGCTCGCTCCCCACATAGCCGGTTTCCAACCACTCCACCGCAGCGGCCATCGACTCGCATGACATGGGGAACAGGCTGAGGAGGTTCCCGCACGAGCACCATGTCTGCGATCGGGCGAACGTCACGCCATTGGCTCTGGCTAGGTCCATCACATGCTGGGTGATGCCACAGGTGTCGAACCAGAAAATTACCTCGAGTCCGTCGAGCAACTGCACCGGCATCGGCGTGCCGGCTTTGTGCAGGATGGTCATGCAGCCCATCCCCTCAAGTCGACGGGGCATCTGCGGCTTCGTGGTGACAATCACCGTGCTGGAGGGCTTGAGACCACCCATCCGCAGCATCCGCAACGAATCCCAGTCCGTGGTCTCTACGCCCATCGGATCTCCTTCGAGCCGCCACCGGCATTGGTGCTTTGCGCCAGGAAACTTATCCCAGCGTCGATGTGCTTCGCGTCCCGGAGAAACAGTTCCACGTCGTCATACACCGTGTTGCGCTCGTTGTCGCCGCGGTGATGTTTGGAATTGCGATACCCGCTGATGGAATCACATAGGGTTTTTACATCGTAGGTCTTCAGTGCCTTGAGGATTGCGGCCTTGCGTTTCGGGTCCAGCTTGGACTTCGGTTTGTCCCATGTGCGCTGCCAGTGTGCGAATACCTGAGCGACCGGGTCGGGTTCACCCGACAGGGTGGGATGACCGTTGAGGCCATGGCCGTTGAGAGCTAACGCCGGAGTGTTCTTACTCTGGGATGGTCTGGTCTGGTCTGGTAATGGGGGTGCATTACAGGCACTATCTTCCGGTAATGCTGGTGCATGACCGTTTGCCTTCGCACGATGCCGCGCAACGGCTTGCTGATTGAGCGCTTTTTTCTTGGCAACGGAGCCATTATGTTCAAGGAAATCAGGAAGTTCTACATAGTCCGGGTCGACGACCTTAAGCCAGTCAGTGGGCAAGATATGGCAGAAGTTCTCGATTCCGATGAACTGGTCTATGTCGTCGACCGAGGCCCGAATGGTGTTGTCATCCCGAATGTGCTCATCAGCGTAGAGCCAGAGCTGCGAGAGTGCGCCTAGCACCAGGGTGACGGCTGTTTTCTCCTGTAATGCAGGTGCATTACATTCCTTCATGTAGCGGCGCACCAACCGAGTAAATCTCACGTCGGTGAGCAGCGCTTTATCGAGCTTGATCCAGCCGCTCATTGTCTAATGCTCTCCCATGCGCTGATCAGCGGGACTGGTTCCAAGCTTGGGCGGCGACACAGCCGCGAGTGCACCGGTCGTCGTCGGTACGTCACGCTCCGCTTTCAAGTAGCGCTCAACCGCCTTGGGGTTCTCCGCGAGCTTCTGCCAGCGCGAGGATTGGTCCTTCGAGATGCCGAGGTCAGAGATTGTCCGGGTAGCACCAGTCGCTCCGTTCGACCGGTGCTCTTTAGGCTTACGCGTGTCACCCCCACCCTTCGCCTTCTCCTGCTGCCTCAGCAGCACGCCTGTCTGGGTCTCGGCGCGAATGCGGATCTGCGCGGCCCGCCGCTCCGCGTCGAAGTTTCTCGCCTGCTGGGCGTACTTTTCGAGCGCCACGGCCTGGTCGCGGATTTCCTTGGCCTCATCCGCGCGCACACACGCGAGGATCGCATTCTGCATAGCGTCGTATTTCGCGAGGCCGGTGCGCTCAATCTGGTCGCTCATGCCGCCGCCCCACCGGCCGAGCGGTAGAGCTCGTCGACCACGCACCTTGAGCATTGCTTGATCAGCTTGCGGCCGATCCCCCCGCCCTCCATGGGGAACCACATCGGCACCCCGCCCTTCGCCCGCTCGTACTCACACAAACAACCTGATCTCATGGCCACCGGGTAGAGCCGTTCTGCGATCTCGCGCCAGTTGGGCTCTGTCATGCGGCCTGGACCTGGTACTGCTTGAGCCGGATGTAAACCGTCTTCAAGCACACCCCGAGCGCGACCGCGGTGCGCATTTTGTCGCCCTGGTAGTGATCGAGAGTTGCGAGAAGGAGGCGACGTTCTGTCTCTGCGAGGCTGGTGCCGATGGGCACCTCAATCGTTGGTTGTTCTTCTATCGCCAATTCGAGACTCCCGTTTTAGGACGGGGGAATCTTACATATAGTCAGGAAGGGATTACAAGAGAATCAGATGGCGCTGACTAGAATTAATATTTGAAATGTGAGAAGCGCGTCGATTGACAAGTCGAACCGATGCGGAAATCACTTGGCGTCGAAAATATCCGGCCGCAGTTCGTGCCTCGAAACGCCAGTGATTTTTTCGACTTTGGGCACGCGAGCTGGCGGAATATTGCCGCTCCCGATCCACTGAGCTACCGCGCTCTGACTGATCCCGAGTTTGGTCGCGAGGGCTACTTGACCACCGGCCGCTTCACAGGCTTTGCGGATGGCGTCGCGCTGTCGATCTATTTTAGATTTGTTCATGCGGTGGAGGATAATCCACATTCTTGTATAAGCGCAACTTTCCGCCTTGTCCCATGGCCAAAAGTCAAGAAAATCGACCTTTTGAGGCCCTAATAAGGGAATGTTGACAGATATAAGTCTGTCTGATAATCTAGGCTCCGTAGATCGATAAACACTGATAGGACGTTTAGGAGCCATCACGATGAAAACCAGCCGATTCGACCTTTACCAGACTGTGACCGACCGCGTAATTACGCTCATGTCGCAGCATGGCGCGAACTGGGTTAATCCCTTCAATAAGCGCGCTGGAGCCTACAGGCCGACGAATCCGACCACGCAGAAGGCTTACAAGGGTCTCAATGTTTTCCTTCTGGCGACGACCCCTTACCCGCTCGCGTATTGGGCTGGCTATGGCCAATGGGCCGACAAAAAGTGTCAGGTCCGCCGTGGCGAAAAGTCGACCATGATCGTTTACTGGAAAATTCTGGAGAAGGCTTCCGTAGTCGATGGCAAACCGACCGTCAAAAAAACGCCGATGCTGCGATATCTCAACGTCTTCAACGTCGACCAGGTCGATGGAGAATACGCCGATGCGCTGCGCGCTCAGGCAGCCCCGCCGACCGTGTCAGCTGTCGACCTGATCGCAGCCGCTGACGCCTTTGTGGCCGCGACAGGCGCAACCATCCGCGAGACTCCCGAGCCGCGCGCCTACTACTCTCCCGCGCTGGATCATGTGCACATGCCGAGCCGCGCGAATTTTGAAGCGACTCCGACCAGCAGCGCGACCGAGTGCTACTACTCCACGCTGATGCATGAGCTAACCCATTGGACAGGGCACACGTCACGCCTTTCGCGTGAGTTCTCCGGCCGCTTTGGGGACCAGGCCTACGCCTTTGAGGAACTGGTTGCCGAACTTGGCGCCGCGATGCTTTGCGCCGAATTGGGGATCAGTGTCGAGCCGCGCGCCGATCATGCGCAGTACCTGAACAACTGGCTCAAGGTTTTGAAGGATGACAACAAAGCCATCATCAAGGCCGCGACACTCGCCAAACAGGCCGCCGCGTTCCTGGCCGCGAAGTCTGAAACCGAAGAGGAGGAAGAGGAGGAGACCACCGCAGAGGCCGCTTGATTCCCTGAACCTTGCGCCCTTGGAGGAGGGCGCAAGCTTGAGTGAACGAGCAACCATAGGAGCATATGAGCCATGAGAAAATCAGATACGCCAACCGGGCGCGTGAGCGCGCCGGCCTGGACAATCAGCACTGAGCCGAACGAAGCGCTATCGAATCAGTATGGCGACTGGTACACGCTCTATTATTGCGGGCTTGTCCGTGGCCAGCTGCTGGATAAAGGCAATGCCCAGCGCATCGCTGACCAGTTGAACCTGGCCAATGTGGAGGCGCGCCGATGAAACTCCAATGTGACATGGCCGCCGAGTGCTGCGATCCAGTGACGCACATAGGCGAGAGGGGTTTTATCTACTGCGCCGCGCACGCGATCCCCCGCCGCACCTTCGAGCGCACGCGCAAGCTGCGCCAGTGGGAAATCGACCTGCTACATCTGGGTGGCAAGGTGCCGAGCTATGAGCCGATCAGCCGTCGCGAGGCCATGGCCAGGGTGCGCGCATGAACTGGGAATTCCCCCCGCCCGCCGTACAGGCCGCGCGCATGTCCGACACCTACGAGAATGGCGCGTACAAAGTGCGGCAGGGCTACATCTCGGAATACACCTGGCGTTGGTATCGCTTTTTCTGGGTGTGGACTGCGCCGCGATTCTCCAGCCTGGAGGATGCCGAGCGTCGCCAGGATCGCGCTTACATGCGCCTGGGCGCCACCGTCTACCGGCGCCGATTCGACCGAGTCAATGCCCTGCGTGATCGACTCGCGAGGAGTGCCACATGACTATCAAACTGGAGAGAATCGTAGGCTTTGTGCTGCTGGCGCTCTTCGTGTGCGTCGTGCTGGTTGCAGGATCGAGCCACTATCCGCACCTACAGCATCCGATCGTGGGCGGCGCCTGCTCGTGTGGTGCGCCATGACACTCGCAGAATTTCGAGCGACCGCGCGAGTCGTGGCCGCGCTGGAGGTCGACGAAAATTCATCCGCGCAATGCTTCGAGGGGCCGGGCCGCCTGTATGGCGATGGCCTGGTGATCGAGGGGACCGCCGAGGCTGGTTACTGTCTGACGATTGGCAGCGACAGCGAGATGGGCGCGCTGGTCGATCTGGAAGCGAAACTTTATCAATGGGCAATCGACCAGGGTTATCTATGAAACAGCAATATCTGGTGATCCTGGAGGAAGGTGATGGCCAGCCGCTCACATCCTATGATTGCTTCGGGATGGCCGAGGTGCGCGAGCAAATCAAGACCGCGCGCGAGGATTGGGCGCACTATGACACGCTCCGTTTCCGCGTGAACAATGAGGCCAACGTCTGCGTGATTGATCGCACGTACCGAAGCAAAAAGATGGTGGCGTCATGATCGAGGTACTAGATCTCGCGCTCTCCATCCGCCAGCCCTACGTCGAGATGATATTGACGAGGGAAAAGCGTATCGAGTACCGCAGCCGCAGGACCCATGTCCGGGGTCGCGTCTACCTGTACGCCGGCAAGACCTACGAACTTGGCAACGAGGGGTGGCCGGAGGCGCGGGTCGAGGTGCTGCCGATGGGCATGATCGTCGGGAGCGTGGAAATCGTTGACTGCATACCATGGGCGACCGGAAAGGGCTTCGACTGGTGCCTGATCAAGCCTATCAGGTACTGCGAGCCATGGGCGCCGATAGGGGTGCCGATGCCCGTTTTTTGGAAACCAAAGGGCCGCCAATAGTCAAGTTCTAAATAAAGCTTGCTTATTATAAGCCTGGCTGATACCATTCTTGCCAGATAGATCGAACCCCAGTCAGGACCATAGGAGCCGACCCAAATGCTGAAATTTACCCCTCGCGAACTGCTGGCCAAACAGGCCGAGCAAATTGCCTGGTACGCGCCCCGCTGCGCAAACCTGGCCGCCCTGGTGGCTGCTGCCACCGATGTATCAGGGCTGGATATGGACCGCGCTTATCCCGCCTCAGATCTGCATACGCGCATCCCCCGAGGGGGCTCCATTGAGTACATCATGGAACGCGCCGCCCTGGATGCGACCGCCCAGCCTGTAGGGGTGGCGTCATGAGCAACCGAACTTATGCCCTGGTTGGCCGTTATGGCGACGATGGGGGCCGTTACCTTACTTCCCAGTGGCCGCAGATGAAGGCGCGCGCATGGGCCATGCATCGCGCTGGCGAATCTGTCCAAGTCTGGCGCGCCTCACAGGCTGGAGGCCTGGAGCGCTACGACAGCGAAGCCACACAGCGCATGACCGATCACATCGTCAAGACGCGCGATGCGCTGGCCACTATGGGGGCCAAATCATGAGCGCACCTATCGTCGTCAAGGTGTTACTGGTCGACCAGGAAGGAAACGAGCATTTCGAGCGCTACAGCGCGCTCCGCGACTGTTTCCCCGATGATGACCAGGACGCCGACTATGTCGCTGCCGTCAATGAAATCGACCGCCAGGGCCGCGCATGGGTAGGTGGAGGGGCCGCGCCTCTTTTCCTGCTGATTCGCGCCGGGGGTGCGTCATGAGCGCGCACACCATGACAGAGCGCGATCCGTCCGACCTGTCGGACCTGGACGACTTCGACAGCGAACTGGCCGCCGATGGCGTGTCCCAGTTCTTTGTCGAGCAGTCCGAAAAACTGGCCTTCTGCATGCCGAAGGGCGCGCGCCATGAGCCGCGCAACCCGCGAGCGTATGAGCCTTGCAGAAAGTGCCGGGGCACTGGTCGATTCGTGGGCTATACGGGCCGCGTTCTGGGGCCCTGTCATAAATGCAATGGTACTGGTAATGGGCTATCGCTCGCGCCCGCCGCTGTCGCCGCGCGTGCCAGGGTGCTCGCGCGAAAACTTCAGGCCGCCGAACGCAAAGCAGAATCCGTCATTGCGTTCCGCGCCGCCCATCCCGATATCGTGGCATGGTGGACCAATAACCGGGATCGGTTCGAGTTCGCCAAGACGACTGAGCGCGACCTGGCTGTATTTGGCCAACTGACCGACGCGCAGATACGAGGCATCCGTAAATGCCTGGAGTCCGACAAGGCCCGCGCCGCAGCTGCTGATGCGCGCGCCGTCGACGTATCCGGGGAGGGGTTTACCAAACTGCTGGCCGCGTTCGTGAAGGCTGGCGCGAAATTGAAGTACCCGGCGCTGACGTTTGAGAACGTCACGTTCAAGCCTGCGAAAAAGTACCCTGGATCGCTCTACGTCACTGGAGGGCGCCGTTTCGAGTCCGCCTACTATGGCAAGGTCAGCCCCGAAGGCCGCTACAGCCCGAGCCGTGACGCGACGCCTGCCATCATTGAGGAAGTGAAGCGTATAGGGGCCGATCCTTTGGGCGCCGCCGTGGCGCATGGGCTCAAGACTGGCAATTGCGCCTGCTGTGGCCGCGAGTTGACCGTCGAGGAATCCGTGGAACGGGGGATAGGGCCGGTTTGTTACGCGAGGTTTTTCGCATGAGCCCGCTGGCCGTCCTTGGGCTGATGCTGCTGTGCTTCGTCGTGGGCGCCTGCTATGGCGAGAAAAGCGAGAAGCGCGCGCAGCGAGATCGAGAGGAACGACAACGGAAGGCGGGACTATGAAACTCACCAAACGCCAGCGCCGCGCATTCTCCCGCAAGTACCGCCGACCGCGAAAGCTGGACCCTGAGAAGGCGTGCGCGATCCGGCGCCGCTACTTCGCGCGCGAGGCGACACAGCGACAACTGGCGCTTGAGTTTGGCGTCGCGCAATCGATCATCAGCCGCGTGATCAGCGAGCAACTGTGGTCATGAAGGGCGCTGTCATCAAGCCGGAGGATCTGCCGACCGTCATCTGTGGCATGCGTACCGCAGCGGCCGAGTACCTCACCTACGCGCTCGAGGCCCGCAAGAATGGCCGCATCGATCTACAGCGCAAGCTGGTGAGGGAAAACGAAGTCGCGTTGCGCATCGTGAGTGAATTGGAAGCCTGTCGATAATAGGAGAGGATTTTGCTATGCCAAGACCGAGACTCAATACACAGGTTTTCCTGGACGTGGCCGACGCGATCAGAATGGTTGCGCAATCGGATCTGATCACTGAGGCAGAATTTCGTGGCATCAGCGCGGCCGCGCATAACATCGCCGCCAAGTTTGCCGAGCGCGCCCAATCCTTCGACCGGGAACTGTTCCTGCGTAACTGTGGTGTCCAATGAACAGATTAGCTCAATGGTACGTCGATCTGCCCTGGTCCGCCGCCGCTTTGCTGGGCGTGGCCTTCATGTTCCTGGTGTTCATGGTGCTGGCCGTCTGGCATTGGTGGCGCGATCCATTGAACCGCGAACGCCGCGCGATACGCCGCCGCCGCGTCAAGCTTCGCGGATGGGAAAGCGCCCGCTGCTCGCCGAAAATTTCACGCGCGTTTATGCGCGCCTTTAGAGGGGAATGATGATGAACGACAAAGCTTTAATAATCCCTGGCGACCGCAAGCCAGCCAATTACCAGCCGCCGGCGGCGCCGCCCGGGAGCGACATGCAGGTGATGATGCAGATCATCGAGCGCTGCTTGCGGGAGCCGAGTTTCGACCCGGACAGAATCCAGAAGATGCTGGAGCTTCGCGAGCGCTGGGAGGCGAACGAGGCGCGCAAGGCCTTCCACGATGCGATGGCGTCTTTCAAAGCCGATCCGCCGAAGATCTACAAAAACAAGCACGTCAGTTTCCCGAGTGGCCAAGGTGGGACGACCGAGTACGACCACGCCACGCATTCTGAGGTGGTGGAGAAGGTCGCGGCGGCGATGGGCCCGCATGGCCTCTCATTCCGCTGGAACGTCGAACAGAAGGAAGGGCTGATCAAGGTCACCTGCATCGTCACTCACCGGCTGGGCCATTCCGATTCCGTATCGCTCACCGCCGCGCCCGATGACTCTGGGAAAAAGAGCCCGATCCAGCAAGTGGCATCGACCATCACGCTGCTCCAGCGCTATACGCTGATCGCCGCCACCGGCATGACCGCCGCCGATCTGCCGGACGCCGACGACCGCACCGAGGAGCATGGGGGATCTGGTGCGTCGGAACTGATCACAGAGAAGCAAGTCGCCGACCTTCGCGCGCTGCTCACCGAGATCAACACGAATGAGCCGTCATTCCTTCGCGTGATCAAGGTCGACAAACTGGAAAACGTGCTGGCCTCCTCCTATCCGATGGTGCTGGGATTGCTCGAAGCGAAAAGGAAAAACCAGTGAATCAGCTGGAAGTTTTCAACTGCGTCCAAGGTAGCCCTGAATGGTTTGCATGCCGCCGTGGGATACCGACCGCATCAGAACTGAGTACGGTGATGGCGGAGGGCCGCACCAAAGGCTCGCCGTCCGTCACGCGGCGCAAGTACATGCTCACCCTCATCGGCGAGATCATGACCGAGGAGTGCGTCGAGGGGTATTCCAACGATCATATGGACCGCGGCAAGACCATGGAGGATGACGCGCGCGCCATGTGGGCGTTCATGACCGATCAGGAACCGACCGCCGTGGGGTTCCTACGCCGGGGCCGCGTGGGCGCCTCCCCGGATAGCCTGGTGGGCACCGATGGACTGCTGGAGATCAAAACGAAGCTGCCGCACCTGCAATTGGAATGCATCCTGCAGAACCGCTTGCCCCCGGAGCACGTAGCGCAATGCCAGGGGCAGCTGTGGGTGTCCGGCCGGCAATGGCTCGACTTCGTGAGCTTCTGGCCGAAGCTTCCGCTGTTCCGCGTGCGCGTGGAGCGGGACGAGCCGTACATCGCGAAACTCAAGGTGGCCGTGGATGACTTCCTGGCCGAAATGGATCAATTGATCGTGAAACTAAGGGGATGACATGAGCACTGAACTGGTTCATATCCAGCGCGCCGTCGCTGAGTTTGACCGCGTCGAGGCCGGCCTTGCCGCGCTGCGCGCAAAGCACGGGGGTGTCCTATTCGACGTGGCCACCACCACCGGCATGGAGGCTGCCAAAGAAGCCCGCCGTGAGATCCGGGAGCCCCGGCTTGAGGTGGAGAAGATCAGGAAGGAAGCGAAGGCCCCCTTGCTCAAGCTGGGCCGTGACCTGGACGCGACCGCCGCGCGCATCACCAAAGAACTTGAAAAAATAGAGGATCCCATACACCAGCAGATCAAGGCGCACGAGGACCGCAAGGAAGCCGAGCGCCAGGCGCGGATCGCCGCCGAGGCCGCCCGGGTAAAGGCCATCCAGGAGCGCATCGCAGAACTGCATGGCTGCATGACGCTGACCGCCAGCAGCGGCGCTGCGCGGATTGCCGATCACATCAGCGACCTGGAGGCCATCGCCGTGGATGCGACCTTTGAGGAGTTCCAGGATCATGCGGCCGGGGTGAAGGAAGCCGCCATGAAGCGCCTGGGCGCGCTCTGGAGCGCTGCCCGC